>Ga0302157_10000091_pt1 | contig 107427 bp, 96 predicted proteins | sample I_Bog_N3_3_FD_193502 | JGI IMG/M metagenome (GOLD analysis project Ga0302157, IMG submission 193502) | Peat permafrost microbial communities from Stordalen Mire near Abisko, Sweden - I_Bog_N3_3 | ecosystem: Environmental > Terrestrial > Soil > Wetlands > Peat | place: Sweden: Abisko, Stordalen... | reverse complement strand
CGCGGACTGAAGCCGCGCGAGTTCGTGCCCGTGGCGGACACGCCCATGGACGGCGGCGCGCAGGCGCTGCTGGCGCTTGCGCCGCCCGGCGGACGGCGCCGCGCCGACGCGCTGTTCTTCGCCAACGACAACCTGGCCTTCGGCGCCGTGCTGGCCGCGCAGCGGGCCGGCATCCGGATCCCGCAGGACGTGGCGGTGTTCGGATTCGGCGACTACGCGATGGCCGACAAGCTGATGCCCAGCCTCAGCACCATCCGGCCGCCCGCGCACGCGATCGGGGAGACGACCGCGCGCCACATCCTGCACCTCGTGGGCGGCGATCCCGCGCTCCGCGACGCCGTGCCGCACGCCACGGCGCTCGTGGGCGAGCTCATTGCGCGCGAGAGCGCGTGACGCGTGAGCTCGACTTCGACGTCATCCCGCGCGCAGCGCCTCCCCTCCATTCCCCGATCTCAGCAAGCGTGGATCCTGCGACTTCGCGCAGGATGACAACGTTGCGCGGGATGACGACGTCGTGGCCACGGCCGCTCAAACGAAAAGAGCCGCACAAGGCGGCTCCTGGAACGCGGCGGGGCGCGATGCGACGCTTTACAGCGCGGCGTCCTTGAGCTTCTTCAGCGCGCGCGTCTTGATCTTCACGGACGCGGGCTTGGCGGCGAACTGGCGTTCGATGCCGGTGAACGGGTCCTTGCCGATGCGCTTCTTCTTGGCCGGCACGTTGTGCACGACGACCTTGAGCAGGCCCGGCAGCGTGAAGGAGCCGAGGCCCTTCTTGTTGACCGATGCCAGGATCGCGCCTTCGAGGGCGGCCAGCACGGACTTGACCGACTTCGCGTCGACGCCCGATTGCTCGGCGACGTGGGCCGCGAGGCTGGACTTGTTGAACGCCGTCTTCACCGGCTTGAGCGCGGCCGGGGCAGCCTTGACGGCCTTGGCGGGAGCCGCCTTGGCCTTGGTGGTCTTGGCCGGCGCAGCGGCCTTGACGGCCTTCTTGACGACGGGAGCAGGGGTCTTCTTAGCAGTTGCCATGAGTTCTCTTGTACTGGAGGGACGATGCCGCGGCGAATGCCGCCGCGCCGCGATTGTAGGTGAGCGCCGCTTCAGCCGCTCGTGGCGGCCGCGCCGTTCATGAGCGTGAAGATCGCCTGGCGCAGCCAGCGATGCGCGGCGTCGCCCTGCGACCGCGCATGCCACACGGACTGCAGCGCATAGCGCGGCACGGGCTGCGGCAGCGCCCATTGGCGCAGGCCGGCCCCCGCGGCGACGGCGGTGCTCAGCCGGGTGGGCACCGTGGCGATCATGTCCGTGCCCGCGATCAGCCAGGGCACCGACAGGAAGCCGCCCACTGTCAACGCGGTGCGGCGGCGGATGCCCAGCGGCGCCAGCGCGTGATGCTGCAGGTGGGCATCGGAACCCGAGGTGACGACCACGTGCCGCTCGGCGGCGTAGTCGGACCAGTTCAGCGGCTCGTGCAGCCGGGGATGGTCGGCGGCGGCGAGCACGACGAAATCATGCTCGAACAGCGTCTGGCTGAAGTGCGTCTCACGGGCCTCGGGCACGTTGCCGATCGCCAGCTCGACCATGCCGCGGTCCAGCGCGTGGATCATGTCCTCGTTGGCCAGCCGGCGCGTGCGCAGCGTGCAGCGCGGCGCGCAGGCCTGCAGATGGCGCAGCAGCGGGGGCAGGAACACGACCTCTGCCATGTCCATCATGGCCAGGGAGAATTCGCGCGACGCCTGGTGCGGTTCGAAGTGCGCGGCCGCCAGCAGGTCGTTGGCGACGCTGTCCATGATGCGGCGAACCGGCTCGAACAATTCCTGCGCCCGGGCCGTGGGCGCCATCGCGTTGCCGGCGCGCAGGAACAGCTCGTCGTTGAAGAGATGGCGCAGCTTGCGCAGCCCGTGGCTGATCGCCGAGGGCGTCACCTGCAGCCGTTGCGCCGCGAGCCCGACGGCGCGCTCGACGTACACGGCGTGGAAGACGCGCAGCAGGTTCAGGTCCAGCGAATCGGGATGAATGCCGCTCATTCCGGTCTTGCCTGGTTCGCGCTTGTCTCGCGTGGTCGGGCCGCATCCAATGGCGAGGTCATGAAGTCTGGGGAAAGCGCATGTTCATCCGCAACTGCTGGTATGTGGCCGCGTGGGACCACGAGATCCCGGCCGATGGATTCCTGGCGCGCACCGTCGCCAACGTGCCGCTGGTGCTGTGGCGCGACGCCGGCGGCAAGGTGACCGTGCTGGAGGATCGTTGCTGCCATCGCGGCGCGCCGCTGTCGATGGGCCGCAGGGAACAGGGCGGCGACTGCGTGCGCTGCATGTACCACGGCCTGCTCTTCGACCGGGAGGGCCGCTGCATCGAGGCGCCGGCGCAGCAGCGCATCCCGATCCAGGCGAAGGTGCGCAGCTTCGCGGCCGTCGAGTCGCATCGCTGGATCTGGGTCTGGATGGGCAGCCTGGAGACCGCGGACGCTTCGCTGATCCCCGACACCCGCTGGGTGGACGATCCCGGCTGGCGCTGCGAAAGCGGCTACCTCCACTACGACGTGAACTATCTCCTGGTCGCGGACAACCTGCTCGACTTCTCGCACCTGCCGTTCCTGCATCCCACCACGGTGGGCGGCTCGACCGACTACGCCGCCGTGCTGCCGACGATCGAGCGCCTGGCGCGTGGCGTGCGCCTCGCGAAGTGGGTGGCGGGCACCGAGCCGCCGGCCTATTCGGCACGCTACGCGCAGCTGGCGGAGGGCGCCCGCGTCGATCGCTGGATGAACTACGAGTTCCTCGTTCCCGGCGTGCTGCTGATGGACTCGGGCATGTTGCCGGCGGGCACGTCCACGCCGGGCGGCCACCGCGACGGCTCGCTCGCGTTCCGCGGATGCCAGGCGCTGACGCCCGAGACCGACACGTCGACCCATTACTTCTTCGCTCATCCGCACAACTTCCTGCTTGAGCGCCCGGAAGTCACCCGCGAGATCCACGCCGGCATCGTGCAGGCGTTCGAGGAGGATCGCGCGATGATCACGGCCCAGCAACGCAACCTCCTGCGCGACCCGGCGTTCAGGATGGTGCCGCTCGGCGTCGACTCCGCGCTGTCGCAGTTTCGCTGGATCGTCGATCGCCTGCTGGCGCTGGAGACGGACGCAGCATGAGCTTTCCCATGGCGCTGCGCGTCGTGGCGTCGCGTGCCGAGGCGCGCGACGTCATGACCTTCGACCTGCGCGGTTCGCCCGGCACCGAGCTGCCGCCGTTCGAGCCCGGGGCGCATCTCGAACTGGAATTGCCCGGCGAAGGGGAGGGCGCGCGGCCGCTCGTCCGCCACTACTCCCTGTGCAATGCGCCGGCCGCGCGCGACCGCTACGTCATCGCCGTGGCGCTCGACGCCGCAAGCCGGGGCGGGTCGCGCGCGCTGCACGCGCGCCTGCGCGCCGGCGATCTCGTGCAGGTGCGGTCGCTGGCGAACCACTTCCCGCTCGCGGCCGATGCGTCGCGCCATCGCTTCGTGGCCGGCGGGATCGGCATCACGCCGATCCGCTCGATGATCCACCGGTGCGAGGAGATGGCGCTCGACTGGTCCCTGCTGTACGTCACGCGCAGCCGGGTGCGCACCGCCTTCCTCGACGAGTTGCAGGCGCTCGGCGATCGCGTGAGCTTCCATTTCGCCGACGAGCACGCCGGACGGCGCGCGGACGTGGCGCAGGCGCTCGCGGTCGAGGAGGCGGGCGAGCATGTCTATTGCTGCGGCCCGGGCGCCCTGATGCGATCGGTGGCCGCTGCGACCGGCGCGCGAGCGCCCGGCAGCGTGCATTTCGAATGGTTCGCGCTCGACGCCCCGCCCGCCGCGCAGGCCATCGGCGACCGGCCCTTCGAGATCGCACTCCGCCGCAGCGGCCTCAGGCTGCGGGTCGAGGCGGGAACAAGCATCCTCGAGACGCTCGAGGCGCACGGTCTCGGCGTTCCGTTCTCGTGCCGCGAGGGGCTGTGCCGCACCTGCGAGACGCCGCTGTGCGCGGGCGAGGCGGAGCATCGCGACCTCGTGCTGTCCGACGTCGAGCGCGGCGCGCAGGCCTCGCTGATGGTGTGCGTGTCCCGGGCACGCTCCGACGTTCTCGAGCTCGATCTCTGACCCGGGGGACGCGGTCACGCGGCCGCCGCCTGGCCTTGCGTCGCGAAGCGGGCCTTGGCCAGCAGGGCCGGATCGACGCCTTCGCGCAGGATGTCGTCGGGCACCGGGCGCCCGCTGGCGAGGGCCGCCGCGAGGCGCCCCAGCGCCGGGGCGGTCTGGATGCCGTAGCCGCCTTGGCCGACGAGCCAGAAGAAGCCTTCCGCCACGGGGTCGAAACCCACCACCGGCGTCCGGTCCGGAGCGAACACGCGCAGCCCCGCCCAGCTGCGCTTCAACTGGCGCACTTCCTGGCCGGTGGCCTGCTCGAAGCGATCGATCGCGATGGCGACGTCGATCTCCTCGGGTTGCACGTCGCACGGCGGGCAGGGCGTCTCGTCCGCCGGCGACAGCATCAGCAGTCCGGCATCCGGCCTGAAATAGAACTCCTCGGAGACGTCGATGGCGATGGGCCACGATTCGGCATGGTGTCCCTGCGGAACGGGGATGAGCACTGCCGTGCGGCGCATCGGCTGCAGTCCCGTGGGCGCGACGCCGGCGCTGCGCGCGAGCTCGTCGCCCCAGGCGCCTGCCGCGTTCACGACGACGCGCGCGCGGTAGGTGTCCTTCGGCGTCTGCACGATCCAGTGGCCGTCCTCGCGCTTCAATGACTGCACCGGGGAATCGAAGTGCAGCTCGGCGCCGCGTGCGCGGGCCTGGCGCAGGAAACCCTGGTGCAGGGCGTCGACGTCGAGATCGGCGCAGCCTTGTTCCACGAGCCCGCCGGCGAGGTAGCCGTCGCGGAACAGCGGCAGGCGGGCGCTGATCTCGGCGACCGTCAGTTCCCGGGTGGCCTTCTCCACATCGGGATCCAGGCGGTACCGGCGCATCCTGTCCAGCTGGTCGGCCCGCGCGAAGTAGACCCCCTCCCGGCGCGTGCAGAGCGGCACGCTCGCGAAACCCTCGGGCGGCTCGAACAGGAACTGCCGGCTGGCACGGGTGAGGGCGCGGATGGTCGGATTGCCATAGATCTCCGAGAAGACCGCCGCGGAGCGTCCCGTCGAGTGATAGCCGGCGTGTTGCTCGGCCTCCAGCACCGCCACGCGCCCCGTCTCGGCCAGGTTGGCCGCCATCGAGGCGCCCGCCATTCCGGCTCCGACGACGATGAAGTCGACGGTTCGAACATTTCCCATTGAACTCTCTCCTGCTTGACGCAAGGTGCAAATTTACCGAAAAAGAAAAGAGTTGTCCAATATGGGGAATGAATGTCAAAAGAAGTTATGCGTCGAAGACCCTGCGGACGCTCGCTGGCGCGCCCGCGGTTCAGAGGTGCTTCGAGGGGGCGGTCGCGCCCCGCGGTGGCGTCAGAGGATGTCCTCGATGGATAAAAAAATATACAAATAGTAGAAAACGTTTGACGATTTGCGGGCCGGTTGGTAGCCTTGCTGTCCGTCCCGGCCTTCGTGCCCTTCTTGAAGAGCGATGCATCGATGAGAGTTTTCCTGGCTGCCCTGGTACACGAGACGAACACGTTCTCGCCCTTGCCCACGACCCTGCGTTCGTTCAGGGAGAACGGCCTGATCCACCGTCCCGGCGACACCGCCACGGCCAAGCGTGCGCGCGACACGGAGGCCTACGGCGACGCCCTCACGGCGTTCGCGGAGGCGGGAGACGAGGTCGTCCACGGCCTGTGCGCGTGGACGATGCCGTCGGGCATGGTCTCGCGCCACGCCTTCGAGTCGTTGCGCGACGAACTGCTGGACGGACTGCGCGCCGCCGCACCGCTCGACGCCGTGCTGCTGTTCCTGCACGGCGCGATGATGGCCGACGGCTATCCGGACTGCGAGGCCGACATCCTGAGGCGCGTGCGGGCCGTCGTGGGCGAGGCGGTGCCCGTCGGCGCGCTGCTCGACCTGCACGGCAACGTGGGGCCGGCCATGCTCGAGAGCGGCGCCATCCTCGTGGCCTGCAAGGAATACCCGCACACCGACTACCTGCCGCGGGCCCGCGAGCTGCGTGCCCTGCTGGCCATGGCCGCGGCCAACCGCACGGCGACCCCGCGGATGCACCTGCAGCGCGTGCCGATGATCGCGATCCTCGGCACGACGGAGAGCCCGATGCGCGACTACGTCGCACGCATGCAGGCCGCCGAAGGCAAGGAGGGCATCCTGTCCGTGTCGACGATGCAGGGCTTCGCCTGGTCGGATACGCCGGACATGGGCTCGGCGATCCTGATCGCCCATGACCCGCAGCACGCCGGTGCCCTGGCCAGGGCCGAGACGCTGGGCCGGGAACTGGCGGCCGAGCTGTTCTCCATGCGCGAGAGCGGGATCCGGAACCGGCTGCCGCTCGAGCAGGCGATCGACGCGGCGCTGGCGGCCCGCAGCGCGGACGGGCCGGTGGTGCTGGCCGACAGTTCCGACAACCCGGGCGGCGGCGCCGCCTGCGACAGCACGTTCGTTTTGCGCGCGTTGCTCGATCGCGGCGTGACCAATGTCGCCCTGGGCATGATCTGGGATCCCCAGGCCGCGTTGATCGCGGCCGACGCCGGCGTCGGCGCCCGCATCGCGCTGCGCATCGGCGGCAAGGTGGGACCGCAATCCGGAGCGCCGATCGACGTGATGGCGGAGGTGACCGCGGTGCGTGCCGACCTGCACCAGCTGGGCTTCGGCGGCCTGGGCGCCGAGCCGGCCGGGCTCAGCGTGGCGCTGCGTTCGCAAGGCATCGACATCGTGCTCCATTCCATCCGCCAGCAGACCTCGTCGACCAACGTGTTCACCGACATGGGCATAGACCTGCGCGCCAGGGACATCGTGGTGGTGAAGTCGTCGCAGCATTTCCGCGACTCCTTCGACGCCATCGCCGCCGCCACCGTGTACTGCGACGCCGCCGGCAGCCTCAACCTCGATCTCGCCACGCTGCCCTACGAGGCGATCCAGCACCCCCTCTGGCCCCTGGATGCCGTCGGATCGGCGCTGGAAGGCCGCGGAGCGCGATCGTCGTGACGCATCCGCAAGAATGAGCGCCGACGATCGCCTCCCGCCCGCGCCCGACGTCGATCCGCAGGAGACCGCCGAGTGGCACGACGCCTTGCGCGCGGTGGCCGCGGCCGCGGGTCCGGCGCGCGGCCAGTTCCTGGTCGAGAGCCTCCTGGCGCACGCGCGCGAGCTGGGCATCGTGCCGAGCCAGGCGCCGTTCTCGGCCTACCGCAACACGATTCCCGTCGAGGCCCAGGACGTCTACCCCGGCGACCTGGGCGTCGAGGAGCGGCTGACCGCCATGATGCGCTGGAACGCGCTGGCCATGGTCATGCGCGCCAACGCGGCGCATGGCGAACTGGGCGGCCACATCGCCAGCTACGCCTCGGCCGCGGAGATCTTCGAGGTGGGCTTCAACCACTTCTTCCGTGGCAGTGTCGATGGGCAGGGCGGCGATCTCGTGTTCTTCCAGCCGCATTCCGCGCCCGGTGTCTATTCGCGCGCCTTCCTGGAGGGCCGGCTGGACGAGGGCCAGCTGGCGCGCTATCGGCAGGAGGTGGAGGGCGACGGGCTGTCGAGCTATCCGCACCCGTGGCTGATGCCCGATTTCTGGCAGTTTCCCACCGGATCGATGGGCCTGGGGCCCCTGAACGCGATCTACCAGGCGCGGTTCATGCGGTACCTCGCGGCACGCGGCCTGGCGCAGACCGCCGGGCGACATGTCTGGGGCGTTTTCGGCGATGGCGAGATGGACGAGCCCGAATCGATCTCCGGCCTGACGCTGGCGGCGCGCGAGCGCCTCGACAACGTCACCTTCGTCGTCAATTGCAACCTGCAGCGGCTCGACGGCCCGGTGCGCGGCAACGGGCAGATCATCCAGGAGCTGGAGACGCTGTTCGGCGGCGCGGGCTGGCGGGTGATCAAGGTGCTGTGGGGCAGCGAATGGGACGCGCTGTTCGCGCGCGACACCGACCACGTGCTGCTGCGCGCGCTCAGCCGCACGGTCGACGGCGAGTACCAGACGCTGGGCGCCAACGACGGCGCGTACAACATCGAGCACTTCTTCCGCCGGGATCCGGCCGTCCAGAAGCTGGTGGCGCACATGAGCGAGGCGGAGATCGACGGGCTCCGGCGCGGGGGCCACGACTTCCGCAAGCTGCATGCCGCCTTCGCCGCGGCGCGCCGCCACGAGGGCCAGCCCACGGTCATCCTCGCCAAGACCAAGAAGGGCTTCGGCATGGGCGGCGTCGGCGAGTCGCGCATGACGGCCCACCAGGCCAAGAAGCTCGACACTGCGGCGCTGCGGCGGCTGCGCGATCGCTTCGCGCTGCCGTTGTCGGACGACGATCTCGACGCGCTGCGCTTCTGCAAGCCGGCCGAGGACAGCCCGGAGATGCGCTACCTGAAGTCGCGCCGCGAGACGCTCGGCGGCCCGCTGCCGCGGCGCAACGGCGCCAGCCCCCAGGTGCCGGTGCCCGCGCTGCCGGCATGGGGCGAGTTCGCGCTGCGGGCGAACGGCAAGGAGATGTCGACCACGATGGCCGCCGTGCGGATGATGGGCAACCTGCTGAAGGATCCCGTCCTGGGACCGCGCATCGTGCCCATCGTGGCCGACGAGGCGCGCACGTTCGGCATGGCCAGCCTGTTTCGCCAGATCGGCATCTACGCTCCGCAGGGGCAGTCGTACGTGCCCGAGGATTCGAGCTCGATGCTCTGGTACCGGGAGGCCGAGGACGGCCAGCTGCTGGAGGAAGGCATCCACGAGGCCGGCGCGCTGAGCTCGTGGATCGCCGCCGCCACGAGCTACAGCGTGCACGGGGTGCCGATGCTGCCGGTCTACATCTACTACTCGATGTTCGGCTTCCAGCGCGTCGGCGACCTGATCTGGGCGGCGGCCGACCAGCGCTCGCGCGGCTTCCTCTTCGGCGCCACCGCCGGCCGCACCACGCTCAGCGGAGAAGGCCTGCAGCACCAGGACGGCTCGAGCCTCGTGGCCGCCTCCGCCGTGCCGAACTGCCGCGCGTGGGACCCGGCCTTCGCCTGCGAGGTGGCCGTCATCATGGACCACGCCGCCAACCGGATGATGGTGGAGCAGCACGACGAATTCCATTACCTGACCCTGATGAACGAGACCTACCCCATGCCCGACCTGCTGGCGGGTTCGAACGAGGACCTGCTGCAGGGCATGTACCTGCTGCGGCGCGTCGATGCGCCGGACGGCCGCGCGCAGATCCGGCTGCTAGGCTCGGGCACGATCCTGATCGAGGTCATCGAGGCGGCGCGGCTGCTCGCGCAGCACCACGCGGTCTCGAGCGACATCTTCAGCGTGACGAGCTTCAGCGAGCTCGCGCGCGAGGCGCGCGACCTGCAGCGGCTCGACCGGCTCGCGCCGCAGGCCGAGCCGCGCCAGAGCCACGTCGACCGGCTCCTGGCCGGCGATGCACCGGTGGTCGCGGCCACCGACTACGTCCGCGCGTGGCCCCAGCTGATCGCCGAATACGTCGACGCGCCGTACGTCACGCTGGGCACCGACGGGTTCGGACGCAGCGACTCGCGCGCACGCCTGCGCCGATTCTTCGAGGTCGACGCCGAGGCCATCGTGCAGGCGGCGCTGGCGGTGCTGCAGGAGCACGGGAGCGGGCAGCACGAGCGCCCGGCTCCGCGCACGCCGCGGCAGGCTCCGGGAGACGCACCGTGGAATCGGTGAAGGCCGCCCGAGCCCGGCGCGCCCGCGTCGACGACCTCGCGGCCGCACCGCTGCCGGCCACGTTGAAAGGCGTGCCGGCAGCCGCGGTCGGACGGCCGATGAGCGCGCTGGGCGCGATGGGGCTGTCGCTGCTGGCGGGCGACCTGCCGCTGCCCGTGGCCGTGCTGCGGCGCAGCAGCATCGACCACAACTCGTCCTGGATGCGCGCCTTCGCCGAGCGCGCCGGCGTGCAGCTGTGTCCGCACGGCAAGACGACGATGGCGCCGCAGCTCTTCGACCGGCAGCTGGCCGACGGGGCCTGGGGCATCACGGCCGCGACGGCGGCGCAGGTGCGCACCTGCCGCCAGTTCGGCGTGCAGCGGATCCTGCTGGCCAACCAGCTCGTCGGCCGCGCCAACATCGACATGGTGTTCGACGAGCTCCAGGCCGACGACACGTTCGACTTCTACCTGCTCGTGGATTCGCTGGCGGGCCTCGAGTCGCTGCAGGCGGCGCTGCGGGCGCGTCCGTTGTCGCGGCCGCTGCAGGTGCTGCTCGAGGTGGGCACGCCGCGAGGGCGCGCCGGGGTGCGCAGCCTCGACGAGGGCGTCGCCCTCGGGCGCGCGCTGCGCGACGCCGGGCCGGCCATCGCGCTGCGCGGCATCGAGACCTTCGAGGGCGTGCACGGCGGAGACGATCACGCGAAGGTGGAATTCGCCGTGCTGGTGATGCTGGAGATGGTCGCCCAGCTGGCGCACGCGGGCTGCCGGGAGGACTGGTTCGCGCCCGGCGCGGTGATCCTCAGCGCGGGCGGATCCGCGTTCTTCGACATGGCGGCCGGGATGTTGCTCGCGGTGCGCGAGACGCGCGAGCTGCTGGTCGTGCTGCGCAGCGGCTGCTACCTGTCGCACGACAGCCTGCACTACGCGCGCATGCAGGACCGCATCCGCCAGCGCTCGCCGGCGCTGTGGGGTCCCGGGCCGGGCCTGCGCAACGCGCTGGAGGTGTGGGCGCACGTGCAGTCGAGGCCGGAGCGCGGACGCGCGATCTGCACCGCTGGCAAGCGCGACCTGTCGCACGACCTGGAGCCGCCCCGGCCGCTCTGGTGGTTCAGGCCGGGCCTGCACGAGGTGGCCCAGGCCGTCGCGCCGACGTTGCGCGTGGTCTCGCTCAACGACCAGCACGCGACCATCGACGGACCCGAGGCCGACCTGCCCTGGGCGGTGGGGGACCTGGTCGGATTCGGCGTCGGCCATCCCTGCACCACGTTCGACAAGTGGCCGCTGCTCTACGAGGTCGACGATGGCTATCGCGTGCTGGGCGGCGTGCGCACGTTCTTCTGAGCATCCCAAGCCCATGAATGTGCCCGGTGTTCGCGAACAAACGCGCAGTGCCAGCCTGTCATCCTGCGCGAAGTCGCAGGATCCACGAGTTGGAAGCGTTTCGCCCGGGGGGGATCCTGCGACTTCGCGCAGGATGACGAGGCCGATGCGTCGGCGACCTGCCGACACTGTTTTGTTTCTCATGAGGGCCTATCCGTGGCGCCTTTGCGCCTCCTCGACCTCGGCCGCGGTGCGACCCGTCAGCGACCGGAAGATCTCCGGCGCCGTGGCGCCCTCCGTGTTGATCAGGAGCACGCGGGACGAGCGGGCCAGGCCCGCTTCGCCTGCGTGCGCCGGGTCCGCCATGAGATCGGCCAGCGCGGCCAGGCCGGCCGCGCCCGATTCGCCGCTGACGATCGGCACGTCGCCCGCGTCGCCGCTCGCCAGCCAGCGCATCGCCTGCGCGGCGGCGGCGTCGCTCACGGTCATGAAGTGGTCGATCGCGTGCTCGAGGTAGCGCCAGGCCAGCGGCGATGCCTCGCCGCACGCCAGCCCCGCCATGAGCGAATCGGTGCTGCCGCTGGCCCGGGAGACCCGGCCGTTGCGCGCGCTCTGCAGCAGGCAGTCGGCCTGCTCGGGCTCGACGACGACGAGGGCGGGCCGATGTATGCCGTAGCGCTCCCAGAGATGGCTCGCCACGCCCGCGGCCAGGCCGCCGACGCCGCCCTGCAGCAGGACGTGGCTGAAGGGCGGCTCGGCCCCCGGCGGCGCCGCCTCGACCGCCTCGTCGGCGATGATGCTGTAGCCCTGCATGACGTCGCGCGGGATCTCCTCGTAGCCGTCGTACGAAGTGTCCGAGACGACGAACCATCCGTTGATCGACGCCAGCCGCGCGGCCTCCCTCACCGAGTCGTCGTAGTTGCCCGCGATGCGCACGATGCGCGCGCCGAAGGCGGCGATCGGGGCCTCGCGCTCCGGGCTCACGTTGGCGTGAAGCAGCACCACGCACTGGCAGCCGACGCTGCGCGCGGCCGCGGCCAGCGCGCGACCATGGTTCCCGTCGGTGGCGCTCGTCACCACGAAATCCTTCAGACGCTCGGCATGCTGGCCGCGCAGCAGGCCGGCCGCGTCGAGCGCCGCGTCCGGGAACTGGCGCTGGACGAGCCGCAGCAAGGCGATCGGCGCTCCCAGCGCCTTGAAGCTGCCCAGGGGCGATCGAAGCGACTCGTCCTTGATGAACAGTTGCCCGATCCCCAGCCTCGCGGCCAGTCGGGGCAGCGTCCTCAGCGGCGTGGCGCCGGGCGCCAGCAGGTCCCAGTGCGAGAGCCAGCGGCGACTCTCCCGGCCGCGCTCGATGTTCATGATCGACTTCAAGTCGGGGTCGTAGGCGCGACGGGCACGGGACGGGTTGGCGAAGAGCACGGGGACATCCTGCAAGCTGTTCAATACACTGGGATTGTTCCGGATCGCCCTGCAGGAGTGCTGCAGATTTCCCGTCTCCTTCGCCGTATTCCGGCACCAGGCCCCCCACGCATGCAGCCCCTCGACGCCAAAGACCGCCAGCTGCTGGCGCTGCTGCAGCAGGATGCCGCCATCCCGGCCGAAGCCCTGGGCGAACAGGTGGGCCTGTCGGTCACCTCTGTGCAGCGGCGCATCAAGCGCCTGGTCTCGACGCGGGTGATCGCGCGGCAGGCCAGCGTGCTCTCGCCGGAGAAGCTGGGCTATCCCGTGCGCTGCATCGTGAGCGTGGAGCTCGAGGTGGAAAGCCCGGAGGTGCTCGATCAGTTCAGGGCCCGCATCGACGGCGAGCCGCGCATCCAGCAAAGCTACTACGTGACCGGCGCCTCCGACTTCGTGCTGATCGTCCTGGCCAGGGACATGGACGACTACGAGGCGCTCACCCAGCGGCTGTTCTTCGGCAACCGCCACGTCCGGCACTTCACGACCAGCGTCGTGATGAAGGCCTGCAAGGTGGGACTGGACGTGCCGACCGCGCAGACGTAGGGCCGGCGACCCCCGGATGCAGCCTGTGGACAGCATTTCTCCGCCCCGGCGCAATGCTGATAAAGTTCTTGCATATGGAAAATCTCGGCAATCCGCCTGCGGCCCCGGGTTCGGCGCCCGGCGAACTGATCCGCGCCCTGCGCAAGCGCAGCGGTCTCACGCTGAGCGACATGAGCACGCGGACCGGGCTGGCGGTGTCCACGCTGTCCAAGCTGGAAAAAGGCCATATCTCGCTGTCCTACGACAAGCTCATGCTGCTCAGCAAGGGTCTCGGCGTGGACATGGCGCAATTGCTGAACCCGACGCCCAATCCCGCGGCCAGCGCCGTGGGCGGCGGACGCCGCGTCATCCATCGGATCGGCGACGGACAGCGGGTGGACACGTCGACCTACAGCCACCTCTACCTGGCCACGGAGTTGCTGAGCAAGCGGTTCGCGCCTCTGGTGGCCGAGGCCAAGGCCCGCACCATCGAGGAGTTCTTCGCGGAATTCGGCGACTACATCCGCCATCCCGGCGAGGAATTCATGTACGTGCTGGAAGGCGAGATCGAGTTCCATACCGAGTACTACGCGCCGGTGCGCCTGAAGGCCGGCGAGTCGGTGTACTTCGACAGCGAGATGGGGCACGCCTACCTGAAGGCGTCGGAGTCGCGCTGCCTGGGCCTGGCCGTGTGCTCGCCCCGCAACAGCGACAGCGAGATGTTCGACAAGTTCTTCGATGCGTCGGAGCGGCTGGCCAGCCGGGAGGCCGAGACGGCCGCCGTCAAGGCGCCGCGCTCGCGCTCGCGGGCCAAGGCCGTCACGACGCGCTGAAGGCCCGGCGCGCGCCTTCGGCCCTCTGCACGTCCGCGTGCTGGCCGCGCAAGGCCTCGGCCCGGGCGCAGACGAGCGCCAGCAGCAGCTCGCTCGCCGGCGACCGCGTGCGGGCGTTCAGGCGCACGACGCCGATCTCGGTGCGCAGCGGCGTGCGCATGCCCAGTTCCGCGAACGGCCGCACCACCAGTTCGCGCAGTGCGCCGCACTTGAGCTCGAGGCGCAGGGCCTCGTGGCTGGAGACCACGATCACATCCGTCTGCAACGCGAACTCGCGGCTGACGGTGGCGCTCTCGCATTCGAGGACCACCGGGAAGCCGGCGCCGGAAAAGGGCGCCATGTGCATCAGGAGCTCGCTGCGGACGGCACCGGGCAGGTGGACCGATGCGAAGCGCGCCGTGGCCAGGTCGGACAGCTCGAGCGGATGCGTGGCCAGCAACGGGTGATCGGGGCGGCAGAAGAGCGAGCCGGTCAAGGTGCACAACGGCTGGATCGAGAGATCGGAGGCCTCCGGAATCTCGCGGATGTCGCTGACGAAGAAGTCGAGGCTCTCCGAACGCAGCCGGCGCAGCAGCGAACTGGAGCTGTCCACGTCGAGGCGCACGTTGATGGAGGGATGGCGCGCGCGGAGATCGGCCAGCGCCTTGGGAAAGATCGCCGTCGAGGTGAACGGCCCGGCGCCGACGGCGATGTCGCCGAGATCGCCCCGGCGCAGCAACTCGAGCTCGCGCTGCATCTCGTGGGTGCTGCCCAGGAGCTTGCGCGCACGCGCCGTCAGGCGGCGCCCGGCGGAGGTCAGCTCCACCTGCCGCAGCCCGCGATCCACGAGCCGCAGCCCGAGGGAATCCTCCAGCGCCTGGATGCTGCGGCTGAATGCGGACTGCGAGAGGCAGGCCACCTCGGCGGCGCGCGCGAAGCTCAGTTCGTCGGCCAGCAGCACCAGATGTTCGAGCCTGCGCAGCTTCAGGGGTTCGGGCATGGGCTCTCCTACGGAAGATGCATCCTGGACGTGCAGACAATGCATCCATCCGGCCAAAGCATAAACGATAATGACCAAGAATGTCATTTTGCGAAAATAAGTGTCAAAAATAGAAAAAGCGCATGACTGGATCTTCGACGTCGGTCAACGCTCTTCCACCTCCTGCCCGAACCGCCATGCCCACCCGAAATGCCTACCGCCGACACAGTGCGCGATTCAAGCTCCAGGTCTGCCAGGACATCCGCGCGGGCGTGCGATCGCGCAGCGACTCGATCAAGCAGTTCCAGCTGTCGAGTGCGCTCGTCCGGCAGTGGATGACGAAGTTCGACGAGGGACTGCTCGACGCGGCGGACGACGAGGCCCCGCAGATCAACGACTACGAAGCGCACATCGCGGCGCTGGAGCGCAAGGTGGGCCAGCTCACGATGGAGCTCGACCTCTTGCGCAAGGCGACGAGCCTGCGCCAGCCCGGCCCGGAGGCCTCCGACACGGCAAGGCACGACCCCTCCAACGACAACGAAAGACGACCATGAGCGACCTGCACCCCACCGCCACCTGCGCCCGGCTCGCCGAACTCGGCATCGAGCTGCCCCCGGTGGCGCCGCCGGCGGCGGCCTTCATTCCCTTCAGCCGGGCGGGAGAGCTCGTCTTCCTGTCGGGCCACATCGCCAAGCGGGACGGCCGGCCCTGGGTCGGCCAGCTGGGCCGGGACATGGTCACCGCCGACGGCGCGGTCGCCGCGCGCGGCGTGGGCATCGAACTGCTGGGCACGCTGGCCGCGGCGGCGGGCGACCTCGATCGGGTGGTGCGCATCGTCAAGCTGCTGGTGCTCGTCAACAGCGCGTCGACGTACACCGAGCACCACCTCGTGGCGAACGGCTGTTCGGAGCTCATGGCCCAGGTCTTCGCGGAGCGCGGCCCGCATGCGCGCAGCGCGTTCGGCGTCGCGCAACTGCCGCTCGGCGCCTGCGTCGAGATCGAGCTGATCGCGCAAGTGCGCTGAGCGGGCGGGCCGCCCTACCTGGGCAACGTCGGCCATCCCGACCACGCCGGACGGGCCGCCAGCTTCTCGGCGATCCAGGCGTCGGCCACCTCGCGGGTGCGGCCGTGGCCACGCCGTTCCGCGAATTCGTGGACGCGCTGGCCGATGCCGTAGATCGCTTCCACGAGCTCGTGGCCCGGGCGCGGGCGGCGCGGCAGCAGGCTCGCCGCGATCAGGCCGCCGCTGGCCACGAGATCGTCGGGCAGCCACAGCAGGCCATGCTCGTCGACGACGTCGAACAGCGGGTCGGCGGCCGTTCCGCAGACCAGGGCGGCGGCGATCCGCGTGGCGGGCGTGGCGAAGCGGGCACCGCCGCGCGCGCACGGCACCAGCACGTCGCAGGGCGTGGCGAGGATGCGTGCCTCGTCGACGACCTGCGCGTCGAGCAGGCGCGCCGCCGCGTGCGCGCGAAGCGGATCGGCATCCGCGACCACCAGGCGCGCGCCCGCTTCGTGCAGGCGCTCGCCCAACGCCAGGCCCACGTCGGCGAGGCCGTGGATCGCCACGGTGGCGCCCTTGAGCGCGATGCGTTGCCGACGCAGCCCCTCCTCGATGGCCAGGAACATGCCCAGGGCCGACGCCGTCGTCGCGCCCATGCCCTGCGCGCCCGGTCGCGGCGCGCCGCGCTCGTCCGCGGTCGCCTGGAAGCGTCCTTGCGTCAGGCGCACGGACTCGTCCAGCGACTCGTGAAGCGCCGCGTGATCGAGCGGGCCGTCGGGCGCGATCAGCGCCGCGAACCCACCGCCGAAAGGCAGGTCGGCCAGCGCGGCCTGGCGGGTCGCCGACCGGGCGCTTCGCAGGGCCAGCCGCAGGGCGCCCGTCGCATCGCCGTCGTGGACGACGCCGAAGCTGCCGAGCGCCGGCCCCGGGATGATGCCGTCGATGACGATGATGCTGCGGTAGCGCGTCTTCGGGTTCGCCCGGAACAGGATCTCGCCGGGCGCCAGGTCGCCGGCATGCCGCCCGCGCGGCGCCGCCGGCCCGCGCATGGCCTCGCCCGAGGTCGTGGCGCTCGTGTCGGAGATCGATGCCGCCGCGTTCACGCCGGCACTTTCTCGGCGTCGAAGGCGCTTGCCTTCTGCCACTCCTGCATCAGCTCGCTGCGTTGCCGCAGCGCGGTCTCGGCCGCCTTCTCCCTGACGTGCCCGTAGCCCCGGATCGTCTCCGGCAACGAGGCGATGCGCACCGCGATCGCCTGGTTCTGGCGGCGCAGGTCGCGCACCAGCAGCTCGACGTCGAGCTCGTAGTCCGCCAGCAGCCGTCGATCGAGCTGCCGCTCCGCGTTGTTCCTGAACGGATCCAGCCAGGTGCCGCGCAGGCCGCGCCACGCCGCCATGAGCCTGAACGCGGGCATCAACCACGGCCCGACCTCCGCCTTGACCGGATGGCCGGTGCCCGCGTCGCGGTGGGCGAAGGGCCACGCCCCGAGGTGGAAGTGGAGCTTGAAGTCGCCCTCGAACTCGCGCTTCACGGAGGCCAGGAAGTCGGGGTGCGCGTACAGGCGGGCCACCTCCCATTCGTCCTTGATGGCCAGCAGCCGGTGGTAGTTGTGGGCCACCGCGCGGCTCAGCGATTCGTCGAGGCCGAGGCGGCCCTCCGCGGCGCGCACCCGTTCGACCAGCGTGGAGTAGCGCAAGGCGAGCGCAAAGCCGGTGTGCTCGACCAGCTGCTTGCTCCGGTGCTCCACGATCGCGTGCGTGGTCTGGCGCACGCGCGGCACGAAGCGGATCGCCTGGACGTCCGACTTCCCGCCTTCGAGGGCCAGGCGGTCGACGGCGTCGCGATCGACCGCGATGCGCCGGCCCCAGGTGAACGCCGCGCGGTTCATCTCCACCGCCGTGCCGTTCAGCTCGATCGCGCGTTCGATGGCCGCGAGCTGGAGCGGGATCTGGCCGCGCTGCCAGGCGGCGCCCAGCAGCAGCATGTTGGACGCGATGGCGTCGCCCAGGAGCGCGCGCGCGAGCCGCAATCCCTCGATCAGCTGCGCGGCATCGCCAAGGGTGTCGACGATGCGCTTCTCGAGCGCGTCGGCATCGAGGGCCCAGTCGGGGTTGCGCGCGAAGTCCGACGTCGGCACGACGTCCACGCAGACGGTGGCGCGACTGCGTCCACCCGCGAGCGTGTTGAGCGATTCGTTGCCCGCGGCCACGACCAGGTCGCAGCCGATCAGCGTGTCGGTCTCTCCCGCGCCGATGCGCGTGGAATGCAGCATGCCGGGGGCCGGCGCGATCCGCACGTGGGAGTTCACCGAACCGTACTTCTGCGACAGGCCCGTCACGTCGAGGTTGGAGCTGAAGTAGCCCTGCAGGTGTGCCGCCACGGCGAGCGTCTGGCCGATCGTGACCACGCCCGTGCCGCCGATCCCGCCGACGAGGATGTTGAAGGCCTTGTCCAGCGGCGCCACCACCGGTTCGGGCAGCGGCAGGTTCCAGGCGGGCGGCGCCTTCTTCCCGGCCTTGCCCTTGTTGCGCAGGCTGCCGCCGTGCACCGTCACGAAGCTGGGGCAGAAGCCCTCGACGCAGGTGTAGTCCTTGTTGCAGCTCTCCTGGTTGATGCGCCGCTTGCGCCCGAGATCCGTCTCCAGCGGCTCGATCGACATGCAGTTGGAGACCTTGCCGCAGTCGCCGCAGCCCTCGCAGGCCGCGGCGTTGATGAACGTCCGCTTCGGCGGATCCGCCCACTTGCCGCGCTTGCGCAGGCGCCGACGTTCGGTGGCGCAGGGCTGGTCGTACAGGATCACCGACACGTCCGGATAGTCGCGGAACGCCTTCTGGATGCGTTCCATCTCCGTGCGATGGTGCACCTCCACGCCAGCCGGCAGCGTGACGCCGGCGTAGCGCGAGGGATCGTCCGTGACGACCGCCATGCGCTGCACGCCTTCCGCCGCGAGCCCGTGCAGGATCTGCGCGGGCGACAGTCCCGTCTCGACGGCCTGGCCTCCCGTCATCGCCACGAAGCCGTTGTAGAGGAGCTTGTAGGTGATGGGCACGTGCGCGGCGATGGCCTGCCGCACGGCCAGGAAACCGGAGTGGGCGAAGGTGCCGTCGCCGAGATTGGCGAAGACGTGCTTCTCGGTGGTGAACGCCTGTTGTCCCAGCCACATCACGCCTTCCGCGCCCATGTGCGAGATGGTGGTGGTGTGCTGCGGGTCGATCAACGTGGCCATCGCGTGGCAGCCGATGCCGGCCAGTGCCCGACTGCCTTCGATGACCTTCGTCGACCGGTTGTGCGGGCAGCCCGAGCAGAAGCCGGGCATGCGCACCGGGGCCGCACCGGCCGGCAGGGACGCGGGCGCCGGCGCGTCGACCAGGCCGCACGAGGGTGCCAGGATCCCCGCCAGCACCCGGGCGATCAGCGTGGGCGTCAGCTCGCCGGCGTTCGGGAAGGCCGCGTCGACGGCGAGCGGATCGAACACGGAGCCGTCCATGCGCTTGCCCACGATGCGCGGCGCGGCGTCGACGCCGTACAGCGACGAGCGCAGCTGGTCCTCGAGGACCGGCCGCTTCTCCTCCACCACCACGACGGTGGACAGGCCACGCGCGAACTGCTGGACGATGACGGGGTCGAGCGGCCACGTCATCCCGATCTTGAGCAGGCGGATGCCCAGTTCCCGCAGCCGCTCCCCGGACAGCTGCATCAGGCCGAGGGCCTGCTGCACGTCCTGCCACGACTTGCCGGCCGACACGATGCCGATGCGCGCCGCCGGCACGTCGTTGGTGATCTCGTTGAGCCCGTTGGCGCGGGCGTACGCCAGCGCCGCCTGCAGCTTGTGGTGGTAGAGCCGATCCTCCTGCCCCAGCGCGCCGTCCATGGCGCGGATGTTGACGCCGCCGGGCGGTGGCGTGGCGATCTCGCGCGCGACGGTGCGCGGGCGATCCAGGCCCACGTAGACGGAGCCGCCGCCTTCGACGATGTCGGTGACCACCTTCATGCCGACCCAGCAGCCCGAATGGCGCGACATGGCGATGGCGTGCAGGCCGAAGTCCAGCAGTTCCTGCGTGTTGGACGGATAGAGCACCGGCATGCCGACGGCCGAGAAGATCTGGTCCGAGAAATTGGCCACCGTGGACGACTTGGCGCCGTGGTCGTCCCCCGCGATGGCCACGACGCCGCCATGGCGCGAGGTGCCGGCGAGGTTGGCGTGGCGCAGCGCATCGCCGGAACGGTCCACGCCCGGGCCCTTGCCGTACCAGATCCCGAACACGCCATCCACCGTCGCGCCGGGGAACGAGCCGACGTACTGCGAGCCCCAGATGGCGGTCGCCGCCAGGTCTTCGTTCAGACCGGCCCGGAACTGGATGTTGTGGCTCCTGAGCGCGCCCTCGGCCGCCCACAGCTCCATGTCGTAGCGCCCCAGCGGCGAGCCGCGGTAGCCCGAGATGTAGCCGCCGGTGTTCAGGTCGGCGGCCTCGTCGCGCAGGCGCTGCTGTATCGGCAGGCGCACGAGGGCCTGCGTCCCCGTCATGTACACCCACCCGTCGCGCTGGGTGTACTTGTCTTCGAGCGTCGTCGTCAGTCGGGGTTCGTTCATCGTCGGTTCGTCCGGCTTTGCACTGGAAGCGCACTGTCGAACGAGCGGCGCCGACAGTCCAACGCATTGTTCGCCCGCGTGCGATGCAGACAATGCACGGCCCCGGTGGGCCGCAAGGAGTTTCCATAATGGATAAAAAATTGACCGTACTGATAATCGACGATAAGCTGGGGGCAGGGCACTCTCGAGTCACGCCCCTCCACTCCTGAACTGCCGGCGCATCCATGTCTCCATCCGCACGTCCTGATCCGCGTTCCCCGTCGCCTGGGCGGGCTGCCGAATGACGAACATCGCGGTCGACGACATCGCTGCGCCGGCGAGCGGCCCGCTCTGGAAATGGTTGCCCCCGGTGGGGACCTGGAAATACCACGCGCTGCTGCTGATCGTGGGCGTGCTGGTGCTGGGGCCCCTGGGCGGCGTGACGGCCGCCTACATGGCCTTTTCCCTGGGTTTCACGGTGGGCAGCCAGGTGCTGTCCGGCATCCTCGGCTCCCTGGTGACCCTGGGCTACGGCGCGGAGGGCAAGCACGGCGCCAATCTCATCCAGACGACCGCGGCATCGGTCGCGGGGATGGGCGCCATGGCCGCCCTGATCCAGGCCATCGTCTGGCTGGGGCTGCCGCATCCGCCGGTGCTGGCGTTGATGCTCTACGTGCTGTGCATCGGCATGTTCGGCGCCGGCGTCGGCATGCTCTACACGCCGCTGCTGGTCGATCGTCTCCAGCTCACGTTCCCCAGCGGCCTGGCCGTGGCCAACATCCTGCGGGCGTTGGCGGATCCGGTGCTCCTGAAGCGGGCGCTCGGGCGCCTCGCCGGCGGCACGCTGATCGGCTTCGTGGGCGCCATCGCGGGCAACACGGTGGCGATGCTCGATGCGCTGGACATCTCGATGTCGACGTTCGGGGCCGGCATGGTGGTGGGCTCGCGCATCGCCGTTCCGGCCCTGGTCGCCAGCCTGCTGTTCACCGCGCTGGTGCCGGTGTTCGTGTCTGCCGGCTGGCTCGTGCCGGGCGACCCGTATCGCAAGATCGCCTTCCTGATCGCGGTGGGCGGGATGATGGGGGCCTCGGCGCTCGACGTCGTCATGCTGCTGATCGAGGGCGTGCGCCGCTGGCGCAGCCTGCGCGGCGTCCGCCAGGAAGCGGCGGCGGCGCAACCGCACGGCCACGCCATGCGCCCGATGCGGCTGTGGGCGTGGACCGTGGCGTGGGCGGCGGCCACGCTCGTCGTGGGCATCGTGCTGCTGCACCAGCCCGCGGGCTACCTGGCGTTCGCCATCGCGATGGTCTTCGTGTTCGCGCTGGTCAACGGGATCATGAACGGCATCAGCGACTTCAACCCGATCTCCGCGGCGGCCATCGTGTCCCTGCTGCTGATGGTGACGATGGGCCTGCGCGACCCGATGGTGGGCATGCTGGCGAGCGTGGTGATCTTCGTCGGCCTCGGGGTCGCGGGCGACATGCAGCAGGATCGATCGACCGGCTGGCGGCTGGGCACCAGCCGCCTCCTGCAGTTCCGCTACCAGACGGCCGGCCTGGTCGTCGGCGCCGTCGCCATGGTCGGCTTCGCGCAGCTGTTCCTCACCGCCTACCCGGTGCTGAAACTGGACCAGACCGTGATGTCGGCGGCCGCGCAGCCCAAGCAGTGGACTTCGGCGGCCACCTACAAGCTCGTGGGCATCCTGCGCAGCCTCTCGAGCATCGGCACGAAGCAGCTGTTCGCCATCGTCATCGGCGTCGCGGCCGGCCTCGCGATGCAGTCGCTGCGGCGCTGGCTGCCCACGCGCGCCGGCTACCTGCGCTTGCGCTCGGGCCGCCACGGCGCGACGACGGGCTGGGTGCTCGACGCGGTGATCCTGCCGTCGCCCTACGCGTTCTTCTTCGGCGGTTTCGTCAACATCACGACGACGGCCTGGTTCGCCGGCGGCGGCATCCTGGCCTCGTTCCTGAACTGGCGTGCCGAACGGCGCCCGCGCGCGGCGGACACCGCGCTGCCGTCCGACATGGGCACGGTCGCCCTGGTCGGTGGCGGCCTCATCGCCGGCGAGAGCCTGGCCGCGCTGGCCCTGGCGATCGTGCAGATCGCCACGATGCTCTGAAGGGCTTGCACATGATCTCCCGGCTGACCCGCCTGCTCCTGGCGCTGTTCCTGGCGTGCGCGGGCGAAACCCACGCCCAGCCCGCGGCCTCGGCGCCGAGCGCCAGCGGCGCCGCACTCACCGCGACCGACGCGAGCGCCTGGCTCGACGGCCTGATGCCCACGGCGCTGCGACTGTCCCGCATTCCGGGGGCGGTGGTGGTCATCGTCAAGGACGGCGTGCCGTTGGTGGAGAAGGGCTATGGCGTCGCCGACTGGGACCGGCAGACGCCGGTGGATCCGCGCGCGACGCTGTTCCGGCCCGGCTCCATCTCCAAGCTGTTCACCTGGACGGCCGTGATGCAACTCGTCGAGCAGGGCAAGCTCGATCTCGACACCGACGTCAACCGCTACCTGGATTTCACGATCCCGGCGCCGCACGGCAAGGCACTCACGCTGCGCCACATCATGACGCACACCACCGGCTTCGAGGACGCGTTCCGCGACCTGGTGGTGTTCGACGGACCGGTGCCCGACCTGGGCACCTGGCTGCGCAGGAGCCTGCCGCCGCAGCGCTTCGAGCCGGGCACCACGCCCGGCTATTCGAACTACGCCGCGGCGCTGGCGGGCTACATCGTCCAGCGGGTGAGCGGGCAGCCCTTCGACGCCTACGTCGACCAGCACATCTTCGGCCCCCTGGGCATGACGCACTCGACGTTCCGCCAGCCGGTCCCCCCGCAGTGGCAGGCGAACCTGTCCGGCGCCTACGTCACCCGCGACGAGAAGGGCCACGGGTTCGAGCGCATCGCCGTGGCGCCCGCCGCGTCGCTGTCGACGACGGGTGACGACATGAGCCGCTTCCTGGCGGCGTACCTGCAGGGCGGCCGGCTCGGCGACGCGCAGCTGCTCCGGCCCGGGACGGTCACGCAGATGTTCACGTCGGTGACCCGCGCGATGCCCGACCTCAACGGGATGGCGCTCGGCTTCTTCCAGCAAAACATCAACGGCCGCCGCGTCGTCGCGCACGACGGCGACACCCTGTACTTCCACAGCGACCTGGCGCTGTTCGTGGACGACCACGTGGGCCTGTTCATGTCGCTCAACGCCAACGGCGTCGACGGCCAGGCCACGCGCCTGAGGCTGAGCCTGTTCCAGGAGTTCGCCGACCGCTACCTGCCCGGGCCGCACGCGCCGGTCGCGGGCGCGCCTGCGGCGGTCGCGCGCGAGCACGCACGCCTGATCGCGGGCCGGTACGCCTCCACGCGGGGAGGGCCGTCCAATTTCCTTTCCATCAGGTCGGTGCTCGCGCCCACCGAGGTCATCGCCAACGATGACGGCACGATCCAGGTCGAGCTCGACGGCGAGCGCCACGTCTACGCGGAAACGGCCAAGCCTTTCCTCTGGAGCGAGGTGGGCGGCAAGGACCTGCTGCAAGCCAGCCTCGGGGACGGCCGCGTGGCGCGCTGGACCTTCGACGCCGGCGCGTACGAGTCGGTCTACGAACCGGTGCCCGGGCTGGCCGGCACGGCGCTGATGCAGCCCCTGCTGCTGGTCGCGCTGGGCGTGATGCTGGTGACGGCGCTGCAGTGGCCCTGCGCGGCGCTGGCCCGTCGCTACCACCGCGTGCCCCGGCCACCCGCCGGGGCCGGCGGGCACGCGTTGCGCGGCGTGCGCCTGGGCAGCGTCCTGACGCTCCTGGCGCTGGCAGCGTGGATGGGCGTGCTGGCGTGGCTCTTCAACGAGTTCACCGACATCCCCGGCGCGGTTCTCGCGACCCAGTTGCTCTCGCTGGTGGCGCTGGCGGGCGGCAGCGCCGCCGCGCTGTGGCGGCTGGCCGTGGTGATGCGGCCGGGGCATGGCGCAGGGGCGCGCATCGCGGCGCTCGCGTGGGTGGCCAGCTTCGCGCTGTTGCTGTCCACCGCCATCGCCACCCACTGGATTGGCTTCAACCCGAACTATTGACCCATCGACAGGACAACGACACCGTGCCCACCACCGCCCATCTCACTCTTTCGAAGATCGCCCTCCTGGCGGCGACGTTCGCCCTGACCCCGGCGTGGGCGCGCGAGCCCGCGACGCCGATCCCGGCCAGCGCCGTCGACGAGACCGCGCAGCGCGCGCTGCAGACGTTCGGCGTCCCCGGCATGGCCGTGGGCATCGTCAAGGACGGGCACCTGGTCTACGCGAAGGGCTTCGGCGTGCGCGAGCTGGGCAAGAACAGCCCGGTGACGCCCGACACGCTGTTCCAGATCGGCTCGAACACCAAGGCGTTCACGGCCGCCGCGCTGTCCATCCTCGTCGACGAGGGCCGCATCCATTGGGATGACAAGGTGATCGACTACCTGCCCCAGTTCCGGATGTACGACCCGTACGTGACGCGCGAGTTCACGATCCGCGACCTGCTGAGCCACCGCAGCGGGCTCGGCAAGGGCGCCGGCGACCTGATGTTCTATCCCGCCACCGACTTCACGCGCGCCGACATCATCCGCGGGCTGCGCTACCTGAAGCCGACCTCGAGCTTCCGTGCGCAGTTCGACTACGACAACACGCTGTACATGGTGGCCGGCGAGATCATCCCGGCCGTCACCGGCCAGTCTTGGGAGGACTTCGTCGAGCAGCGCATCATGCAGCCGCTGCAGATGAACGGCTGCGTCGCCACGTTCGACCACGTGAAGGATCGCGGCCAGTTCGCGGAGCCGCACAACGTGATCGACGGCAAGCTGCGCCAGATTCCCGTGGAGCGCATCCCGGTGATCGGCCCGGCGGGCGCCATCAACTGCAACGTGAACGGGCTCGCGAAGTGGCTCGAGACCCAGCTCGGCGCGGGGCAGGCGCCCGGGGGCCCGCGGCTGTTCAGCGCGGAACGCGGGGCCGAGATGTGGTCCGTCAACACCGCCGTGCCGGTGGGGCCGGAGGTGCGCGAACTCCTGCACGCCCAGTTCCAGGGCTACGGGCTCGGTTGGGAACTGGCCGACGACAGCGGCTACAAGCTCGTGTTCCACACCGGCCTCGTGCCCGGCACCTCCAGCTGGATCACGATGGTGCCCGAGCTCCACCTGGGCATCATCGTCCTGACGAACGTGACCGACTATTCGGCGATGGCCGCCGTCGCCAGCCAGATCCTCGATGCCTACGTCGGCGCCCCGAAGCGCGACATGGTCGGACTCCTGGGCGCGATGCGCGACGGCAATGCGGGCGCGGCCGACGCGGCCGAGACCGCGGTGGCGAAGGCCGTGGCCTCCGCCACGCCGCCCACGCTGCCGCTCGACGCCTACGTCGGACGCTACACCGACGCGTGGCGCGGCGACGCCACTGTGCGCCAGGAGGGCGACCACCTCGTGCTGAAGTTCAGCCATACCGACAAGCTCGAGGGCGCGCTGCAGCCCTATCTCGGCAACATGTTCGTGGTGCGATGGAACGACCACAGCCTGCACGCGGATGCGTTCGTCCGGTTCTCGCAGTCGTTCGACGGCGGCATCGACGGCATCACCCTGCGCGCGATCTCGCCGGCCACCGATTTCAGCTTCGATTTCCAGGACCTGGACTTCGTGCGCGCGCGCTAGACGGGGGCCGTGGTTTGAATTCGAAGCTCAAGCTGGAAGCCGTCCTGGAAACCTGGCGCATGACGGCGCCACTGAGGATCAGCGGCCATGTGATGCAGGACGTCCAGGTGCTGGTGGTGCGCCTGTCGGATGGCACATTCAGGGGGCGCGGCGAGGCCGCGGGCGTGTTCTATCGCGGCGACTGGCCGCCCGACATGCTGATCCAGGTGGAGACGGTGCGGCCCGCCATCGAGGCGGGCATCTCGCGCGCGGCGTTGCGCGAGCTGCTTCCGCCGAGCGGCGCCCGCAACGCCGTCGACTGCGCGCTGTGGGAGCTCGAATCGATGCGCGCCGGCGTGCCGGTGGAGACGCTGGCCGGCGTGCAGGACGCCGGGCCGCTGCTGACCACCTGCACGATCGGTGCCGACGCGCCCGGCGCGATGGCCGCCATCGCCGTGGACAGGTACGCCGACGCGCGCGCCCTCAAGTTGAAGCTGCTCGGTGACGCGCTGGATGCGCAGCGCGTGCGCGCGGTGCGCGCGGCGCGACCCGATGTCTGGCTGGGCGTCGACGGCAACCAGGGCTTCAGCGTCGATCACCTGAAGGCGCTGTCGCCGGTGCTCGTGAACAGCCGCGTGTCGCTCGTCGAACAGCCTTTCAAGGTCGGCCACGAGCACCTGCTGGACGGCCTCGACCGCCCGATCCCGGTCGCGGCGGACGAGAGCGCGCAGTCGCTGGGCGACCTGCTGGCGCTCGCCGGACGCTTCGACGTGGTCAACATCAAGCTCGACAAGTGCGGCGGCTTGACGGAGGCGTTGCTCATGGCGGCCGAGGCACGTCGGCTGGGCATGCAGGTGATGGTGGGCAACATGGGCGGCACGTCGCTGGCGATGGCGCCCGCGCTGGTGGTGGGACGCCGCTGCGACATCGTCGATCTCGATGGCCCGCTCTTCCTCGCCGCCGATCGCACGCCGGGCGTGGTCTACCGGGGCGGCCTGGTGAGCGCGTCGCCCGGTACCTGGGGCTGGTGCCCGGCCTCATGACGGGCGACCTGCCTGCCTCGCGCCCGGACTGGTTCGGCCAGCCGCGCGGCCTCACCATCCTGTTCCTGACCGAGACGTGGGACACGTTCTCGTTCTACGGCATGCGGGCGCTGCTGGTGCTGTACATGACCAAGCACCTGCTGCTGTCCCAGCACGACGCGTCGTGGATCTACGGCGGCTATGCGGCCCTGGTCTACGCGACGCCGGTGTTCGGCGGCGTGGTCGCCGACCGCTGGTTGGGCCGGCGCAATGCGGTGCTGCTGGGCGGCGCGATCATGGCGGCCGGCCATTTCATGATGGCGTTCGAGCCGATGCTGCTGCCGGCGCTGGCCACCATCGCGACCGGCAACGGCCTGTTCCTGCCCAGCCTGCCCAGCCAGATCGACAGCCTCTACGAGCGCGACGACGCGCGCCGCAAGTCGGCCTACAACGTGTACTACGTCGGGGTCAACCTGGGCGGCCTGGCGGCGCCGGTGGTGATCGGCACCGTGGGCGAGCTGTGCGGATTCCACTGGGGCTTCGCCATCGCGGGCCTGGGCATGATCGTGGCCATGGCCGTCTACGTGGCGGGCAGCCGCTACCTGCCGCCGGATCGCCCGCGGACGGCGACGGAAATCGGCGAACGGGTCGCGGCACGGCCGGCGCGCGCCATCCTGCTCCGCCGCTATGCGCTCCTGCTGGCGATCTCGGCAGTGGTGGTGGTCTTCCGTGGCGCCTACGAGCAGATGGGCAACACGCTCGTGCTGTGGGCCGACGTCGGCGTGGATCGCGCCGCGGGCGCATCGTGGAAGATCCCGGTCACGTGGTTCCAGGCGCTCAACCCGCTCATGGTGATCCTGCTGACGCCCGCGCTCGTCGCCTGGTGGACACGCCGGGCGCGCGCGGGTCGCGAGCCGTCCTCCGCGGCGAAGATGGCCGTCGGCGCCACCATCGTCGGCCTGGCCTACCTCATGGTGGCGGCGATCTCGGCATGGGCCCGGCAACGCGGCACGCTGGTGGGCTGGCCCTGGCTGGCGCTGTTCATGATCGTGATGACGGTCGGCGAGCTCTTCATCCTGCCCATCGGCCTGGGCCTGTTCGGGCGGCTCGCGCCGCAAGGCCTGGGTGCCACGACCATCGCGATCTGGTTCTCCGCGGGCGTCTTCGGCAACCTGCTCGCCGGCTGGATCGGCACGCTTTGGGCCCCGTTGGGTCCGGTGGCCTTCTTCGGCGTGGTGGGCCTCGTGGCGCTGGCCTCCGCCGCGGGCCTGGCCTTGCTCGCGCCGCGGGTCGGGCGCATGGAACAGGCCGCCTGAGAGCATCGCAGGCCCCCAGTCGGCGCCCGGCGTTCGCGAAGAAACGCGGAGTGCCAGCCTGTCATCCTGCGACTTCGCGCAGGATGACGAGGCCGATGCGTCCGCGACCTGCCACACTGTTTTGTTTCTCAAGAGCCTGTGCGGCGAAGCGCCGCGTCGCGCGGCCCTTCGCCGGTCGTGCAAGCCGTCAGAACTTCGCCGTCAGCGTCGTTCCCACGGTGAGCGGCCGCGCCTCGGTGACCAGGTTCGGGCCACCCAGTGGCACCAGCGACGTCTCCGCGCTGATCTGGGCGTGCTTGTCGAACAGGTTGCGGACGAAGAAAGCCAGCGAGACATGCTGCAGGTCGACGCCGGCCTGCAGATCCGTCATCGAATAGCGCGGCAGGCGGTATTGGGGATAGGTCGTGTTGCCGGTGAACCCCGCATCCCGGTTGCCCACCCAATGTTCGCCGATGCCGGCGTAGGCGGCGCGGCCGGCGAGCTCGAAGGTGTAGTTCGCGGCCAGGTTCGCCGAGAAGCGCGGGTTGTCCGGCAGTGGCGCGCCGCTGGCGGCGAGACCCGGTGCATCCTGGGTCAGCCGGGCGTCGTTGTAGGCGAGGCCGCCGACCAGCGTCAGCGCGGACAGGGGGCGCCAGGTGGTCGACAGTTCCACGCCCTGGATCTGCGCCTTGCCGCCATTGGTGTTGTAGCCCAGTCCCTCGCTGTTGGTGGTGGCCTGCTGGATCTGGCTCCAATGGATGTCGTAGAGCGCCGCCTGCACCGACAGCGACTTGTTCAGCAGGTCGGCCTTGTAGCCCGCCTCGTAGCTCCAGAGCGTGTCGTGCTTGAAGGTGGGCGGCGCATCGGCGATGGCGAAGTTCGGGCCGCCCGGCCGGTAGCCGCTGGCGATGCGCACATAGACGTTGCTGGTGGGCGTCAACGCGTACTTGCCGGTGGCCAGGTAGGTGCGGCTCGTCTCGGCCGAGCCGCCCGGGGACACGGTGTCCGGGCCGCCGCCGAGGAGCTCGCCGCCGCCCGTCTGGGTGAAGCTCTGGACGTTGCGGGCGACGCGCATGCCGGCCGTGAGCGCGAAGCGCGACGTCGCGTTCCACGTCAGGTCGCCGTACGCGGCGCGCTCGCGATAGTTGCTGGGCAGGATCGCATGCAGCAGGTCGCCGTTCGTCTCGGCGCTCAGGTACTGGTAGTTCTGGCCGGTCTCGTGGTCGTCGTAGAGGCCCGCGATCCATTCGAGCGGGGTGCCGCCCTTGGACGTCAGGCGAAACTCCTGGGTCTGCTTGTGCACGAAGTAGCTGGTGTCGAATGAGGCGGTGGGGACGTCGAACACGGGCCCGAAGATGCTGGAGTAGTCGAGGCGCGTGATCGAGCGGCTCGCCTGCGCCGAGCTGATGGAGTTCAGCCGCGCCCACCCGAAGTCGTATTCGATGTCCGCCGTGGCCACGCCCATGCGCATGGAGTACGGCTCGGCCAGCTGGATGTCGTGCGTCGCATGGCCGGCCAGCGGCTGGCCCGTCGCGATGTCGTAGTCGACGTAGTCGCTGCCGTCGCGGCGGATTTCCTGGCCGGTGGCGGTGAGGCGCACCTTCCAGCGGCTGGACGGTTCCACCAGCAGCGAGACGCGCCCGCCCTGGTTGTCGCCGCTGTCCACGTCGCGGCCGGCGGCCGCGCCGGTCGCATCCACGAAACCGCCGACGCGCTCGTGGAACGCCGACACGCGCAGGCCGGCGACGTCCTCCTTCAACGGCACGTTGATGATGCCCGACGTCGTGAAGCTCGCGGCGCCGCCGCGGGTGAAGCTGGCGCCTTGCGACACCTGGCCCGACAGCTCGGAGGTGTCGGGCTCGTTGGTCACGTACTTCAGGAGGCCGCCCATGGCGCCCGCGCCGTAGAGCGTGCCCTGCGGCCCGCGCAGCACCTCGATGTGGTTCAGGTCGAGCAGCGCCATGTCGAGGGCGGACGCCGCCCCGTTGGCGAAGGCGCTGCTGGAGCCGATGGCGACGTCGTCGACGTAGAGGCTCACCGTGGCGATCGTCTGGTCGCCGGTGGTGACGCCGCGGATGGCGATGGCGCCGTTGCCGGTGCCGCCGGTCGTCTTCACGTCGATGCCGGGCTCTTCCGCGAGGTAGTCGGTGAGCGTGCTGGCGCCGCTCGCCTGCAGCTTCTCTGCGGACAGCGTGTCCACCTGCATCGGCACCTCGCGCGCGGGCTCGCGCCGGCGCGACGCCGTGATGACGACCTGGTTCAGCTGGATCGTGTCGTCCGCGGCGGCGCTCGCGGCGCTGGCCGCCCTGGGGGCGCTCGCGGCGGGCACCACCGCTTCGGCGCCTTGCGCCATGGCGCAGATCGGCACCGATCCGCTCGCCACCGTGAACATCAGGGACAGTAGCTTGCGCACTGGAAAGGGTGCGACGTGGCGTGCGATGTGCGAGTCGAAATCCGTCATGTGTTCCGTCCGGGCAATGGTTTCAACGGGTCGGGCCGGCACGTGCCGGCGACGACAAGGGGGCGCTCGGCGAGGTCGAGCAGCGATGAAGATTACCCCATCATTATCTGAACTGCAAAATAAATTATCCCAAAAGTAAAAATGTTGCTTGATGTTGACGACCAAGGCGACCCGGTTGCACGCCTCCGTCCCGGATACGGTTGCGCGGCCGCGTCGAGCAAGGATCGCCGGAGAAAGTTTCCGTATGGACAAAAAAGTATCCAATGTATAAATTAACGGGCTCTGCAATGGAATCCTGGGGACGATCAATGATGAAACGGCTTCTCGTGCTGGCGACAGCGATGGCGTGCCTGGGTGCACGGGGCGCCGGCGTCGACGCCCCCACCGCGGCGATAGCGCCCGTACCGGCCGTCGCGCACGAACTCGCCAGGGCTGACGTGGACGCCTGGCTGGACGGCTACATGCCGCTGGCGCTGCGCCAGAACGACATCGCCGGCGGCGTGGTGGTGGTCGTCAAGGACGGCCAGGTGCTGACCGAACGCGGATTCGGCTATGCCGACGTGGCGCAGCGCAGGCGCGTCGATCCCGACGCCACGTTGTTCCGCATCGGCTCCGTCTCGAAGCTGTTCACGTGGACGGCCGTGATGCAGCTGCACGAGCAAGGCAGGATCGACCTGGACGCCGACATCAACCGCTACCTGGACTTCCGGATCCCGCCGTTCCACGGCCAGCCCGTGACGATGCGCCAGCTCATGCGGCACACCCCGGGCTTCGAGGAGTCGATCAAGGGCGGCGACCGCGATGTCGAGACGGTGCCCCCGCTGGGCGACGTCCTGAAGGCCCTCGAACCCGGACGCGTGTTCGCCCCGGGCTCGACACCCGCGTATTCCAACTTCGGCGCGGCGCTCGCGGGCTACGTCGTCGAGCGCGTCTCCGGCCAGTCCTTCGAGGCCTACGTGCAGCAGCACATCTTCCAGCCGCTGAAGATGGGTTCGTCCACCACGGCGCAGCCGCTGCCGCCGGCGCTGGCGCCGCGGATGGCGCAAGGCTACGAACGGGCCTCCGAGAAGGCGCAGCCCTTCGAGATGATCTCGGTGCCCCCCGCCGGCAGCGTCTCCTCCTCCGGCGCGGACATGGCGAAGTTCATGATCGCCAGCCTGGCGCAGGGCGGGGGGCTGATGCGGCCCGAGTCGCTGCAGGCCCTGTGGACGCCCGCGCCGAAGGCCTTCGTGCCGGACCTGAACCGCATGGGCCTCGGCTGGTACCACCAGGACGTGAACGGCCAGGAGGTGGTGGGACACGGCGGTGACCTGCGCCTGTTCCACAGCTACCTGTGGCTGCTGCCGGCGGCGCACGTGGGTGTGTTCGTGTCGTTCAACAGCTCGGGCGCGACCGAGGCGGCGAACTGGACGATACGCACGGCGCTGTTCGACCAGTTCGTCGACCGCTACTTCCCGGCCGCCGACGCGGGCGCGCCGGTCGAACTGCCGACGGCCAAGGCGCATGCGGCGCAGCTCGCAGGCACCTATGCGAGCTCGCGCGCCTGGTTCACCAATTTCCTGTCGGTGCTCAACCTGTTCCAGCAGGTGCGCATCGAGGTGGGCGAGGACGGTCGGCCGGTGCTGGCCGACCCGATGGGCGGGGCGCCCGCCGAGTGGATCGAGACGGCGCCCTGGGTCTGGCACGATGCCCACGGCCACCAGCGCCTGGGGGCCACGGTGGAGAACGGCAAGGTCGTGCGCTGGAGCGTCGACGCGGTCTCGCCGTTCATGGTCTGGGATCGCGTGGCGTGGTACGAGGACGCGGGCTGGATCGTGCCGGCGACCGGCGTCGCGCTGGCGGTGCTCCTGGTCACGGCGCTGTCCTGGCCCATCGGGGCGCTGGTGCGCCGCCGCTACAAGGCCGCGCTGTCGCCCACAGGGGGCGGCCTGGCCGTGCATCGCGCGGTCAAGGGCGCGGCGTCGCTCGCGATCCTGGCCGTGGCCTGCTGGCTGGGCGTGTTCCTCGCGTCCGGGCCGCTTTTTTCCGGGACCATCGACTGGGCGATCTGGACCGCGGAGATCCTGAGCGTGGCCGCCGTGGTGGCCCTGGCCGGGGCGTCGCTCTACAAGCTGCTGAACGCGTTCACCGTCGCGACCTCCCCGTTCGCGCGCGCTGTCGCCGTGGTGTTCGCCGCGTCCGGCTTCATGCTGGGGTGGGTGCTCGTGGCGCAGCACCTGGCGGGGTTCGGAGTGCGGTACTAGCTTCGCAAGATCCGTCAGTCGCATCGCAATCTGGAGCCGGTCGGCGCGAGGACGCGTCCCTAGAATTTCGTCGACAAGAACACGACGGAGACAACCATGACACGATCGACGACGCCCTTCATCCTGGGCGCCGCCGCGCTCGCCCTGTCGGCGTGCGCCGGTCCGCGGCCGGCCGATTCGCAGGCCCCGGCAGCCCGCACGCTGGCCACGCCGCTCGCCGACGGCCGCACCGCCGAGGGCGGCGTCGTCGCCGGCTTCATGTTCGCGGAAAGGCCGGGCGACGTCGCCATCGATCCGGTCGCGTTCTCGAGCGGATCGGCGCGCGCCACCGGCGTGATCGAGCCGCGCCACGGCAGCACCTGGGGCGGCATCGCGCTGTCGACCTCGCTCACGCGGGGCGGTCGCACGCTCGACGCAGCGTCGGCCCGCACGCTCGCCATCTCGCTCGCGTCGACCGGCTCGGGCACGCTGCGCCTGCGGCTCGTCGGCCCGAACACGGTGCTGCGCGACAGCGGTTGCTATCCGGTCGCCACGGTTCGAGTGGACGCGCAGCTCAAGGAATACGCCGTGCCCATCGCGGCGTTCGCCCCCGAGTCCTACTGCGGCGCGAACGCGCCCGGCGGCGTGGCCGCGGCCGCGGCGTTGACGGCCGTGGAAGTGGCCGACGCCTCGGTGGCCGCGGGGCGCAGGCGCCAGGTCGACTTCACGGTTGGCGTGATCCGCGTCCTGCCCTGAGAACCCGGCGTGGACATGCGCCGGCGCTCACGTCTGGCCGCGATCTGCCGTGCTACTGACGCAAGGAGGAAGCGGGTCAGGATGCGCCCGGTTGCGCTCAGGATCGAATGGCATTGGCACGATCGCGGAGGAGCTCGCGCACGGCCTCCGAGAATGACGTGGCCACCTGGTCCAGGAACTGGCTCACGGGCATGCGGTCGGGATGCTCGACGCGTCCCGGGAGCAGCAGGCCCAGCGTCCGGACCCACGGCAATTGCGACTTGACGATCTTCGCGAGCCCGACGCCGTGCTCCGGCGCCTCGGGTGCGGTCATCGTGACGAGGCAGATGGCGTCGATCTGCAGGGTCGCGATGCCGTACACGTGCAACGACCCCAGGTCGTCCTCGTCCTTGATGTGGCGCGCGTCGATGCGCGACTCCCGCAGGATGCGCACGAGCAGTTCGGCCGCGAGCTCGTCCGCGGGGAACCCCATGCCCATGCACAGCACGATCGTCCTGGCGGGCATCGGAGGTTGCACGCCGTGTTTGCGGACCGCTCCGGGCATGCCACTGGGGAGGTCACTCCGGCGCCGGAGCAGGCTGCCCGTCAGGATGTCCTCGAGAACGGTGGTCCGCCTTCCGGCACGCGCATGATCGCCGGGCGGCGCGTCCAGGTCAGACAGCACCTGGACGATGGCGAAGCGCAGCGCGTCGTATTGTCGCGACGTGATCTTGCCTTGCGCACAGTCGGCGCGTCCGAGCTGGAGCGCGGGCAGCAGGACGATGTCGCAATAGTCGGCGAACGAACGCCGTTCGAGGAACCTGCGGGCGAGCTCGACGATCTCGGCCGGGTCGCCCGACAGCGCCCGCTGGTAGAACTTCTGCGCCATCGTCAATGCCGGACCGTCGCCGAGCACGACGCCGAGAAAGGCCAGGGATTCGAAGTGGCGCCCCGCGGTCGCGAGGCACAGCGTGAGCGGCGTGGCGATCAGCACGCCCACGGGACCCCAGAGGCCGCCCCACAGGATCGCGGAGAGAACGACGGCCAGCGGCGACAGGCCCGTTGCATGGCCGTAGACGCGTGGTTCCACCGCATGCGCGACGACCAGTTCGACGATCGTGAACGCAGCCAGCGTCCACAGGGCCAATGTCCAGCCCGGCGCCGCGCCGATCGCGAGGACCAGCGCGAACGTCGCGGCCACCGGGACGCCGACGAAGGGCACGAAGCGCAGCAGGGCCGTGAGCGCCGCGATCAGGCTGGCGCAGGGCAGGCCGATCGCCGACAGCGCGAGCCAGACTGCCACCCCGACGCCGATGTTGACGGCGAACAGGCGCGCCAGGTAGCGCGAGAGCCGTTCCCCCGCATCGTTGATGGCCGTGGTGGTGGCCCGCAGGTCCGCGCCACCGACGAGACGGATGAACCGGTCCCGCAGGGACTGGTGCTCGAGCAACGCGAAGATCGTCACGACGATGACGATCGCCGTCGAGCCGATCGGCGCCCATGCCCACGACAACACCTGCCGCAGGCGTTCGATGGGCGTCGCCCTGGGCGGATGCACCACGATGGCGATCGGTTCCGATGACGTTGCGTCGTCTTGCCGGATGCCGTGCTCCTGCGGCGGCCCATCGGGCGCGCGCGCATCGATCCATCGCTCCGCCGTGCCCCAGGTCGCTTCCATGGGGGAGACCGCGGCGCGGCGCAAGGCCTGGACGTTGGCCACGAAGGTCTCGCGATAGGCCGGAAACCCGTCGCCGATGCGCACCGCGCGGAATCCGATCAGGCCCACGATCCATGAGATGACGGCGGCGACCGACAGCACCACCGCGAAGACCGATGCCCCCGGTCCGAGCCCGATCCGGCGCGCTGCGCGCACCAGCGGTGCGGCCGCGAAACTGAGCAACATGGCGAGCGTCACCGGCACGAGAACGGCGCGCGCCAGGTACAGGAGGGCGAGCCCCGCGGCGATCGCGATGACGATGAGCGCCGCCACGACGGCGGCGGGCCAGGGGTGTCGAGATGGCTTCATGGCCTTGCCCTCCTTCCCGTTCAGAGACTGTTGGCGATGTCCGCGTTGGACTCGCCGGAGGCGGAGGGGACGTCGAGGATCTTGACCCCGAGGCCGTCGGACGTGGGCAGCGTCACGAGCAGCAGGTCGTCGTGGTCGCCCACGTCGAGCGCGCCGGAGAAGAAGACGGTCTTCGTGCCGGCCAGCGTCAGCCGCACCTGGTAGATGCCGCTGGCCAGGCTGTACGAGTCGGCGCCGCTCGCGGGACTCGGCGCCTGGTTGGCGACGGCGGCCAGCGTCGGCGTCGCGCCCGAGATGTCGGCGCCGGGCGCTGTGATGTAGACATCCATCGTGCCCTCGACGGCGTCGCCCTTGACGATGCGCACACGGGCGTTGGAGGTCACGGCGTTGCTGTACGGGTCGGAGATCTGCAGCAGGTCGTACATCGTCCCGGAACCGGGCAGGACGACGATCGTGTAGCGCGTGGCGTTCTCGGCGCGCATCGACGTCGAGCCGAGCTCGGTCCCGGCGGCGGCGTCGCGCACGTCCCAGGTCGACGTCGCGTTGACCGTGTCGAAGTACTTGGAGGCGCCCTCGTAGCCCTGGGTACCCGCCTCGCCCTGCACCGCGTCCTTGCGAAAGAGCGCCAGGGCCGGCGAGTTCGGCACGGCGTTGACGAATCGCGCCTGTGGGGCGCCGAGGTTCAGGGCCTGGGCGACGTCGTTGCCCCCGCAGGCCGTGAGTGCGAGGGCGGTGGTGGCGAGGAGGGCGAGCCTGGAAAGAGTGGTGGTCATGGGACAGTTTTCTCTGGAGGGGGTAGGGTGTCGTTGCGCGATGGGTGCGGGGCCGCACCGGCGAGGTCCTGCCGCACCTCCGGGCCGGGGCCTGGAATGCGAGTGCGTGCACGGAGGGGGAGCGCGCCGGTCGTTCAGTGCCTGGCGAGGAAGGCGACGAGCTCGTCGGCGCCCTTGTCGATGCCGGTCTTCGACGCGCTCAGCGCGCCGATGCTGGCGCCGAGGTTCCACGCGTTGGGAAATTCCTTGGAAACGTAGGCCGCCAGCAACTCGTTCGTGGAGGCCGCGTAGATCTCGACCGCGAAGCTCACGGAACCGGTCAGTGCGCCCTCCTTGCCGCGCACGGCCTGCACGGCGTTGTAGGGGCCGCCGAGCAGGTCGAAGCGCGAGAGCGTGCTCAGCACGGGCGTGCTCTCCGTCGCGCCCGTGAGCGTCAGCTTGATCCGCAGCGCCTGGGCGCGTGGGTCGGCGTTGTCCCTGGCCAGGGCTGCGAGCCTGTCCGAGAACGTGGACTGCATGTACCTGGCCAGCTCCTTCTTGTCCTGCTCGGAGATGTCTTCGAACTGGTTGTCGTTGCCCCCGTAGACGACCACGGGTTCGACGCTGAACCTCGAGTACGCGCGCAGGTCGGCGGCCGACCTGTATTCGTACGGGACGTGCCCCGTGTCGTCGTGCGCGCTGGCCCGCATCCGGCCCGACGAGGCGATGCCCGAGTAGGGGACGGGCTGGGTGCTGGCGCAGGCGGCCAGCGCGGCGCACGCGGCGAGGGTGACGATTCGAAGCGGTTTCGGCAGGAGGTGCATGGGGGTTCCCGGAGTGGAGGTGGGGCACCGTTATAAATGAACCGTGCCGTACGGTTCATTATTAGATCGGCGAAAAACCGGCGTCAAGAAAAATGTACGATCGGGTCTGTTTTTGAGGGGTAACCATGAAGGTACGCACGGAGACGCGCCGCAATGCCATCGTCGAGGCGGCGGTCGAGCTGTTCAAGGAGAAGGGCTACGAGCGCGCATCGATGAACGAGCTGGCGCGCCGGCTGGGCGGCTCGAAGGCAACGCTCTACGGCTACTTCGAGTCCAAGGAGACGCTCTTCGTGGCCGTCGTCAAGGCGGTGGCGACAGTGCATCTGTCCGACGCGATCGCGACGATCTCCGGCGATGCCGCGGATCACCTCGGCCTGGAAGACCTGCTGGTCCGCTTCGGCGAGCGGATGATGGTCGTGCTGACCAACGACGCGAGCGCCCTGGCGGTCTATCGCATGGTGGTCGCCGAGGCGGGCCACTCCGTCGTCGGCCAGCTGTTCGACGAGTCCGGCCCGGCGCAACTGGGCGATGCCCTCGCGGGTCTGTTCGAACGGGCGATCGCGCGAGGCGAGCTGCGCCGCGCCGACCCGAAGGTGCTGGCGGCGCACTTCAGCGCGCTGGTGACGTCCGAGACCTCGAGCCGGCTGTACCAGATGAATCCACAGCCCGTGGCGTTGAAGGCCATCCGGCAGATGGTTCGCCGTGCGGTGGAGACCTTCCTGCTGGGCGCGTCGCCGCGTTCGTCAACGGGCGCCGCCTGACCGCGCTTGTCGCCGGCCAGCGGGTGGGTGCCAAGGCATCCCGACCCGCCGGCACCACGGCGTCACGGCGCGGCGGGTGCTTCCGGTGCCGTCTCGCTCGCCGGCAGCCGGTGCTGCTGCGCGACGCGCGTCACCGGCTTGCCGCCGATGATCATGCCCAGCACCTCGTCCTCGGTGAGGTCGGCGGTGCGGTAGGTGCCGATGATGCGGCCGTTCTTCATCACGGCGAGGCGGTCGGACAGCGCGAACACGTCCGGCATGTCGTGCGAGATCAGGAACACGCCGACGCCGCGCTGCTTCAGGCGCCGCACGAGGTCGTGCACCATGCGGGTCTCCTCCGGGCCCAGCGCCGCGCAGGGCTCGTCCATGATCAGCACGCGGGCGTTGAAGTACAGCGCGCGCGAGATCGCCACCACCTGGCGCTGCCCGCCCGACAACGAACGTACCGGCTCGCGGATGTTGCGGAAGTTCGGATTCAGTTGTGCGAACACGTCGCGCGCCGCGGCCTCCATGGCGTAGTCGTCCATCGTGTTCCAGCGCGTCATCAGCTCGCGTCCCAGGAACAGGTTGGCGACGGCGTCGAGGTTGTCGGCCAGTGCCAGCGTCTGGTGGATCGTCTCGATGCCCAGCGCCTGCGAATCGGCCGGGTTGGCGATGGTGACGGTCGCACCGGCGATGCGGATCTCGCCGCGGTCGATCGGATAGGCGCCCGCGAGCATCTTCATCAGCGTCGACTTGCCGGCGCCGTTGTGGCCGAGGACGGCCACCACTTCGCCCGCGTCGAGCGCCAGGTTGACGTCGCTCACGGCCTGCACGCCGCCGAAGGCCTTGTGCATGTCCACCACCTCGACCAGCGGCGGGGCGCGATTCGTCGAGACGTCGCTCATGCCGGTCGCTCCCCGCTCCAGCGGCGGTAGAGGACATCGAAGGCCACCGCGACGATCAGCACCTGTCCGATGATGATCATGCGCTGGCCGATGCCCACGTCCATCAGCAGCAGGCCGCTGTCGAGGAACTGGATGATGAGCGCGCCCAGCACCGTCCCCAGCACCGTGCCGCTGCCGCCCGACAGGCTGACGCCCCCGATCACGGCGGCGGCGATCACGTAGAGCTCCATGCCGGTGCCCATCGAGTTGGTGCCGGCGTTCAGGCGCGAGACCGAGACGATCGCGGCGATCGTGATCGTGACCGACAGCAGCAGGAACAGCTGCAGCGTGACTCGCCGCACAGGGATGCCGACCAGCCGCGCGGCTTCCGGATTGCCGCCGATGGCGTAGACGTAGCGGCCGAAGCGCGTGCGGCGCACGATGAACGCCACCACCATGACCACGGCGCCCCAGATGACCACCGGGGCCGGGATGCCCTGTGCGCCCGCCTTGCCGGGCAACTGGTACGCGCACATGGCCGCGGTGAACGCGGCCAGCAGCGCGAGGAGGGCCAGCGTGAACCCGATCTCCACCGGCAGCGGCCGCGTGGGGAATCCGTGGCGCGCCTTCGCGCGCCGCGCCTGCACCACGCGCCAGCACAGCAGCAGCGCGAGCGCCGCCGTCAAGGTCCAGCTGCCGGCGAGCCCGAGCGCGCCGTCGAGGCCGCCGCCGAACCAGAGGAACACCGGATCGGTGACGGGCTGCGTCTTGCCGTTGGCCACCAGGAAGGCCGCGCCGCGAAACGACATCAGGCCGCCCAGCGTGACCACGAACGACGGCACGCCCAGGTAGGCCGTGAGGCCGCCCTGGTACAGGCCGGCCAGCAGCGCCGCGGCGAGGCCGGCGAGGCAGGCGGTGGCCCAATGCCATCCGGCCGTGTACTGGAGATAGGCGATCAGCACGCCGACGAAGCCGATGACCGAGCCGACGGACAGGTCGATGTGGCGCGCCACGATGACCAGCGAGATCGCGGTGGCGACGATGCCCACGACGGCGGTCTGCTGCGCGATGTTGTAGAGGTTCTCCGGCGTCAGGAAGTTGCCGGTGAGCACGTGGAAGGTCGCGGCCATGACCGCGAGGACGACGGCCATCAGGCCGAGGCGCAGGTCGAGCGCGCTGAGTTGGAGCGATTCCATGGAGTCGGGAGGAAAGGCCGTCCGCGCGCGAGGCGCGCAGGACGGCCAGAGGGACTTACTTGCAGGCCGCCGGCGCCTTGGCGGCATCGACGCCGCGGCACAGGTTGTCCTTCGTGATCCAGCCGGCCTTGACCACGGCGTCGAGGTTGGCGCTGGTGATCGCCACGGGCTTGAGGAACTTGGCGTCCAGCGTCACCTTGTGCTCGCCGCCGGTCCACTTGATCGTGCCGGGCACCGGCTTGCCGCCGGCGAGGTCGATCGCGGCATCCGCGGCCTCGCGCCCGAGGTCGCGCGCGTCCTTCCAGACCGACACCGTCTGAGTGCCGAGCGCCACGCGGTTGAGCGCCGCCTGGTCGCCGTCCTGGCCCGACACCGGCACGCCGGAGATGCCGCGCGCCGACAGCGCCGCCACCACGCCGCCCGCCGTGCCGTCGTTGGACGCCACCACCGCGTCGACCTTGTTGCCGTTGCGCGTGAGGATCTGCTCCATGTTCTTCTGCGCCACCTCCGGCTTCCAGCCCTCGGTGTATTCCTCCCCGACGATCTTGATCGCGCCGCTGGCGATCGCCTTGGCGAGCACTTCCTGCTGGCCCGCGCGCAGGAAGTCGGCATTCGGATCGGTGGGCGAGCCCTTGATCATCACGTAGTTGCCCTTGGGCCTGGCGGCCAGCACGGCGCGCGCCTGCAGGCGGCCCACTTCCTGGTTGTCGAAGGTGATGTAGTAGACGCCGGGCTGGTCGATCAGCCGGTCGTAGGCGACCACCGGAATGCTGCGCTGCCTTGCCTTGGCCAGCGCCGGAACGATCGCGTCCTTGTCCATCGCCAGCACGATCAGCGCCTTGGCGCCCTTCGCGATGAGTCCGTCGACGTCGGCGAGCTGCTTCTCCGGCGAGCCGCCGGCGTCCGCGCTGATGTAGGTGGCGCCGTGCTTGGCCAGCTCGGCCTTGATGGCGGCCTCGTCGGTCTTCCAGCGCTCTTCCTGGAAGTTCGACCAGCTGACGCCGACCACCAGTTGAGCGTGCGCCGCGGCGCTCGTCAAAAGCGCGGCGGTGATGAGTGCGTTCTTGAAGTTCATGGCTTGTCTCCGGTTGTTTTCTCGTCCTGGCGCTCTTCTTCGAGAGAGCAGGGCGAGGTTACTTCGTTCGACGCCTGAACTAATACCTGTTTTCCCCAATGAGGGGAGGTTCAGGGCTTCACGGGCTCCAGCGTGAAGAGGGCGATGTCGCTGCTGCGCATCGGGAGCTTCCACTGCAGCGTGCCGTCGCCTCCGACGTGCACCGTGCTGCTCACCTCCGGCGTGTCGGCCGTGAGGGCCTGCAGCTGGCTCAGCTGATCCGCCGCCAGCGTCTTCGGCGACCCCATCTCGAGCCAGGCCGTGTAGGCGTCGTTGGCCTTGTAGCCGGTGCGCTGTACCTGCACGCGATAGTCGCCCGGCGTCAGGCCTTGCAGGCTCAGCCGGACCGGACGCGACGCCGTGGCCGGGATGGGCTTGCCGTAGTAGACGCTGTTGCTGGCGGGTTGCTCGGCGTTCTGCCAGTCCCACACCAGCACGGCGGTGCTGTCGCCTTGCGTGGCGGCGAGCACGGACGCGTCGGTGCTCGGAAGTTCGTTGCCGCGCAGCGCGTGGAGGTACTTGTAGGCGAACCAGGCCGGCTTGCGAACGCCTTCGCGCGTCATCAGGCCGAACCCGCCGTGGAAGGCCGAGTCCGGCGGGCCGGGTTCCTCGAACAGGTCGCTGTAGGTCCAGTAGCTCATGGCCTGCGCGTAGCCGCGCGTGCCGTGCAGCTTGCTCAGGATCCAGGGCGCGCTGACATAGCTGTCATGCACCTTGTCGCGCGGGTTGTAGCTGGTGCTCCATTCGGTGATGTACAGCGGCAGGCCGGGATAGGCCGAGGCCTCGATTTCCTTGCGCACGCGGCGCACGTCGCCGATGATCGAATCGGGATTGGGCGAGAGCTTGCGATCCGACTTGCCGAATTCGTCGAGGAAGCCTTCCTCGACCCCATAGGTGTGGGTGGTGACGAAGTCCACCGGCAACGCGTTGGCCTTGGCATACGCGAGCAGTTCGGGCACCCAGGCGGCGCCGGCGGTGGCCGGGCCGCCGACCTTGATGGCGGGGTCCACCTTCTTGATCGCGCGCACGGTGTTGGCGTAGAGCTCGAAGTAGGCCTTCTGGTCGGCGTGCTCCCAGAAGCCGTCGAGGTTGGGCTCGTTCCACACCTCGAACAGCCACTGGTGCACTTCCGGCGCCCCGTAGCGCTGGACCAGGTGGCGCGTGAAGGCGTCGATCAGGTCGGTCCACGGGCCGGGTTGGGGATGCGAGGTGTTGCCCTTCCAGTAGAAGATCGTGGACCTGGACGTGGTCATCGCGTCCGGCGTGAAGCCGATCTCGACGAAGGGCCTGATGCCGCGCGCCAGCAGCGCGTCGTAGAGCCTGTCGATGCCGCTGAAGTCGTACACGAAGCGGTCGTCGACCTTGCGCACCGTGCCGTACACGTCGTGGAAGATGTCGTGGAAGCGCAGGTAGCGAAAGCCGAGTTCGTCGACCGCGGTCTTGATCTGGGCCAGGTTCTCGGGACGGCCGGTGGTGCCGGGATAGTCCGCGCCGACGGCCAGGTCGAAGAAACGGTCCACGGGCGTGGTGGCGTGCGAGCGGTCCAGGGTCACCTCGCGCTCCCCGAGGTCGGCGGCGCCGGCGGATGCCGCCGCCGTGATGGACAGGGCCAGCGCCATGGCGCCGATTGGTTCGAGAGGCTTGATCATGCGAAGAGGCGAGAGACGAAGGCGCCATATTAGTTCGGTGCCTGAACAAATAGGGATGGTGGAAACACCCACGGGTCCTTCGTTCGTCATACCAACTTAACATCCCGGGCATCGAGCATCCGCATCCGCAAGAGGCAGAACCGTGACTGACGACACCGCTGGCAACCAGCAATTGTTGAAGGAGATCAACCGCATGGCGCTGGTGCGCCAGTTGTTCGGGCATCCCGGCATGTCCCGGGCCGACCTGGCGGTTGCGGTGGGACTGACCAAATCCACCGTCAGCCAGATCGTGCGAGAGCTGCTCGAGGAGGGCTGGCTGGCCGAGCGCGATGTCGTCGTCACGGGCGACGTGGGGCGCCGGCCGACGCCGTTGTTCATCGACCCCGGTCGCCTGATGCTGCTGGGGGCGGAAGTCGACATCGAGTCCGTCCGCGTGGTCGCCACTTCCCTGACCGGCGAGGTGCTGGCCACCGTCGTGACGAACCACAGCCCCGGCAAGACCGCCAAGGCCTGCGTCGCCGGCCTGGCGGCGGCCCTGCTGAAGGTCCACGCCCAGTTGGACCCGGGCAGGCAGGAAATCATCGGCATGGGGGTGGGTCTTCCCGGCGGCGTGGACGAGGCCAGGGCCTTCCTCTACGTCGCACCCAACCTGGGCTGGCGCGACGTGCCGATCGGCGCCATGCTCAGGCAAAAACTCGTCGACACCCCGCTGGCAGGCGTGCCGCTCTTCCTGCAGAACGAAGCCGACGTCGCGGCACTGGGCGAGCTGGAATTCAATTCCTCGATCGCCTCGGATCCGCTCCTGTACCTGAGCATGAACCAGGGCGTGGGCGCCGGCGTGATCTTCAACGACCGGCTGCTCACCGGCAGTCGCGGCTTCGCGGGCGAGGTGGGACACATCGTGCTGCAGATGAACGGCCCGCGCTGTTCCTGCGGGCGTCGCGGATGCGCCGAAGCGTTGATCGGATCGCGTTCGATACTCGGCACCGCCGAGGAGCATCCGCATCCGCTGCGGGAACTGCAGCGACTGGTCGATGAAGGCGATGCGAAGACACTCCGTGCCTTGAAGAAGGCGGGCAACTACCTCGGCGTGCTGCTCCAGAACCTCGCCTCGGCCTACGATCCGGGCTGCATCGTGATCGGTGGGCGGATGGCCGACCTGGGCGACGTCTTTCTTCAGCCGGCCCTGCAGACCCTCAGCGCGTACGCCGAAGCGGCCGGCCTGCCGCCGCCCAACGTGCGCACGGCCCGTTTCGGCAGGGACGCCGTGGCGGTCGGCGCGGCCGCGCTCGCGCGCTACCGTCTCACGCGTCCGCGCATGCGGGCGCTCGATGCGGACTTGCCCGTCGAGGACGTGGACTGAAGGGGTGCCTGGGGTGCTGCTGCGTGCGCGTCGATCGATTCACCCAGGGCCCGATGCATTGGCATGAGACGTCTTCAAACGGTGCGGCAATCGATGTTGACGTCGCACCCGTCTCAAGAATCATCGCTTGGCAGCTCGGCTGGCTGAATCACCGCCCCCTGTTCGAGAACGTTCTGAATGGACGCGAGTGGCAGGTGAACATCGCGGCCCAAGGTGTCGCCACCCACAAACCTGAGCAGCTCCTGCGTACCCGACGGGTCCTTGGGACGCAGGCGGTGCGCCAGGTACTCGCCGGGCAACAGCGCAGACGGGTAGCCGGTTGCGGTGAGGCCGAGTACCTTGACCCCGTCCGGAATTTGTACGCGATAGCAGTCCATGTGGAAGTCTCCGACGACGAGTCGAGGCCGGCGAACCGTCGGGGCGCGCCGACCTCCGTTCCTCAGCTCAGGCGGAATTCACCTCGATGCGCCGCGGCTGAGCATGCGCTTGCTTGGGCAGGCGCAGCGTCAGCACGCCGTCCTTGAGGTTGGCTTCGATGCGCGCAGCATCGAGCTCGCGGCTCAGGGTGAAGGTCCGCCGGAAACGCGGCACGCTCACCTCGGCCCAGAGTGCGCGCATCTCCCGGGGCGCGTCCAGCTCCACGCGGCCCTCGATGGACAGGCTGTCGCCGTCCAGCTTGACGTCGAGCCGGTCCTTGGAAACGCCTGGCATGTCGGCCAGCAAGGTGATGCCGCCGGCGTCTTCGAAGATGTCCACCGCCGGAGCCACGGGACGCTCGTCGAAGCCCTCGGACTTCGTAGTTGCAACTTCGCTGCGGTCAGCCATTTTGGTACTCCTCAGATGTTTGAAGCAGGTTGAAGGTCACCGGTCAGCGTTCACTGGACGGCGATGCGTTGGGGTTGCGCGGCCACGTTCAACGACACGCTGACGCGAAGGATGCCGTCGCGGTACCTGGCTTCGACCTTCAGGGGGTCGACATCATCCGGCAGGGAGACGGCACGCGAGAAGCGGCCCTCGGGACGTTCGTTCGAGTACAGCTGCGTCTTCGTGTCGCGCGACGGAATGGCCGAAGTGCGAACGCCCGAAATCTTCAGGACATTGCGCTCGATGGTCACCTCGATGGACGCGGCGTCGATGCCCGGCGCGAAGGCGAACACCTCGACGCTGGTGCGCGTGCGACCCACGTTGATTTCAGGAAACGCACCGTGGGCGACCGACCGGATGCCGCCTGGTGCGCCTTCGACGCCAAACGACCGCGACAGCAGCCGCTGCATGGTCTCGAGTTGGTCGAACAGGCTCTGGGGCCGCGTGTGCATGATTTCAAGCATGTTGAGCTCCTTCGGTGGTTGATGTTCGGCTGCCTTGCAGCGGCAGCCCGGTAGTGAAGCAGGCGCGAGTTCAATCACCTGGCTTCACAGCCAAGGTGCAGACTGGCGACGGCGACTAGCCCTCGGATGCGGAATTCGGGGGCTTTCGTCGGATGTCCGACGTGAAAGACGCGAGGGCGCGGATGCGCCGCAACGTGTCGCGCGCCTGGAGGTAGGCCTCCAGTTGGCGCTCGCTCATCGAGCGAATGCCGTGCGTCGAGCCGCGCCGCTGGGAGCGGCGCTGGCGGAAGGTGAGGGGAGTGCTGCTGGCCATGATTCAGTCCTCTCCGAATCGGTGGGTGGCGATTTCTGTGACGCAGCAACTAGGCGCTCGGTTGACGCTTTCAAGCCCCAAAATGATTAGTGAAAACCCTAATCATGTGGGCGCACGTGGCCGGTGCTTCTGCCGCCCCAGCCACCCCGGTTGCATCCATTGCGCCCAGGTCTGCGACTTGCTGCTTGATGGCTCCCCCGACTCGGAGCACCGTCATGCACACCCTCAAACCCCTTGTTCTGGCCACCCTGTTTGTGGCGGCCCCGAGCTTCGCTGCAGGCTGCCTGAGCGGCGCGGCGGTCGGAGGCGTCGGCGGCCACGTCGCTGGCCACCATGCCGTGGCTGGCGCCGTCGTGGGTTGCGCCGTGGGGCATCACATGAAGGTCAAGCAGGAACGCAAGGACGCTGCGCAACAGCGCGCCGCCGCCGCCAGCGCGCCCGCCGGGCGGTGAAAGGTCATTCACGCGCCTCGTGCTGCCAGGTTAGTCTCGCTTGCGCGGGGCGAATGCGAGTGAGGCGCGCTCGCGCCCGAGCGCGATGAGTTCCTCGGCCTTCCAGAATTCAAAGAACCCACAGGCGTTGCGGGGCACTTCGATGAGGACATCCGGCGAGTAGGTCGACATCCGAAGCCGTGCAATGGTGTCCTGCATCGCCTGCATCGAACGCATGGCAACGTTGAGCAACCCTGGCGATGGCTCCTTTCCCGCGCGCGCCGGCCGCACCGTATCGATGAATTTCAGGATCCGCCTGCGGTAGCCGTTGTCACTGATCAGCGAGTCGCTGTGAGGCGGCACCGGGAGGTACTCGGCGGGCCCGCTCAAGTCAACGGCGACAGTCAGATCGGTCGCATCGTCCAGGGTCGGCGCGACGGGGACCGGGTTCGTCACCGCGCCGTCGACCAGGAGTCGGTCGCCGTGCTTGAACGGGGTGAAGACCAGCGGGGTAGCCATCGACGCGCGTATTGCATCGAACAGGTTGCCTTTTCGAAGCCATACCTCTTCGCCAGAATCGATATCCGTGGCGACGGCCGTGAACGACAGCGGCAGATCTTCGATGGCGCAGTCGCCGACGAGTTGCCGCAGCACGCTGATGATGCGCTCGCCCTTGAAGAGGCCGGGACTGCCGATCGTGGGGTCGAGAAGTCTCAGGACGTGCATCCGCTCGAGCGCCAGAACCCATTCTGCATAGACCTCGAGCTTGCTGGTGGCGTAGATGCCGCCCACGAGGGCGCCCATCGACGATCCGGAGATCGAGCGGATGTCGTAGCCATTGTCGGTCAGCCACTGGATGACGCCGATGTGTGCCAGGCCTCGAGCCCCTCCGCTGCCGAGAACGAGTGATACGGTGGTTGTATTCTTGACCATGAATTCAATAGGGCATGCGTTGCGCAGGAGCGCATGCCGCGACCAGATCCGATATCCGACCCTCTGGCGATCGCGTCATGCGGTGATCGGCCACGGCTTGCGTTGGCGCATCCGGGGACGGCGTCGTGCCCGTCAAGAGGCACGGATTCGACGAGGACGCCCTGGATACCCGCTGACGATACATCGTTGGGCGGCGAGCTTCGCGCGAGTCGCTGCCCATCATCCGCCCATTGCGCCTGCTCGACCGCCAAAGCGCGGCATCGCTCGCGTGCTGCCATGACGCGGGAGAGCCCCGAGCGGGGGTCACGCTTCTTCGTTGGGCGGGTGCGCAGGCTCGGGGCGGCGCGAAGTCGAGCAGCCGAGGTAGGGCACCTGCATCGACGGACTTCGCTTGACGAACCGATGACCCGACTTCCCGCAGGGATCCGACGCCGCGCCGTCGCCTGGCCTGCGTTCAGCCAGGTCAGCGCGCCGAGGCCTGCAGCGACGACGCGGGTGGCGTGGGGGCCGGTGCGCCGAGCGCGGCGGAAGCGGCCTGCGGTGCGGCTGCAGACCCCATCAGCGCCGGGTAGTCCTTCAGCATCGACTGGCCGTACAGCGGCTTGAAGGCGCCCTGGTGGCAACTCGCGCAATTGACCTTCGCGACGTCGCCTGTCGGTCCCAGGCGCAGCGCCGGGAAGGTCGGGGTCAGCGGGATCAGGAATTCATCGTTGAGATCACGGGCCATGCGGATGCCGTACCAGGCGGTCACGCGTTGCGGCGTGCTCTGCGTCCAGTTGGCGAACGCCGGGCTGCTGTGGCAGTAGGTGCAGTTGACGCCGAGCGATCGCGAGATGTGCATCATCAGGCCGTAGGTGGCCTCCGTCTGCTTGATGGATTGGCGGTTGCCGGATTGCAGCGCGGTGGTGCCGGCGACGCGAATCTCCTTCGAGTCGGACAGGAACAGGCTGAACGGATCGTTGGGCAGCGACGTGTAGCCGACGCTCATCGCCGGCGCGTTCTGGCCCGCGCGATTGCCCACCAGGCTGTGCGGATCCTGCGGCACGGCCGAGAACCATGTCGCCGCGGGGATGTTGTTGCCGCGGTGGCAGGTGTAGCAGGTGACGCCGGTGTTGCCGACGTGAGATTGCCAGTCCGCGTTGACATGGCGCGTCATCTCGAGCATGCGTCGCGCCACGACCTTGGTGTAGACCGTATCGGCCGCGAAGTCCTGCGGGTTGTGGCAATAGGTGCAGCCCTGTTTCGGCGCGACCCACTGCGTCATCGCGGCCATCGTGCGCGTGAACTCGCCCACGCTCTGGTCGCCCAGCACCTTCACGTTCTTGAAGACCTGGCTCGCGCGCGGCCCGTCCGGCGAGGCGGGCGGCTGGGGCGGTGGCACGGCGTTGAGCGCGGCCTGGTCGGCAAGCAGCCGCGGGTTGTAGATCTCGACCATGCCGGTGCCGCGATAGCCGTGCTGCACGGCGACGACCGGCGGCCGCTCGCAGCCGGCCAGCGCCAGCAGGGCGCAGGCGATCGTGAAAAGGCGATTCGCGTTCATTGCGAGGCTCCGTTCTGCGGCGCCGGCGCGACCACCGGGTCCGGCGTGGCGGCGGGCACGACCGGCGTCGCCGCCGCGGGGGCGGGTTCCGGCGTCGTCGGCGCCGCCGTCGACGGCAGTGCCTTGAGCACCGGCAAGGACGGGTCGACGACGGTGCCGAACACCGTGGGATAGGCCGGGGCGACGTGGTGTTTCACCGACCACAGGTACCAGTTGTCCACCACCGTGCCGGTCAGGAGGATGCCGATGCCGCCCGTGAGCGGGCACAGCACCGCGAACCACCAGGCCCAGCGATGGATCGATTCCATCGTGGCGTTGAAGCCCATCGTCCAGCGCCAGAACAGGGCGGCGCGTTCGGAGGCCGTTCCGCGATCGACGATCTGCTCGATCTCGCGCTCGCCGCCGAAGCGGCTCACCGCCAGGATCGTGGCGCCGTGCATCGCGAACAACAGCGCCGACCCGTAGAGGAAGGCGATCGACAGCATGTGGAACGGGTTGTAGAACAGGTTGCCGTAGCGCAACGAGAAGGCCGCCGTCCAGTCCAGGTGCGGGAAGATGCCGAACGGCACCGCCTCGCCCCAGCTGCCCATCAGCAGCGGCCGGATGAAGCCCAGCACGAGCATGAGCCAGATGGCCGACAGGAAGGCCCAGGCGACGTGCGTGCCCATTCCGAGCGCACGCGCCCGCCGGTACATGCGCGCGCACCACAGGAGGACCGACGTCGTGAGGAAGAACCCGCCCAGCAGCCACCAGCCGCCCTCGTTCAGCGGCGGGATGTGCAGGCCGTAGGACGGCGGTGGCGGCTCGAGCGCGAGCCAGGGCAGCTGTCGCACGAACTGCACCGGGTCCCAGTTGACCGACGCCCACATGTTCAGGCCGACGATCTCGAACCAGGTGAAGCCGCAGATCAGGGACGCGACGCCGAGCCAGCCGAGGTAGATCGGCCCGATCTGGGCGTCTCCGATCTTGCCCAGCCAATGCCAGTGCGTGGTGTCGCGCAGGCGCTCCTGGTCGTCGCGCCCGATCGTGATGTTGCCCACGGACGGGGCGCTGACCTGGACGCGGGTGAACAGATTCTGGTACTCGGCCATCTGGGGGCTCCTCGTGCGTTGTCGTCTTCGCCGTCGCTCAGTGCCAGATCGGCAGGTTCAGCCACCAGGTCCACCATTCGGGCCAGCCGCGGGTCCAGAACGGGCCGCTGATGACGATGCAGACCGCGCTCCAGAAGACCGCCGACAGCGCCAGGAACAGACCGAGGCGGTGGATGCCCAGCGTGCCGACCGAATAGCCGATCGTGTCGCGGAAGAAGGTGTTCTCGTGTTCCGCGGTCTTGACCGTCTCGCCGCGGGCGGGATTCGTCGACGACAGGATCAGGCCGCCGTGCAGCGACAGCGCGAACGTCGTGGCGAAGAAGAAGCTCACCCCCAGCATGTGCGCGGGGTTGTAGTGGAAGTGCAGGTACTGGTAGCCCGTGTTCGAGACCCAGTCGAGATGGCTGATGATCCCGTACGGGAAGCCGAATCCCCACGCGCCCATCAGCGCGGGCCGCACGATCACCAGCGTGACGTAGGCCAGGATCGCGAAGCCGAACGCGACCGGAACGTGCAGCCCGATGCCCAGCTTGCGGCAGATCTCCACCTCGCGCAGCGCCCATGAGATGAACGATCCCGTCGCGCAGACCGTGATCAATTGCCACAGGCCGCCCTGCATCAGCGGCGCCATGCCCAGGCCGTATTTCAGGTCGGGCGGCGCGATGCTGATCTGCCACAGGTTCCACGTCGGGCCCTGCGACGCCCCCCAGACGATCAGCAACGTCCCGGTGAGTGCGAAGAAGGCCGTCGTGACCCCGAAGAATCCGACATAGAACGGGCCGACCCAGAAGTCGAACAGATCGCCTCCGAGCAGCGTGCCGCCGCGTACGCGGTACTTGCGCTCGAAACTGAGCATCGCCATGTCGCGTCTCCTTCGCGTGAATCAATGCGCGATGGAGCGAGGCCCGCCGCCTGGCCGGACCGTCGCCCACCGCGTCAGGCGCCCTCTACGGCTTGGGCGCGGGCATCGACGAAGTCTGGGCCGCCTGGGCCCGTGATCCGCCATCCAGCCAATTGAACCGGTTGGTGCTGAGCAGGATGAAATGAATCACCAGCGCCAGCACGAACAGGAACACGAACAGTGCGACCAGCGCTCGGCGCGGGTCGAACAGCAACCAGATTCTCCACATGCTCGAATCTCCTCAAAGTAACGACATGATCGAGTCGACCGCCGCTCTCACGCCGCCGATCAACGAGCTATCGCCCTCGGCCCCCGGGAACAGGGGCCGCCACTTCAGCATCAGCAGCTGGCACACCAGCGCGACCATCAGGATGGCGATGAAGCACGTCACGAACGTCGGATCGAACGAACGCCGTTCGACCGACGGCGCCGGGGTGGCGTCGGCGCCGATCAGAGCCACGGCCGCCATTGCCACACCAGAATGTGGGCAACGATGGCGATCAGCGTGAAACCCACGAAGCTCTTCATGAAGATGCCGTGGAACTCCTGTGCTTCCTTTTCGGTGAGGCCGGATAGCGAGCCTCTTGCGTTGTCATCCATAGGTCTGCTCCTCAAGATTCGGCCGCGAGGCCGACACCGCGCTGAACCTGCGCGGCAAGGTTGGCGAGGGCGCCGCGGTCATGCGACCCCCTCCTCGACCAGTGCCACATGCACGCGGTCCAGTCCTTCGCGTCGAGCGCGTTGCTCGGCGCGATCGCGCAACTGCTTCGCTGCGGAAATTCGCACCAGCACCGGCTGGGCGTCGACGATGCGTTCCAGCCTGGCGCGCGCCTCGTCGTCCCAGGCGAGCTCGCGGTGCAGGCGCGACGGCGTCGGGTCGACGGCGTCCAGTTCGGTGCCGAGCGGCAGGATGTGGAACAGCGCGTCGAACAAGGCGTTGCACACTTCCTGCAGCACGTAGGTCGCGCCGGCGTAACCCATGAACGGCGTGCCGGTGGCGCGGCGGATGATCGCGCCGGGGAACGAGGCCGGGATGTAGCTGGGACGCATCGGGCCCTTCGCACCGGCCTCGGCCAGGTACATGCGCTCGTTGAAGCTGCCGAACATCACCAGCGGTGCCTTGCTCCGCACCAGTTCCCGGATCGCGGCGTTGTCGGTCTTCGCGCCGGGAATGCGCGGTACGGCGAAGCTGCATGGCAGCCCCATCTCGTCCTCGAGGAAGTGGCGCAGGCCGCGGGTGTAGGTCTCGCTCGCCACGACCGCGAAGCTCGCGGTGCCGAAGAAGTCCTGCGTCACCGAACGCCACAGGTCCCAGACCGGCTTGATCGTCGTGTGCTTCTCGCGCTCGATGAAGGGCTCGGGGTCGAGGCCGGTCAACTCTGCGAGCTTGCGCAGGAACGCGGTGGTGCTGTGCAGCCCGATCGGCGCCTGCAGGTACGGCCGCTCCAGCGTCTCGCACAAGAGGCGGCCGAACTCGCGGTACATGCACACGTTGACGTCTGCTTCGACCAGGCGCGCGACGTCGGCCACGTGGCTGCCCAGCGGGAACACCATGTTCAGCTCGCAGCCGATGCCTTGCACCAGGCGCCGGATCTCGGCCACGTCGCTGGGGCCGTTGAACATGCCGTAGCTGGGGCCGATGATGTTGACCCGCGGCTTCTCGCCTTCGGAGCGCACGCGCGCAGGCACCTTGCGCAACCCGTACTGCTGCCATAGCCACGAGATCGCGCGGTTGGCGCATTGCCACTGGTCCTCGTCGATCGTGCGCGGCAGGAAGCGCTGGATCGTCGTGCCCTCGGGCGTCACGCCGCCGCCGATCATCTCCGCGATCGAGCCGGTCACCACGACGGACGGCAGATCCGGATCGAGCACCGCATGCGCGCGCTTCATCGCGCCTTCGGTGCCTTCGCGTCCCAGCTGCTCCTCCGCGAGCCCGGTGACGACGATCGGCAGTTCGTGTGGGGGCAGCGCGTCGGTGTAGTGCAGCACCGAGGTGACCGGCAGGTTCTCGCAACCGACCGGGCCGTCGATGATCACCTGCAGGCCCTTGATCGCGGTGAACACGTACACCGCACCCCAGTAGCCGCCCGCGCGATCGTGGTCGAGGACGAACATCAGATCATCTCCTCGGCCTTGCGCTTCTTCGCCGCCTTGAGCACCTGGCGGCGCGTGTCGGCGCGGAATTCGGGGCGCAGCTGCGGAACGCCGTCCCACACGCCCGCCCGGTCGCCCGCGCCGGTGTTGCCGAAGAACTCGCTCATCTGGTCGAAGCGCGACTGGTTGCCGATCGCGGCGTTGATCACCTGTGCCAGCGAGCCGGCACCGGCGGGCCCCATCAGCGGGCGTGCCGAGATCAGGTTCGTGAAGTACAGCGCCGGCGTCCGTGCCTCCTTGGCCGCCTGCACGACCGGCGTCGTGCCGATGGCCAGTTGCGGCTTGAACTCGTGGAACGCGGCGAGGTCGTTCTCGAGCGACGCCCGGAACTGCACGTGCACGCCGTGCGCCTGCAGCCAGTCGCGGTCGGTCTCGTTCCAGGGCGTGCGCGGGCAGGCGGTGCCGCAGTAGCGCAGGTCGGCGCCGCTCTCGACCAGCAGGCGGGCGACGAGCAGCTCGGATCCCTCGTAGCCCGAGAGCGTGATCCGGCCCTTGATCGGCAGCGCTGCCAGCGCGCCGCGGATCGCCGGCAGCATGCGGTTCTTCGCGGCGTCGATCGCGGCCTGGCCGATGTTGCACGCGTCTCCCACGGCCTGCAGCCACGCCTCGGTGCCGTCGTGACCCACCGGCGCGGATCCGACGACGCGGCGACCGGCGGCCTGGAACTCGCGGATGCTCGCGGTGTAGAACGGATGCACGGCCGCGACCGCCGCGCAGTCGAGCGCGGCATACAGCTCGCGCCATTCGCGTGTCGGCACGACGGGGCCCGCGGCCAGGCCCATGGGCTCGAGCATGCGGCCGATGATGATCGGGTCGGCCGGGAACATCTCGCCCAGCAGCGTGACGGTGGGTCTGTCGACGAGGCCGCCGCGCGGCGCCTGCACGGGGCCGGCCTCGGCTTCGGTGCGGGCGTACTTCAGCATCGCGCCGGCCAGCACGTCCTTGGCCTCCGCATGCGTGGGAACGCCGAATCCCGGCACGTCGACGCCGATGATGCGCACGCCGTCGATCTCCTTGGGCAGCAGTCGCAGCGGCACGCCGCTGGCCGTCGGCACGCACAGGTTGATCACGACGATCGCATCGAGCTCCTGCGGCCTGGCCTGCTCGTGCACGGCCTCTCGAATGTCCTCGAACAGCTTGCCGGTGACCAGCGTCTCGCTGTTGAACGGGACGTAGCCCACGCTGCGCCGGGCGCCGTAGAAATGCGAGGTGAACGTGAGGCCGTAGACGCAACAGGCCGAGCCGCTGAGGATGGTCGCGGTGCGCCGCATGCGCAGGCCCACTCGCAGCGCGCCGAACGCGGGGCACATGCTTTGCGGCTGGTCATGCGGACCTTTCGGGTAGTCGGCGGCGTACTGGTCCAGCATGTCGCTCTTGCCGGCGGCGCGCGCCGCGGCGAGCAACTGCGCCTTGCCGCTGTGGCAGCCGACCCCGTCGCCCTCCAGCGCCGCAGGCACCGGCACCGGCGCCGGCTCGGCGCGGGCCGGGATGATGGGGATGACGGGTGAGTTCATGATCGTGGGGGGCTCTTCAGGCGGCGTCGTAGAGCACTTCGAGCGAGGGCTTGACGACTTCGTCCTTGCCGACCATGTCCACCAGCGTCGCGGGCTCCAGCACCACGTTGCGTCCGACCGTGTCGGCCGAGAACAGGCCCAGCAGGCCGTCCTGGGTCAGCGGCGTCGGGCGCACCGGCGGCGCCTCGGCGACGTTCTTCGCCAGCGTCTCGAACAGCGGCGCCCATTGGGTGCCCGGGCGGCCGATGATCTCGTAGCTCGCGCTCTTGCGCCGGATGTCGTCGTGCGCGGGAATGGCCGCGAGCACCGGAATGCCGGCCAGCCCGGCGAATGCCGCGGCTTCGCCGGTGCCGTCGTCCTTGTTGATGACGACGCCGGCCACGCCGACGTTGCCGCCGAGCTTGCGGAAGTATTCGACCGCGGAACAGACATTGTTGGCCACGTACAGCGACTGCAGGTCGTTGCTGGCGACGACGATCACTTTCTGGCACATGTCGCGCGCGATCGGCAGTCCGAAGCCTCCGCAGACCACGTCGCCCAGGAAGTCGAGCAGCACGTAGTCGAAGCCCCAGTCATGGAAGCCGAGCTTCTCCAGCGTCTCGAAACCGTGGATGATGCCGCGGCCGCCGCAGCCGCGCCCGACCTCCGGTCCGCCGAGCTCCATCGCGAACACGCCGTCGCGCTTGAAGCACACGTCGCCGATGGCGACGGAGTCGCCCGCCAGCTTCTTCTTCGAGCTTGTCTCGATGATCGTGGGGCAGGCGCGGCCGCCGAACAGCAGGCTCGTGGTGTCGCTCTTCGGATCGCATCCGATCAGCAGCACCTTCTTGCCTTGCTGGGCCATCATGTAGCTGAGGTTGGCGAGCGTGAAGCTCTTGCCGATGCCGCCCTTGCCGTAGATCGCGATGATCTGCGTCGTCTTGGCCGCGGGCGATGTGGAGACCGGATCGGGTTCGATCGCCGCTTCGGCGCGCAGCTGGTCCTTCATCAGGAAGGTCACGGGGGCGACCCCGGGAATGGCGGCGTTGCTCATGCGGCATGTCTCCAGTCGAGGACCATCTTCAGGCAGGCAGCGTCGCCGAAGGCGGTGACGTACGCGCCCGCGGCGTGCTGAGCCTGTTCCCGGTGCGTGATCAGGCCGTCCAGCGAGAACGCGCCGGTCGCGGCGAGCGCAGTGACGGCCATCAGGTCGTTGCGGTGCCATTCGGCCGCGCAGCGGATCTGTGCCTCGCGCATGAACGCCGGTGCGAACGCGAACTGCAGCGGCTCGCTGTAGAAGCCGGCGAGCACGATCTCGCCGCCCGGCGCGAGTCGCAGCACGAGCTTGTCCAGCAGCGTCGAGTCGCCGCTGACGTCGTAGATCGCGCGATAGTCGCGGCGCGGATCATCTGCCGGATCGAGCACCGTGTAGCCGACGGCGCCGGTCGCGCGCGCGGGGTTCGTCTCCCAGACGGTGAAGCCGGTGAAGCCCGCGGCCACGTTGAGCCGCGCGAGCAGCCGCCCGAGCACGCCATGCCCGACGATCAGGTCGGGCGGCACGATGTGGTCGTGGTCGCGCTTGCCGCCACCCGAGACCGCGTGGTACGCCGTCGCGGCCAGTGCGAGCAGCACCGCCTGTTCGCCGAGCGAGTCGTCGAGCGCGATGGCGCGGACGCCGGGCAGGACGACGCGCGATGACGCGCCCCCGAACAATCCGCGCACCTCGCCGTAGCAACGTGCGCCGGGCACGAAGACACGCTGCCCGACGTCGATGCCCGCGTTCGGGCCCGCATGCGTCACGCGGCCCACCGACTCGTAGCCGGGGACGAGCGGGTAGCCCATGCCGGGGAAGGTGGGCATGCGACCGGTCCAGAGCAGTCGCTCGGTGCCGGTGCTGATCCCGCTCCATTCGACGTCGACGACGATGTCGTCGTCGCCGGGCGCCTGCAACTCCAGGCGACTGACGGAAAGCTTCTCCGGCTGTTCCATGACGACGGCGAGCCCGTTCATTCGAGGCCTCCGATCGTGCGGGATGCGATGTCGACCCGCGCACCCGGGAGGGCGCGCAAGGCGGGGGTCGAAGTACGGTTCATGAAGTCATCCTAGGCTTACTATTCAAAGTGTCAAGAGTGGTTTACATACGCATGGCCGTGAAACCGGATCAGGGTCGGGTGGCGACGAGCAGCCCGACCTGAAGCGGCATCCGTGTGGGCACCTGCCGGATGGCGACGAACCCGGCGGCACGCAGCGCCTCGGACAGTGCGGCGGCGCTGCGCGGCCGGCCGCGGCCCATGGCCAGCAGGTACATGCCGAAATACGCGTCCCCCATCGCCAGCGAGCCGCGCGTCGCGGCGAGGGGCTCGCCGAGCAGCAACGTGCCGCCCGACGGCAGCGCCTCGAACGCCGCCGCGAGCAGGCGACGCATGCCCTCGTCGTCCTGGTCGTGCACGACGCGCACCAGCGACACGACATCGGCGCCGCGCGGCAGCGCGTCGCGCAGGAAATCACCGCCGTGCGTCGTCGCACGACTCGCCAGCCCCGCGGATGCGAATTGCCGCGCCGCGCGTTCGGCCACCGCCGGAAGATCGAACAGCATCAGCCGCAACTCCGGATGGCGGCGGCCGGCGGCGGCCAGGAAGCCACCCTCGCCGCCGCCCACGTCGAGCAGGCAGCGATGGTGGCCCAGCGCAAAGGCGTCGAGGATCTCGTCGGCGACCAGTGGCTGGGAGGCGGCCATCAGCGCCGAATAGTCGGCGACTTGCCGTGGCGCGAGTTGCGCAGGCGCGCGGGCCAGCGCGTAGGGCCAGTAGCGGGCGAGATCGCCGAGTTGTCCGCGCAGCAGCGCGACGGGGTCGTGCAGGTCGGCATAGAGCGTCGCGTGATGTTCGACCATCGCGGACAGGGCCGCGTTGCCGACCATGGCGGCACCCAGTGGGCCGAGGCCGTAGCGTCCAGCGGCGCGGCGCTCGAGCAGCTTCAGCGCGACCGCGGCGTCGGCCAGGCGCTCGGCCGCTGCCGGCGGCAGGTCGGCGTGCCGGGCGATGTCGTCGGCGCACAGCGGTGCCTTGGCCAGCAGGTCGAACAGGCGCAGGCGAACGCAGGCGTGCAGGACCTGCGAATAGACGAAGCCGGCGACCAGGTCGAACAGCGCGGCCGCGCGCCGGCGGGCGATCCAGCGCGTCGGCGCGAAGGCGAGAGCGCGACGGCGGAAGTCCGGGCTCGCCAGCAAGCGATCGCGCCAGGCGCGCCAGCGCGCGCGTGGCCCGGCGTCGACCGCGTGCGTCGCAGGCTCGGGGTCGGCCTGCAGCGAAGCGGGAGCGGTCATGGGTTCGTCAGGTGGCGGACGCCACCAGTTCGTCCGCCAGCTCGCGTGGAATCAGCCGGGTCGCTTCGGTGCGCACCAGTTGGCGCAGCGAGGCGGCGCCGGCGCAGTCCGGCACGGCGCGTTCGGCCTCGACGATCAGTCGTTCGAAATGCCGCGTTGCCGCCACGACGCCGTGCTCGCGCGCCAGGCTCGGCCGCGCAAGCGCCTCGTCGCGGCCGACGGGCTTGCCGAGCCATCGTGGCGTGCCGGCGACGTCGCGGATATCGTCTGCCGCCTGGTAGGCCTCGCCCAGGCACGCGCCGAGCGGTTCCCAGCCCTCGGCGTCCGTGCCGGCGGCCAATGCGCCGGCCATCGTGCTCGCGACAAACAGTGCGCCGGTCTTGGCGCGGTGGTAGCGGCCGAGGTCGACTGCGGGCTCGCTTTCCCATGCCTGGCCGGCCGCGATGCCGGACGGCAGACCGACGCCTGAGGCCAGCGTCGCGACCAGCGCGGCGAGCCTGTGGGGCGAGCGCGCGGCCCCGCTCGCCAGTGCCTGGAAGGCGAGCACGATCAGCGCGTCGCCTGCGAGCACCGCCAGCCGTTCTCCGAAGGCGCGCTGCACGGACGGCTGGCCGCGCCGGATCGGCGCGTCGTCGAAGCAGGGAAGGTCGTCGTGGACCAACGACGCGCAGTGCAGCAGCTCGACGGCGGTGGCCGCGGCCTGGGCGAGTTCGGGATCGTCCATGCCGCAGGCGCGTGCGACCGCGAGACAAAGCTGGGGCCGGATGCGCGCGCCCGCCGGGAAGACCGCATGGCGTACGGCCGCCGCGAGCCGCGGCGGGTGCCCGGGCGCGCCGGCGGGCGCCAGGGCCTTGGTCAGGCAGTGCTCGATGCTGGAACGCGCGGACACCGGCATGGGACTCTCCCGTGGCGCCCCGAGGCGTCGCTTGTAAATTGAATGGAACTCTGTAGAGTGTCACCAAGAATAGACACTTTGGCATGTCACGTCAAACACCAGCCACATGAAAACCCGATCGGCGATCGTCATCGGTGCGGGAATCGGCGGCCTCGCCTCGGCCGCGCTGCTCGCTGCGCGGGGTTTCGACGTGCGCGTGTTCGAGCGGGCCGGGGCCGCGGGCGGCAAGCTGCGCACCCACGAGATCGGCGGCGTCGCGATCGACGCCGGACCGACGGTCTGCACGATGCGCTGGGTGTTGGACGAACTGTTCGCGGCCGCCGGCGCGCGTCTCGAAGACTCCCTGACGCTGTTGCCCGCGCGCACGCTGGCGCGCCATGTGTGGACCGATCGCGGCCAGGCGACGCGGTTCGATCTGCCTGCCGATCTCGACGCCGCAGTCGATGCGATAGGGCGTTTCGCCGGTGCGGCGGACGCACGCGGCTACCGTGACTTCTGTGCACGCGCCGCGGCCATCCACGACGCACTCGAGAAGCCCTTCCTGCGCGCCGGCCGCACGGGCGTCCCAGGCTTGCTCCGGCGCGGCGGATGGCGCGGCCTGCCGGGGCTGCTGCGCATCTCGCCATTCGCTTCGCTGTGGCTGGAACTGGGGCGCCATTTCACCGACGCGCGGCTGCGCCAGCTCTTCGGTCGCTACGCGACCTATTGCGGCTCGTCCCCGTGGCTCGCTCCGGCGACGCTGATGCTGGTGGCCCATGTCGAGCGGACCGGCGTGTGGTTGGTCGAAGGAGGCATGCAACGCATCGCCGAGTCGCTTGCACGGCTGGCCGTCGCGCGGGGCGCCCGATTCCGGTTCGCCACGCAGGTGCACGAGATCATCGCCCGCGACGGCCGGGCGTGCGGCGTGCGCCTGGCCGACGGCGAGGTCGTGCATGCGGACGCAGTGATCTTCAACGGCGACGTGAGCGCGCTCGCCGCCGGCCTGCTCGGCGACGCTTCCAGCCGCGGGCTCGATGCCCACGCGCGGCGCTGGCGATCGCCGCACGGAAAGTCCCTGTCCGCATTGACCTGGAGCGTCTGCGCACGCACCGCGGGCCTGCCGCTGCTGCGCCACAACGTGCTGTTCTCCGAGGACTACGCCGACGAGTTCGACGCCCTCGGGCAGGGGCGACTGCCGACCGATCCGACGGTCTATGTCTGCGCCCAGGATCGCGGGGACGAAGACGACGCCGCTTGCGCGACGGCGCCCCAGCGCCTTCTGTGCCTGGTCAACGCGCCGGCCGCCAACCTCACCGAACGGGAGATCTCCACATGCGAGAGCCAGGCATTTCGTCGCATGTCGCGTTGCGGGCTGCAACTGGAGCCGATGGCGCCGATGCGGCGCACGACGCCGGGCGATTTCGCGGCGTTGTTCCCGGGGACGAGCGGGGCGCTGTACGGGCCGCCGAGCCACGGCTGGCGTGCGGCATTCCAGCGCATGGGCGCGCGCCACCCGCTGCCGGGCCTGTACCTGGCCGGTGGCAGCACGCATCCGGGGCCGGGCGTTCCGATGGCGGCGCTGTCGGGGCGACTCGCGGCGGCGGCGGCATGCGAGGACCTGGTTTCGACCTCCCGACCGCGTCCGATGGCTACGCCTGGTGGTATGTCGATGCGCTGAGCGACGACGGCCGCCATGCGCTGACCCTCATCGCGTTCATCGGCAGCGTGTTCTCGCCCTATTACGCGGCGGCGCGGCGGCGCGCGCCGGCCGATCCGCGCGAGCACGTGGCGTTCAACGTCGCGCTCTACGGCGACGGTCCGCGCAGGTGGGCGATGACCGAGCGCGGTCGTGCGCACCTGGCGGCGAGTGCCGACACGTTGCGCATCGGGCCGAGCGCATTGCGGTGGGACGGCGACGCGCTGGTCGCCGAGCTGAGCGAGGTCAGCGTGCCCTGGCCGCGGCCGCTGCGCGGGCGCGTGCGCATCGAAGGCTTGCTGCCCGCGATGGCGCCGTTCGCGCTCGATGCGGCGGGGCGCCACCTTTGGCAGGTCATCGCGCCGCGCGCACGGGTCGAGGTCGAGCTCGACGCGCCGGCGTTGCGCTGGTCGGGTGACGCCTACATCGACTCGAACCGCGGCGATGCGCCGCTCGAGTCGGCCTTCGCCTCGTGGCAGTGGTGCCGGACGCCGCGGCCCGACGGCGGCAGCCTGATCCGCTACGACGTCCGCGAACGCGACGGCCAAACGCGATGCCTGCGGCTGGACATCGCGCCGGACGGCGCGGTCGCGTGCGCGAGTCCGCAGAGCGCACGTCCGATCGCGCGCTCGCGCTGGGGCATCGCCCGCGACGCGCACGATGGCGCGACCTTGAGCAAGACGCTGGAGGACGGCCCGTTCTACGCGCGCTCGCTGCTGGCCACGCCATGGCAAGGCCGATCCCTGCCGACCTTCCACGAAAGCCTGTCGCTCGATCGCTTCGGCGCGCGCTGGGTGCAGGCACTGCTGCCGTTTCGCATGCCCCGCGTTGCGTGATCAGTCGCCGTCCTGACGGGCGTCCCGTTCGGCCTGTTCGCGGCGTTCGGATTCGCGCCGCGCGCGTCGCGTCGCCCGAATCTCCAGCAACCCCCAGGCGATTGCGCCGCCGAAGACGAGCGCCAGCTCGATCGCGCCGAAGACGTGGTCAGCCACCGGCGCCGCAGCGCGGGTGCGGCCGCAGGAAGAGCTGCGTCACGGTATCGGCCAGGGCCGGCTCCTGGTCGGCGGCGTGCAGCGCCGCGAGCGGACCGTGCAGCATCTTGCCGGTGAGCCCGCGCGCGAGGCTCTCCAGCACGGCGTCCACGGACTCGCCCCGCGCGATGCGACGGTGCGCGCGCGCGAGTTCCTCGGTGCGCCAGTCGGCCGCCTGGCGTTGCAGCGAACAGATCAACGGGACCTGGCCGCGCTGGGACAGCCAGTGGTCGAAGCTGCGCACGCCGACGTCGATCAGGGCCTCGGCGTCCCGTACCGCGGCCTGCCGATGCGCGCCCGCGTGCTCGACCCGGCTCGCGAGATCGTCGATCGTGTGCAGGTAGGCGTCGGGCAGCTGCCCGACCTCGGGTTCGATGTCGCGCGGCACGGCGAGATCGAACAGCAGCATCGGCCGCCGCCGGCGTGCCTTCAACGCGCGATCCACCGCGCCGAGTCCGATCAGCGGCAGCGTGCTCGCCGTGCAGGAGATGACGATGTCGAACTGCTCGAGTCGGCGCGGCAGCTCGGCGAGCGGCATGGACGAGGCTTGAAGCCGCTGTGCCAGGATCTCGCCGCGCTCGGCGCTGCGGTTGGCGATCGTGATCGAGCGCGGATGGCGTCCGTCGAAGTGCGTCGCCACGCGTTCGATCATGTCGCCGGCGCCGACGCACAGGACGTCGAGCTTCGACAGGTCGCCGAACAGCTGCTGCGCGATCTGCACGGCGGTCGCCGCGAGGCTCACCGAATGCAGGCCGATGTCGGTGGTCGTGCGCACGTCCTTGGCCACGGAAAAGGAGCGCTGGAACAGCTGGTGCAACGTGCGCCCCAGGGCGCCTGCGGTCTCCGCGGCGCGCACGGCCTGCTTGAGCTGGCCGAGGATCATCGGCTCCCCGAGCACCTGCGAGTCGAGGCCGGAAGCGACCCGGAACGCATGGCGCGCGGCCGCCGTGCCCTCGAGCGCGTAGGCGTGCGCGGTGAGATCGGCGCAGCGCCAGCCGCCGCGCGCGGCGAGCCAGTCGAGCGCCGGCGCCTTCAGGCAGCGCTCGTCGTTCGCCGCGACATAGAGTTCCGTGCGGTTGCAGGTCGACAGGATCGCCGCTTCGGCAGGCCCCGCGCCGAGATGGGCACGCAGGCCCTGCACGCTCGTCGACAGCGCGTCGGCCGGAATCGCGAAGCGGCCGCGCGCATCGACGGACGCGGTGGCGTGGTTGAGGCCGAGGGCAAGCAGGCTCAACGCAAGCCTCCTCGGGCAGCCAGGGGGCGGGCGCGGTGGTCGCGCTGCTCCAGCCGCATGAACAGGTCGACCACGAACGCGGCGCCGCGCGCTTCCCGCGCGATTTCCGCCGTCGCTGCGCGCACCATCGCCTCGTTGGCCGCCAGCGGTGGTGCATGCAGGCCACGCGCGCTGGGCCACGGCGTCGCGACGGCCCGTGCCAGCAACCACATCCGACGACTCGATGGCACGACGGTGCGCTGGCGCAACGCTCGCTCGATGTCGCGTCCGACCTCGCGGCCGATGGCGCAGTACAGCAGTCGTGCGGCATTGATGCCGGGGCGGCAGGCCAGCGGCAGCGCCGCGATGCCCGCCGTCGCGCGGGCGTAGAGCACGTCGGCGTGGCCGAGCAGGCGCTGGACGACCGACTCCAGGGCGACGCCGTGCGTCGGCCGCGCGAGCCAGCGGTCGGGATCGACGCCCGCCTCGCGCAGCCAGGCCAGCGGGAGATAGAGGCGTCCCATCGCCGCATCCTCGGCGACATCGCGGGCGATGTTCGACAGTTGCATCGCGACGCCCAGGTCGCACGCGCGGGCAAGTCCGCCTGCCGATCGCACGCCCATCAGCAACGCCATCATCGCGCCCACGGCGCCGGCCACGCGGGAGGCGTAGTCGAACAGGTCGTCGAGGGTCTCGTAGCGGCGCCCCTGCGCATCCCATGCGAGGCCTTCGAGCAGGCGATCCGGAAGCAGGCGCGGAATGCCGTGGCACGCGACGACCGCGGCCAGCGCACGGTCGATCGGTGTCGGGCGCGGCGCGCCGCCGTACGCGCGATCGAGGCGGTCGCGCAGCGCCGCCACGGCCGCGTGGCGATCGACACCCGCTTCGGGCGCATCGACGGCGTCATCGGCGATCCGGCAGAAGCCGTACAGCACGGAGGCCGGGTCGCGCACAGACCGCGGCAGCAGCATCGACGCCGCGTGGAAGCTGCGCGCGTGCTGCCGCAGCAACGCGCGGCACACGGCGATGTCGGCCGGATCAGGCGAGAGAGGTCGCGACAGTTCGTCCATGAGGCACCACCGTGTCGAGGATTCGTGCGGAAGACAGCACGCCGGGCAGGCCCGCGCCTGGATGCGTCCCCGCGCCCACGAGATAGAGATCGCGCACTTCCTCGCTGCGGTTGTGCGGGCGGAACCAGGCGCTCTGCGCGAGCCGCGGCGCGGGTCCGAACGCGGCGCCGCGCCACGACGACAGCGTGTCCTGGAAGTCCTGCGGCGTGAGCATCAGCGACGCCGCGACATGCTGCTGCAGGTTCGGGAGCAAGGTCTGCTCGAGTCGTTGCGCGATCGCCTGGCGATACGGTTCGGCCTGCGACTTCCAGTCGGTCCCGCTGCCCAGGTGCGGCACCGGCGACAGCACGTAGAACGCGTCGCATCCTGCCGGCGCCATCGAGGCGTCCGTTGCCGTGGGGCGGTGCAGGTAGAGGCTGAAGTCGTCGGCCAGCGCGTGGCGGTCGAAGATGTCGGCCAGCAGGCCGCGATAGCGCGGGCCGAGCGCGATCGTGTGGTGGGCGACGTCCGGATAGCGGCGGTTGGTGCCGAAGTACCAGACGAACAGGCTCATCGACGATTTCTGCCGGTCGAGCCGCGCGTCGGTCCAGCGCTTGCGGCGTACGCCGGGCAGCAGCTTGCGGTAGGTCCATGCGGAGTCCGCGTTGCTGACCACCACGTCGGCGTCGATGCGCTCGCCGCTGTCCAGCCGAACGCCGCATGCCGCACCGTCTTCGACGACGATCTCGGCCACGCGCTGGTTGCAGAGCACGCGGCCGCCCTGGCCCTCGATCAGGCCGACGAGCCCGGTCACGAGCCGATTGGTGCCGCCCATCGCGAAGTGAACGCCCCACTGCCGTTCGAGAAATGCGATCAGGCAGTAGACCGAGGTCGTCGAGAACGGATTGCCGCCGACCAGCAACGACTGGAACGTCAGCACGACGCGCAGTCGTTCGTCCCGCACGTAGCGCGACACGAGGCCGTGGACCGTGCGGTAGCCCTGCAACCTGGCCAGATCCGGCAGGACGCGCGCCATGTCGCCCAGTCTATCGAAGGGGACATGCGCCAGCTTCTCGAACCCGACGCGAAAGATCGCTTCGCTGGCGCGCACGAAGCGCTCGTACCCGTCGACGTCGTCGGGTGCGAGGCGGCGCACCGCGTCGCGCATCGCCACCGCGTCGCCGCTGTAGTCGAACGTCGTGCCGTCGTCGAAGCGAAGACGGTAGAACGGCGCCACCGGCACCAGCGTCACGTCGTCGGCGAGGCGTCGGCCGCAGAGCGTCCACAGGTCCTCGAACAGGTGCGGCGCCGTGATCACCGTCGGGCCGGCGTCGAAGACGAAGCCGTCGATCCGGTGCACGCGCGCCCGTCCGCCGGGTTGGTCCAGCTGTTCCAGCACGCTGACGCGATAGCCGCGCGCGCCCAGCCGCACCGCCGCCGCCAGGCCGCCGAAGCCGCTGCCGACCACGACGGCGTGGGGCGCTGCCCGGCGCGGGACGGGTCGATGCGGGCGTGATTCCAGCATCGGAATCGCGGGGGGTGCCCAAGTCGTCAACATTGGTGGATAATATAAGTGTCATGCAAAGTTGACAACAGGGTTCTACCGGGGTTCGAGCACCGCTCGCGCCCGACCAAGTCGCCCGGGGCCGTGCTACTGTCCCGGATCGCTTTCAAGCGCCCACGTGGAGACCTTGGTGGCCGGGAGTTCCTCCGACTCGTCCGATCTCAGCGCCCTGTCCGGCGTCGCGCCGCAACTCGCGGCCGCGTTCGCGTCCCTGACCGGGGATATCGCGCTGGTGATCGACGCCCAGGGCGTGATCCGCAAGGTCGCTCTCGCCGGGTCGGCTGCCGGGCATCCGGCGGACGAGTGGGTCGGCCAGTCCTGGGCGGAGACGGTCACCGGCGAGACCCGTCGAAAGATCGAGCTGCTGCTCGAGGAGACGGGCGGTGCCGGCGTCACGCGACGACGCGAAGTCAACCACCCCTCGAACGGCGGCGCCGACATTCCCGTGTCCTATGCCGCGCTTCGGCTGGGGCTCGGCGGCCCGGTCATCGCGGTCGGTCGCGACCTGCGAGCGGTCGCCGCCATCCAGCAGCGTTTCGTCGAAGCGCAGAAGGAGATGGAACGCGACTACTGGAAGCTGCGCCAGGACGCCTCGCGCCAGCGCATGCTCGCCCAGGTCGCCACGGACGCGCTGATGGTCGTAGATGCCGCGACGCTGGCGGTGCGCGATGTCAACGCCGCCGGCGAATCGATGTTCGGCCCGCGCGGCGCCGCGCTGCCCCTGGCCGTCGAGGAATTGCTTGCGAAAGCGGTCCAGTCGGGCCGATCGCAGGAGATCCGCACGAGGCTGTCGCCGACCGCAGGGGCGGCGCTGGTCGACCTGTGCGTGACGCCGTTCCGCGCGGACTTCGGCGACCCGGGCGCCCAGGGCGCGATGCATCTGCTGGTCCGTGCTCGCAGCGTGGCCGTGGACGGCACCAGCCTCGATGGCCAATCCGTGGTCGTGACCGATTCGAACGGAAGCGTCCTGGTGGCCAACGCGGCTTTCCGCTCGCTTTGCCAATCCGATCCCGATCATGTCGAGGGCCGGGGCCTGTGCGAACTGCTCGGTGATCCGCAGCGCCATCTGGCCGCCCTGCTGGTGGATGCGCGTCGCGGCGGCCTGGTGCGGCGGCCGGCCTTGCTGCTGGGCGGCGGACGCGTGCCCACCTTCGAGTGTTTCGCGCAGGCCGCGCTGATGAACGACGGCGACCAGGAATGCATCGGTCTCACGCTGGTGCCGGCATCGCCGTCCCGCACCGATTCGCTGCGCGCCGCGCTGTTGGCGCTGCTTGACCAGACGGGCGAGCTGCCCCTGCCGGAACTGGTGCGGCGTGCATCCGAGCTGACGGAGCGCCACGCCCTGGAGACGGCATTGCGGCGAACCGCCGACGGTCGGGGTGACATGGCCTCTCTGCTCGGCCTGTCCGAGCAGGATCTCGCCGGACGCCTGGAGCGTCTCGGGTTGACGCGTTGACGTCATGCACGGGACGCTCTCCGACAGCCCCGCCTTCGGTCAGGCCGACCTGACCAACTGCGAGCGCGAACTGATCCACCTCGCGGGTTCCGTGCAGCCGCACGGGATGTTGCTGGTGCTGTCGGTGCCATCGCTGGTCGTCCAGCAAGCCACGGCCAACGTGGCACGCCTGCTCGGCCTTGCGATGGACGACGTCCTGCAACGCCCGCTGGCCGCGCTGGGCGGTGACTGCGCTCACCAGGTCGCCCGGCTCGCCGCCGTGTCCGACCTGTCGGCGCCGGTGCCCTTGCAGTGCACGTTGCTCGATGGCGCCAGCCTGCGCTTCGAAGGCACGCTGCACAACGCTGCCGGCAGCACGCTGATCCTCGAACTCGAGCCCGCGCCGCCCAACGCCGTCCATCTTCCGACCGCGGCCATTCCGCACGACGTACTGATGCGCAGCGTGGCGGCCGCGATGCAGCGGTTCGGCGCCGCGTCCAGTCTCGGCACGTTGGCGGACGCCGCCGCGCAGTGCGTGCACGACCTGACGGGCTATGACCGCGTGATGGTCTACAAGTTCGACCCCGACGGACACGGAAAGATCATCTCGGAGGCTCGCGACCCGCGCCTCGAGTCGCTGCTGGGACATCACTATCCGGCCTCGGACATCCCGCAGCGCGCGCGCGAGCTGTACCTGCGCACCCGCGTGCGCGTGCTGGTCGACGTCAACTACGAACCGGTGCCGCTGGTGCCGCCGCGCTCTCCGGTCACCGGCCAGGAACTCGACATGTCGCTGTGTCAGCTGCGCAGCATGTCGCCGCTGCACCTGCAGTACCTGAAGAACATGGGCGTGACGGCGACCCTCGTGATCTCGCTGGTGCGCGAAGGTCGGCTGTGGGGCCTGATCGCCGCGCATCACTACTCGCCGCGCCACCTGCGCTTCGAGGTCCGCGCGTCCTGCGATCTGCTCGCCGAAGTGATCGCGACGCGCATCGCTGCCATCGAGAACTACGCGCATGCCCAGGTCGCGATCCTGGTGCAACGACTGGAGCAGAGGCTGGTCGAGGCCACGTCGGTCGAGGGCGACTGGCGCCTGGCGCTGTTCCGCAATCCGCGCACGCTCCTGCAGCCGCTGGAGGCCACCGGCGCGGCGCTGTTCCACGACGGCGAGGTCCTGAGCGCTGGCGAAGTGCCGTCCACGCCCGAACTGCGGGCCCTGATGCGCTGGATCGACGCCGGCGATCATCCCCTGCCGTACGCCTGCTCCTCCATCGCGCAGGCGAACCCGGCATTCGCCTCGTTGACGCCGACCGCCAGCGGCGTGCTGTCGGTCAAGTTGTCGGCGACGCGGCCCGACTATCTGATGTGGTTTCGCAAGGAACAACTGCAGACGGTCACGTGGGCAGGGGATCCCAACAAGCCGACGCTGGGCGACAGTCCGCTGGAGCTCTCACCGCGCCGTTCGTTCGCGGCATGGTCCGAGATCGTGCGCGGGACGGCGCTGCCATGGACCGGCGCCGAGGTGGTGCTGGCGCGCGCGATCGGCAGCGCGCTCGTCGACATCATCCTGCAGGTGCATGCGGTGCGCCTGCTGATCGGCGAGCACCAGCTGGTGGGCATCCGGGCCGTGGTGGACAGCTCGCGCGGCCCCGTGGCCATCGCGGACGCCGGCGGTCGGCTGCTGCATGCGAACCCTGCGTTCCACGCCTTGCTCGGGATCGGTGACCGACCGCTCGCGGAGATGGCGGACTTCGCCAGCCTGTTCGAGACGCGCGACGGCATTCGCGAGTCCTTGGCCTCCCTGATCGCCACGCGCGAGCCGTTTCGCCGCGAAGGCATGCTGAGCCGTCCCGAGCGCGCGGCGGTGCCGGTGGGCGTGCGCGCCGAAGTCGTGCCCGGCAACAACGGCATGCTGCTGGGCTTCGTGCTGACACTCACCGACCTGAGCGAGAGCCACCGCGCCGCCGACGCGCGTCGGCACCTCGAGCAGAAGCTGATGCCGGGGGAGCAGCAATCCGACGACGTGATCCGGGCGATCCTCACGAACGCCAGCCTCGCGGCCATGGACATCTCGGACGGCCCGAGCGATGCCGCCGTGGCCCCGATGCTCGGCGAGCTCGAGGAGTCGACGCAGCGCGCCCAGGCTCTCTACGAACAGATCAGGCGTCTCGAGCGGGATGCGTGAATGAGGGCATCGTCAGTGGAGCGGCCGCGCAGCGAGGCGGCGGTGCGGCCAGTCGATTCCCCGGGCCGCTTCGTCGAATCAGCGGGCATCCGCTGGTTCGTGCGCTGCGAGGGTCACGGGCCGGTGTTGCTGCTGCTGCACGGCACCGGGTCGTCGAGCGCCAGCTGGCGTGACCTGATCCCGTTGCTCGCGCCCAGATTCACGCTCGTGGCGCCGGACCTTCCCGGCCATGGCCTGTCGTCGGCGGTGCCGCGGGGGCCGAGCAGCCTGCCGATGCTCGCGCGCGCGACAAGCGCCTTGATGCACGACCTGGGACTGGCGCCGGAGTTCATCGCCGGCCACTCCGCGGGCGCCGCGATCAGCGCCCAGATGGTGCTCGCCGAGGCCGCGGCCACGCGTCGGCTGGCCTGGATCGCGGGTGCACTGACGCCGTTCGACGGCGTGGCGGGCATGATCGCGCCGCCGTTGGCCCGCCTGCTGTCGCGCAGCGCCGTGTTGCCTCATGTCGCGGCTTGGCGCGCGCGCAGCGACGCGGCGGTGCGACGCCTGATCGCCAGCACGGGATCGACGCTGGACGAGCGCGGGGTCGAGATCTATCGCACGCTGCTGCGGCGCCCGTCCCATGTGGCGGGTGCGCTCGCGATGATGGCCGGCTGGGATCTGGCGCCGCTCGGCCGCTCGCTGCCGGCGCTCGACAAGCCCGTGCTGCTGTTGCATGGCCACGGCGATCGCATCGTGCCTGCGCGCCAGTCCGACGAGGTCGCCGCCAGGCTCTCGACCGCGCGCGTGGAACGCCTGCACGCGCTCGGGCACCTGGCCCACGAGGAGCAGCCGGAGCTTGTTGCGCGTTCCCTGGCGTCGTGGTTCTTGCCGTCCTAGCGAATGGATTCGCGGCCCGTCGTCAACAGGCTGTCATGCAGCGCGAGACAGGCCTCGCCGTGTTCGATGATGTGGTAGCGGAAGGCTTCGGCAGCCGGCGACAGCACGCGTGACTGCAGGTGCACGATGTTCCAGGTGCGCATCACCGGGGTGCCGTCGATGTCCAGCACCCGGATCAATCCGTTGCGCAGTTCCAGGCCGATCGTGTGCAGCGACAGGAAGCTCACGCCGAGCCCCGCCATCACCGCCTGCTTGATCGTCTCGTTGCTGGCGATCTCCATCGTGATGCGCGGCACCACATGGCGATCCGCGAGAAAGGCCGCCATCGCCGCGCGCGTGCCGGAGCCGTGCTCGCGCACGATGAAGGGCTGTCCGTCCAGGACGCCGGCCGGGCGCGAGCGCGCGCCGAGAAGAGGATGGCCGGGCCCGCAGACGAACACCATCGGATGCGCGGCAAAGGCCTCGGCGCGCGCGCCGAGTTCGCGGGGCGGCCGGCCCATCACCGAGAGGTCGATCTCGCCCGCCTCCATGGCCTTGACGAGCGCCTCGCGATTCTCGTGCACGCACAGGCGCACGTCGATCCCTTCGTGCGCCTCGTGGAAGCGCGCCAGCAGCGACGGCACGAAGTACTTCGCGGTGCTGACGATCCCGATGGTGAGCAGGCCGCGCTCGAGTCGCTTGAAGCGCGCCATCGCGTTGTCGGCTTCCTGCAGGCAGGCGAGCAGGCGGCGCGCGTGGACAAGAAAGTATTCGCCGGCGGTCGACAGGCTCACGCTGCGGCCCGTGCGATCGAACAGCGGCAGTCCCACCTGCAGCTCGATCTCGCGGACCTGCATCGAGATGGCCTGGGGCGTGAGATGCAGCGTCTCGGCGGCGCGGCTCATGCTGCCCAGCCTGGCGACTTCCGCGAACACCCGCAGCTGGCGGAACGTGACGTTCATCGACCCCTCCCCGCGCGACCGATGTCGATTGATCAGCTTTTGCTGAGGATCATGGAAAGGAGAACTGACTTTCTTTTGATCGTGCCCGAACTTAGATTCATTGCAACGCGCCGTCAAGCGCGATCCTTCCAGGAGAACCGCAGTGAATCGACCCGTCGAACCCGCCGTCATCACCGACGCGAAGAAGCGCTACAGCGCTGGTGTCCTGAAGTACCGCCAGATGGGCTACTGGGCGCCGGACTACACGCCCAGGGACACCGACGTCCTGTGCCTGTTCCGCATCACGCCCCAGGACGGCGTCGACGAGATCGAGGCCGCCGCCGCCGTGGCCGGCGAATCGAGCACGGCCACCTGGACGGTTGTCTGGACCGACCGCCTCACCGCCTCCGACAGCTACCGCGCCAAGGCCTACAAGGTCGAGGCGGTGCCCGGCAACCCCGGGCAATGGTTTGCCTGGATCGCCTACGACATCATCCTGTTCGAGGAAGGCTCGATCGCGAACCTCACGGCCAGCGTCATCGGCAATGTCTTCGGCTTCAAGCCGCTGAGGGCGCTGCGGCTGGAGGACATGCGGATGCCGGTCGCCTACGTCAAGACCTTCAAGGGCCCGCCGACCGGCCTCATCGTCGAGCGCGAACGCCTGGACAAGTTCGGCCGGCCGCTGCTGGGCGCCACCACCAAGCCCAAGCTGGGCCTGTCGGGGCGCAACTACGGCCGCGTCGTCTACGAAGGACTGAAGGGCGGGCTGGACTTCATGAAGGACGACGAGAACATCAACTCGCAGCCCTTCATGCACTGGCGTGACCGCTTCCTGTATGTGATGGACGCCGTGAACAAGGCCAGCGCGGCCACCGGCGAGGTCAAGGGCAGCTACCTCAACGTGACCGCGGCGACGATGGAGGACATGTACGAGCGCGCCGAATTCGCCAAGGAACTGGGCAGCGTGATCATCATGATCGACCTCGTCATCGGCTATACCGCGATCCAGAGCATCAGCAACTGGGCGCGCAAGCACGACATGATCCTGCACCTGCACCGCGCGGGGCACGGCACCTACACGCGCCAGAAGACGCACGGCGTGAGCTTTCGCGCCATCGCCAAGTGGATGCGGCTGGCGGGGGTGGATCACATCCATGCGGGCACCATCGTCGGCAAGCTCGAAGGCGATCCGCTCACCACGCAGGGCTACTACAGCGTCTGCCGCGACAGCTTCACCCGGCAGGACCTGCCGCGCGGCGTGTACTTCGACCAGGACTGGGCCGACCTCCGGAAGGTGATGCCGGTGGCTTCGGGCGGGATCCACGCCGGGCAGATGCACCAGTTGCTCGACTACCTCGGCGACGACGTGGTGCTGCAGTTCGGCGGCGGCACCATCGGCCATCCGGCCGGCATCCAGGCCGGCGCCGTGGCCAATCGCGTGGCGCTGGAGTGCATGGTCAAGGCGCGCAACGAAGGCCGCGACATCGTCAGCGAAGGGCCGGCCATCCTGCAGTCGGCGGCGCGGTTCTGCACGCCGCTGAAGCAGGCGCTCGACACCTGGGGCGAGGTGTCGTTCAACTACGCTTCCACCGACACCAGCGACTACGCCGTGACCGCGACCGCGGCCTGAGGAAACCGACCATGATGACCAACCCCCCGGCCAGGATCACGCAAGGCCAGTTCAGTTTCCTGCCCGAGCTCACCGACCAGGAGATCACGGCGCAGATCGACTACGGCCTCGGGAAGGGCTACGCCTGGAGCGTCGAATATACCGACGACCCGCATCCGCGCAACACCTACTGGGAGATGTTCGGCATGCCGATGTTCGACCTGCACGACGCCGCCGGCGTGCTGGCCGAGTTGAAGGGCTGCCGCGCCACCTTCCCGCAGCACTACATCCGCCTGATGGCCTTCGACAACACGCGCGGCGTCGAGAGCATCGCGATGAGCTTCATCGTCGGCCGGCCGCGCGACGAGCCCGGCTTCCGGCTGGTGCGCCAGGAGATCGGCGGTCGATCGATGCGCTACACGGTGCAGGGGTATGCCGCCGACCGTCCCGAGTCGCAGCGCTATTGAGCCGCACAGGCCCGAGACGCCATGGCCGCCTCAGTCGCCGACGTGCTGGCCGCGAGCCAGGTCGAAGCCGTGCTCGACGAGCTCGAGCGCGAGCTCATCGGGCTGGCACCCGTCAAGCAACGCATCCGCGACATCGCCGCGCTGCTGGTGATCGACAAGCTGCGACGCGAGTTCGACCTGCAGGCGCAGATGCCCAGCCTGCACATGTCGTTCACCGGCAATCCGGGCACCGGCAAGACGACGGTGGCGATGCGCATGGCGCAGATCCTCCACCGGCTCGATTACGTGCGCAAGGGCCACCTCGTGGCCGTCACGCGCGACGACCTGGTCGGCCAGTACATCGGGCACACGGCCCCCAAGACGAAGGAGGTGCTGAAGAAGGCCATGGGCGGGGTGCTGTTCATCGACGAGGCCTACTACCTGTACCGGCCCGAGAACGAGCGCGACTACGGCCAGGAGGCGATCGAGATCCTGCTGCAGGTGATGGAGAACCAGCGCGACGACCTGGTGGTGATCCTGGCGGGCTACGGCGACCGCATGGAGACGTTCTTCCGGTCCAACCCGGGCCTGAGCTCGCGCATCGCGCACCACCTGGCGTTTCCCGACTACCGGCCCGACGAGCTGCTGAGCATCGGCGACCGCATGCTCGCCGACATGCACTACCGCTTCGACGCCGAGGCGCGCGACGCGTTCGCCGACTACCTGGCGCGCCGCATCGCCCAGCCCCACTTCGCCAACGCGCGCAGCGTGCGCAACGCGCTCGACCGCATGCGCCTGCGCCAGGCGAGCCGCCTTTTCGCGCAGCGCGGGCACACGCTCACGCGCGACGACCTCACCACGATCGTCGCGGCGGACATCCGGGCGAGCCGCGTGTTCGCGGACGCGGCGGCGTGATCGGGCCCCCCATGAAACTCCGGAGATCGCCATGCCCGTTTCCCGCCCGTGGACGCTCACGCGCTATCTGATCGAGGAGCGGCGCCGGTTCCCGCATGCCGGCGGCGACCTGAACGCGCTGCTGCTCGACGTCTCGCTCGCCTGCAAGGCCGTCGCGCGCACGGTCGCGTTCGGCGAACTGAACGACACCGCGGTGCCGGCGGAACATCCCGGCGATCCCGCGCTGTCGCTGTGCCGGTTGAGCGACGACATCTTCGTGCGCGTCAACGAGGCGAACGGCCAGCTCGCCGGCTTCACGGCACCCGGCTGCGCGCGACCGCGCCAGGTGCCGCGCACGACCGGACGCGGCAAGTACCTGCTGGTCTTCGATCCGCTCGACGGATCGGGCAACACCGCGCTCAACGTCACGGTGGGCAGCATCTTCTCGGTGCTGCGGGCTCCCGAGGCGCTGGGGACCAGCGGACGCGACGCGGTCGAGGCCGACTTCCTGCAGGCCGGCGCCGCGCAGGTGGCGGCGGGCTACGCGCTCTATGGCCCGACGACGATGCTCGTGCTGTCGGTCGGCAATGGCGTCGCAGGCTTCACGCTGAACCCGACGCTCGGTGACTTCATGCTCACGCATCCGGAGATCCGCGTCCGCGAGCACACGCACGAGTTCGCCATCAACGCCTCCAACAGCCGATTCTGGGAGCCGCCGGTCAAGCGTTACGTGGAGGAGTGCCAGGCCGGCAGGTCGGGGCCGCGCCACAAGGACTTCACGATGCGCTGGATCGCCTCGATGGTGGCCGACGCCCACCGCGTCCTGATGCGTGGCGGCGTGTTCCTGGATCCGCGCGACGGCCGCGAGGCCGGGCCGGTGCGGCTGCTGCACGAGGCCAATCCGATCGCGTTCCTGATGGAGCAGGCCGGCGGCCGTGCCAGCACCGGCCGCCGGCGCGTGCTCGATGTCGAGCCGACCGCGCTGCACCAGCGCGTGGGCCTGGTATTCGGCTCGTCCAGCGAGGTCGAGCGCATCGAGCGCTATCACCACGAGCCGGCGGATTCGGAGCGCGGCAATCCGCTGTTCGCCGAGCGCGGACTTTTCCGCCAATGACCGGAGCGCCGCCATGTCGCAAGCCCATCCCATCATCGCGATCACCGGCTCGTCCGGCGCCGGCACGACGTCGGTGACCCGGACGTTCGAGAACATCTTCCGTCGCGAGGGCGTCCGCGCCGCCATCGTGGAAGGCGACAGCTTCCACCGCTACGACCGCCAGGAGATGAAGCTGCGCCAGGCCGAGGCCGAGCGGGCCGGCGATCCGAACTTCAGCCATTTCGGACCCCGCAACAACCTGTTCGCGGAGCTCGAGCTGCTGTTCCATTCCTACGGCGAGTCGGGCACCGGACGGACGCGGCGCTACCTGCACGACGCGGAGGAGGCCGCGCCCTACGGCCAGCCGCCCGGCACCTTCACGCCATGGACGGACGTGGCGCCGGACACCGACCTGCTGTTCTACGAAGGCCTGCACGGCGCGGTGCGCACCGACGACATCGACATCGCGCGCCATCCCGACCTGCTGATCGGCGTGGTGCCCGTCATCAACCTCGAGTGGATCCAGAAGCTGTGGCGCGACAAGTCCAAGCGCGGCTATTCGACGGAGGCGGTGACCGACACGATCCTGCGCCGCATGCCCGACTACGTCCACTACATCTGCCCGCAGTTCAGGCACACGCACGTCAACTTCCAGCGCGTCCCCTGCGTCGACACGTCCAACCCGTTCATCGCGCGCGACATCCCGAGCGCCGACGAGAGCCTCGTGGTCATCCGCTTCGCCAAGCCCAAGGGGATCGACTTCCCGTACCTGCTCAACATGATCCACGGCTCGTTCATGTCGCGCGCGAACACCATCGTCGTGCCCGGCGGCCGCATGGAGCTCGCGATGCAGCTGATCTTCACGCCCTTCATCTGGCGCATGATGGAACGGCGCAAGCTGGCGTTGGTGGCCGCGTGAACGCGTCGGGCGTCCCGGCCGGCGTGGACCCGGTGCGATGAACCTCAAGGCCGTTCTCTGGGACGTCGACGGCACCCTGGCCGAGACGGAGCGCGACGGCCATCGCGTCGCCTTCAACCGCGCGTTCGTGGCCTGCGGCCTGCCCTGGCACTGGAGCGAGGCGCGCTACGGCGAGCTGCTGGCCATCACCGGCGGTCGCGAACGACTTCTGCGCGACATGTCCGAACGCCCCGACGCACCGCACTGCGCCGACGCGCGCGACGCGCTGGCGCGCCGCATCCACGAGGCCAAGAATGCGATCTACCCCGACCTGCTGCGCCACGTGCGCCTGCCCTTGCGCGACGGCGTGATGGCGCTGATGCAGGAGTGCCGCTCGCAAGGGGTGCGCATGGGCATCGCCACGACGACCAGCCGGGTCTGCGTCGAGGCGCTGCTGCGGCTGCACCTGGGCGCGGACTGGCTGCAGTGGTTCGACGCGCTGGTGTGTGGCGAGGATGTGCGGCACAAGAAGCCCGACCCCGAGGTGTACGTGCGTGCGCTGCTTCAGGCGCGCGTCTGTCCGTCGCAGGCCGTCGCGATCGAGGATTCTCCGGCGGGCGCCGCGGCGGCGCACGCCGTCGACATGCCGGTCGTGCTCACCCGCAGCAGCTACTTCGCGGACTCGACGTTCCACGGCGTCATGGCCATCGGGCCCGGGCTGGACCAGCGCGCCGGCTGGTCTCCGGACGTCGTCCGGGAAGGCCCGGACGTCACGGGCATCCGGCTGGCCGACATCGACCGCTGGGTGAGCCAGGCGCGCGCTCCGCACGCCTGAGCTCATTCGCGCGAGCGCAGCCCCCAGTTCCACAGCGCGTGGCTGGGCAGCGGGATCACCATGAACCAGTGCTCCAGCACGCCCAGCGACAACAGGGTCGCCGCGAGCAGGGCGGCGGCCTCGCGCGCCGCCGTGAGCTCGCCCGCGAAGGCCCACTGCCACGCGACGACCATGGCCACGGTCGCCACGACCACGGACAGCGGGAACAGCCCGTTCATGCGGCGCCGGCGGAAATAGCTGTGCAGGTAGGCCAGGTGCGCTGGCAGGAAGTGGTCGTTCAGGTTGCGCACGCCCAGGAAGAAATTCAGCTTCGCGCTCGCGCGCATGCACCACAGGATCGCGAACGTCGCCAGCGCGCCGCGATTGGGCTGGTGCCAGGTCAGCGCCGCGAGTGTCCCGCCCAGCAGCAGCAGCGCGAGCTCGTGGTGCATCACGGTCTGGAACGCGAGGCCCGCGCGGCGCCATCCCCTTGCCTGCGCCGGGCAGGGCTGGCGCCGCGGTCCCGTGACGTAGCCCAGCAGGAAGGCCACCTCCTGCCAGGCCCACACGGCCAGCGCGCCGGTGAAGCCGATGTAGGCGGACGCATGGCCCGCGTCCGTCGCGCTGCGTGCGATCGCCACCAGCGCGACCGCCAGCATCAGCGTGGCCGCCGCCATCGTCCACTTGTGCGTCGTGCGCGGCAGGCCGACCAGGTACAGGATCACGCCCGTGCTGAACCACCAGGCGAACAGCACGTAGGCGACGGGGGCGACTTGCTGCAGCATGTCGGAGGTGCGCGTCAGCGTTCCGGGAGGTGGCGCCCGCTCACCAGGCCGGCGCCATGCGGACCTGCTGCGGCAGCGGGCGGCGCCGGGTCGGCAGGAGGTACAGCCGCACGAACGCCCACGCGCCGACCGCGGCCCAGCCGGCCTTGCGCAGCGCGCCCGCCACGCCGCCGCGCGCCTGGGCGCGCGCGACGCCCTCGGCCGCGCGCAGGAGGCGGTCCAGACCCGCGCGGAAGGCCGGATGCTCGATGTCCAGCGTCTGGGGAAAGACCTGCGTGGAGATGTCGCGCGTGATGCGAAAGACCTCGAAGTCGTAGTCGGTCACGTCGAAGCCCATGGCGGCGTTCAACTGCGGACGCTGGTGGTCGCGCACGTACATCGTGGCGTAGACGGCCAGCTGGAAGAAGCGGATCCACAGCGTGTTCACGCCGGCCAGCAGCCTGGGGTTCGCGCGCAGGATCAGCGCGAACGACTCGCCGTGGCGGAACTCGTCGTTGCACCAGCGTTCGAACCAGCGGAAGATGGGGTGGAAGCGCAGCTCCGGATGGCGCTCGAACTGGCGGAAGATCGTGATGTAGCGCGCGTAGCCGATTTTCTCCGACAGGTAGGTCGCGTAGAAGATGAACTTCGGCTTGAAGAACGTGTAGGCCTTGGTGCGCTTGAGGCCGCCCAGGTCCACGCCCAGCCCGAAGTCCTTCAGCGACTGGTTCAGGAAGCCCGCATGGCGTGATTCGTCTCGCGCCATGAAGCGCATCAACTTCTTGATGTCGGGGTTGGTGACGTTCTTCTGGATCTCGTTGTAGAGCACGCAGCCCGAGAACTCGGACGTCAGCGAACTCACGAGGAACGCGAGGAATTCCTCGCGCAGTTCGGGCGACCACGTGGGCTCGAGTCGCGCGACCTCCTCGTTGAACTCCGGCGTCCGCTGGAAGTGGTCCTGGTTGTTGTCGCCCTCGTATTCGGCGAGCAGCGCGTCCCATTCCGCGCGCAGCGATCCGATGTCGAGGCGATCCATCGCCGCGAAGTCCGTCGTGTAGAAGCGCGGGCTCAACAGGGTGCTGGCGCGCGCGTGTTCCGTGGCCTCGTCCGAACTCCGGATCTGCAGGTTGTCCATCGTCAGCTCCACTTCGACCGGGTTGTCAGGGCTTGACGGCCGCGCCGGGCGGCGCGATCTCCGTCACGTAGAGCAGATGCTCGAACACGCCCGCGTTGGTCGGGCCGAACGAGCGCAGGTCGATGCGCCGGCCGGTGCCCGGATCTTCGAGTGACAGGCGTTGGTCGGCGCGGATCACGAGCTCGAACGGCAGCTGCGGCCCGATCCCTTCGCGCTTGCGCTCGCGCACCAGTCCGCGCATGGCGCTGCGAAGAAAGCCGTTGGTGCCGGGGGCGACGTCGCCGATCACGGCGCCGTTGCGGGCGTCCAGCACGGTGATGCCGCCGTCCACGCGGTCCGCGAAGCGCAAGGACCGCTCCTGGACGACCGGCGCCACCTCGCTCAGCGCCGAGCCCACGCCGGTGATCCGCACCACGCTCACGCCGACGAGCGCCGTCAGGGCGAGCACCGCGCAGGCCGCGAGCGGCAGCCTCGGCGTGGACGTTCGCGCCGCGGTGGAAGGCGGCGCGGCGGTTGGGGAAGTCGTCGCGTTCATGGCTTCATGCCGCCCGTGCTTCGGGTTCGAGCACCGGTCGCGCCGAAGCCGGCACGGCGTGTGGCAGCGGGGTGACCGTGGCGGTGGCCGGGCCCGTGGCGCCGATGGCCGTGGCCTGCAGCGCGTCGGCGAGCATCGCCGCGACACGCGACGCCTGCGGCAGGCCACGCAGCATCGGCTGCGGCCAGCGTACCTGCCAGGGTCGCGCGTGCGGCCAGAGGTGGGCATAGCCGATACGAACGCCCGGTGCCAGCTGCAGTGCGATGTCGCCGTGGCCGTCGCGGCCGGCGCGCAGCGTCGCGCCGTCGATCTGGCGGTACGGCAGGTTGAGCGTCATCGTCAGCACGATGCCGATGCGCATCACGACGCGGCGGTCCGTGAGCGTGTAGACCGTCGTTCGACGGATCAGCGTCGCGAGGGTCAGGGCGATCCCGATGGCGAACACGGCCAGCGGCAGCAGCCAGGCCGACGCGACGGCGGCCTCCCACGCCGTGCCGCCGCCGGCGAGCACGTTCTCCGCGCGCCATGCCAGCAGGATGGCGAAGTAGATCGCCAGCTTGCGCGCGTGCAGCGCCTCGATGCCCAGCGTGCGGCCATCGGGACTCCCTTGCCAGAGCAGGCGCTCGCCTTGCGGCAAGGGCTGCGGCAGGCCGTATTCCGCCTCGAACTCGTGTTCGCCGGTGATCACAGCAGCGGCTCCTGGCGTTGCGGGGTGGCGTAGAGCGTGCCGGCGCCGTAGTAGGCCATGATCCGCTCCTCCTCGAGCATCGTGACGGTGTCGGGTTCGCGCAGCGCCGGCACCCCGGCGAACTGTGCCGCCAGCAGCGCGCGAACGCGCACGCGGCGTTCGTCGATGCGGGCGAAGTTGATCGGCAGCAGCACGCGCGCGCCGCCGCCCGCGGGCTCGACCTCGAGATAGCGGAACAGCATCTCGGCCTGGTCCAGCCACAGGTCGCGCACGGTGCCCGCGACGTGGCCGTCGGCACCGATCACCGGCAGGCCGCGCGGGTCGGGGTCGCGGCCCGAGACGCTCGCGCTCGCGGTGCCGCGCAACGGGACGAGGCGCGGCGCGCCGTCGGCGGTGCGGTCGAGGATGTCGGGACGCATCGTGTAGCTGCCGGGGCCCACTTCAGCCTTCATCGGATCGCCCTCGGGCTGCAGCGGGGCGCCCAGCCAGGCGCCGATCGGCCGCGCCCGCAGCGGTCCGGCGGGCGCCTCGACGCGCGGTGCCTGCACCACGCGGCCGTCGCGCAGCAGGTAGGTCTTGGGATCGGGCACGCGAGGGAAGCCCTGCACGTTCACCCGGGGCGCGCGCTCGGATCGATCCGATTCGAGCGGGTAGCCCTCGCGCTTGTTCTCGCGCAGAAGGTAGACGACCAGGCCCGCGAAGAAGATCCAGAACGCGTACAGCACGAGCTGTGCGACGTCGATGTACGGGGTGATGGCACCAGTTTGCATCGTGCGCTCCTTGTCCAAATGTCAGCTTCGGGGTTTCAGGACGGAGCCCCGGCTTCGCCGAGGTGGGGCTCCTGCGACCACGGGCGCGTGCCGGGCACGCCCCGCCGCACCAGCGGGCCGATCGCGACCAGCGTCGCGAACAGCAAGGCAATCTCGATGTGATAGACGACGCTGTAGCCGATGCCCGGACCGGACATCGCTTCGCCCAGCATCCCGTGCGACGCGAGCGCCGTGACGCCGTCGCGCAGCGCGCCGCCCAGCCCGATCGCCAGGCCGCCCGCGCAGGCCTGCACGGCGCCCCAGGCGCCCAGCACCAGGCCGGAGGTGGCGCAGGCCGGCAGGTCGCCGGGCGGGTGCGCCATCTCCATCGCGGTGGTCAGCGTGCTCACGGCGAACAGCCCGCCGCCGAAGCCGATGGACACGGCGCCGAGCCGAAACAGCCAGGCCGATTGCAGCGGCTCCGAGAAGATCACGGCGGCGAATGCGGCCACGCCGGCCAGGATGCCCAGCGCGCCCAATCGATGCGGATCGATGCCGTCTGCCAGCTTGCGCGCCGCCAGCGCGAAGGCGGCCAGGCCGCCGAGGGCGAGCAGCGCGGTCAGCACGCTCGTCGAGCCGACGGGCAGCTTCAGGATGCTGCCGCCATAGGGCTCGAGGATGATGTCCTGCATGTTGAAGGCGGCCGTCCCGAGGCCCACGGCGACCAGGAAGCGCCGCGTGCGCGGCTGCGCGGCGAACAGCCGCCACGCCTCGCGGAAGGCCGGGCGGGGCGGGTCGTCGGGCCTCGAGGGCGCGCCGCGGGGCTCCTGCTTCCACAGCGCGACGATGTTGAGGCCCATCGTCACCATCGCCGCGCCCTGCACGACGCCGACCAGCTTGACTTCGCTGAACGAGCGCAGCAGCCAGCCGAACACCAGGCTGCTGAGCAGGACCCCGAGCAGCAGCATCACGTACATCAGCGCGACGACGCGGGGGCGCGTCTCGGCCGGTGCCAGGTCCGTGGCCAGCGCCAGCCCGGCCGTCTGCGTGGTCTGCAGCCCGGCGCCGACCAGCGCGAACGCGAGCGCGGCGGCGATCGTGCCGATCCAGACCGGCCCGTGCGTGTCGCCCGACAGGATCAGCAGCGCGAACGGCATGATCGCGAAGCCGCCGAATTGCATCAGCGAGCCGAACCACAGGTAGGGCACGCGGCGCCAGCCGAGGATCGAGCGATGGGTGTCGGAGCGGAAGCCGATCAGCGCGCGCCAGGGCGCGACCAGCATCGGCATGGCGATCATCGCCGAGACCAGCCAGGCGGCCACGCCCAGCTCGACGATCATCACCCGGTTCAGCGTGCCCACCAGCAGCGCGCCGGCCATGCCCACCGAGACCTGGAACAGCGACAGCCGCAGCAGGCGCGGCAACGGCAGCGACGCGCTCGCCGCGTCGGCGAAGGGCAACAGCTCCGGACTCAGCCGGCGCCAATGGCGCGAGACGGGTTTCATGCCGGCACCAGCTCCATCGCATGCGAGGTGTAGAAGCCGCCGCTGACGCGCTGGTCGCGCGCCATGGACCAGCCGAGCAGGCCGGGGGCGGCCGCCAGGTCGCGCGCCAGCGTGGCGTGCGCGACAGGTTCGACGTCCGGCGCGCGGTCGCCGCGCGGGAAGCAGCGGCCCACCGCGCGCATCGTCGCCAGCAGCGGGTTGCTGGGCACGTGCGTGAAGACGATGGACTCGCGTGCGCGCGGCGCGAGTCTTTCGAGCGCGCGCACCGCCTGCGCGCTGCGGTAGTGGATCAGCGAGTCCATCAGCACGACGTGGTCGAAGCGTCCGAGGCCGTCGTCGAGCATGTCGCCGGACCGGAACAGGATGCGTCGCGCGAGGTCGGCGGGCAGCCGCTCGGCGGCCAGCGCGACGAGCGTCTGCGACAGGTCGATGGCCACCACGTCGGCGCCGCGGCGCGCGGCCTCGACGGCGAGCGCGCCGGTGCCGCAGCCGGCGTCCAGCACGCGCCGGCCCGACAGGTCGGCGGGCAGCCACGACAGCAGCGTCGCACGCATGCGGTCACGGCCCGCGCGCACGTTCGCGCGCACGCGTCCGAGCGGTGCGTCGGACGTCAGCCGGGCCCAGGCCTGCGCCGCGGTGCGGTCGAAATAGGTCTCTATTTCGCCGCGCCGCGACAGGTAGGTCCCGCGTTCGCCCGCGGAGTCCAGCGAGGGGAGGTGCGGTTGCATCAGTCGAATCCCAGCAGGTCGAAGATGTCGCGATCCTTCATGGCGGTCGCGATCAGCGGATCGGTGCCGAGCCACAGCTGGGCGGCCAGGCGCATGTACTCGTTCTGCACCGCCTCGAGCTCCGGCGACCATTCCATCTCGAACAGGGTCGCCTTCTTGAGACGGCTGCGCCGGATCACGTCGAGGTCGGGGAAGCGCGCCATCGTCTTCAGGCCGATGCGCTCGTTGAACTTGTCGATCTGGTCGGTGGCCGCGCTGCGGTTGGCGATCACGCCGCCCAGCCGCACGTTGTAGTTCTTGGCCTTCGCGCCGATCGCCTGCACGATGCGGTTCATCGCGAAGATCGAATCGAAGTCGTTGGCCGTGACGATCAGCGCGCGGTCGGCGTGCTGCAGCGGCGCGGCGAAGCCGCCGCAGACGACGTCGCCCAGCACGTCGAAGATCACCACGTCGGTCTCGTCGAGCAGGTGGTGCTCCTTGAGCAGCTTGACCGTCTGGCCGACGACGTAGCCGCCGCAGCCCGTGCCCGCGGGCGGTCCGCCGGCCTCCACGCACATCACGCCGTTGTAGCCCTCGTAGACGAAGTCCTCCACGCGCAATTCCTCGGCGTGGAAGTCCACCGTCTCCAGCACGTCGATGACGGTGGGCATCAGCTTCTTCGTGAGCGTGAACGTGGAGTCGTGCTTCGGGTCGCAGCCGATCTGCAGGACGCGCTTGCCCAGCTTGCTGAACGCCACCGACAGGTTGGACGACGTCGTGCTCTTGCCGATGCCGCCCTTGCCGTAGACGGCGAACACCTTGGCCGTGCCGATCTTCAGGTTCGGGTCGAGCTGCACCTGCAGGCTGCCCTCGCCGTCGGGGCGACGCGAGCCCGTCCGGACGCCGGGGAAGGGGAGGGGGACGGTTTCGATCATGCAGCTGCCTTTTCCGCGTTGGCGGTGAACACGCCTTCAAGGCGATCCTCGAGCTCGTCGCCGGCTCGCCGCAGTGCTTCCAGCACGCCGGCGTCGGGAGACCAGTACTTGCGCTGCTGCGCTTCGAGCAGCCGGTTCGCCATCCGGGCGGACGCGGTGGGGTTGAGTCCTGCCAGGCGCTCGCGCATCGCCGGATCCAGCATGAAGGTCTCGGTGAGCTGCTGGTAGACCCAGGGCTGGACCTGGCCGGTGGTGGCCGACCAGCCGAGCGTGTTCGTCAGGTGCACCTCGATCTGGCGCACGCCTTCGTACCCGTGCTCGAGCATGCCCTCGTACCACTTCGGATTGAGCATGCGCGTGCGCGTCTCGAGGGCGACCTGTTCGGTGAGCGTGCGCACCGAGCCGCCGCCGTCGCCGTCGCGCGTCTGGTCTCCGATGTAGACCGGTGCGACGCGGGCGGCCGGCCCGTCGATCTCCTTCCTGGCTCGCTGGATCGCCCGACTGATGCCGCCGAGCGTGTCGAAGTAGGTGTCGATGGTGGTGACGCCCAGCTCCACCGAGTCGAGGTTCTGGTAGGCCAGCTGCACGCCGGCGAGCACGCTGCGCAGCAAGGCCGCCTGTTTCACCGGCCGGCCCGCGCGCCCGTACGCGAAGCCCTTGCGGCGCGTGTAGGTCTCGGCCAGCTCGTCGCCGTCGTCCCAGCGGCTGTTGTCGATCAGGCTGTTCACGTTCGCGCCGTAGGCCCCCTCGGCGTTGCCGAACACGCGCAGCGCGGCGGTCTCGAGGTCGCCGCCGTGCTCGGCCTGGAAGGCGAGCGCGTGCTTGCGGACGAAGTTCGATTCCACGGCCTCGTCGGCGGACGCCGCGAGGAAGGCCGCATCGGCCAGCAGCTTGATCTGCAGCGGCAACAGGTCGCGGAAGATGCCTGAGAGCGTGACCATCACGTCGATGCGCGGCCGGCCGAGCTGCGCCAGCGGGATCAGCTCGGCTCCGGCCAGCCGGCCATAGCTGTCGAACCGCGGCCGCGCGCCCATCAACGCCAGGACCTGGCCGATCGGGCCGCCTTCGCTCTTGAGGTTGTCGGTGCCCCACAGCACGATGGCGATCGATTCGGGCAACTCCGCGCAATCCTGCGCATGGCGGTCCAGCAGGCGCTGCGCCTGGCGCGCGCCGTCCCGCACCGCATACGCGCTCGGGATCCGGAACGGGTCGAAACCGTGCAGGTTGCGCCCCGTCGGCAGCACCGCTGGCGTGCGCAGCAGGTCGCCGCCCGGGGTCGGGCGCAGGAAGCGGCCGTCGAGCGCGCGCAGCAGGCCGTCGATCTCGTGGTCTTGCGCCAGCAGGCGACTCGTCGCCGCCAGCTCGCGCATCAGCTCGACGTGTTGCGTCGACGCGTCCGCGCCGGCGGCGAGTTCCGGAGCGACACCGGCGACCAGCGCCTCGATCCCTGCACGCGGCGGATGTTGTCCGTGCGAGGCCTCTGCCAGCGACAGCAGCATGTCCACGCGTTGAGCCGCGGGCATCACGCGGCCTACCACGTGCAGGCCGTGCGGGATCAGCGTGTATTCGAGTTCGAGCAGTTGGTCCGCGAGGCGCGGGATGCGGTCGCCGCTCGCGTCGTTCCACGGCGGCGCGGCGTCGGCCAGCTCCATTGTCGCGGCGAGCGACTGGATCATCGGCACGAGCGCGGTGGCCTCCGCGGCGTCGTCCGGCCCCAGCGCGCGATGGCGTTCCAGCATCGCCTTCAGGTCGGCCAGGCCCTTGTACAGCCCGGCCTGGGCCACCGGCGGTGTCAGGTAGCTGACCAGCGTGGCGGCGGCGCGGCGCTTGGCGATCATGCCTTCCGACGGGTTGTTGGACGCGTAGAGGTAGAGGTTGGGCAGGTCGCCGATCAGTCGATCCGGCCAGCAGCGCGCGGTGAGTCCGGTCTGCTTGCCGGGCATGAACTCGAGGGCGCCGTGGGTGCCGAAGTGGAGCACGGCGTGCGCGGCGAAGTCCTCGCGCAGCCAGCGGTAGAACGCGGAGAACGCGTGCGTGGGCGCGAAGCCGTGCTCGAACAGCAGCCGCATCGGGTCGCCCTCGTAGCCGAATGAGGGCTGGATGCCGACGAACACGTTGCCGAAGCGCTCGCCGAGCACGAACAGGTGGCGGCCGTCGCTCTGCTGCTTGCCGGGTGCGGGACCCCACTGCGCCTCGATCTCCTTCAGGTGCTTCTCGCGCCGCACGTGGTCGTTGACAGGGATGCGCGCGTGCACGTTCGCCATCGCGCCATGGCGCTGTGCATTGCCTTCGATGACGCGTTCGCGCAACTCGTCGACGCTGGCCGGCACCTCCACCGTGTAGCCCTGCGCCTTCATCGCGACGAGCGTGTTGTACAGCGACTCGAACACCGACAGGAACGCCGCGGTGCCCGTGTTGCCGCTGTTGGGCGGGAAGTTGAACAGCACGGCGGCGACGCGGCGTTGCGCGCGATCGCTGCGCCTCAGGTCGACGAGGCGGGCCACGCGCGCCGCGAGCGCGTCCGCCCGGTCGATGCAGGCGTGCATGTCGTGCGACCCGACGGCGTTCTCGAACCTGCACGCGTGCGCGCAACCCGTGCATGCGATGTGCGCGGCGTCGCTGCGCCCGCCGAACACCATGGGGCCGGTGGCGCCGTCCAGCTCGGGGATCGCGACCATCATCGTCGCTTCGACGGGCATCAGCCCGCGCGGCGAACTGCCCCATTGCGCGAGCGTCTGGAACTCGACCGGCGTGACCGCGAGGTAGGGCACGTCCAGGCGCGCAAGGATCTCCTCGGCCGCCTTGGCATCGTTGTAGGCCGGTCCGCCGACCAGGGAGAAGCCGGTCAGCGACACCAGCGCGTCGATCGTCGGCCGGCCATCCTTGAAGAAGAACGCGTCGATGGCGGGCCGCGAGTCGAGTCCCGCGGCGAATGCCGGCATCACGCGCAGGCCGCGCGCCTCCAGCGCGGTGATGACGCCGTCGTAGTGCCCGGTGTTGCCGGCCAGCGGGTAGGAGCGCATCAGCAGGATGCCGACGGTGCCGCGGGCGCCGGAGGTCGCACAGCGCGGCAGATCGGCCGCGTCCGGCGACATGCCACGTGGCATGCGCGCGTGGTAGACGCCCACCTCGGGATAGTCCAGCGGCGCGTGCACCGGCGCGCGTCCGCTGAGGGCCTTGCGCGGGCCGCTGGCATAGCGGTCGACGAGGAAATGGATCATGTGCGCGAAGTTGTCCTCCGACCCGGCCAGCCAGTACTGCAGCGTGAGGAAATAGGCGCGCACGTCCTGCGCAGTGCCGGGGATGAAGCGCAGCAGCTTCGGCAGCCGGCGCAGCATCTTCATCTGGCGCGCCCCGGCCGTGGCCGACAGGCCTTGCCCGTCCCCCGCCGAGGCCGGCTTGCCGCGCAGGCGCTTGAGCAGCGCCAGCGGGCCGCTGGCCGCGCCGTCCATGCTGAACTTGCCCATGCGCGTCAGCTTCATGACCGGCGCCGCGCTCATCGCGCAGACCATGGCGTCGCAGGCGTCGCGCCGATCGCGCAGCGCGTCGATCACCGGCAGGAAGTGCTCCTCCATGAACAGCATCGTCGCCAGCACGAGGTCGCCCTGGGCGATGTCGGCGCGGCAGCGTGCCAGCGCGTCGTCGTCGCAGCCCCATTCGGACGCGGCGTGGATGGCCAGCTGCAGGCCGGGCAGCGAGCGCGCCAGCGTGCGGCTCGCCCGTTCGGCGGCGCTGGCCAGGTGGCTGTCCATGGTGACGAGGACCACGCGCATCGCCGGGGTTGCCGACGCAGCGGACGCGGTCGCGTCAACGGCTGAAGTGCGCTTTGGCATCGTAGAGTGTCTCGACAGTGATGACGGGGACGCTGCGTTCCTGCGCGTAGCGTTCGGTGTTGCGGCGCGCCTTGGCGCGCACGAAGAACGGGATCTTGCGCAGCTCGCTTTCCGCATCGGCGGCCCAGGTGGCGGCGCCCGGGATCTCGATCTGCGGCGACGCGGGCTGCGCGGCGACGGGTGCTGCATGGCCGAGATGCGACGGCGCCGCGCCCTCGTGAAATTCGAAGTCGCCGCGGAACATGCCCAGCAAGTGCTCCTCGAGGCCCATCATCAGCGGATGGACCCAGGCGTCGAACAGCACGTTCGCGCCTTCGAATCCCATCTGCGGCGAGTACCTGGCGGGAAAGTCCTGCACGTGGACCGGTGCCGAGATCACCGCGCACGGCAGCCCGAGGCGCTTGGCGATGTGGCGCTCCATCTGCGTGCCGAGCACCAGGTCGGGGTGCGCCGCCGCGATGTTTTCCTCGACTTCCAGATAGTCGTCGGTGATCAACGCCTCGAGCCCGTAGAGCGTCGCGGCGTCGCGTACTTCGCGGGCGAAGTCGCGTGCGTAGCAGCCGAGGCCGACCACCTTGAAGCCGAGATCGGTGCTGGCCACGCGCGCCGCGGCGATCGCGTGGGTCGCGTCGCCGAACACGAACACGCGCTTGCCCGTCAGGTAGGTGGAATCGACCGAGCGCGCGTACCACGATGAACGGGCAGTGTCGGTCTCGAGCCCGCCAGGCACGTCGATGCCGGCCAGTTCGGCGACTTCCTCGATGAACTCGCGCGTGGCCGTGACGCCGATCGGAATCGTGCGGGTCGAAGGTTGGCCGAAGGTCCGCTTCAGCCACGCGGCCGCCTGCGCCGCCACTTCGGGATAGAGCACGACGTTGAAATCGGCGTCGCCAAGCCGCGTCAGGTCGTGCGGCGTCGCATTCATCGGCGCGACCACGTTGACTTCGACGCCGATCCGCCCGAGCAGGTCCAGCACCTCGCGCAGGTCGTCGCGATGGCGAAAGCCGAGCGCAGCGGGACCCAGCACGTTGCAGCGCTTGCCCCGCGTCGTCGACGACGTGGCGGTGGTCGAAGCGGGCTCGCGCGGCCTGGCCAGCGCCCGCACCAACTGGTAGAAGGTTTCGCTGGCGCCCCAGTTCTCCTTCTTTTGGTAGGCCGGCAGCTCGAGCGCGATCACCGGGATCGGCAGGTCGAGCGCGCGCGCGAGACCGCCCGGATCGTCCTGGATCAGTTCGGCCGTGCACGACGCGCCGACGATCATCGCCTGCGGCTGGAACCGTTCGAAGGCTTCTCGCGCCGAGGTCTTGAACAGCTCCGCGGTGTCGCCCCCGAGATCGCGCGCCTGGAAGGTCGTGTAGGTCACCGGCGGGCGGCGTGGCAAGCGCTCGATCATCGTGAACAGCAGGTCGGCGTAGGTGTCGCCCTGTGGCGCGTGCAGGACGTAGTGCAGGCCCTGCATCGCGGTGGCGATGCGCATCGCCCCGACGTGCGGCGGGCCTTCGTAGGTCCAGAGGGCGAGTTGCATGGCGGGTCGGCCTTCAGGCGGCGAGCAACGCTCGACGGTGCAGCGGACGCGAGAACAGCGCCGCGAGATCGCCGGCCTGCTCGAAGCCCTGGATGGGCGTGAACACCAGCTCGATCGACCACTTCGTGACGAATCCTTCGGCTTCGAGCGGGTTCGCGAGCCCGAGGCCGCAGACGACGAGGTCGGGCCTGGCCGCGCGGCAGCGCTCGATCTGGCGCTCGACATGCTGGCCTTCGGACAACGCCGTGCCCGCAGGCAGCCAGCCGAGCTCCTCGGCCAGGTGCTGTCGATGGATGTAGGGGGTGCCGACCTCGGTCAGCACCATGCCCAGTTCGCGCGAGACGAAGCGCGCGAGCGGGATCTCGAGCTGCGAGTCCGGAAAGAAGAAGATGCGCCGACCCTGCAGGGCCGCGCGGTGCGGTCCGATGGCGGTGGCGGCCCGGGTGCTGCCCGGCGAGATGACCGAATGCACGCGACCGCCGGGCACGTGGAACGCTTCGGCGGCCGCCTGCAGCCACGCGGTGGTGCCGCGCACGCCCAGCGGGAAGGGGGCCGGGATGCGCCGGGCGCCGCGCTCCTCGAGGGCGCGCGCGGTGTCCGCGAGAAAGGGTTGGGCGAGGAGGTACTTCGTGTTCGCGCCGACAGGCGGCATCGCATCGGCGTTGCGCGCCGGCAGGAAGTGCACCGGCCCCAGCCGCATCTCGTCGAAGATGCGCCGGAACTGATCCTCGACGACGTCGGCGAGCGCGCCGACGACCACCAGCGCGGGCGCGTCGTCGGCCGGGAGCTTCGGCACCAGCGCCGCGAGGCAGGCGTCCTCGCCCTGCGTGAACGTCGTCTCGATCCCGCTGCCCGAGTAGTTGATCACCGCCACCTTGGGCGCGAAGACCTGCGACAGCCGCGCAGCGGCACGCGACAGGTCCAGCTTGATCACTTCCGACGGGCAGGAGCCCACCAGGAACAGCATCCGGATGTCGGGTCGACGCTCGAGCAGGCGCCGCACGACGCGGTCGAGTTCGTCGTTTGCGTCCGCCAGGCCCGACAGGTCGCGGTCGTCGATGATCGCCGTCGCGAAGCGCGGCTCGGCGAAGATCATCACGCCGGCGGCCGATTGGACGAGGTGGGCGCAGGTCCGCGAGCCGACGACGAGGAAGAAGGCGTCCTGGATCTTGCGGTGCAGCCAGATGATCCCGGTCAACCCGCAGAACACTTCCCGCTGGCCGCGTTCGCGCAGCACCGGGGAATCGGAGCAGCCGGTCGCGGCGGCTGGTTGCAGCATCGTGGGCATCATCATGCGGGAACCTCACGGGGCAGGGTCAGCCGCGCGGAGCGCAGCTTCAGCAGGAACTGGGTGGCGTTGACGACGTAGGTCGCGTACGCGGCCAGCGCCAGCAGCATCATCTGGCGGGCGTCCAGCCAGGCGGTGGCGAGCGCGACCAGCCAGGCGGTGTGCAATGCGAGCACGGCCATGCTGAACAGGTCTTCCCAGAAGAAGGCCGGGGCGAACAGGTAGCGGCCGAACACCGCCTTCTCCCAGAGGCAACCCGTGACCATGATCGCGTAGAGGGCAAGCGTCTTCGCGACGATCGAGAGCGTCGCCGCCTGTTCGCCATGACCGGTTCGCAGGAAATGCAGGACCAGCGCCAGGCTGCTCAGGAAGATCCCGAACTGCACCGGCGCAAGCACCCCTTGCACCAGTGTCCAGCCCGTGGCGTCGCGCCGGCGGCGTTGCTCGGGCGTGTAGAGCGGGGCGGGGCGGCGGGAGTCCATGGGTGCGAATCTAGACCTCCGATTCGCAGGTGTCAATCCAGATTGACGTAATTTGAAGATGACACTACGCTTCGCATCCGAGGCAGGTACAAACGTGCTTGACGAGGGGGATGGTTCGGAGCAAAAGTCCGGCCACGCGTTCATTCGACCTTCGTCCCGCACATGCCGGACCAACCGAGACGACGACGATCTGAGCTGACAACCGACCGGATGTAGGAGAGTCCCCCGAAGCCGCCAGGGTCGGCTTGTCGAGACCCGGCTTCCGGCCCACGAGGAGACACGTGGTGCAGATGTTCACAAGGGGCGGCTTCGCCGAGAGCGAGGCGACGACAGGGGCGATGCAGGCCCGGGATCCGAGGCCTGCGCGATCCGACCCGGCCAACGGCGGGGGCACGCCGGCCGAATGCGCGGCTTCGCTTCGACGAACCATCGAGGCCGAGATCATTCCGCGCCTGATGCTGGCGCACCTGCTGCCCAGCAACGACGCGTGCGCCCCCCTGGATTCGCGGCCCGAGCTCGGCCCCGACGAGGTCGAGGTGCTCACCGAGCTCGTGCTGCGCCGCGACTCTGCCGCCGCGCAGGCCTACGTGCGGGCACGGCAGCACGCCGGCCTGTCGGTCGAGACGCTGTTCACAGGACTGCTGTCACCCGTGGCGCGACGCCTCGGCGAGATGTGGGAGACGGATCTGTGCGACTTCACCCAGGTCACCGTCGGCCTGTGGCGGCTGCAGCAGCTGGTCTTCGAATACAGCGACGTCTTCCAGCGCGACCGTCGCATGCGCGCCTGCCCGCGGCGGGCCTTGCTGGCGCCGGCGCCGGGCTCGCAGCACACCTTCGGCGTCGTGATGGTGGGCGAGTTCTTCCGGCGCGCCGGGTGGGACGTGCGCGGAGATCCGAGCGCCACGCTGGCCGAGGTCAAGAGCTGCATCGCGGGAGACTCGTTCGACCTGCTGGGGTTGTCGCTGGGCGCGGAGTGCCAGGCAAAGGCCGTTTCATCGGCTATCCTCAGGCTTCGCAAGGCGTCCAGAAACCCTGCGGTCGTCGTGATGGTCGGTGGACCCGCGGTGGTGTTGTCGCCCGACTTCGCGAGCCTGGTCGGTGCCGACGGCACCGCGCCGGACGCGGCTTCGGCGGTCACCGAGGCGGAAAGCCTCGTTGCAAGGCGAGTGGGCGCCACCTGATGACGTAGTTCCCGCGTGCCGTTTCATTCCGGCCGCATTCGAGGCCTGAATGGACGAGACCGGTGCACTATCCCTGGAGCCATCCGATGCCGCACAGCAACTGCTCGCCGACATCGACGCGCCCGCCGCCGCCTCGCTGATCGCCGCCGCGGCCGATGTCGCGCTCGTCATCGATGGCCAGGGCGTCATCCGGGATGTGTCGATCGGACACGGCGAGACCGGCCTGGAGGGCAGCGCGAGCTGGGTCGGGCGCCATTGGCTCGAGACGGTCACGTCGGAAAGCCGGCCCAAGGTGCTGGCCATGCTGCGCGACGCCACGGCGCCCAGTCGCCGCGAGCGCCTTTGGCGCCAGGTCAACCACCCGGTCAGCGGCGGCGCCGACGTGCCGGTGCTGTACGCCACCGTGCCCATCGGCTCGCACGGGCGCGTGCTGGCGATCGGGCGCGACCTTCGAGCCGTCTCCACGCTGCAGCAGCGCCTGGTGGACGCGCAGCAATCCATGGAGCGCGACTACCAGCGGCTGCGCCAGACGGAGGCACGCTACCGGCTGCTGTTCGACAGCGTCGCCGAGGCCATCGTGATGGTCGATGCGGCGGCGTTGACCGTGGTCGAGGCGAACCCGTCGGCGCTGCGGCTGTTCGGCGACGCCGCGCGTCGGCTCGTCGGCAAGCCGCTGGTCGACGCGATCGAGCCGGCCAGCCGGGCGCAGGCCGCGGCGCTTTTCGTGGCGATCCGGGCCAGCGGGCGAGCGGACGACATCGTGGTGCGCCTGCCGGGCGAGGCGTCCGCGGTCACGTTGTCCGCCACCGCGTTCCGCCAGGACGCGGCCACCTTGCTGCTGGTGCGCCTGCTGCCGGCGGCTTCCGGCGTGCCGCAGGAAGGGCGGGATCGCGACGAGGCGCTGCTTGCGCGTCTGGTCGATCGCGCACCCGACGCCTTCGTCGTGACCGATCCGCAGGGCCGCATCCTGAGCGTCAACGCGAGTTTCGGCGAACTCGTGCAGCTGACCGCGGGCGAGCAGGCCACGGGCCAATCGCTCGATCGCTGGCTCGGACGCTCGAGCGTCGACATGAACGTGCTGCTGGGCACCCTGAAGCAGAACGGCGTGGTCAGGCTGTTCCCGACCACGCTGCGGGCGGCCTATGGCGAGGCGCTGAAAGTGGAGATCTCGGCCGTCGCGGTGTTGCAGGACGAGACGCCCTGCCTGGGCTTCGCGATCCGCGATGTCGAGCGGCGCCTTGCCAGCGACAGCCGGGCCGCACGCGACATCCCGCGGTCGCCGGGCCAGTTGGCCGAACTCGTCGGCCGCATGCCGATGCGCGACATCGTCAGCGAGACGACGGACCTGATCGAGCGCATGTGCATCGAAGCGGCGCTCGAGCTGACACACGACAACCGGGCCTCGGCTGCAGAGATGCTGGGCCTTTCGCGCCAGAGCCTCTACGTGAAGCTGCGCCGCTACGGGCTGGGGGACCTGGGCGGAGGCGAGGCCGCCTGACCTCGCGGCGCCGGGAGGCGCCGAGCGCGCGTCGCGGACGTCCCGGCGACGGCTCAGCAGCCCCAGTGCGTCGCCGCCAGTCCGTCCAGCTGCCTGCCCACGCGTTCCATCCAGGCGAGCAGCGCCTGCGTCAAGGCGGCGAGTCGTGATCCAGCCATTGCGGCCTCCGGTGGCAATTGATGTGTAAATCAGTATTGACACTTTCAGGAGTCAAGTCAAACAATACTTTCCATGTCCCGCCCGACCTTTTCCGCATTGGCCGAGTTGCTGAAGCCGATCACCTGGTTTCCGCCGATGTGGGCGTTCGGATGCGGCGTGGTGGCTTCCGGCGTGCCGCTGGCAGGCCGGCTGCCGCTGGTCATCGCGGGCGTGCTGCTGGCCGGCCCGTTCGTGTGCGCCACCAGCCAGGCCGTCAACGACTGGTACGACCGCGACGTCGATGCCATCAACGAGCCGCAGCGCCCGATTCCCTCGGGACGGATGCCGGGGCGTTGGGGGCTTTTCGTCGCGATCGGGTGGACCCTGCTGTCGCTGCTGCTGGCGGCCAACCTCGGCCGTGCGGCCTTGGCGGCCACCATTTTCGGTCTGCTGCTGGCCTGGGCCTACAGCGCCCCGCCGGTGCGCCTGAAGCGCAACGGCTGGTGGGGCAACAGCGCGTGCGCCCTCTGCTATGAAGGGCTGGCCTGGCTGACGGGCGCCGCGGTGATGGCCTTCGGCGCGTGGCCGCAGCCGCGCTGCTTCGCGCTGGCACTGCTCTACAGCTTCGGCGCGCACGGCATCATGACGCTCAACGACTTCAAGTCGATCGAGGGCGATCGGCAGATGGGCATCGGCTCGCTGCCGGTACGTCTTGGGGTATCCGGCGCGGCGCTGACGGCGTGCGCGATGATGCTGGCGCCCCAGGCGGTGGTGGTGGTCCTGCTGCTGCTCTGGCAGGCGCCCGCCCACGCGGCCGGCGTGGCGGCCCTGGTCGCCGCGCAGGTGCTGATGATGCGGCGCTTCCTGGCCGATCCGCGCGCCAACGCCGTCTGGTACAGCGGTTTCGGGGTGCCTTTGTTCGTCTCCGGCATGCTCGTGAGCGCGTTCGCGCTGCGCCTGATCGGAGATCCGGCATGACCGACACCGGCGAATTCGGCTGGTTGCGCATCGCCCGGCTCGGGCTGGTGCAGGCGTCGCTCGGTGCGGTGGTGGTGCTCACGACGGCGACCCTCAACCGGGTCATGATCGTCGAGCTCGCGTTGCCGGCCCTGTTGCCGGGCCTCCTGGTCGCGTTGCACTACGCGGTGCAGGTCGCGCGGCCGCGGGTCGGCCACGGATCGGATGTCGGCGGGCGGCGCACGCCCTGGATCGTCGGCGGCATGGCCGTGCTGGCCACGGGCGGTGCCCTGGCGGCCTGCGCGACGGCCTGGATGGCGAGCGCGCGCGGCGCCGGCATCGCGCTGGCGGTGCTGTCGTTCGTGTTGATCGGGCTGGGCGTCGCCTCGTGCGGCACGAACCTGCTGGTGTTGCTCGCCAAGCGCGTCGCGCCGCAGCGGCGCGCGTCCGCGGCGACGCTCGTGTGGGTCATGATGATCGTGGGCTTCGCGCTGACGGCGGGCATCGCCGGTCATCTGCTCGACCCGTATTCGGGCCGTCGGCTCGCGGTCGTCGCGACGGCGGTCTCGTGCGTCGCGTTCGTGTCGACGCTGCTGGCCATGGCGGGGCTCGAGGGGCGCGCATCGGTGGCCTCCTGCGCGGCGCAAGCGCCCGCGCGGGTCGCGTCCGGATCGACGTTTCGCGCCGCGCTTGCGCAGGCCTGGACGGAGCCTGGCGCTCGCCGGTTCGCGATCTTCGTCTTCGTCGCGATGCTCGCGTTCAGCGCGCAGGAACTCATCCTCGAGCCGTTCGCGGGCGTGGTCTTCGGCTATTCGCCAGGCGCGTCGACATCGCTGTCGGGCGTGCAGCATGGCGGCGTGCTGGTGGGCATGCTGGCCGCGGCGCTCGCCGGGCGGCAGTGGCGCGGCCGGGCGCTCGGCTCGCTGCGCGCGTGGACCATCGGCGGCTGCCTGGTCTCGGCGGTCGCGCTGGGCGGCCTCGCGCTCGCCGCCCTGGTCGGCCCGGCCTGGCCGTTCAAGTTCAACGTGTGGCTCACCGGCGCCGCCAACGGGGCGTTCTCGATCGCCGCCATCGGCTCGATGATGCGGCTCGCCGCGGAAGGCACGGCGGGCAGCGAAGGCGTGCGCATGGGGTTGTGGGGGGCTGCGCAGGCCATGGCGTTCGCGGTCGGCGGCGTCGTCGGCACCGGCGCCGTGGACCTGGCGCGCGCGCTGATCGCCGCGCCCGCGGTGGCGTACGCCGCGGTCTTCGGGTTCGAGGCGCTGCTGTTCCTCGTGTCGGCCAGGCTTGCGAGCGGGATCGAGCGGCCCGGGCGCAGCGCCGATCGAGCGACGGGCCCGGCGCTGGCAGGCGCTGCCGCGACGTCGATGCCATGAAGACATTCGATGTGGTCGTCGTGGGCGGAGGCCCGGCCGGTGCCACGGCGGCGACGGAACTCGCGCGCGACGGCTTCAGCGTGCTGCTGCTCGATCGGGCGGGTCGAACCAAGCCCTGCGGCGGCGCGATACCGCCACGCCTGGTGGTCGATTTCGCCATTCCCGAATCCCTGATCGTGGCGCGCGCCACGTCCGCGCGCATGGTCTCGCCCAGCGAGCGCCGGATCGACATGCCGATCGCCGGCGGCTACATCGGCATGGTCGATCGCGAACATTTCGACGAATGGCTGCGCGAACGTGCCGCCGCCTCGGGGGCGCTTCGCCGCGAAGGCACGTTCGAGGCGCTCGAGCGCGACGGCGACGGCACTGCGGTCGTGCGCTTCAGCCAGCGCGACCGCAGCACATCGGGGCCGCCGTCCAGCCACGCGCCCGGCCCCACCGAAGGACGTGTCCGTGCGCGCCTGGTCATCGGCGCGGACGGGGCCCGATCGGAAGTGGCGCGCGCGGCCATCGGTGGCGCCGAGCGTGGCCGCTGCGTCTTCGCGTACCACGAGATCCTGCGCATGCCGCCGTCGCTGGACGGCGCGGCGGCGCGCTGCGAGGTGCACTATCGCGGCCGGCTGTCGCCCGATTTCTACGGCTGGGTCTTCCCGCACGGTGCCACGGTGAGCGTGGGCACCGGCAGTGCCGACAAGGGCTTCTCCTTGCGCTCCGCCGTCGGCGAGTTGCGTCGCAACGTCGCGCTGGCCGGTGCCGAGACCTTGCGCCGCGAGGGTGCGCCGCTGCCCATGAGGCCGCTGCCTCGCTGGGACAACGGGCGGGACGTGCTGCTCGTCGGAGACGCCGCCGGGGTGGTCGCCCCCGCGTCGGGCGAAGGCATCTACTACGCGATGGTCAGCGCGCAGATGGCGGCCGCGGCGGCCGCCAGGGCCTTGCGCACCGGTGACGCCAAGGCGCTCGGGGCGGCGCGCCGCGACTTCATGCGCGCGCATGGCCGCGTGTTCTGGGTGCTCGGCGTCATGCAGTGGTTCTGGTATTCGAGCGATCGGCGGCGCGAGCGCTTCGTGAGCATGTGTCGCGATCCCGACGTCCAGCAACTCACGTTCGATGCGTACATGCACAAGCGCCTCGTGCGCAAGCGCCCGCTCGCACACCTGCGCATCTTCTTCAAGGACCTGGCGCACCTGCTGGGACTGGTGCACGCATGAGCGGCGTCCTGGGACCTCGAGGTCGTGCCATCGCGACGGCGGCGGCGGCAGCCGCGGCCGTCGCCGGGCTCGGCGCGCTCACGACGGATATCGGGCCGTGGTATGTCGAGCTCAAGGAGCCGCCGTGGAAGCCGCCCGACCTGCTGTTCGGTCCGGCCTGGACGCTGATCTTCGCCTGCACGGCGGCCGCCGGAGTGATGGCGTGGCCTCGGCCGAAAGCTGCGCCGTGGCACCACGATGCCGGCGCCGATCGCCGCTCGCGCGAGTGGATGCTGGCCGCGTTCGCGCTCAACGCCACGCTCAATCTCGTCTGGAGCCTGCTGTTCTTCCGTCTGCACCGACCCGACTGGGCCTTCGTCGAGGTGATGGCGCTCTGGCTGTCCATCGTGCTGCTGATGGTGCTGGCCGGCCGCCGTTCGGCGACCGCGGCCTGGCTGCTCTTGCCTTACCTGGCCTGGGTGTCGTTCGCCGCGCTTCTCAACCAGGCCGTCGTGCGCCTGAATTCGCCATTCGGCGCCGCGTAGGAGTGCCGTGCCCGATAGCCTCATCTGCCTGATGCTGGTCGACGCGGTGGTTGCCGTCGCGCTGGTGGAACTGGTCGTGCTCGTCGCCTGGCATGCGTCAACCGGGCGCGGCCTGGGCGCGTTGGACCTGGTGGCCAATCTCTCCGCCGGCCTGTGCCTGCTGGGCGCGCTGCGTAGCGTGCTCTGCGGCTCGGTCTGGCAAGTTTGCGCCCTGTGGCTTGCAGGCGCGGGCGCGGCACATGTCGCGGACCTGCTCAGACGCTCGCGTGCGGTCGCGCGGCCGCTGCATCGTGAAGATTTCTCCGCCGCTGGCGCTCCGCCCGTTTCCGATTGAATTCAAAGGGGTTCGCATGACATCACGCCGTCGATTCATCTCGTTGCTGCCGTTGCCGCTGTTGGGTGCGGCTTCGCTGGTCCGTGCCCAGGGTGCGCCACTCGATCCGAAGGATCCGCAGGCGGTCGCGCTGGGCTACTCGCCCGATGCGACCAAGACGGACAAGACGAAATATCCGAAATACGCCGCGCCGCAAGCTTGCGGCAATTGCGCGCTGTACCAGGGTGCGGCCGGCTCGGCGTCCGGACCGTGCCCGATCTACGCGGGCAAGGTCGTGCAGGCCAAGGGCTGGTGCAGCGCCTATACGAAGAAGGCCTGAAATGGAACGCCACGCGGGTCTGCCATCGAACGAGGCCGACGCCCCGCCGTCCGGCTCACCGTCGCGGACCGCGGTGCGCCGGCGTGCAACGGCCACGTCGCCCCCGATGCGTCGCGCCTATCCGTTCTCGGCGATCGTCGGCCAGGACGAGATGAAGCGCGCGATCCTGATCGCGGCCATCGAACCGGCGATCGGTGGCGTGCTCGTCTTCGGCGATCGCGGCACCGGCAAGTCCACGGCGGTGCGCGGCCTGGCGGCCCTGCTGCCGGCCATGCCCGCGGTGAGCGGCTGCGGCTATGGTTGCGCGCTCGGGGAATCGTGCGACTGCGACACGTGCCGCGCCATCCTCGCGGGGACGCGGCAGGCGCGCGTGCGTCGCGTGCCGGTGCCGGTCGTCGACCTGCCGCTCGGCGCCTCCGAGGACCGCGTCATCGGCGCACTCGATCTCGAACGTGCGCTGACGCAAGGCGTGCGACGCTTCGAGCCAGGCCTGCTCGCGCGCGCCCACCGCGGCTTCCTCTACATCGATGAAGTGAACCTGCTGGAAGACCATCTGGTGGACCTCCTGATCGACGTGGCGGCGTCGGGCGAGAACGTCGTCGAGCGGGAAGGGCTCAGCGTGCGGCATCCGGCGCGCTTCGTGCTCATCGGCAGCGGCAATCCGGAAGAAGGAGAGCTGCGCCCGCAACTGCTCGATCGCTTCGGGCTGTCGGTCGAGGTGCGAACGCCGGGCGACATCGCGCAACGCGTCCAGGTCGTCAAGCGCCGCGACGCGTTCGAGCGTGACCCGATCGAATTCACCCGGGCCTGGGACAAGGAGGATGCCCGGATCCGGCGGCGCCTGCTGGCCGCGCGTGCCCGCCTCGCGGCGACCCAGGTGCCGGACGCGACGCTCGAGCGCGCCGCGCGCCTGTGCGTGAACCTCGGCACCGACGGCCTGCGCGGAGAACTGACCCTCGTTCGCGCAGCGCGCGCGCAGGCCGCCTGGCAGGGGGAGGCCGTCGTCGCGGATCATCACCTGCGGCAGGTCGCCGCGTCGGCATTGCGCCATCGACTGCGGCGCGACCCGCTGGACGACAGCGGATCGACGGAGCGGATCGACCGTGCGCTGGCCGAGGTCTTCGACGACTGAGCCATGGCCGCACCGGATGCCCGCGTGACCGCCGAAGGCGCTGCACCGACCGACGCGGACTGGGCGTTGCGGATCGTCGCTGTCGATCCCGCGGGCACGGGCGGGGTGCGCCTGCGTGCCGCGCCGGGACGCGCGCGCGACGACTGGCTGGCCGCACTCCGCGCCGCGTTGCCGGCCGGAACGCCCTGGCAACGCGTGCCTTCGCACATCGGCGACGAACGCCTGCTGGGCGGCATCGATCTCGCTGGCACGCTTCGCAGGGGCCATCTCGTGATGCAACCCGGCGTGCTGGCCCAGGCGCATGGCGGCGTCGTGGTGCTGGCGATGGCCGAGCGTTGCGGCGCCGGCGTCGCGGCGCGAATCGCCCAGGCCGTCGACACGGGAACGACCCGCCTGCAACATGCCGGCGCCGCCGTGGCGTCGCCGGCCTGCATCGGCGTCGTGGCGCTGGACGAGGGGATGGCGGACGACGCGCCGCTGCAGGCCACGCTCTCGGAGCGGCTCGGCATCGACCTGCGGCTCGTCGATTCGCGTGACCGCCTGGACGTGTCGGCGATCGATTCGGCGGACGTGACCACGCGCCCGTCGCCACATCGCGTCGAGGTCGATCGGGCGCGATCGCTGCTGCCGCAGGTGGAGGCGAACGACTCGATCGTCGCGGCGCTGTGCGAGGCCGCGCAGGCGCTGGGCATCGCCTCCCTGCGCGCGCCCTGGCTCGCCTGGCGCGTGGCATGCGTCGCCGCCGCACTCGAAGGACGTCGCGACGTTCGCGCGGCCGATGCGGCGTTGGCGGCGCGGCTGGTACTGGGCCCGCGCGCGCGCACCTGGCCGCAACAGCCGCAGGCCCCTGAAAAGGCGGACGCATCGGACGATCACCCGGCCGCCGAGCCGCAGGATCCGCACGATGGCGACGATGCGCCTGGATCGCAGGAGACGGGCCGGCAGGAGGACGCCGCAGAACGCGCCCAGGAGATGAGCGAGCGACTGCTCGGTGCGGCGGCCGTCACGCTGCCCGGCGCCTTGCTGGCGTCGATTGCCGGATCCGCTGAAACGCCGCAACGTTCGGCCGCAGGGGGGCGCAGTGGCGGCGCGCGCCGATCGGGCGCCCGCGGACGCCCGATCGGATCTGCGCGGGGGGCGTTGCGCGGAGGCGTCCGGCTCGACCTGCTGGCGACCCTGCGCGCCGCGGCGCCCTGGCAGACGCTGCGTCGTCGCGAGGCGCCTTCGCAGCCCGTTGGCTTGCTGGTGCGCAGCGACGATTTCCACGTGCGTCGCTTTCGCGAGCAGCGCGAGAGCACCACCGTCTTCGCCGTCGACGCCTCCGGCTCGCAGGCGCTGCATCGCCTGGCCGAGACCAAGGGCGCCGTCGAGCTGTTGCTGGCCGACTGCTACGTGCGCCGCGATCGCGTGGCGGTGATCGCCTTTCGCGGGGTGCAGGCCCAACTGCTGCTGGCGCCGACGCGCTCGCTCGTCCATGCCCGACGCAGCCTGGCCGGACTGCCGGGCGGCGGCGGCACGCCGCTGGCGAGCGGCCTCGTCGCGGCGTGCGAGCTGGCCGGCAAGATCATGCGCGACGGCGGGACGCCGCTGCTCGTGTTGTTGACCGATGGCAGCGCCAACGTGGCGCTCGATGGCAGCGGGGGACGGCAGCAGGCTCTCGCGGACGCGTTGGCGGCGGCCAAGGCCTGGGCGCGCATCGGTGCGGGCGCGTTGCTCGTGGACACGGCACCGCGTGCGCACGCGCAGGCGCAGGCCTTGGCAGGCGCGATGCAGGCGCGCTACGTGGCGCTGCCGGATGCCGACGCCCACCTGCTGGCCAGGACCATCGCTGGGGGCGCCGCGAACGCCTGATCGCCTGGTCTTGCGATCCGGAGATTTCCTACAACACGTCGTCCTCGCGTCCGACACGGCGCTCGATCCAACAGGCCAAGACTGAAGCCATGCTCACGTTCTCGATTCGCGTTGCAAGATGGTTTGCCGGGGCGTTCGCCTTGTGCATGGCCGCAGGGGTGCATGGCGCGGATGGCCCCCCCGGCGACCTCGTCGCGCGGGGCGCCTATCTCGCGGCCGCCGGCGACTGTGCCGCGTGCCACACGGAAAAGGGTGGCGCTCCCTTCGCGGGCGGCCTCGCGATGGACACCCCGTTCGGACCGCTGACCAGTCCCAACATCACGCCCGACAAGGCCACCGGGATCGGCAACTGGACGGACGACGAGTTCTATCGCGCCCTGCACGAAGGCCGCGCCAGGGACGGCTCGTTCCTCTATCCGGCGATGCCGTTTCCCTGGTACACCAAGGTCACGCGCGACGACGCGCTGGCCATCAAGGCCTATCTGTTCTCGTTGCCGGCCGTCCACAAGCCGCGCGCCGCGAGCCATCTCCGGTTTCCCTTCAATGTCCGCTCGGCCCTGGGGGCGTGGCGCGAAGCCTTCTTCAAGCCGGGCGCCTTCGAGCCCGACCCGAAGGCCTCGGACGAGGTCAATCGCGGCGCCTACCTCGTCAACGGGCTGGCCCATTGCGGCGAATGCCACAACGGCGAGCTGCTGGCCGGCGCGTCGAAGTTCGACCAGCCTTTGCGCGGCGGCGTCATCGACCACTGGTACGCACCGAACATCACCTCCGACCTGCGCGATGGCATCGGTGGATGGACGCAGGCGCAGCTCGTGCAGTTCCTCAAGACCGGAAGCGCACCTGGCAAAGGGATCGCCGTCGGTCCGATGGCGCAGACGGTTCACAGCCTGGCGCAACTGTCGGACACCGATCTCGGCGCCATCGCCGCCTATCTCAAGTCGACGGCGCCGGCGCCCAGCCCGCCGCGGGGGCGCGACCTGGACGTGGCGTCGACGAATCACGGCGGCCAGGTCTACCTGAGCGACTGCGCGTCGTGCCATGGCCTGAAGGGCGAGGGACTGCCGGGCGCGGTGCCGGCGCTCGCCGGCAATGGCGCCGTCATGGCCGCGGGGCCCCAGAACATCCTCATGGTCGTGCTGGGCGGCTTGCAGGCGCGGCAGGGGTACGCGCCCATGCTGGCGATCGGGGCCGGCATGTCCGACGCGGACGTCGCGGACGTCGCCAACTACGTGCGAAAGAACTGGGGCAACGACGCGCCGGCCACGGCATCGGCCGATGGCGTGCGCGCGGCGCGCGGTGCGGTCGACACGCTGATGACGGGTGAGCCCGCCACGGGGTGTCCCGCCGTCGTTCCGCCTCAACTCGCCCGTCTGGTCGCCGGCCCGCAGGCGCCACTGCACGCCCAACTCGCCGCGATCACGGAGGCCACGCTCGCGCAGGCGGTGCCGCCACTGGTCGCCAAGGTCCGCAAGGCGGTGCCGAAGCTGGCGACGGCGCAGATCGTCAACGGCCTGGCGGCCGCCTATTGCCCGGTGGTGCGCGGCGATCCCGCTCTCGATGCGAGCGCAAAGGCCTTGCACATCGGACACTTCAGCGAGTTCGTCTACACGCAGCTGAGTTCGAACGGCCTGCCGCCGGGCCGGCTCTGATCCCCTTGCCGCCCGGGCACCCTGGGCTTGATGCTTTCTCCGGAACCACTATGCTCCGGGTGGGCCGCATCTCTCTTGCCGGGCCGTTTTCTCCTGGAGGCGCCATCCATCTCGATCTCACCCGCATCGACGCGGCCATCATCGACCTCGACGGCACGATGGTCGACACCGTCGGCGACTTCGAACAGGCGCTCGCGCGCACGCTGGCCGACCTGGGACTGCAGCGGGTCGATCGCGCGTTCATCACGCGCACCGTCGGCCGCGGCAGCATGTACCTGCTCAAGGAAACGCTCGCCCATGCGGGCGGCGCGCCCGGGCTGCTGGACCAGGCGTGGGAGCGATATCAACGCCACTACGCCGAAGTCAACGGCCGCCATGCCGACGTCTATCCCGGCGTGCGCGAAGGGCTGGCCGCGATGCGCGCGCGCGGCTGGCGCCTGGCCTGCGTGACGAACAAGCCGCGCGTGTTCGCCGTCGCGCTGCTCGAGGCCAAGGGCCTGCTGCCGTCGTTCGAGTTCGTCTTCGGCGGCGATTCGTTCGAGCGCCACAAGCCCGATCCGCTTCCGTTGATCAAGACCTGCGAGGCGCTGGGCAGCACCCCGCCGCGCACGCTGATGGTGGGCGACTCGCGCAACGACTGCGAGGCGGCGCGCGCGGCGGCCTGTCCCGTGGTGCTGGTGGGCTACGGCTACAACCACGGCGAACCGGTCGCCGATGCGCACCCCGATCGCGTGATCGAGCGGCTCGACGACTTGCGCTGACGCGCGGCTCTCCAACGCACCGGAAGCGCTGCTGCGGCAAGGCTCGACCGGCCTCGGGGCAGGGCTGCCTGACACGTTCGACGCGATCGATCCTGGCGAACTGGCTCAGCTCGGGCAGGGCGACTTGGCAGTTGCGCCAGCCGTTCTTCAGCGCCTCAAGCGTCACGTCCAGTCCGATCTTGTCCAGGGTCTCGGAAGGCCCGAGACCTCCGAAACGTCACTCGACGTTCTGCACCTGCTCGCGCATCTGCTCGATCAGCACCTTCATCTCCACCGACACCCCGGTGAGTTCCAGCGCCGCCGACTTCGAGCCCAGCGTGTTGGCCTCGCGGTGCAGTTCCTGGATCAGGAAGTCGAGCCGCTTGCCCAGTTCGCCGCCGGCCTTGAGCAGGCGGGCGATCTCCTCGAGGTGGGCGCGCAGGCGCGACAACTCCTCGGCCACGTCGATGCGCAGCGCGAAGGTGGCGGCCTCGTTCAGTGCGCGCTCGCGCAGGGCCTCGGTGGGCACCGTGCCCTCGGCGGCGCCGGTGGCCTTCAGCGCCTCGACCCAGCGTTCCAGGAAGCGCTGCTGCTGGCGTGCGACGACCGCCGGCACCAGGGGCTCGGCCTGGGCGGCGAGCTCGCGCAGGCGCACGATGCGCTCCATCAGGATCGCCACCAGCTTCTCGCCTTCGCGCGAGCGGGCCTCCTTGAGGGCGGCCACGGCGCGCCTGCCGGCCTCCATCAAGGCCTCATCGACGCGGCCGCCGGTCGCCACGGGGGCCGAACGGCACCAATGCAGGACTTCGTTCACGGAGAGCGGCTGTGCCTTGCCCATCCACGACGTCACGGTGCCTTCCAGGCGCGACAATCGGTTGAGCTGGTCGGACGTGGGCAGGGGCCAGTCGTCGCCGCTGCTCTTGGCGGCGCTGACGCGCACGTCGACCTTGCCGCGCCGGCATCCGACGGTGATCAGGTCGCGCAACGCCGCCTCGTGCTGGCGAAGCTCGTCGGGCATGCGGAACGAGATGTCGAGAAACCGGCTGTTCACCGATCGCAGTTCGACGGTGACCGCCGCGGAATCCGTGGCGGCGGCGCCCTCGGAAGAGGCGGCGGATGCTGCGGTCGCCGAGGCGTTGCCGAAGCCGGTCATGCTGTAAACTGCCATATCGCGAGTGCCAGGTTGCAAAAAGAGATTATGTCAAAGCCAAAACCCGCCCCGCTTCCTTCGGGGACCGTGGTCGGCGGCTACCAGATCGTCAAGAAGATCGCCGCCGGCGGTTTCGGCATCGTCTACCTGGCCGAAGATGAAACACGTCATCTGGTTGCGCTGAAGGAATATCTTCCCGCGTCGCTGGCCGATCGGTCGCCAGGTGAATTGATTCCGCGCGTGAAGCCGGAAAAGCAGCCACTGTACCGCCTGGGCCTGAAGAGTTTCTTCGAAGAGGGCCGTTCGCTCGCCCAGATCTCGCATGCGAGCGTCGTCTCGGTGCTGAATTTCTTCCGCGAGAACGAAACCGTCTACATGGTGATGAATTACCTGCAGGGTGACACCATGCAGGATTTCATCGTCACCGCGCGCGACCTGAAGCGCGAAAAGGTATTGCGCGAATCCACCATTCGCTCGTTGTTCGACGAGATCCTGCGCGGCCTGCGCATCGTCCACCAGCACAAGATGCTGCACCTGGACATCAAGCCCGCCAACATCTTCATCACCAACGACAACCGCGCCGTGCTGCTCGACTTCGGCGCCGCGCGCGAAGTGCTGAGCAAGGAAGGCCAGTTCATCCGGCCGATGTACACGCCGGGCTTCGCCGCGCCGGAGATGTACCGCCGCGACGGCTCGCTGGGCCCGTGGACCGACATCTACGCCATCGGCGCCTGCCTGTACGCCTGCATGCAGGGCTACCCGCCCAACGACGCGCCGCAGCGCATCGACAAGGATCGCCTGCCGCTGTCGCTCTCGCGGCTGCGCAACGTCTACTCGGACAATCTCATCGAGGTCATCGAGTGGTGCATGGCGCTCGATCCGCTGTCGCGCCCGCAAAGCGTGTTCGCGCTGCAGAAGGAGTTGTCGCGCGAGATCGAACGCCGCTACACCACGCTCAGCTTCTCCGAGCGGCTCAAGCTGCAGATCGAGAACCTGAAATCCGGTACCCATCCATGAAGATGTTCATCTTCCTGATTTCCGCGGGCCGTGCGCCGGACCGCCCCAAGAAGGCCCACCTCCCCTCGGGGGAGTGGACGCCGTACCCGGCGGCCGAGGGGCAGGAGTCTCTCCCATGAAGTTTGGTACGTATCAGGTCAGTCGCAAGGGCGGCCGCGAGAAGAACGAAGACCGCATGGGCTATTGCTACACGCGGGATTCGGGCCTGTTCGCGCTGGCCGACGGCATGGGCGGCCATCCGGAAGGCGAGGTCGCCTCGCAGCTCGCGCTGCAGACGCTGGCGGCCTACTTCCAGAAGGAAGCCAAGACCGACCTGAAGGATCCGCAGCGCTTCCTGCAGGACGCCATCCTGGCCGGCCACCACCAGCTGCTGCGCTACGCCACCGACCGCGGCCTCACCGACACCCCGCGCACCACCATCGTGGCCTGCGTGATCCAGGGCGGCAACGTCTACTGGGCCCACTGCGGCGACTCGCGCCTGTACCTCGTGCGCGGCGACCGCCTCATCGCCCGAACGCGCGACCACTCGTACTCCGAGCTGCGCGAGGCGCTGTCGCACGTGGTGCCGCTGGACGAGAAGGTCAACCGCAACGTGCTGTTCACCTGCCTGGGCAGTCCCGGCAAGCCGGTGATCGACAGCGCCGGCCCGATGGTGCTGCGCACCGGCGACCGCGTGCTGCTGTGCTCCGACGGCCTGTGGGGCAGCGTGGAGGATCCGGAGATCGTCAAGATGCTGTCCGACTTCCCCATCCACGACTCGGTGCCCGAGATCGTGGAGCAGGCGCTGCGCAACGCGGGCGAGAAGAGCGACAACGTCACCGCGCTGGCCGTCGAATGGGAGGCCTCCGAGGACGACGACGCGAACGGCAACGTGTCCACGCGCACGCTGGGCGAGGACGTGTTCGCGTCCACCATCCAGGCCAGCATGAGCGGCGACTCGTTCCTGCCCGACATCGACGACGACGAGATCGAGCGCTCCATTCGCGAGATCAACGAGGCCATTCAACGTTCCGGTCCTCGCAAGACCTGAGTCGTCGACAATAGCCGCACCAGACGAGCCGGGCATCATTGCCCGGTTTTGCATTCAAGACACAGGAACGACATGACCTTCGCCCGCACCCAGAACCGCGCCGTCAACGAACTGCGCCCGGTGAAGCTGACGCGCAACTTCACCGTGCACGCCGAAGGCTCGGTGCTGGTGGAGTTCGGCGCCACGCGCGTGCTGTGCACCGCCTCGGTGGAAGACCGCGTGCCGTCGTTCCTCAAGGGCAAGGGCGAGGGCTGGGTCACGGCGGAGTACGGCATGCTGCCGCGCGCCACGCACACGCGTTCCGACCGCGAGGCCGCGCGCGGCAAGCAGAGCGGGCGCACCCAGGAGATCCAGCGCCTGATCGGCCGCTCGCTGCGCGCCGTGTTCGACATGAAGCTGCTGGGCGAGCGCACCATCACGCTCGACTGCGACGTGCTGCAGGCCGACGGCGGCACCCGCACCGCGGCCATCACCGGGGCCTGCGTGGCGGCGCACGATGCCGTCGCCAAGCTGCTGGCCGCCGGCAAGATCGAGCGCACGCCGCTGACCGGCTTCGTGGCCGCGGTCTCGGTGGGCATCGTCGAGGGCACGCCGTTGCTGGACCTCGAATACGTCGAGGACTCCGGCTGCGACACCGACATGAACGTCGTGATGACCGGGGCCGGCCACTTCATCGAGGTGCAGGGCACGGCCGAAGGCGCCGCGTTCTCGC
>Ga0302157_10000089_pt1 | contig 108855 bp, 105 predicted proteins | sample I_Bog_N3_3_FD_193502 | JGI IMG/M metagenome (GOLD analysis project Ga0302157, IMG submission 193502) | Peat permafrost microbial communities from Stordalen Mire near Abisko, Sweden - I_Bog_N3_3 | ecosystem: Environmental > Terrestrial > Soil > Wetlands > Peat | place: Sweden: Abisko... | reverse complement strand
CTCCATCGCCGCCTCGGCCATTCGACCACCCTGACCAGCGACGTCACCGTCCCGCTGCTCAACTCACGCCACCGACGGAGCCACAACGCGAAAAAACAGCACCGAAAGCGAATTTAGAATTGCTGGCGCCGAGACCGCCGAACGGGTTGCCCGCGCCATGGCGATGATCCGGCTGGAGGCGCTGGCGCAGCGCCGGCCCGGCCAGCTTTCCGGCGGCCAGCAGCAGCGGGTGGCGCTGGCCCGCGCGCTGGTGTTCGACCCGCAACTGGTGCTGATGGACGAGCCGCTGGGCGCGCTGGACAAGCGCCTGCGCGAGCACATGCAGGTGGAGATCAAGCGCCTGCACCAGCGCACCGGCGTCACCGTTGTGTATGTCACCCACGACCAAAGCGAGGCGCTGACCATGTCGGACCGCATCGCCGTGTTCAATGACGGGGCGATCCAGCAGGTCGCCGCCCCGGAAATCCTGTACGAACGGCCGGCCAACAGCTTCGTCGCCAACTTCATCGGCGACAACAACACCCTGCCCGGCCAGATCGAGCAGCGGAACGGCCCGCATTGCCGCGTGCGCCTGGCCGGTGGCGAGCTGGTGCGGGCGCTGGCGGTCAACCCGCGGGCGAACGGCGCGACCTCGGTTTCCATCCGCCCGGAACGGGTGCGGCTGCTCGGCCTGGGCGAGGACCCGCGCGGTGACAACCATCTGCCCGGCCGGCTGACCGAGTTGATCTATCTCGGCGATCACGCGCTGGCGCTGCTCGACGTTGCCGGCACAAAGGATTTCATGGTCCGGCTGCCGGCCGGGCGGCAGGCCGGCCTGGACTGCGGGCAGCAAGTGGCGGTCGCCTTCGCCGCCGACGATTGCCGCGCCCTCGACCCGGCCTGAACGTCCCCGCCTTGGCTTCGCCCCGCGACCACAAACCCGGAGAGAGACATGCTCATCCCCTGTCGTCAGATCGGACTTGCCGCCCTGCTTGCCGCCGGCCTGTTGTACGGGGGCACCGCCTCGGCGCGCGACCTCACCGTCGTCTCCTGGGGCGGCACCTACCAGGACGCCCAGAAGAAGGTCTATTTCGAGCCGTTCACCGCGGCGACGAAAATTCCGCTGACCGACGAATCCTGGGACGGCGGCATTGGCGTGCTGCGCGCCAAGGTCGAGGCCGGCAACGCGCCGTGGGACGTGGTGCAGGTGGAAAGCGAGGAACTCGCGCTCGGCTGTGAGGAAGGGCTGTTCCAGAAGCTCGACTACACCCGCATCGGCGGCAAGGCGGCCTATCTGCCGGCGGCGGTCAGCCCGTGCGGCGTCGGCGCCATCGTCTATGATTTCGTGCTCGGCTACGACCGCGACAAGCTGCACGAGGCGCCGAAGGGCTGGGCCGATTTCTTCGACACCAAGAGGTTCCCCGGCAAGCGGGCCCTGCGCCAGGGGCCGAAGACCACGCTGGAAATCGCCCTGATCGCCGACGGGGTGGCGCCGGCCGAGGTGTACAAGGTGCTCGGCACCGAGGCCGGCATCGCGCGGGCCTTCCGCAAGCTCGATACCATCAAGAACGATCTGGTGTGGTGGAAGGCCGGGGCGCAGCCACCGCAGTTGCTGGCCTCCGGTGAGGTGGCGATGACCTCGGTGTACAATGGCCGCATCGACGCGGCAAACCGCAACGACCACAAGAATTTCGGCGTGGTCTGGAACGGTGCGCTCTATACCATCGACAGCTGGGTGATCCTGAAAGGCTCGCCGAACACGGACCAGGCCTATAAATTCCTCGCCTTCGCCGGCGCCGCCGAGAACCAGGCGAAGCTGCCCCAGTACATCGCCTATGGCGTGCCCAACCGGAGGGCGAACGCCCTGATCGCACCCGAATATCTCGCCGGGCTGCCGACCAACCCGGTCAATTTGCGGACGGCCACCGAAATCAGCGACTCGTTCTGGCTGGAGAACCTCGACCGCCTGACCGAGCGTTTCAACAAATGGGCGGCGAAGTAGCATGGCTTCCGTCGCGGCCGGGGACCCCCCTCCCGGCCGCGAACTGATCGGCGGGGATCGGGATAACGCCGTTCCCTCGCTGAAGCGGCGGCTGCGGCGGGTGGAGCGGGCCCGGCAACTTCGTCATGCCGCCCTCATCCTGCCGCTGCTGCTGTTTCTCGGCTTCACCTTCCTGGTGCCGATCGGCACCATGCTGTGGCACAGCGTCGATGACCCGGACGTCGCCCGGGTGCTACCGCGCAGCGTCGCCGCCCTGAAGGGCTGGAACGGCCAGGCGCTGCCGGATGAGGCCGCCTTCGCGGCGCTGGCCGCCGACCTCGATCAGGCCGCGCGGGATCAGACCACGCCGGCCGCCGCCAAGCGGCTGAACTACGATGTCAACGGCTTCCGCTCGCTGCTGATGAATACCGCCCGGCACCTGGAAGCCGCGCCCGCCGCCGCCGGCGAGGCGAAGGCGACGCTGCTGGACATCGATCCGCGCTGGGGCGATCTGGAAAGCTGGGGCGCCATCCACCGCGCCGCCGGGCCGCTCACCGGCTTCTATCTGCTGGCCGCGCTCGACCTGCACCGCACCGCCGACGGGCATATCGTTGGCACGCCGGCCGAGCAGGCGGTCTATGTCGAGGTGCTGCTGCGCACGCTGGCGATCGGCTTCATCGTCACCGCGCTGTGCCTGCTGCTCGGCTTCCCCACCGCCTATGTGCTGGCCGCCCTGCCGGCGCGGCAGTCGAACCTGCTCATGATCTTTGTTCTTTTGCCGTTCTGGACTTCCCTGCTGGTGCGCATCTGCGCCTGGATCGTGCTGTTGCAGGGCAACGGGCTGGTGAACGGGCTGCTGCAATGGCTCGGCCTGGTGGAGCAGCCGCTGCGGCTGATCTTCAACCGCACCGGCGTCTATATCGCGATGACGCACGTGCTGCTGCCGTTCATGATCCTGCCGCTGTACAGCAGCATGAAGGCGATTTCGCCGGCCACTATGCGGGCCGCCGCCTCGCTCGGGGCGCCGCCGTGGCGGGTGTTCGCGCAGATATATCTGCCGCAGACCCTGCCCGGCATCGGCGCGGGGTCGCTGCTCGTGTTCATCCTGTGCATCGGCTACTACATCACCCCGGCCCTGGTGGGCGGCGGCGGCGACCAGATGATCAGCTACTTCATCGCCTTCTTCACCAACGAGACGGTGAACTGGGGCATGGCGGCCGCCCTCGGCACGGTGCTGCTGACGGTGACGACGCTGCTGGCGCTGGCTTATGCCCGGCTGGTCGGCGAGCGGCAGACCAGCGGAGGGATCAAGTGAACACCGCCAACCAGACCCCCCGCACCGCCGGCCAGCGTTTGGCCTGGGCCGGCGTGGTGATGCTGTCCGGCCTGGTGTTTGTTTTCCTGATGGCGCCGGTGCTGGCGATCATTCCGCTCTCGTTCAGCGCCGGCAGCTACCTGATGTATCCGCTGCCGGGCCTGAGCCTGCGCTGGTACCATGAGTTTCTCGGTTCGGCGCGCTGGATGATGGCGCTGCGCAACAGCCTGGTGATCGGGGTGAGCGCCACGGTGCTGGCGATGCTGCTCGGCACGCCGGCGGCGCTGGGGCTGGCGCAGTGGCGCAGCCGGTACAAGCCGCTGGTGCTGGCGGTGGTGCTGTCACCGATGGTGGTGCCGGTGGTGATCACCGCGGTCGGGCTGTATTTCTTTTTCTCCCCGCTCGGCCTGACCAACAGCTTTCCCGGGCTGATCCTGGCCCATACGGTGCTGGCGGTGCCGTTCGTGGTGATCACCGTCAGCGCCACCCTGCAAGGCTTCGACCAGACCCTGTCGCGGGCGGCGGCCTCGCTCGGGGCGCCGCCGCTGGTGGCCTTCCGCACGGTGATGCTGCCGCTGATCCTGCCCGGCATCGCCTCCGGCGCGCTGTTCGCCTTCGCCACTTCCTTCGACGAGGTGGTGGTGGTGCTGTTCATGGCCGGCCCGGACCAGCGCACCCTGCCGCGCGAGATGTTCGCCGGCATCCGCGAGAATATCAGCCCCGCCATCACCGCCGCGGCGGCGCTGCTGACGCTGTTCTCGGCGGCGCTGCTGGCGGCGCTGGAGGCGCTGCGCCGGCGCGGCGAACGGCTGCGGGCGGGCGGCAACTGAAGCGACGACGGTCCGCCCTCCTTGAGCTTCGGCCAATCCGCGCCGGCCTGCCCTGGGCGCGCATCGCCCACTTGCCGGGGACGCTGGAGGCGGTGCGCTACGTGGCCGAACGCCGCGCCATTGTTCAGCGCGCGGCAATCGGTCCCGAGTTCGCCGATCTGCTGAAAAAGCCCGGAATTCCAATGCCGAAGCAGCTGCTGGCGGTCACCGGAGCGACCTGACCCCCGCTGCGGCACAGACACACGCCCGGAATTCGCCTCCCGTAAGTCGCTGATAGACATCGCAGATTCCGCACATCTGTCTCGTGTTCCGATCGCGACAGATGCGTCCGCTTCGTCGCGTGAATCGGAGCACCAAATCAAGGGCCAGTGTTCCGGCTCCGACGGTACTATCCGTCGGAGCCGGAACACCAGCGACCGCGAACCCGTCCTGAACCGCTCCCCCCGAACCGGTCGCGCCAGGATGGCTGCGCGCCCGGGCAGGGCAGGGCGGTTGCCTCGTACACCCCCCGCGCCACCGCCCGCGCCAGCGCGATGGTCGCCGCCTGGCCGATCTCGGTCAGGTCATGCTCCGCGTTCTCCAGTGCCCGCCGGCCGGTGGAGGCGGCGAACACCGTCTCCCCATCCAGCGGACCATGCGCCGGCAGGATCGCCCGACCCAGCCCGTTATTGGCCATGATCGCCAGCCGCTTGGCCTGCGGCTTGGTCAGCGCCGCATCGGTCGCCACCAGCGCGATCGTGGTGCCGGTGCCAGGCGCCAGCTTCAGCCGCGGTTCCAGCGCCCCTTCCGGCATCGCCGCCGGCCAGCCAAGCCCGCCGAACTCCGCCGCCTGCTCGAACGGCGCCGCCCAGAACCACGGCCCGTCGCCGATCGTCACGGTGCCGATGGCGTTCACCGCCGCGATCGCCCCCACCATGTGCCCGGACCGGGTGCGGCAGGAGGCCGAGCCAAGCCCGCCCTTCACCGTCGCCGTGGTCGCCCCGGTGCCGGCGCCCACGCTGCCCAGCGCGAACGGCCCCGGCGCCGCCGCCACGCCGGCCGCGTAGCCAAGATCGCGGTACGGCGGGAACCGGCCCCACGCCTTGTTGCCGCCGTTCAGCAGGTCGAACAGGATCGCGGCACTTGCCAGCGGCACCAGAGCGCCGCGGATGTTCAACCCCCGGCCCGCCTCGCGCAGCGCCGCCTGCACCCCGCCCGGCGCGTCCAGCCCGAACACCGACCCGCCCGCCAGCACCACGGCGTCGGTGCCGCCGATGCCCATCTCCGGCTCCAGCATGGTGGTGTCCTGCCCGCCCGGGGCGCCGCCCAGCACGCAGACCGACAGCGTCGCGGCGGTGTCGAACAGGATCGCCGTGACCCCGGAGCCGAGTTCCAGGTCGGTGGCGTGACCAACCGACAGGCCGGGGACGTCGGTGATCAGGTTCAGGGGCAGGTCGCTGGTAGGCATCGCTCAGCCTTTCGGTTGCAGCCTTGCGCCGGATCGGGCATCGAAGCCGGCATGGCTTTTCACACCGAGCCCGAACCCGCCCGTGACGTGGCGATGCCGGTGGCGCCGGGCATCGCCCGCATCGTCGCCGCCAATCCGGGGCCGATGACCTATCATGGCACCAATACCTACCTGATCGACGCCGCGGACGGCACCATCGTGCTTGACCCCGGCCCGGACGACCCGGCCCATGTGCGGGCCATCCTGCGCGCCACCGGCGGACGGGTGGCGCGCATCCTGCTCAGCCATACCCATCCCGACCATCTCGGTGCCCTGGCGGCCCTGCGCGGCGCCACCGGCGCGCCCTCGCTTGGCTATTACCGCAGCCCGGACCCCGCTTTCACCCCCGACATCCCGCTCGATCACGGCGACACGGTCGCCGGCTGGACGGTGCTGCACACGCCCGGCCACGCCGCCGAGCATCTCTGCTTCGCCCGCGCCGACGGCGTCATCCTGACCGCCGATCACGTCATGACCTGGTCCACCAGCGTGGTCAGCCCGCCCGCCGGCGACATGGCCGCCTATTTCGCCTCGCTGCGCCGCCTGCTCGCCCGCGACGACCGGCTGTTGCTGCCGGCGCACGGCCCGCCCTTGGCCGAACCGCGGCCCTATCTGGAATTTCTCCTCCGCCACCGCGAGCAGCGGGAGGCGGCGGTGCTGGCTTCCATCGCCGGTGCACCCCGGACCCCCGCCGCCCTGGTGGGTATGGTGTATGCTCCCGTCGATCCGCGCCTGCGCGCCGCCGCCGAACGCAACGTGCTGGCGCATCTGCTGAAGCTGCTGCACGAGGGCCGCGCCGAACGGCGCGGCGATGCCTGGCTCGCCGTCTGACCCCGACCGGAAGGAAAGCACCATGCCAGCCTATGAATACGTCACGGTCAATGTGTTCACCGATGTCCGTTTCGGCGGCAACCCGCTGGCGGTGTTTCCCGACGCCACCGGCCTGACCGACGCGCAGATGCAGTCGCTGGCGCGGGAATTCAATTATTCCGAGACCACCTTCGTGCTGCCGCCGACCGACCCGCGCCACTCCGCCCGCGTGCGCATCTTCACCCCCGCCCTGGAACTGCCCTTCGCCGGCCACCCCAATGTCGGCACCGGCTACGTGCTGGCCACCCGTGCCGCCAGCCTGCCCGAGCATTTCACCTTCGAGGAAGGCGCCGGCCTGGTGCGCGTGCATATCCTCAAGGATGCCGACGGCCGCCCGAACGGCGCGCGCATCTCCGCCCCGCAGGCGCTGTCGATCGGCGTGGCGGTGCCGACCGAAACGGTCGCCGCCTGCGCCTCGCTGGAGCCGCAGGAGATTGCCACCCTGGCGCACGAGCCGCTGGTCGCCTCGGTCGGCATTCCCTTCGTCATCGCCGAGGTGACGAGTGTCGCCGCGCTGTCCCGCGCCACGCCCGATCTCGGCGCCTTCCGCCGGGCCGCGCATCTCATCGCCGAGTTGTCGGGCCGCCTCAATCTGCTCCTGTATGCGCGGGTGGGGGGGGATGCGACCCGCCTGCGCGCCCGCATGTTCGCCCCGCTGGTCGGCGTGGTGGAGGACCCGGCCACCGGCAGCGCCAACGCCGCGCTGGCGGCGTTGCTGACCTCGATCGCCCCCGGCGACACCCTCGACCTGGCCTATGACATCGAACAGGGCGAGGAACTCGGCCGCCCGAGCCGCCTGTTCGCCACCGCGCGCAAGGAGGCGGAAGGTCCGGTGCTGGCCACCATCGCCGGCACCTGCGTGGATGTGATGCACGGGCGGGTGGAGGTGTAGCGCCGCGCGCCGGCTGGACCGGTGCGGGCGATCGGGCTAGGACAGGTCCGCACCGTTCCACCGCCGCCGCTGGCGGCCCCTACAGCTTTGACCACCAGGACACCATGATCGTCGAGACCGGGCATTTCGCGCTGATCCTCGCCTTGTTCGTTGCCCTGGTGCAGTCGGTCGTGCCGGTCCTTGGCGCGGCGCGGCGCAATCCCGGCTGGATGGACGTGGGCCGCTCGGCCGCCATCACCCAGTTTCTGCTGATCGCGGTGGCGATGAGCGCGCTGATCCACGCCTATGTCGTCTCCGACTTCTCGGTGATCAACGTCTTCGAGAACAGCCACTCCGCCAAGCCGCTGCTCTACAAGGTCTCCGGCGTCTGGGGGAACCACGAGGGCTCGATGCTCCTGTGGGTGTTCATGCTCGGCCTGTGCGGCGCGTCGGTGGCGCTGTTCGGGGGCAACCTGCCGCCGGCGCTGCGCGCCCGGGTGCTGTCGGTGCAGGGCATGATCGGGGTCGGTTTCCTGCTGTTCATTCTGCTCACCTCCAACCCGTTCCTGCGCGCCTTGCCGCCGCCGGCGGACGGGCGCGGGCTGAACCCGGTGCTGCAGGACCCCGGCCTGGCCTTCCATCCGCCGTTTCTCTATCTGGGCTATGTCGGCTTCTCGGTGGCGTTCTCGTTCGCCGTTGCCGCCCTGATCGAGGGCCGCGTCGATGCCGCCTGGGCGCGCTGGGTGCGGCCGTGGTCGCTGGCCTCCTGGTGCGCGCTGACCATTGGCATCGCCATGGGAAGCTGGTGGGCGTACTACACGCTGGGGTGGGGCGGCTGGTGGTTCTGGGACCCGGTCGAGAACGCCTCGCTGATGCCGTGGATCGTCGGCACCGCGCTGATCCATTCCTCCATCGTGGTGGAAAAGCGCGACACGCTGAAAAGCTGGACCATCCTGCTGGCCATCATCACGTTTTCCCTCTCCCTCGTCGGCACCTTCCTGGTGCGCTCCGGGGTGCTGACCTCGGTGCACGCCTTCGCCACCGATCCGGCCCGCGGCGCCTTCATTCTGCTGCTGCTGGTGCTGGCCATCGGCGGCTCGCTGACCCTGTACGCGGTGCGCGCGCCGGTGCTGAAAGGCGGCGGGCTGTTCGCGCCGATCTCGCGTGAGGGCGCGCTGGTGCTGAACAACCTGCTGCTGGCCTGCGGCGCCGCCACCGTGTTCATCGGCACGCTCTACCCGCTGTTCCTCGACGCCGTTGGCGGGCCGAAAATCTCGGTCGGCTTCCCCTTCTTCAACCAGACCTTCGTGCCGCTGATGGTGCCGCTGCTGCTGGCAATGGGCCCCGGCACCATGCTGGCCTGGAAGCGTGGCGACCTGCTGGGGGCGCTGCAACGCCTGTGGGCCGCTTTCGGCTTCGCCATCCTGGTCATGCTGCTGGCCTTCTACCTCAGCCATGGCGGACCGGTGCTGGCGGTGCTCGGCCTCGGCCTCGCCGCCTGGGCGTTCGGCGGGGCGGCGGTGGAACTCTCCGACCGGCTGCGGCTGTTCCGCATCCCCGCCGGCGACAGCCTGCGCCGCGCCATCAACCTGCCGCGCGCCTCCTGGGGCATGACCCTGGCCCATATGGGGCTGGCCATCACCGTCGCCGGCATCGCCGCCTCGGCCTTCGAGAGCGAGAACATCGAGGTGGTGAAGCCCGGTGGCGACATGGCTCTGGCCGGCTACAACCTGCGCCTGGAGGGCGTCGAGCGGCGCCCGGGGCCGAACTACATTTACGACGACGCCACCATCGCCATCAGCCGCAACGGCCGCGCCGTCGCGGTGGTGCATCCGCAGCGCCGCTTCTTTCCGGTGCAGCAGCAGACCACCGCCGTCACCGCCATCCGCACCAACCTGCTGGCCGACCTTTACGTGGCAATCGGCGAACCGGACCCGAACGGCGGCTGGACCATCCGCGCCTACTACAAGCCGCTGGTGCCCTGGATATGGCTCGGCGCCGTGGTTATGGCGTTCGGCGGACTGGTCAGCCTGAGCGACCGCCGCTGGCGAATCGGCATCGCCGCCCGCGCCCGCGCCGCGGCGGCACTGCACGCCGCGCCTGGGGAGTGACGGCGGTGGGTCGGATGCGGACGAAGCAAGTAAGGCCAGGGCTCTGCCCTGGACCCGCCAAGGGGCAGTGGCCCCTTGGAACCCATTCCTTGAGGGCCTTGGGGAGAGAGGGTGTGAGGAAATGTATCGGCATCTCCTCATCCCCTCTCTCCCCAAGGCCCTTAAAGTATCGGGGTCCAGGGGACCGCTGTCCCCTGGCGGGGTCCAGGGGCAGAGCCCCTGGCCTTACTTGCTTCCTCGCTTCCCACCCCCCGGTGTAACCCTCCATGCGCAAGCTGCTGTATCTGCTGCCGTTGGTGGCATTCCTGGTATTGACCGGGTATTTCGGCTGGGCCTTGCTGTCCGGCCATGATCCGCATGAGTTGCCTTCGGCCCTGATCGACAAGCCGGCGCCGTCTTTCGATCTGCCGCCGCTCGGGGCCGGCGAGGCGGTCACCTCGGCGGCGCTGGCGGGCCAGGTGACGGTGGTGAATTTCTTCGCCTCCTGGTGCGTGCCCTGCCGTATCGAGCATCCGCTGCTCATGCGCCTGGCCAACCAGGACAAGGTCGCCATCACCGGCATCGCCTACAAGGACAAGCCGGAGGACGCGCGCAAGCTGCTGTCCGACGGGGGCGATCCCTATCGCCGGGTCGGCGTCGACCTGAGTGGCCGCACCGGCATCGATTTCGGCGTCTATGGCGTTCCGGAAACTTACGTGATCGACAAGACCGGCCGCATCCGCATGAAGTTCGTCGGCCCGCTCAGCCCCGACAAGGTGGACCACGAATTGCTGCCGCTGCTGCGCCGGCTGGAGCAGTCATGATCCGCGCGCTGTTCTTTCTGCTGCTGCTCGCCTCGGGCCTGGCCGGCGCGGTGGAGCCGCGCGAGCGGCTGGCCGATCCGGCGCAGGAGGCGCGGGCGCGCGAAATCAGCCGCACCCTGCGCTGCCTGGTCTGCCAGAACGAGTCGATCGACGAATCCAACGCCGATCTGGCGCGCGACATCCGCGTGCTGTTGCGCGAGCGCATCGCCGCCGGTGACAGCGACGCGGCGGCGCGCCAGTTCATCGTGGACCGCTACGGCGATTTCGTGCTGCTGCAACCGCCGCTGAAGGGCGCCACGCTGCTGCTGTGGTACGGCCCGGTGCTGGTGCTGCTGGCCGGCGGCGTCGGCGTGGCGCTGTATCTGCGTCGCCGCCCTAAATCGGAGCCGGCACCAACGCCACTGTCCGAGGCGGAACGCCAGAGGCTGGCGCAGCTTCTCAAGGAACCGGACGCTTGATCTCGCTTGCCATCGTTCTGACCAGCCTTGCCGTTTCCGCGCTGTTCCTGCTGCTGTTGCCGGTGCTGCGCGCGCACCGCGCTCTGCCCGGCCGCGCCGGCTACGATGCCGCTGTCTATCGGGACCAGTTGAAGGAACTGGAGCGCGACGTCGCCCGCGGCCTGATCGGCGAGGCGGAGGCGCAGTCGGCGCGGCTGGAAATCGAGCGGCGCCTGCTCGCCGCGGCCAATGCGGCGCCGGACGGGACGTTGGCGGCGCGCCGCAGCCCGGCGCTGGCCTTGCTGGTGGTGCTGCTGGTGGCGGGCGGCGCGACCGGGCTGTATTGGACGCTCGGCGCCCCGGGGGTGCCGGACATGCCGTTCGCGCTGCGGGTGGCCGAACATACCGGCCCTGGCGGCGATGCCGGCGCCGCCCCCGAGGTGGCGAAGATGGCCGCCGCGCTCGCCGAAAAGCTGCGTCGCGACCCCAACAACCGCGAGGGCTGGCGGATCTATGCCCGCACGCTGGCCGGTATCGGCAACTGGCAGGGCAGTGCGGACGCCTTTCGCAACCTGATCGCGCTCGGCGGCGCCTCGGCCGAGGAATATGCCGATTATGGCGAGATGCAGGTGCTGGCCGCCGAGGGCGCGGTGACGCCGGCGGCGCATGAGGCGTTCGACCAGGCGGTGAAGGCCGACCCCGGCAATATCCTGGCCCGCTTCTATCTGGCGACGGCGGATGCTCAAGCCGGCCGCGGCCGGCCTGCCATCGATGCCTGGGTGAAGCTGGCCGGCGAGACCTCGGACGCCGACATGCGCGGCGAGATCGCCCGCCGCGTCGCCGAGACGGCCAAGCTCAGCGGGATCACCGCGCCGCCGCTGCCGCCCGTCCCGGCGGCGAATGACGGCCCCGGCCAGGACCAGCTGGCCGCCGCCGCCGGCCTGTCCGAAGCGGAGCGGGCCAACATGATCAATGGCATGGTGGCCCAGCTGGCGGCGAAGCTGGAGGCGAACCCGAACGACGTGGATGGCTGGCTGCGGCTCGGCCGTTCCTATGCGGTGCTGGGTGAGCACGACAAATCGGCGGCGGCGTTCGAGCGCGCGGCGACCCTGAAGCCGAACGACGCGACGGTGCTGCTGGCTGGCGTCGAGGCGCTGATGCAGGGGCAGAAGCCGGACGCGCCGATTCCCCAGCGTGCCGTCGATCTGCTGCGCCGCGCCGAGACGGCCGATCCGAAGCGGCCGGACACGCTGTGGTATCTCGGCATTGCCGAGGCGCAGGCTGGCCATGTGGAGGCCGCGCAGGGCTACTGGCGCCGTGTGCTGGATCTGCTGCCGCCGGACAGCCCGGACCGCAAGATGGTCACCGACGCCATCGAGAACGTAAAGAAGCACTGAGCCCTAGGCAAAGGGGTCCAGGGGCCCAAGGCCCCTGGTGGGGTGCAGGGGCAAAGCCCCTGCCGGGGTCCGGGGCCGCCCCCCCGCGTCTTCCCGCAGGTCGGTATTCACCACATTGATTACCGCCCCCCAATCCCCATACCGAGGCTGCCGGAACAGCCGCGCCGAGGGGTACCAGGGGCTGTCGGCGCGTTCCCGCAGCCAGCGGAAATCGGCGCCTTTCTGCAACAGCACCCACACCGGCACGCCCAGCGCGCCGGCCAGATGTGCCGGCGCCGTATCCACCGTCACCACCAGGTCCATCAGCGCCACCAGCGCCGCACTGTCGCGGAAATCCGCGATATGCGGATCGTGCACAGGCAGCCCCGCCAGCGCCGGCGCGTCGGCCGCGCGGATGTTCTTCTGCACCACGTGCAACTCGGCATCGATGCCGGCGAACGCCGTCAGGAACACCGCCGCCGGCATGGAACGCTGCGCGTCCTCGGGATGGGTGGGGTCGCCCGACATGGCTATGCCGATGCGCCGCCGCCGCTTTTCGCCCAGCCGCGCCGACCACCGCGCCAGATGCGCGGGGGGAGCACGAAGATACGGTAGGTCGGCCGGAATGCTGTGCAGTTCGGTGGCGAAGGCGCGCGGCAGGCTGAGCAGCGGACAATGGAGATCGAAGGGCGGCGGCTCGGCGTTGCGCTCGATCACCGCGTCGGCCAGATCGGCGAGCAGTGCCATCAGCGGCGCCTGCACCGCCAGCACCACGCGCGCCCCCCGCGCGCGCAGCAATGGCGCGTAGCGGACGAATTGCAGCGTATCGCCCAGTCCCTGCTCGGCGTGCAGGAGGATGGTGCGGCCTGCCACCGGGGCGTCGCCGCTCCAGGCGGGCTGGTCGAACGGGCGCTCGTCGGCGATGAAGCCGGGGTCGAGCCAGCGGGCTTCGTAGGCTTCCCAGCCGGCGCGGAACTCGCCCTGGGCCAGCAGCGCCAGCCCCAGGCCGAACCGGGCCTGGTGGTGCCGCGGATCGAGCCGCATGGCGAGGCTGAACCAGCCGGCCGCCTCCGGCGCCTGGTCCAGCGCCAGCAGCACGCCGCCGAGGTTGTTGCAGGCCTCGGCATCGTCGGGCGCCAGTTGGGCGGCGGCGCGCAACGGCGCCAGGGCCTCCTCGGCGCGGCCCAGCGCCAGCAGCGTTGCACCGACATTACCTTGCACCCCCGCCAGATCCGGAAGCCGGGCGGCGGCGTCGCGGTAGCATTCCAGTGCCTCGGCGGGGCGGCCCTGCTGGCGCAGCGCGCTGCCGAGGTTGTTCAGCGCCGCCGGGTAGTCGGGGCGCAGCGCCAGGGCGGCGCGGAAGGCGGCCTCGGCCGGCGCCCCGCTGCCGGCGCCGAGCCAGGCGCAGCCGATGTTGAAGTTCATCGTGGCATCATCGGGTCGGTCGGCCAGCACCGCCTGGTAGTGCCGCACAGCCTCATCGGGCCGCCCCAGCGCCGCCAAAGCGTTGCCGAGATTGGTCAGCGCGGCGTGATGGTGCTGATCGGCGGCCACCGCCGCCCGCAACCGCGCCAGGCCCTCGTCGCGCTGGCCGGCCCGCCACAGGGCGCCGCCGAGCGCGGCCAGCGCATCGGCGTCGCCGGGCCGGGCCGCGAGGTCCTCGCGCAGCCGGGCGATCCGGACGTAGGTGATGCCGGACCCGGGCGCGGGATCAGAAATCGGGACCGGCCTCGCCCAGAGCGGGGCTGTCCAGCACGCCGGGGCGGGCGCGGAGCTGCGGATCGACCGGCACCGGAAGTGCGGGAAACTCGCGCCCGGCGAACCGTACGCGGTGGGCGAACAGGAAGCGGGCGGCGAAATGCGGGTCGGTGGCGGCTTCCTCCGGGGTGGCGACGATGGTGCAGCAGGTGTCGCGGCCGGCCAGCCGGCGCCGCCATTCGGCGCTGTCATGGGCGGCGACGCGGGCGGCGACGTCATCGCCGGTGGCGGTTTCGGGCAGTTCGGCGGCGTCGCAGAAATTGCGCCAGAACCGGTCCTCCAGCGGCGCGGCGGCGAGGAAGCGCCCGTCCGCCATGCGATAGAGGCGGTAGCGCGGCGACCCGCCATGGGTGAGCAGCGTGTTGGCGGCGGGGAAGGGATGGCCGGCGATAGTCTCGGCGAGGGCGGCGAAGGCGAAGGGCATCAGCCCGTCATGCATGGAAATGTCCAGGTGGCAGCCGCGCCCGGTGCGCGCGCGCGCCTGCAGGGCGAGCAGGATGTTGATCGCCGCCGGATAGGCGCCGCCGCCGATATCGCCCACCAGCGCCGGCGGCAGCACCGGCGCGCCATCGGCGCCGGCGACCAGGCCGAGCAGCCCGGAATTGGCCATGAAGTTCAGGTCATGCCCGGCCTCCGACGCGCGCGGGCCGTGCTGGCCGTAGCCGGTGATGGAACAATAGATGAGGCCCGGATTGAGCGCCGCCAGCGCGTCGTGACCCAGCCCGAGCCGGTCCATGACGCCGGGGCGGAACTGCTCCACCAGCACGTCGGCGCGGGCCAGCAGCGGGCGCAGGCGGTCCAGCGCGTCGGCGGCCTTGAGGTCGAGCGCGAGGCTGCGCTTGCCGCGGTTGAGCAGGGCGAAGGCGGCGCTGCCGCCGTCGGTCTGCGGCGGGAACTGGCGCATGTCGTCGCCGCCGCCGGGGCGCTCGATCTTGATCACCTCGGCGCCGGCCTCGGCGAGGATGAGGGTGGCGAGCGGCCCCGGCAGCAGGGTGGAGAAGTCGAGGACCAGCAGCCCGGCCAGCGGGCGGGGGTCAGATACCGGGGGAGTCATCATGCGTTCCCCTCTTGGTTTCGTGGGTGCCCGATGCCATGCGCTGCCTCCTCCGCTTTCGGGCGTATCTGACACAAGGGCGGGGGCGGGGGGAACGGGGCGTGCGCGTGAAAGTCCCGTCACCGGGGATCGACGCGGCGGATTGCAACGATTACCTTGCGGAGTACGCCTGAACGCCAGCACGCCGCGCGGGGGAACCGACACATGATCGAAGCCTGGACCTGGCCGACGCCGAACGGCCACAAACTGCATATCGCGCTGGAGGAACTGGAACTCCCCTACAAGGTCATCCCGGTCAACATCGGCGCCGGCGACCAGTTCAAGCCCGAATTTCTGGCCATCAACCCCAACCACCGCATCCCCGCCATCGTCGATCCCGACGGACCGGACGGGCGGCCGATCACCCTGTTTGAATCCGGCGCCATCCTGATCTATCTGGCCGAAAAGGCCGGGCGGCTGATTCCCACCGAGCCGCAGGCCCGCTACACCTGCCTGCAATGGCTGATGTTCCAGATGGGCGGGGTGGGGCCGATGTTCGGCCAACTCGGCCATTTCAGCAGCTACGCGCCGGAAAAAATTCCCTACGCCATCGAGCGTTACCAGAACGAGGTGATCCGCCTGCACCGGGTGCTGGAAAAGCGCCTGTCGCAGGCCGAGTGGCTGGCCGGTCCCGATTACTCGATCGCCGACATCATCACCTATCCCTGGTTGCGCCACCCGCAGCGCCGCAACATCGATTTCAACGACTTCCCCAACGTGAAGCGCTGGTTCGAGGCGATCGACGCCCGCCCGGCGGTGCAGCGCGGCTGCGCCGTGCTGGCCGAAAACCAGCGCCAGGGGGCGATTACCGACGCGGCGAGGGAAGTGCTGTTCGGCAAGACCCAGTTCACCCCGCGCTGATGCGAACACGATGGTGCGCGGGTCGCGCGGGCCGTGCCTGGATTGCCGTATTCCGCTGACGTTGGGTGCAGTGTGGCTATCACGCGACGCCCTGCGGTTGTAATGTCGCCGTTCGCAACCCGCTTGGACCGGAAGGCACCGCCCGCCGCCGATGACCGCACGCATCCTCATCGTCGACGACATGCCCGCGAACACGCGCCTGCTTGAGGCCAAGCTGTCGGCCGAATATTATCAGGTGGCCAGCGCCCAGGACGGCTTCGAGGCGATCCGGCTTGCCCATGCCTGGCAGCCCGACCTGATCCTGCTCGACATCATGATGCCGGAGATGGACGGCTACGAAGCCTGCCGCCGGCTGAAGGACGACGCCGCCACCGTCCATATTCCCGTCGTCATGGTCACCGCCCTGGGCGAACCCGCCGAGCGGCTGCGCGGGCTGGAGGCGGGGGCGGACGACTTCCTGACCAAGCCGGTCGAGTACGACACGTTACTGGCGCGGGTGAAATCGCTGGTCCGGCTCAAACGCCTGCTGGACGAATGGCGCCTGCGCGGCGAGACCGCCCGCGCCCTGGGGCTGACCGCCGAATCGCTGGTCCCCCCCTCGGTCTCCGGCGCCCGGGCGCTGGTGGTGGACGACTGGGACCTGGGCGCGCAGACCGTTCAGGATGCGCTGTCACGCGAGGGCATCCTGCCCGGCTGGGCGGCTTCCGAGGCCGAAGCGCTGGCGCTGACCGCCGCCATTCCGTTCGACCTGGTGGTGCTCAGCCTGTCCATGACCGCCGAGGACCCGTTGCGGCTGGCTTCCCGCCTGCGCGCCACCGATGCCACCCAGGACATCCCGCTGCTGCTGGTCGCCGAACCCGAGCAGAAGGACCGCATCCTGCGCGGCTTCGACCTCGGCGCCAACGACTGGCTGCTGCGCCCGATCGACGAGAATGAACTCCGGGCGCGCGCCCGCAACCAGATCCGCCGCAAATTCTATCAGGACCGGCTGCGCGCCGACCTCGGCACCGCGCTGGAGATGGCGCTGACCGACCCGCTGACCGGGTTCTACAACCAGCGCTACCTGATGCGGCACCTGCACGGGCTGACGGCGGCGGCCCAGGCCGGCGGGGTTGCGGTGATGATGGTCGACGTGGATCACTTCAAGGTCATCAACGACTGCTATGGCCACGCGGTCGGCGACCGGGCACTGAAGGCGGTGGCCGACACGCTGCGCGGACGTACCCGCGTGTTCGACAGCATCGCCCGTTATGGCGGCGAGGAGTTCGTCGTGGTGATGCCGGGCGCCGGCCCGCAGGATGCGCTGGCGGCGGCCGAGCGGCTGCGCGTGTCCGTCGAGCAGATGCAGTTCAGCCCGGAGCCCGGAATCGTGCATCCGCTGACCGTCAGCATCGGGGTGGCCTACACCGGCGTTCGCAGCCTGAGCGCCGAGTTGCTGCTGCAGGCCGCCGACCAGGCGATGTATCTGGCCAAGGAGGCCGGGCGGAACCGGGTTCAGCTGGCGGTTTCGCCCCCCGGCTGAAAACCCGCTGCCTGGAAGCGGGTTCGGCGGCCCCGCCGCCGAGCGGGCAGGGCGGCGTTGCCGGGTGGCTACTTGATCTTGGCTTCCTTGAACGCGACGTGCTTGCGCGCCACCGGGTCGTATTTCCGGAATTCCAGCTTGCCGGTCTGGGCGCGGGCGTTCTTTTTCGTCACGTAGAAGTAGCCGGTGTCGGCGGTGGACACGAGCTTGATCTGGACCGTGTTTGTCTTGGCCATGGCGGAAAACCCCTCGAAGGACGGCGCTCATCGCTTATTGGGGGGGCGGCGTCAAGGGTGAAGCGGCGGCGAGCAATCGGGGGAAGGAAAACAAGGCCAGGGCTCCGCCCTGGACCCGCCAGGGGTCGGTGGACCCCTGGACCCGATTACTTAAAGGTTCCTTTCATTGCCGCCACGCCGCTTTGCCGCTATCCCGCGCCCCCATGGACTCCGTCGCTGTCGATCCGGCCCTGCTGCTGCATGGGCCGCTGCCCGCCTATCGCGCCCGCCGTGCGGCCGGCGACCTCGCGCCCGATTCGGCGCAGGAACTGGCGGCGGAGCGGCTGCAGGAATTGTGGATCAGGCTGCGCGGCTACGACCCGGCGCCCCGGCCGGCGGCGAATGCCGGGCTGCTCGGCCGCTTCACCCGCCGCAAGCCGGCCGAATGGGCCAACGAGGAGCGCAGCGGCGGGCTTTACCTTGTCGGCGAGGTCGGCCGCGGCAAGACGATGCTGATGGACCTGTTTTTCGCCGCCGCGCAGGTGCGGCGCAAGCGGCGCATCCATTTCCACCACTTCATGCAGGACACCCACCGGCGCATCCATGCCTGGAAGCGGGCCAACCCGAAGGGCGACGACCCGATCCCGCCGCTGGCGGAGGCGATCGCCGCCGAGGCGGCATTGCTGTGCTTCGACGAGTTCCAGGTCAACGACATCGCCGACGCGATGATCCTCGGCCGACTGTTCCAGGCGCTGTTCGAGCGCGCCGTGGTGGTGGTGGCAACCTCCAACACGCTGCCCGACGACCTGTTCCGCGGCCAGCCCGGCCGCGACGCCTTCCTGCCCTTCATCGGCATGTTGAAGCAGAAGCTGGACGTGCTGGTGCTGGAGCCGGGCCAGGATTACCGGCGCGAGCGCCTGCGCGGCATGCCGACATGGTATGTGCCGGCCGACGCCCGGGCAGAACGGGCGCTGGATGCCGCCTTCGCCCAGCTCGCCGGCGACGCGCCGGTGCGCGCGCCACATCTGGTGGTGATGGGCCGCACGGTGGTGGTGCCGGTTGCGGCGGGCGGGGTGGCGCGGTTCGACTTCCAGGCGCTGTGCGCGACCGCCCTTGGCGCCGGCGACTACCTGGCGCTGGCCACGCATTTCCACGCTTTGGTGCTGGACGGCATCCCCCGCCTGTCGCCGGCCAATTTCGACGAGGCGCGCCGCTTCATTGTACTGATCGACACGTTGTACGACCACCGGGTGAAGCTGGTGGCCTCGGCGGACAGCTGGCCCGATCAACTCTATCAGCGCGGCGAAGGGGCCAAGGCGTTCGAGCGGACGGCAAGCCGGCTGGATGAGATGCAGAGCCAGGAATACCTTGCATTGCCGCATCTCACCTGACCGGCTGTGCCGTGCAGTTGCCACGCGCCCGTCTTGCTCCCCCCGGCCTGATGGGCTAGCAACGCTTGCCTTTCGGGACCACCCCCGGTTCCCGGCGGGTGGCAAACATTTTACTTGGAACGACCTGTTCCGGTCCTCCGTTTCGGAAGGTTCTCCCCGCAATGGCACGCAACAAGATCGCCCTGGTCGGCGCCGGCAACATCGGCGGCACCCTGGCCCACCTGATCGGCCTCAAGGAACTTGGGGACGTCGTGTTGTTCGACGTGTTCGGCGGAGTCGCCGCCGGCAAGGCGCTGGACCTCGCCCAGTCGAGTCCGGTCGATGGCTTCGACTGCAATCTGGTCGGCGGCTCGGACTACGCCGCCATCGCCGGCGCCGATGTGGTGATCGTCACCGCCGGCTTCCCGCGCCTGCCGGGCATGAGCCGCGACGACCTGCTGACCAAGAACGCCGGCGTCATCGCCTCCGTGGCCGAGGGCATCAAGACCTACGCCCCTGACGCTTTTGTGATCGTCATCACCAACCCGCTGGACGTGATGGTGTGGGTGATGCAGCAGAAATCCGGCCTGCCCGCCAACCGGGTGGTCGGCATGGCCGGGGTGCTGGACAGCGCCCGCTTCCGCCTGTTCCTCGCCCAGGAATTCGGCGTGTCGGTGGAGGACGTGACCGGCTTCGTGCTGGGCGGCCATGGCGACACCATGGTGCCGCTGACCCGCTATTCCACCGTCGCCGGCATTCCGGTGCCCGACCTGATCACCATGGGCTGGACCACCCAGGAGCGCATCGACGCCATCGTCCAGCGCACCGCCAACGGCGGCGGCGAGATCGTCAAGCTGCTGGAAAAGGGCAGCGCCTTCTACGCGCCGGCGGCGAGCGCCATCGCCATGGCCGAGAGCTACCTCAAGGACAAGAAGCGGGTGCTGCCCGCCGCGGTGCTGCTGAGCGGCGAATACGGCCAGAGCGGCTTCTATGTCGGCGTGCCGGTGGTGCTCGGCGCCGGCGGGGTGGAGAAGATCGTCGAGGTGAAGTTCACCCCCGACGAGCAGGCGGCGTTCGAGAAATCCTGCAAGGCGGTGCGCGACCTGATCGAAGCCTTCAAGAAACTGGGCGTTTGAGCCAATGAACATCCACGAATATCAGGCCAAGGAACTGCTGAAGCAGTACGGCGTGGCGGTGCTGGAGGGCCATATCGCCTGGACACCCGAGGAAGCCGAGGCGGCCGCGGCGAAGCTGCCCGGCCCGGTCTATGTGGTGAAGTCGCAGATCCATGCCGGCGGCCGCGGCGCCGGCCACTTCGCCAACGACCCGAACGGCCGCGGCGGCGTGCGCCTGGCGAAATCGCCGGCGGAGGCGCGGATTGCGGCCGAGGCGATGATCGGCCAGACGTTGATCACCAAGCAGACCGGACCGGCCGGCCGCCGGGTGCGCCGCGTCTATGTCGAGGCCGGCTGCGACATCGCCCGCGAGCTGTATCTGTCGCTGCTGATCGACCGGGCCACCTCGCGCGTCACCATCGTCGCCTCCACCGAGGGCGGCATGGAAATCGAGCATGTGGCGGCGCATAATCCCGAGAAAATCCTGCGCGCCTCGATCGACCCGGCGACCGGAATCTCCGCCTTCCATGCCCGCAAGCTGGCCTTCGGGCTGGGGTTGCAGGGCAAGCAGATCGGCGCGTTCGCCAAGTTCGTCAATGGCATGTTCCAGGCCTTCACGGCGCTCGACTGCTCCATCGTCGAGATCAACCCGCTGGTGGTGACCGGCGCGGGCGAGGTGGTGGCGCTGGATGCCAAGGTGAGCTTCGATGACAACGGGCTGTTCCGCCATCCCGAGGTGGAAAAGCTGCGCGACGAATCCGAGGAGGACCCGAAGGAGCTGGAGGCGGCGGCGAACAGCCTGAGCTATATCGCGCTCGACGGCACCATCGGCTGCATGGTCAACGGCGCCGGTCTGGCGATGGCGACCATGGACATCATTAAGCTGTACGGCGCCTCGCCGGCCAACTTCCTCGATGTCGGCGGCGGGGCGACCAAGGAGCGGGTGACGGCGGCGTTCAAGATCATCCTGTCCGACCCGCACGTGGAAGGCATTCTCGTCAACATCTTCGGCGGCATCATGCGCTGCGACGTCATCGCCGAGGGGGTGGTGGCGGCGGCGCGGGAGGTCAGCCTGGACGTGCCGCTGGTGGTGCGGCTGGAAGGCACCAACGTGGCGCTGGGCAAGGACATCCTGGCCCATTCCGGCCTGCCCATCATCTCGGCCGACAACCTTGCCGACGCCGCCGAAAAGGTGGTCAAGGCCGTGCAGGAGCGCGCCTGATGGCCATTCTCGTCAACGCCAACACCCGCGTCATCACCCAGGGATTCACCGGGGCGCAGGGCACCTTCCATTCGGAACAGGCGATCGCCTACGGCACGAAACTCGTGGGCGGCATAACCCCGGGCAAGGGCGGTACCACCCATCTGGACCTGCCGGTGTTCGACACGGTGGCGGAAGCGGTGGCCAAAACCGGCGCCGATGCCACCGGCATCTACGTGCCGCCGGCCTATGCGGCGGACGCCATCCTGGAGGCGATCGACGCCGGGGTGCCGCTGATCGTGTGCATCACCGAGGGTATTCCGGTGCTCGACATGGTGCGGGTGAAGCGGGCGCTGGACGGTTCGCGGTCGCGGCTGATCGGGGCCAACTGCCCGGGAGTCATCACCCCGGACGCTTGCAAAATCGGCATCATGCCCGGCCATATCCATCGCCGCGGCAAGGTGGGCATCATCTCGCGTTCCGGCACGCTGACCTATGAGGCGGTGGCGCAGACCACCGCGGCGGGGCTGGGCCAGTCGACCTGCGTGGGCATCGGCGGCGACCCGGTGAAGGGCACCGACTTCATCGACGTGCTGGAACTGTTCCTGGCCGACACCGAAACCGAGGCGATCATCATGATCGGCGAGATCGGCGGGCAGAGCGAAATCGATGCCGCCGAGTTCATCGCCGCCAGCAAGGTGAAGAAGCCGACGGTGGGTTTCATCGCCGGCGCCACCGCGCCGCCGGGCCGGCGCATGGGCCATGCCGGCGCGGTGATCAGCGGCGGGCGGGACACCGCTGCGGCGAAGGTCGAGGCGTTGCGCGCGGCCGGCGTTCACGTGGCCGACAGCCCGGCCGCCCTGGGCAGCACGATGCTGAAGGCGCTGCGGGACTGAAGGAGCCGCCCCCGCCGCAGATGCGTGCGGCGGGGGCGGACCAATTGAGGGGAAACGTGATGGCCGGCGTCGATCTTCTTGCCACTGCCTTCAACGGCGCCAATGCGGCCTTCATCGCCGACCTGTACGCCCGCTGGGTGGCCAACCCGGGATCGGTGGATCCGGGATTCGCCGAGCTGTTCGCCGCCCTGAACGACGAAAGCCGGGCCATCCTGGAGGACAACTCCGGCGCGTCCTGGGCACCACGGGCCTGGACCTTCGGCGAGCCCGAGCCGGCCAAGCCGGTCGCCAAGGGGGCCGCCCCGCCGGCCAGCGCCGAGCAGGTGCGCGCCGCCACCAAGGACAGCCTGCGCGCCCTGATGATGATCCGCACCTACCGGGTGCGCGGCCATCTGGAAGCCAAGCTGGACCCGCTCGGCCTGCAGGTTCCGGCGCCGCACCCCGAACTGGACCCGGCCACCTACGGCTTCACCGCCGCCGACATGGACCGGCCGATTTTCATCGACAACGTGCTGGGCCTGGAAGTCGCCACGCCGCGCCAGATTCTGCGGGTGCTGCGCGAGACCTATTGCGGTCCGGTCGGCGTCGAGTTCATGCACATCCAGGACCCGGACCAGAAGGCGTGGATTCAGCGCCGGGTGGAAGGCGCGCCCTGGCGCAGCCATTTCGACCCCGCCGGCAAGCTGAACATCCTGCACGACCTGACCGAGGCGGAAGGCTTCGAGGCGTTCTGCCAGAAGCGCTATGTCGGCACCAAGCGGTTCGGGCTGGAGGGGGCGGAAGTCACCATTCCGGCGCTGCATGCCATCATCGAGGTCGCGGCGGGGCGCGGCGTCAACGAGATCGCCATCGGCATGCCGCATCGCGGCCGGCTGAACACGCTGGTGAACGTGGTGAAGAAGCCCTTTGCCGCGCTGTTCAGCGAATTCGGCGGCACCAGCTTCAAGCCCGACGACGTGCAGGGCTCCGGCGACGTGAAATACCATCTCGGCATTTCCACCGACGTGGAGATCGCCGGCCACATGGTGCACCTGTCGTTGCAGCCCAATCCGTCGCATCTGGAGGCGGTGGACCCGGTGGTGGTCGGCAAGGTGCGCGCCCGCCAGGACATCGCCGGCGACACCCGCGGGCGGCATTCCGTCATGGGCATCCTGATGCACGGCGACGCCGCCTTTGCCGGCCAGGGCCTGGTGTATGAGACGCTGGCGATGAGCCAGTTGATCGGCTACCGCACCGGCGGCACGGTGCATGTGGTGGTGAACAACCAGATCGGCTTCACCACGGTGCCGGCGCATGCCTATTCCGGCCTGTATTGCACCGACGTCGCCAAGTCGATTCAGGCGCCGATCCTGCACGTCAACGGCGACAACCCCGAGGCGGTGGTGTGGTGCGCCCGGATGGCGGCCGATTTCCGCATGACCTTCGGCGGCGACATCGTGCTGGACATCGTGTGTTACCGCCGGCACGGCCACAACGAAACCGACGAACCCGCCTTCACCCAGCCGGTGATGTACCGCGCCATCCGCGACCGCAAGACCACCCGGGCGCTGTACGCCGAGCAACTGGTGGCCGAAGGCGTGACGACGGCGGACGCCACCAAGGCGATGTGGGACGACTTCGCCGCCACCCTGGAAGGCGCCTACCAGGCGGCGCATGGCTTCAAGCCGAACAAGGCGGACTGGCTGGAAGGCTACTGGTCCGGCCTGTCCGTCCCGGACCCGGCCGCCGAGTGGACCGAGGGCGACACCGCGGTCGATCCCGCGGCGCTGCGGCAGGTCGGGCTGGCGTTGGCCAGCGTGCCGGAGGATTTCGATGTCAATCCGAAGATCGCCCGCCAGCTTGAGGCCAAGCGGGCGATGATCGAAAGCGGCCAGGGCATCGACTGGGCGACCGGCGAGGCGCTGGGCTTCGGCACCCTGCTGCTGGACGGCTATCGGGTGCGGCTGTCCGGCGAGGACTGCCAGCGCGGCACCTTCAGCCAGCGCCACGCCGTGCTGGTGGACCAGACCAACCAGAACGAATACGTGCCGCTGAACAACATCGAAACCGGTCAGGCGAAGATCGAAATCTACAACTCGCTGCTGTCGGAAGTCGGCGTGCTGGGCTTCGAGTACGGCTACTCGCTGGCCGACCCGCGCTCGCTGGTGCTGTGGGAGGCGCAGTTCGGCGACTTCGCCAACGGCGCGCAGGTCATCATCGACCAGTTCATCGCCGGCGGCGAGACCAAGTGGCTGCGCATGTCCGGCCTGGTGATGCTGCTGCCGCACGGCCATGAGGGCCAGGGGCCGGAACATTCCTCGGCGCGGCTGGAGCGCTATTTGCAACTCTGCGCCGAGCGCAACATGGTGGTGGCCAACCTCAGCACCCCGGCGAACTACTTCCACGCGCTGCGCCGGCAACTGAAACGGAATTTCCGCAAGCCGCTGGTGCTGATGACGCCCAAGAGCCTGCTGCGCCACAAGCTGTGCGTGTCGGCACTGGACGAATTCGGCCCCGGTTCGCGGTTTCTCACCGTCATTCCTGAAACCGACACGATCGCCCCGCCCGAGCAGGTGAAGCGCGTCGTGCTGTGCTCGGGCAAGGTCTATTATGATCTGCTGGCGCAGCGCCGCGAGCAGGGCATCGGCAATGTCGCCCTGGTGCGGCTGGAACAGCTCTATCCGTTCCCGAAACTGTCGCTGCCGAAGACGCTGGCGCCCTACCGCAACGCCGAGGTGGTGTGGTGCCAGGAGGAGCCGGAGAACATGGGCGCCTGGCGGTTCGCCGACCGCCGCATCGAGGAAGTGCTGGGCGCGCTGGGCGGGGCCGCGACACGGCCGCGCTATGTCGGCCGCCGCGCCGCCGCCAGCCCGGCTACCGGGCTGGCGAAAACCCATGCCGCCGAGCAGGCCGCGCTGGTGACCGCCGCGCTGACCCTCGACTGAGAGTTTATGAATGAACGCCAGCTACGCTCGATCTGGCCAGAAAGGCCAAATGATATCAGCGGGCGTTCATTCGCAAGTTCGATTGCTTCACAAGCTCTGATTCCCCCTATCTGCGACCGGACAGGACTGGATCTGCCGCCATGGCGACCGAGATCAAGGTGCCCACCCTGGGCGAAAGCGTCACCTCGGCGACCGTCGCGCGCTGGCTGAAGGCGGCCGGCGCGACGATCGAAGCGGACGAACCGCTGGTCGAGCTTGAAACCGACAAGGTGACGGTGGAGGTGAACGCCCCCGCCGCCGGCACGCTGGCCGAGATCATCGCCCCCGAGGGAGCCGAGGTCAGCGTCGGCGCGCTGCTCGGCCTGGTTGGCGACGGCACCGGCGTGCTGACACCGGCCCGCCCGGTGACCCCGAAACCCGTCGAGGTCGAGCGCCCCTCCGCCAACCCCGCCGCCGGCGTCAACCCGCCGCCGTCGCCGACCGGCCCGGTGGCCCGCCCGGCCACGCCGGCGGCCGACCGCCCGGCGCATCCGCCGCTGCCGGCCGCGCTGCGGATCATGGCGGAAACCGGTGTCGCCCCCGGCCAGATCGGCGAGGGCAGCGGCAAGGACGGCCGCATCACCAAGGGCGATGTGCTCGCCTTCCTCGGCCGCCCGGCCGCTCCCGCCCCCGCCGCCCCGGTGCCGCAGCCGCCGCGCCCGGCCGCCGAGGGCGAGGAGCGGGTGAAGATGACCCGCCTGCGCCGCACCATCGCCGCCCGGCTGAAGGAGGCGCAGAACACCGCCGCCATGCTCACCACCTTCAACGAGGTGGACATGACCGCGGTGCTGGCCCTGCGCGCCGAGTACAAGGAGGCCTTCGAGAAAAAGCACGCCGGCGTGCGGCTGGGCTTCATGAGCTTCTTCGTGCGCGCCTGCGTGGCCGGGCTGGCCGAGTTCCCGGCGGTCAACGCCGAAATCGACGGCGATGAAATCGTCTACAAGCACTTTGTCCATATGGGCATTGCCGTCGGCGGCGCGAACGGGCTGGTGGTGCCGGTGATCCGCAACGTGGACCGGATGGGCTTCGCGCAGATCGAAAAGACCGTTGCCGATTTCGGCCGCCGCGCCCGCGACGGGCAGCTCAAGCTGGAGGAACTGACCGGCGGCTCGTTCAGCATCACCAATGGCGGCGTGTATGGCAGCCTGATGTCCACCCCCATCCTCAACCCGCCGCAATCGGCCATCCTCGGCATGCACAAAATCCAGGAGCGGCCGGTGGCGGTGAGCGGCCGGGTGGAAATCCGGCCGATGATGTATCTCGCTTTGTCCTATGACCACCGCATCGTCGATGGGAAGGAGGCGGTGTCGTTCCTGGTGCGGGTGAAGGAGGGCGTCGAGGACCCGCGGCGCCTGCTGCTGGACCTGTAGCGCCATGCCTGATTCGTTCGACCTGATTGTTATTGGCGCCGGCCCGGGCGGCTATGTGTGCGCCATCCGCGCCGCCCAGCTGGGCCTCAAGGTGGCCTGCGTGGAGAAGCGGGCCACGCTTGGCGGCACCTGCCTGAACATCGGCTGCATCCCCAGCAAGGCGCTGCTGCAATCGAGCGAGAATTACGCCGAAGCGACGCACGGCTTCGCCGATCACGGCATCATCGTCGACGGGGTCAAACTCGATCTGGCCCGCATGCAGGCGCGCAAGGCCGAGGTGGTGGACGCCAATGTCCGCGGGGTCGAGTTCCTGTTCAAAAAGAACAGGATCACCTGGCTGAAGGGCGAAGGCCGCATCCAGGCGGCCGGCCGCGTGCGGGTGGCCGGGCAGGAATACGCCGCCCGCAACATCGTCATCGCCACCGGCAGCGACAGCATGCCGCTTGCCGGCGTCGAGGTGGACGAGAAGCGGATCGTGACCTCCACCGGGGCGCTGGAACTCGACCATGTGCCCGGCCATCTGGTGGTGATCGGCGGCGGCGTGATCGGGCTGGAACTCGGCAGCGTCTGGCGGCGGCTCGGCGCCCAGGTGACGGTGATCGAGTTCCTCGGCCGGCTGATCCCCGGCAATGACGGCGAGATCGCCAAACAGTTCGAGCGCATCCTGGCCAAACAGGGGTTGAAATTCCGGCTGTCCTCCAAGGTCACCGCCGCCCGCGTGACCGATGACGGCGTGACGCTGACCGTGCAGCCCGCTTCGGGCGGCGTGGCGGAGGAGGTGACGGCGGATGTGGTGCTGCTGGCGATCGGCCGGCGTGCCTACACCGAGGGTCTCGGCCTGGCGGCAGCCGGCGTGGCGACCGACGAACGCGGCCGGGTCAAGACCGACGGGCATTTCGCCACCAACGTGCCGGGCATCTACGCCATCGGCGATGTCATCGCCGGGCCGATGCTGGCGCACAAGGCCGAGGACGAGGGCGTGGCGCTGGCCGAGCAACTGGCCGGCCATGCCGGGCACGTGAACTACGCGGCCATTCCCGCCGTGGTTTACACATGGCCGGAGGTGGCCGGCGTCGGCCGCACCGAGGAACAACTCAAGGCGGCCGGCATCGACTACCGGGTTGGCAAATTCCCGTTCACCGCCAATGGCCGCGCCCGCGCGATGGGCAGCACCGAGGGGTTCGTGAAGATCCTGGCCGACCGGGCGACCGACCGCATCCTGGGCTGCCACATCATCGGCCCGGACGCCGGCACGCTGATTGCCGAAATCGTTACCGCCATCGAGTTTGGCGCGTCCTCCGAGGACGTGGCGCGGATTTGCCATGCCCATCCCAGCCTGAACGAGGCGGTTAAGGAGGCGGCTCTGGCGGTGGATGGGCGGGCGATCCACATATGACAGTAAGCAAGGCCAGGGCGCTGCCCTGGACCCGGCGTCGCGCGCAGCGCGCCAAGGCGCGACGGGCGGAAGCCCCCTGCACCCCATTACGTTAATCCATTATGACCAAACCTCTTGCCTTGACTATGGGCGATCCTGCTGGGATCGGTGGGGAACTTACGCTTAAGGCTTGGCTGGCCCGCCGCGCGGGGCGCCCCTTCGTGGCGCTGGACGATCCTGCCCGGCTGCAACGCATCGCCCGCGCGCTGGGCCTGGACGTGCCCATCCGCGTGGTCAACGCCCTGGACGCCGCCGGCGCGGTGTTCCGCGACGCCTTGCCGGTGCTGCCGGTGCCGCTTCGTTCCACGCCACTTCCCGGCAGCCCCGATCCGGCCAACGCCGCCGCAGTGATCGCCTCCATCGAACAGGCAACGAAACTGGCGCTGGCCGGCATCGCCGCCGGCGTCGTGACCAACCCGATCCACAAATCCACATTGTATGGCGTGGGCTTTCCGTATCCCGGGCATACCGAGTTCCTCGCCGCCCTGACCGGGGCGCCCCTGCCGGTGATGATGCTGGCCAGCCCTTTGCTGCGGGTGGTGCCGATTACCGTGCACGCCTCCCTGCGCCGCATGCTGGACATGATCACGGTGGAACGAATCGTCGCGGTGTGCCGCATCACCGACGCCGAACTGCGCAAACGGTGGAAAATACCGGCGCCACGGCTGATGGTGGCCGGGCTGAACCCGCATGCCGGCGAGGACGGCACCATGGGCGAGGAGGAGGTCACCATCATCGCCCCGGCCATCGCCCAGCTGCGCGCCGAGGGGCTGGACGTGTCCGGCCCATTCGCCGCCGACAGCCTGTTCACCCCGGCGGCGCGCGAGGGCTACGATGTCGCCATGGGCATGTACCACGACCAGGCGCTGATTCCGCTCAAAACGCTGGACATGAGCCACGGCGTCAACGTCACGCTCGGGCTGCCGATCCTGCGCACCTCGCCCGACCACGGCACCGCCTTCGCCATCGCCGGCATGGGCCGCGCCGACCCGTCCAGCCTGATCGCGGCCATCGATCTCGCGGCCGAACTGGCCGACCGCACGGAGGCAAATCCATGATCCCGATCCGCCTGGGCGTGAACATCGACCACGTCGCCACGCTGCGGAACGCCCGCGGCGGCGACCACCCGGACCCGCTGCGGGCGGCGCGGGCGGTGCTGGCGGCGGGGGCCGACGGCATCACCATGCATCTGCGCGAGGACCGCCGCCATATCCGCGACGCCGACGTGTTCGCCGTGAAGGCCGCCATCGCCGCGCCGCTGAACCTGGAAATGGCGGCCACCGACGACATGGTGCGGGTCGCCCTGCGACTGGCGCCGCACGCCTGCTGCCTGGTGCCGGAAAAGCGCACCGAAGTGACCACCGAAGGCGGGCTGGACGTCGCCGGCCAGCGCGCCTCGCTGGCACCCGTGGTGGCGGCGCTGTCGGCGGCCGGCATCCGGGTGTCGATGTTCATCGACCCGGACCCGGCACAATTGGAGGCCAGCGCGGCGATCGGCGCCCCGGTGGTGGAACTGCACACCGGCGCCTACGCCAACGGCAAGCCCGGCGAGCTGGAGCGGCTGCGCGCGGCGGCGGCGCTGACGGCGACTCTGGGGCTGGAATGCCATGCCGGCCACGGGCTGACCTTCGACAACACCCCCCCGGTGGCGGCGTTTCCCGAGATCCGGGAACTGAACATCGGTCATTTCCTCATCGGCGAGGCGATTTTCGACGGGCTGGACCCGGTGATCCGGCGAATGAAGGCGGTGATGGCGCGCTGACGGGACAAGCCGCGCCGCCTATTCGCCGATGATCTTCACCAGCACGCGCTTGGGGCGCCGTCCGTCGAACTCGCCGTAGAACACCTGTTCCCAGGGGCCGAAATCCAGCCTTCCGGCGGTGATGGCGATGACGACCTCGCGGCCCATCACCTGACGCTTCATATGGGCATCGGCGTTGTCCTCGCCGGTGCGGTTGTGCCGGTAGGTCTGCGGCGAGGCGTCGAACGGCGCCAGCCGTTCCAGCCATTTCTTGTAATCCTCGTGCAGCCCCGGCTCGTCGTCATTGATGAACACCGAGGCGGTGATGTGCATGGCGTTGCACAGCAGCAGCCCCTCCTGCACCAGGCTGCGGGCCAGCGCCTGCTCGAGCCGGGAAGTGATGTTCACAAACCCCACCCGTTCCGGCAGGGTGAAGGTGAGATATTCGGTGAGCGTCTTCATCCGGTGGCTCCCGTGTCTGATGCCATGGCAAGGGCGGGCACGGCGAACGGTATCGCATGGCGGCCGAGGATGAAAACCACCGGCTGCGGCAACGGATCGGCGGCCAGACGCGCCTCGATGTCGCTGAGCAGGGCGGTCACCTGCCGCTGCCCGGGCGCGCTCGCCTGCGAGATCGCGGTGACGTGGATCGCCCCGGCGGGCACGGCGGCGCGCAAAGGCGGGGCGATCCGCGCCAGCGCCGCCAGCCCCATGTAGAGCACCAGCGTGCCGCCCTCGCGCAGCAGCGCCGCCCAGGTATCCACCGGCACCGCCTCACCGTCCGCGCCCTGGCCGGCGCAGAACAGCACGGAAGGCGCGCGATGGCGCTCGGTCAGCGGCACCAAAGCCAGGTTCGCCGCGGCGATGCCGGCGGTCACGCCGGGCACGAACTCGAACGGAATGCCGTGCTCGAGCAGATAGCGCGCTTCCTCGGCGGCCCGCCCGAACACCAGCGGGTCGCCCGATTTGAGCCGCACCACCCGCCGTCCGAGCGACCAGGCGACACGCATCATGTCGTGGATGCGGTCCTGGCGTGTCTGCTGGCTTTCGTTCGCGCCGCAGCGGCGTCCGACATCGACGATCTCGGCGGTGGTGGCGGTGGCGGCGAGCAGGGCGTCGGGCACCAGCAGGTCGCGCAGCACCAGATCGGCCTGGGCGATGCGGGAAGCGGCGCGCAGGGTGAGCAGGTCGGGGTCGCCAGGACCGGCGCCGACGATGCTGACGGGATGGCGGAGCGGGGACGATGCGTTCATGCGGCAGGCTCCAGGATGTGCACGCTTCCCGGCGGCACGGCGATCGAGAAGGCGTCGGCGAGGGGCAGGCGGCGCGCGGTCGCGAGCAAAGCGCGAATCACGCCGGCATGGGTCACGGCCACGACGCGGCCGGTTTGGTGTTGTCGGGCCATGTCGGCGGCGAAGGCAATGGCGCGGGCGGCCAGTTCGGCGAAGCACTCGCCGCCCGGTGGGCTCAAAGTGACGAAACCGCCGCACCAGCGGTCGAGTTCCGGCCGCGACAGGTCGTTCCAGGCGCGTCCTTCCCAACCGCCGAAATCGAGTTCCTGAAGGCGGGGGTCGATGGCAACGGGGGCGCCCAGGCGTTCGGCCAGTTGCCGGCAGCGCCGCGCCGGGCTGGCATACAGCACCCACGGCGCCGGGGGCAGGGAAGCCCGCACCGCCTCGGCATCGGCCGGGAAGCTGTCGGCCAGTTCCACGTCCAGGCGACCATAGCACAGGCCCCGCATGCCGGCGACCGGGGTATGGCGCACCAGAACCAGGGTCATCCGGCGGCCAGCACGGCGAGCAGAAACGCGACTTCGGCAAGCTGCTGCACGGCGCCCAGGCAGTCGCCGGTATAGCCGCCCAGGCGGCGGCGCAACCACCGGAAGCAGATCCCCCAGACGCCAGCCACCAAGGCCAGCGCGGCGAGTTGCCCGGCCAGCGGCAACAGCGGCAGCGGCGCCAGCGCGATGGCCGCCACGCCGAACAGCCGCCCGCCGGGATGGCCCACCATCGCCCGCGCCCGGCTGGCGTCGGTGCGGGCATAGGGCAGCGCCACCATGATCATCACCGCCGCGCCGCGGCTGAGCGTGTGCGCGGCGATGACGGCGGCGGGCAGCAGGGCAGGGGGCAGGGCCGTCATCACCTGCCATTTCAACCCCAGCAGCATGACGATGCCGATCGCCCCGAAGGCGCCGACGCTGGAATCGCGCATGATCTCCAGCACCCGCGCGGGCGTGGCGCCGCCGCCGAAGCCGTCGCAGACATCGGCAAAGCCGTCCTCGTGCAGCGCCCCGGTCAGCAGCAGCCCGGCGGCGAGCGCCAGCCCGACCGCCACACCGGGGGGGAACCGCGTTGCCGCCAGCGCCCAGATGCCGGCGATGGCCGCCCCCACCAGCGCGCCGATCAGCGGCCAGTAGGCGGTGGCGCGGCGCTGTTCCTCGGCGGTCGGCGGCGGCAGCGATGGCATCCTCACCCGGGTGAAGAACATCGCCGCCGCCCACAACGCCCGCGCCTCCCGGGTAAGCAGGGTCATGCCGGGGGGGCGGCCCGGTCGCTGACGCCGGCGGAGTCGAAGGTCGCCATTTCCTCCAGGAACGCGGCGGCGGCGCGCACCAGCGGCCAGGCCAGCGCCCCCCCGGTGGCCTCGCCCAGCCGCAGCCCGAGGTCGAGCAGCGGCTGGCCGCCGAGCGCCTCGACGGCGGCGCGGTGCGGGCCGTCGCCGGAGACATGGGCGAACACCGCGTAGTCGAGCACGCCGGGGGCCAGCCGGGCGGCGACCAGGGCGGCGGAGGTGGCGATGATGCCGTCCACCATCACCAGCATGCGCCGTGACGCCGCTTCCAGCATGGTGCCGGCCATCATGGCGATCTCGCAGCCGCCGAAGGCGGCGAGCGCTTCCAGCGGCGTGTGCGCCTCCGGGTGGCGTGCCTGCACCCGGGCCAGGATGGCGCGCTTGCGGGCGAGGCCGGCGGCGTCATGGCCGGCGCCGATGCCGACACAATCGTCCAGCTTCCAGCCGAGCAGCGCGCTGGTCAGCAGGGCGGCGGCCGAGGAATTGCCGATGCCCATTTCGCCCGGCAGGATGGCGTTGCAGCCCTGCGCCGCCAGACCGGCCACCACCTGACCACCGCGATCGAGGCAGAGCGCCACTTCGTCCGGTGTGAGCGCCGGTTCGTGCAGCGCGTTGCGGGTGCCGGCGCGCACCTTCAGCGCGTACAGGTTGGCATGCGGCGGCAGATCGGCGGCGACGCCGGCGTCGATCACCTTCACCCGCAGGCCGGCCAGCCGGGCGAACACGTTGATGCCGGCGCCGCCGGCCAGGAAGTTGGCCACCATCTGCGGCGTCACTTCCGGCGGGAACGGGCTGACACCCTCGGCGGCGAAGCCGTGATCGCCGGCGAACACCAGCACGGTGGGATGGCTCAGCACCGGGTGCAGCGTGCCCTGCATCAGGCCCAGGCGCAGCGCCAGGCCCTCCAGCCGGCCGAGCGAACCGGGCGGCTTGGTCTTGTTGTCGATGCGCGCCTGCAAGGCGCGGGTAAGGTCGCGGGCAAGCGGCGGAATCGCCGGCGGCTGCCAGGTGGTGGGATGGGTCATGGCACTCATTTCAGGCGCACGGGACACCCGGCTGCCAGCAGCCGGGCTTCGGTGGCGGAGCCGGCCGTGCGCGGGCCGGGCCACCGGGACAAATGGCGCAAGCACCGCGTCATGCGGGTTGCCGCTCAAACACCGAGGTAGCGGCGCACGGGATCGAGATCCACATGCGCAACGACGTGTTCGGCCATGCGCGCGTAGAGCGCGCGGCGCTGCTCCGCCCATGGCACCGGGTGCGGGCGATAGGCGGAAAACCCCGCCGCTTCGGCCAGGCGCGCGCGCAGGCGGGGGGATTCGAACCAGCCATGCAGGTAGGTGCCCCAGACCCGGCCGCTTCGGCTGCCCTCGGGGCGGGGGCTGCCGTCGTTCCACACTTGGTGCAGCGGCTCGCAGGGGAGGCTGGCGATGGTTTCGCCCATGTGGATTTCATAGGCGGACCAGCGCTCGCCATCGCACTCGGCTTCGGTCGCCCGCAGCGTCTTGCTGGCGAGGAAATCGGTGATCACCGGCAGCAGGCCCAGCCCGGGTTCATCGCCGGCATCGCCGGCCACCCCGGCGGGATCGCGCAGACGCTCGCCGAGAATCTGGTAGCCGCCGCAGATGCCCACCACCAGCGCCCCGCCGGCGGCGGCGTTGCCGATCACCCGGTCCAGCCCGGTGGCGCGCAGCCAGCGCAGATCGGCGATGGTGTTTTTCGAGCCGGGCAGCACGATCGCCCGGGCGCCGGCCAATACGCCGGGATCGTCGGTCCAGCGCACCCGCACCCCGGCATCGTCCCACCAGGGCTGGCAGTCGGTCAGGTTGGCGGCGTGCGGCAGGCGCACCCAGGCCAGGGTGTCGCCCTGGCCGCGGTCCTGGTCGGCGGGGGAGAAGCCGTCCTCCTCCTCCGGTTGCAGGTCGCGGCGTAGCGGCACGGTGCCGAGCACGGCAAAGCCGGGCGCGTGGGGCGCGAGCCAGGATTGCGGGTCGGGGAACAGCGCCGCGTCGCCGCGGAAGCGGTTGACGATGGCGCCGAGGCCGCGCGCGCGATCCGCCTCGGGCAGCAGCGCCCAGGTGCCGGCGAGCTGGGCGAAGATGCCGCCACGGTCGATATCGCCCACCAGCAGCCAGCGTCCGTCGAGATGGCGCACCGGCCGCAGATTGACGAAGTCGCGCGCCATCAGGTTGAGCTCGACCGGACTGCCGGCGCCTTCCATCAGCAGCACGTCGCAGCGTTGCCGCCAGCCTTCCAGCGTGTCGGCGACGATGCGCCACAGACGCTCGGTTTCGCGGTAATAGTCGCGGGCGGCGCAATGGCCCTCGGCGCGGCCGAGCACGATGAGCTGCGAGCCCTTGCCGCCGCTGGGCTTGAGCAGCACCGGGTTCATCTCCACCGTCGGCAGCAGGCCGCACGCCTCGGCCTGCATGGCCTGGGCGCGCGCCATCTCGCCGCCGCCGAGGGTGACCCAGGCGTTGTTGGACATGTTCTGCGCCTTGAACGGCGCCACCCGCACGCCCTGGCCGCGCAGCCAGGCGCACAGCGCCGCCGTCATCCAGGTCTTGCCGGCGCCGGAGCCGGTGCCGAGCACGCCAAGCGCCTTCATGAAGCCTCGCTGATGATGTGGCGCGGCCGGCGGCAGCCATGCTCGCGCAAGCCGATCATGATGCCCATGTCAGCCATCCCCGCGGCTTGCGGCGCGCAGCCGGTCGACCAGGCGCGGCGCCAAACTGGGGCGCTGGCCAAGGTGGATATGCAGATAGCTCGCCAGCAGGCCGCGCTCGGCGTGGCCGGTGTCGGCCTCGGGGATTGCGGACCGGTTGCCGCGGACATGCCAGGCCGGGCAAGGCCGGGCGGCCTCCCAGACGCTGTAATGGAATTCATGCCCGCGCAGGGTCTCGCCCGCGTCGGCCAGCAGGTTCGCGCGCAGCGCGGTCGCGTGCCGGTAGCCGAGGCCGGCCAGTTTCGCCGTCATCCGGGCAATGCCCGGTACCAGGCCGGCCATGCGGTGGCGCACGCCGTCGGCATCGACCAGCGCCTCGGTGAGCACCATGAAGCCGCCGCACTCTGCCAGGATCGGCGCCCCGCGCGCGTGCAATTCGTGCAAATCCCGCCACAGCGCGGTGTTGGCGGCAAGCCGGGCGGCATGCAGTTCGGGAAAGCCGCCACCCAGATACACGCCGGCGGCGTCCCCCGGCAGCCGCTCGCCGCCGACCGGGCTGAAAAAAACGATGCGGGCGCCGGCGGCTTCGAGCAGCTCGAGGTTGTCGGGGTAATAGAACGAAAACGCCTCGTCGCGCGCCACCGCCAGCACCGGGGCCGACCCGGCCGGCGCGGCGTCGGCGTCGGGCGCGGGGGCGGGCAGGGCGGCGGCGCCGCAGGCGATGCGCAGCACGGCGTCGATGTCGAACCGGGCGCTCACCGCCGTGCAGGCCGCTTGCAGCACCGCCTCCGTCGCCGTGCTCTCCCCCGCGGTGAACAGGCCCAGATGGCGTTCCGGCACCCGCAGCCCGGCGTCGCGCGGCAACCAGCCGAGCACCGGCAGGCCGGTGGCCCGGGTGATCGCGCCGGCGCAGCCGGCCGCGTGCCCGGCCGATCCGGCGAAGTTCAGGGCAATGCCGCCGAGGGTCAGCGCCGGGTCGAAGCGGGCAAAGCCCAGCGCGGTGGCGGCGGCACTGCGGGCGGCGCCGGAAATATCGAGCACCAGCAGCACCGGCGCCCCCAGCAATTTGGCGATCTGGGCGGCGGAAGCGCGCTCATCGTCGTAGCCGGCGCCATCGAACAGGCCCATGACCCCCTCGATGACGGCGATGTCCGCGCCCGCGCAGGCGCGGGCGAAGGCGGCCCGCACCTGGGCGTCGTCGAGCATCCAGGAATCGAGGTTGCGGCAGGCGCGGCCGGCGGCGCGCGTGTGGTAGCCGGGATCGATATAGTCCGGCCCGCATTTGAACGGCTGCACCACCAGGCCACGCCGGCGCAGCGCGCCGATCAGCCCGGCGGTAAGCATGGTCTTGCCAACGCCGGAGGCGGTGCCGGCTACGACGATCCGCGGGATCATGCCGGCACCTCGCTCAAAGCGCGGAGCAGCTCGTCCTGCCGCGCCGGCGGCGCGGCGGCGATGCGGACCCATGCCGGCAGGCCGAAGGAGCTGGCATCGCGCACCCGCAGGCCGTGCAGGCGCAGGCGATTTGTCACCTGCGCCGCGTCGCCGACACGGGCGAGCAGGAATGTCGCCGGGCTTTCGCGCACTTCCAGCCCCATGCCCGCCAGACGCGCTGCCAGACGCCGCCGCCACGCCGCCAGCACCGGCCGGCAGGCGGTGAGCCAGTCCAGCGCGGAGCCGGCGATGCCGGCCTCGAGGAAGGCCACCGCGGCGGGGTCGATGACCCAGCTTGGCGCCAGCCATTGCAGTTTCGGGCAGGCGCGCGGCAGCACCGCATAGGCGGCGCGCAGGCCGGTCAGGCCGAACGATTTGTTGGGGGCATGCAGGCGCACCGCCGCTTCGGCGGCCTTGTCCACCGCCGCCAGCCAGCCCTCCGGGCAGAGCGGCGCATAGGCAAGATCGACCACCAGGTTGCCGCCGGCCGCGGCGGCGCGGATGAACGCCGCTGGCCAGGTCTCGCCGGTCGGGTTGTTGGGCCAGCAGATGAAGCCGATGCCGGCCTGGCGGCGTTGCAGCTCCAGAAAGTCATCGGGGGTGGTGGCTTCCAGCACCTCGCGGCCCTCGATGCGGGCGCAGCGGGCGTATTCGGAGAATGTCGGCCCGAGCGTCAGCACCGGACCGGCGGCATGGCGGACGAGGCGGAGAATCAGTTCGCTCGCGCCCGCGCCGACCACGATGCGGTCCGGCATGGTGGCGTGATGCGCCGCCAGCAGGGCGCGCAGGCGGGTGTAGAGCGGATCGGGATAGCAAGTGAGGTCGGCGCCGCGCACCGCCCGCAGGACCGCCGGGCAGGGGCCGAGCGCGTTGGCGTTGGTGGAAAAATCCCAGCGCGGCGCCGGCCCACCATCGGGGCCGCCATGCAGCGGGGCGAGCTCAGACATGCCGCGCCCTTGCCACCGGCGGCAAACCGGACAGCAGCGCCGCCCCCGCCACGATCAGCGTCGTGCCGGTCGGCACCGGCGCCGGCAGGATGCCGGCCAGTTCCGCCAGGATGCCGGTGGACACGCGCTCGTCCGGCCGGGTGAGCCGGTGCAGCACGGCGACCGGGGTTTCCGGCGGATAATGCGCCCGCAACCGGCGCTGCACGTCATCGGCCGGCAGGGCGCCGGGATGGAGGCGCAGGGCCGCCGGATGGCCCGCCGGCAGCCTCGTGCCGCCCTTGCCAGGGGTCAGAATGACGGTTTGCACCGCGTCCGGCCCGGTGAACGCCGCGCTTGGACCGTCCGCCACCGCGACGGCCAGGGTGTGGTAATGGCCGCCTGGCAGCGCGGCTTTTCGCTTCGGGATCAGCAGGTCGGCCCGGCCGGCCGCGGTCAGCGCCGCCGCCTCGGCGACGCTGGGCGTGCCGAGGCGCGAGGCGACGATATCGGAGGGGTTGGGAACGCCGCACGCCCCCAGCGTGGCGGCGTCGAAGGTCACGAACGCCGCCCCCAGCGCCGCCGCCCAGTCCCGCAACGCCGGCTCGTCCTGCCGGAGCCGGGCCGAGGCGACCACGCGCACCGCGGCGGGCGCCACCCCCTCGGCCAGCAGCATCGCTTCCGCCGAGGAGGCCAGTGCTTGCGGGTCGGCGCCACGGGTGCAGCCGACGCCCACGCACACCGCCCGCGCCCACAGATGCAGGCTGGGCACCGGCGCCGTGTAGTGGCGCCAGGTGACCGCGATCAGCAGTTCGAATTTGTCGAAATCGATGTCCTCGAACCGGCGGAACAGGGTGACATGCCCGGCCAGGCCGGGTTGCCCACGGCCGGGGCCGTGGTCACGCAGGTCGAGCAGCAGCGCGGTGGGGCGGCGGTTGAGGTAGCGGGCGATGACGGTGGCGAAATCCGGCGCCGCCGCCGGGGTCCAGCCATTGGCCGGGCCGGGCTGGCTGGCGTGCGGCGGGACGGGAACCATGAAGGCGCTCATGACGCTGCGCCGCGCGCATGATGGTGGTCATGCCCGCGGAACTGGCAGGGCATCGTCTCGCCATCGATACGGGCGTCGAGCGTGGCCAGCCAGGCATCGTCGGTGCAGAACGGGTCGGCCAGCCGCCATTCCCGCGCCGACCGGGCGCGGCGCGACGCCAGGTCGCGGGCGATGTTGCGGTGCAGCATGCCGTCGAACAGCACCAGCGGCAGCACCACCACGCGGGCGAACGGCGGATGATCGGCCAGACGCATGGCCTCGGGGACGCAAGGCGCCGCGACCGCGACATAGCCGGTGGTGGCGACCCCCCAGCCCAGCCGCCCGGCCAGCCGGCGCGCCAGCAGCGCGGCCTCGGCGTTGACCGCGGCATCGGTGGTGCCGCGCCCGATGACCAGCAGGCAGGTATCGGCCGCCGAGGCCGGCGCACCGCCGGCGGCCGCCCGCCCGGCCAGGCGGCGGGCGGTTTCCAGCAATGCCGGCGTCAGACCGATCGGCTCGCCGAGGGACAGCACCAGCCCGGCATGGCGCTGGCCGAGCGCGGCCAGGATGGCGGGCAGGTCGCGCTTATGATGGCCGGCCGCGAACAGCAGCACCGGCAGCACCAGGATGTTGCGCACACCATCTTCGTGCAGCCGGGCGACCGCCTCATCGAGGCCGGGACGGGCATACTCCAGGAAGCCGTGGGCGATGCGCCGGGCGGGGTGGCGTGCCCGCAGGGCGGCAACCACCTGCTCGAACTGGGCAACGCCGGTGGCGCTGCGGGTGCCGTGGCCGCACAGCAGAATGGCGGCGGGGGCCGTTCCTGGCGGGGGACGATCGGGCGACATGCCGGGAATCCGAAGGTTCCTTGCAGGCGAGGCGCCATGACAGAAGCCCTGGACGCCGGGCGGATACGGCGATTGCCGCCTGCGGGTCTCTCTCCCGCTGCGTCCGGCACATCCCGTCCGGGCGCACGCGCGCACTCTCGATGCCGGCCGGTTTCCTGGCTCACGGGTCCTCGCCGAACCCCGCCTTCTCACCTCTCGCGAGGCAATGGCACGTTGGGGTCGGCTCGCCGCTTACAGTTGCGGGAGCAGCCGCGGCCAGGGGAATGTTGGATTCCCCTCACGCGTTCCCGTTTCAGCCCATGCGGGCACCGGCATCTGGGGGTGATGCTAGGTCCGAATGCGGCCGGGCGCAACCGCCCGCGCGGCGGCGCCACGCGCTTGGCGAGAAGCCGCCGGTCCACGGACCTGGCCGGTCGCGCAACCTCGCCGTCCCGGTTATGGTGGACCGATGCGCGCTTTCTTCAGCCTCGTCCTGCTGCTCGCCGCCTGCGCGGAGACCCCCGGCGTGGAGACCGCCGGCGGGGAAACCGCCTGCGGCTTCGCGGCCCGCAGCACGCTGCCGATCACCCGGGTCGGCCCGTTCGCCGGGGTGCCTTCCGCGATCGACGGCAGCCCGGTGATCCTGCTGGTGGATACCGGCGCCGGCCACACCGTGCTGTCGGCCGACGCGGCCCGGCGCGGCGGCGTCGCCGCCGACATGCAGCACGCGGTGCGCGCCACCGGCATCGGCGGCACCTCCATCAATCCCACCGGCAATGTCCGCCAGCTGCTGCTGGGCAATATCCGGGTGGAGCCGGCGGTGGTGACGGTGATGCCGTCGGTGCCGCTGGCCGACGGCAATATCGGCATGGACATTCTCGGCGACGTCGATCTGGACATCGACATGATGGCGGGCCGGATCACCCTGAACCGCGGGTCGCTGTGCCCCGGGGAGGGACCGCCCTGGGGCGTCGCCGCCACCGAATTCCGCACCGAGGCACGCATGCCGCGCCAGTTGCCCAACGCCGCCCGGCCGCGCCTGCTGCTGCTGGCCATGCAACTGGACGGCGTGCCGGCGCTCGCCATGCTGGACACCGGCGCGGGCCATACCGTGGTGGCGCGCGCCTTCGCCGCCCGGCTCGGGGTGACCGACGCGGCACTGGCGGCCGGTCCGGCGCTGCGCCTGGCCGGGCTGTCGCCGCAGGCCGGCCAGGGGCGCCCCTGGAAGTTCCGTGAGGCGCTGATCGGCAACGAGCGGTTCGCCGGCCCGGTCATGGTGGTGGCCGACCTGCACGATCCCGGTTTCGACGTGCTGCTCGGCATGGACTATCTGGCGACCCACCGGATCTGGCTGTCCTACCGCGCCCGCCGTATTTTCGTCGCTCTGCCGTAGCGCCCCGGCGGGCGGCGCGGCGGTTTGGCCAGGATTTCGCGCAGACGAGAGTACTGCTAGATCGCCGGTACCTGCCGAGGGGGACTGATCGGGTGACCAGGACGGAGCGAATCGCGGCCGGCAGCATTGCGGTGGGCGTGGCCGTGCTGGGCCTGAAGCTGCTGGCGTGGCGGGTGACCGGCAGCGCCGCGCTGTTTTCGGACGCCATCGAATCCGTGGTGAACGTGGTTGCCGCGGTGGTGGCATTGTTCGCGCTGCGGGTGTCCGCCAAGCCGGCCGATGCCACCCACCCCTACGGCCACAACAAGGTCGAGTTCATCTCGGCGGTGATCGAGGGCGTGCTGATCATCGTCGCGGCCATGGGCATCCTGCAGGAAGCCTGGCAGGCGTTCACCCACCCTTCCCCGATCGAGGCGCCGCTGCCCGGCATGGCGCTGAACGGGCTGGCGACGCTGCTGAACCTGGGCTGGGCGATCCTGCTGATCCGCACCGGGCGGCGGGTGCGCTCGCCGGCGCTCGAAGGCGACGGCCGTCATTTGATGGCCGATGTGGTGACCTCGAGCGGGCTGCTGATCGGTGTGGGCCTGGTGGTGGCGACCGGCAAAATCTGGCTCGATCCGCTGCTGGCGGCGCTGACCGCGCTGTATATTCTCAGTTCGGGAACCTTCCTGATCCGCGCCTCGGTCAGCGGGCTAATGGACGCCGCGCCGGCCGCCGACGTGGTGGAGCGCATCCGCCGTCTGGTCGCCGAGAACGCCGTGGGCGCCATCGAGGCGCATGATCTGCGCATGCGCCATGCCGGCCCGACCACCTTCGTGGAGTTCCACCTGGTGGTGCCCGGCGCCATGACGGTCCACGACGCGCATGTCATCTGCGACCGGGTGGAGGCGGCGCTGAATGCCGACACGCCGGGGGTGCTGGTCAGCATCCATGTCGAGCCGGAGAGCAAGGCCAAGCACCAGGGCGTGCTGGTGCTTTGATCCCCGCTTTGGCCGCCGCGCCGCTGCCGGCCTGGCTGGTCCGGCGGCCAGTGGCGGTCGTGGCGGTGGCCGGGGCGGTCGCGGCATCGGACCGATGACCCGGCACGGCCGCAACCGGGGGCTGGCCTGGGCGTTCGCCGTTTCGGCGGCGCTGCATCTGCTGGTGGCCGGCAGCGCGGTGAAATGGCCGCATCTGCTGCACCCCGCCGCGCCGCCGGTGGTGCCGGAACAGGCGGCCAGCGTGGAGGTGGTGATGGGCGCCAGCGCCGAATCGAGCGGCGCCGAGTCCGCGCCGCCCATTCCCGATCCGGCCACTCCCGATCCGCCCAAGCCCGATCCGACCCCGGCCGCGCCGCCGGCCCCGCCACCACCGCCGGCGCCATTGGACGCGCCGGCACCGCCCCCGGCCGCGCCGCCGGCATCAGCCGCCTCGCCGGCGCCGCGGCCGGCACCACCTTCCTGGGAGGCCAATCCCCTGCCGGAAGGCGGCGTGGTCGGCGCCGCCGAGATCATCGGCGACCAGTTGAAGCCGGCGCGGCCCGGTCATGGCAATATCCCGCCCGGCTATCCGGCCCTGTCGGCACGGCTGGGGGAACAGGGCACGGTGCTGCTGCGCATGCACATCGCCGCCGACGGGGGGGTGGATTCGGTCGTGGTGCTGGAAACCTCGGGCTATCCGCGGCTCGACGGGGCGGCACGGGCGGCGCTGGCAAAATGGCGGTTCACCCCGGCGATGGAGAATGGCCAGCCGGTGGATTCGTGGCAGGATCTGCCCGTGCATTTCAAGATGAACTGACCACCGGGGAACCCCCGCATGCCACGGATCGACCGCGAGAGCCGGCGCGGCGGCGGTTCACTGACCGGTTTTGTCGCCGGGCGGTGATGCCCCGTCGCGGCGGGACCGCCCAGGACCCTGGTCCCGCAGCAGGCCGGCCAGCCGGTCGAACACCGCGTCCGCCGCAGCCTCCGCCCGTGGCAGCGCCAGCACCGCCGCCGGCGCCGCGAAGCGGGCGATCGTCGCGACGGTTTCATCCAGCGCCACGCTGCTGCCCGGCGTCTCGCTGACCACCAGCGCCGCCACCTTCACGCCGTGCCGCAGCAGCACGTCCAGCGCGCTCAAAGCGTGGCTGATGGCGCCGAGATAGCTGGCGCAGACCAGCACCGCTGGCAGGTCCAGCGCCGTCATCCAGTCCAGCACCGTGCGCCGGTCATCCAGCGGCACCATCACCCCGCCGACGCCCTCGATCACCACCAGGTCCTCCGCCGTGGCCAGGGCCTCGCGGCAGAAGCCGATCAGCGCGTCGACATCCAGGCTGCGGCCTTCCAGCCGCGCCGCCATGTCGGGCGACAGCGGCGCCCGGAACCGCCAGGGCGCGATTTCCGCCACCGCCGCCGGCGTCACCGCGCGGCGGAGAGCGGTCAGCAGAACCCCGGGATCGCTGCCGGCGGCGGTCGCCGGGTCGAAGCCGCTGACCGCCGGCTTCAGCGCGGTGACGCCGCGTCCGGCCCGGCGAAAGGCGCGAATCAGGCCGGCGGCCACGAAGGTCTTGCCGGCATCGGTCCCGCTGGCGGTGATGAAAACGCCGCTCATGCCGGCCGCCCCAGGATGCGCTCGCGCACCAGCGTGGCCAGGCGGATGATCGCCTCGTCGCTGTGCTGGGCGGTGAAGGTGAAACGCAGCCGCGAGGTGCCCGCCGGCACGGTCGGCGGGCGGATGGCCGATACCAGGAAGCCGGCCTCGGCCAGCAGGCGGGAGGCTTCCAGCGCCGCCGCCGCCGCGCCCAGCACCACCGGCACGATCGGGCTGGCGGCTTCCGGCAGCCCGGCCAGGGTGGTGAACAGCCGTGCCTTCCGCACCGGCAGCGCGGCGTAGGCGGGCTGTGCCACGATCAGGTCCAGCGCGGCGATGGCGGCGGCGACGGTGCCCGGCGGCAGGCCGGTGGAATAGATGAACGTCCGCGCCCGGGTGCGGATCAGGTCGATGACCGGCCGGGAGGCGCAGAGATAGCCGCCATAGGCGCCGATCGCCTTGGACAGCGTGCCCATCTGCAACGGCACCCGGGCAGGGGCCTCGCCGGCATGCACCGCCCCCCGGCCACCGCCGAGCACGCCGATGCCGTGCGCGTCATCGGTCATCAGCCAGGCATCGTGATGCTCCGCCAGCGCCGCCAGATCATGCAGCGGGGCCAGGTCGCCATCCATCGAGAACACGCTGTCGGTCAGGATCAGCGCATGCGCGTGCGCCCCCCGCGCTTCGGCCAGCAATTGCGCCGCATGCGCCACGTCGTTGTGCCGGAACGGCCGGACGGTGCCGCCGGTCAGGCGCACCCCGGTCCAGATACAGGCATGCGCCAGTTCGTCCACCAGCAGCAGGTCGTCGCGGCCGACCAAAGCGGGGATGATGCCGGCATTGGCCAGAAAGCCCGAGCCGAACACGCAGGCATCCTCGGTGCCCTTCAGCCGCGCCAGCCGTTCCTCCAGCATGGCGTACAGCGGGTGGTTGCCGGTCACCAGACGGGACCCGCCGGCGCCCACGCCGTATTGCCGGGTGGCGTCGATCGCGGCGGCCACCACCGCCGGGTGCAGGCTCAGATTGAGATAGTCGTTGCAGCAGAACGACAGCATCCGCCGTCCGTCCCGCAGCACCCACGGCCCTTCCAGCCGCGTCGTCGCGGCAAGGCTGCGGCGCAGGCTGTTCTGTTCCAGGGTGGCCAGCTTGGCGCGGGCAAAGGCGTCGAGCGAATCCATGCGACAAACTCCGCGTTCGGCAAGGTTGCCCATGACAATGCGCCAGAATAAAGTGACCTGCCAAATCCGCCCGGCGAGCAACTTGCCCACCGGTTAATTGTTTTGATAGGAACCATTGCATGTCGGCGAGCACACTCTCCCGCGGCGCGGCGCAGCCGATGGCCCGCGGCGAGGCGCGGTCGGTGGACGGTCTGCGTCATGACTGGACGCGGCCGGAGGTGCGGGCGCTGATCGATCTGCCGTTTCCCGACCTGCTGTTTCGCGCCCAGACGGTGCACCGGCAGCATTTCGACCCCTGCGCCGTGCAGATGTCCGCGCTGCTCTCCATCAAGACCGGCGGCTGCCCCGAGGACTGTGCCTACTGCCCGCAAAGCGTGCACAGCGACTGCGCGCTGGAGGCAACCCGGCTGATGCGGGTGGAAGCGGTGCTGGAGCAGGCCCGCGCCGCCCGCGACAACGGCGCCACCAGGTTCTGCATGGGCGCCGCCTGGCGCTCGCCCAAGGACCGCGACATGGACGATATCTGCGCCATGGTGGAGGGCGTGAAGGCGCTCGGCCTGGAAACCTGCATGACCCTGGGCATGCTCACCCACGGACAGGCGGTGCAGCTGAAGGATGCCGGGCTGGACTACTACAACCACAATCTCGATACCTCGCCCGAGCATTACGGCAACATCATCACCACCCGCACCTATGCGGACCGGCTGGAAACGCTGGAGCACGTGCGCGACGCCGGCCTGCATGTGTGTTGCGGCGGCATTGTCGGCCTGGGCGAGGATGCCGACGATCAGGCCGGCCTGCTGGTCGCGCTGGCCAACCTGAAGCAGCATCCCGAAAGCGTGCCGATCAACCTGCTGGTGCGGGTTGCCGGCACGAAGCTGGCGGAAGGCGAGGCGGTGGACCCGATCACCTTCGTGCGCATCATCGCCGCCGCGCGCATCATCATGCCGCGTTCCTTCGTACGCCTGGCCGCCGGCCGCGAGGACATGAGCGACGAAACCCACGCGCTGTGTTTTCTCGCCGGCGTCAACTCGATCTTCTACGGTGCCCGGCTGCTCACCACGGCGAACGCGGCGGCCAACCGGGACGTGGCCCTGCTGGGCCGCCTCGGCATGGCGGCGATGCGTATCTGATAACGCATGTCCGCCCCGCCGCCCGGCTGGTACAGCTCCGGCCTGCCGCATATCTGGCTGCCCTACACGCAGATGAAGACGACGCGCCCGCCCTTGGCGGTGGCGCGCACCCATGGCTCGCGCATCGTGCTGGCGGACGGGCGGGAACTGATCGACGGCATCGCCTCCTGGTGGACCGCCTGCCACGGCTACAACCACCCGGCGATCCGGGAAGCCGTGCGGGCGCAGCTCGATGCCATGCCGCATGTCATGTTCGGCGGGCTGGTGCATGAACCGGCGCTGACGCTCGCCCGCCGGCTCACCGCGCTGCTGCCGGGCGGGCTGGACCGGGTGTTCTTCACCGATTCGGGCTCGGTCGCGGTCGAGGTCGCCATGAAGATGGCGGTGCAGTACTGGCTGAATCGCGGCGAGCGCGGCCGCGGCCAGATCCTCGCCTTCAAGGGCGGCTATCACGGCGACACCTTCGCCACCATGGCGGTGTGCGACCCGGAGGAAGGCATGCACAGCCTGTTCGCCGGCGTGCTGCCCGTCCATCCGGTGATCGACCTGCCGCGTACGGAGGAAAGCCTCGCCGCCTTCGATCGTTTCCTCGAACAGCATGCCGCCACCCTGGCCGCCATCCTGGTGGAACCGCTGGTGCAGGGCGCCGGCGGCATGCTGTTCCACCACCCCGCCGTGCTGCGTCATTTGCGGGCGGCGGCGGACCGCTACGGCCTGCTGCTGATCTTCGATGAGATATTCACCGGATTCGGCCGCACCGGCACGTTGTTCGCCTGCGAACAGGCCGGCGTGACCCCGGACATCATCACCCTGTCGAAAGCCCTCACCGGCGGCACCATGGCGCTGGCCGCCACCGTCGCGCGCCGCGCCGTGTTCGAGGCCTTCTGGTCGGATAACCCCCTGCACGCGCTCATGCACGGGCCGACCTATATGGCCAACGCCCTGGCCTGCGCCGCCGCCAACGCTTCGCTCGACCTGTTCGCGCAGGAGCCGCGTCTGGCCCAGGTGGCGGCGATTTCGGCGGCCTTGTCGCACGGGCTGGCGCCATGCCGGGACCTGAAGCTGGTGCGCGATGTCCGCGTGCTCGGCGCCATCGGGGTGGTTGAACTGGACCACATCGATTCGCTGGACGCTTTGAAGGCCCGCTTCGTCGAGGCCGGGGTGTGGGTCCGGCCGTTTCGCAACATCGTTTATCTGACGCCGGCCATGACCATCGACGCCGACGACCTGGCGCGACTGACGCGGGCCGTGGTGGGCGTGCTGGCGGGTTAGCGGCAGTCAGAGCGCGGGGGCGATCTCGCCGGGCATCTGGATGTCGATTTCCAGGGTGGAAATCGAATCGCCGCGGTCCAGCTTGATCTGCACCATGTCGCGGTCGATCTTCACATGCCGGGCGACCACCGCCAGAATCTCCTCCTGCAGTATCCGCACCAGATCGCCGGACGTGCCGTTCAGGGCACGCTCATGCGCCAGCACGATCTGCAACCGCTCGCGGGCGATCGGGGCCGAACCCCGGCGGGAAAAGAAACTGGGGAGTTTCACGCCACCCTCCGGCCGAACAGACGGTGCACTATACCGCGCTTTTCCTCCGGGACAGCCACCGGCAACGCCTCGCCGCGCAGCCGGCGGGCGGCATCGAAATAGGCACGCCCCGGCGGACTGTCGGGGCTGCTCAGGGTCACCGGCGAGCCGATATTGGAGGCGCGCAACACTTCCTGGCTCTCGGGAATGATGCCCAGCAGCGGAATAGAGAGAATCTCCAGCACGTCCTCGGTCCGCAGCATCTCGCCGCGGGCGGCGCGGGCGGCGTCGTAGCGGGTGAGCAGCAGGAACTTCTCCATCCGCTCGCCGCGCTCGGCCAGCTCGGTCTTGGAGTCCAGCAGGCCGATGATGCGGTCGGAGTCGCGCACCGACGACACTTCCGGGTTGGTCACCACCACCGCCAGATCGGCATGGCGCATGGCCAGGGTGGCGCCGCGCTCGATGCCGGCGGGGCTGTCGCAGATCACCCAGTCGAATTTCTCCCGCAACTCGGCGACCACCCGGGCCACGCCCTCGGGCGTCAGCGCGTCCTTGTCGCGGGTCTGCGAGGCCGGCAGCAGCGACAGGCTGTCCACCCGCTTGTCGCGGATCAGCGCCTGCGCCAGCTTGGCATCGCCCTGGATGACGTTGACCAGGTCGAACACCACCCGGCGCTCGGCCCCCATCACCAGGTCGAGGTTGCGCAGACCGACGTCGAAATCGACCACGACAACATTCTGTCCGCTCTGCGCCAGGGCGGCGCCGAGGGCGGCGGTGGAGGTCGTCTTGCCAACGCCTCCCTTGCCGGATGTCACGACCAAGACCTTGGCCATCTGCGCCATCTCCATCATCCCCGGTCAGTCCAGGGCCGTCATGACAATCGAGTCGCCCTCCAGCCAGGCCTGCACGGCCCGGCCGCGCAGGGCGGTATCCATGTCGTCGGCGGTGCGGTACACGCCGTCGATCGCCACCAGTTCCGCCTCCAGGCGGCGGCAGAACACCCGCGCCCCGGGGTTGCCGGTGAAGCCCGCCATCACCCGGCCGCGCAGCGTGCCGTATACATGCACCGAACCGCCGGCGAACACCTCCGCGCCGGAGGCGACCGAGCCGATCACCGTCACGTCGCCCGCGGGGTAAATGACCGACTGGCCGGACCGCACCGGCTGATCGATGACCAGCCCGGCGGCCTTGGCTTCGGCCGGCGGCGGCTCGGCGGCGGCAGGGAGATCCACCGGCCCGGTGGCGCGTCCGCCGGGGATGCTGTGGCCCCATTCGGCGGCGCCGCCCCAGGAGGGATCGGCGCCCTCCACCGCCAGTATGCGCAGCCCGCGTCCCTTCAGTGCGCGCAACAACCCCGGCAGGTCGGCATCGTTCGCGGTAACGCCGCCAAGGTCAACCACCACCGGCTTGCTGTCAAGGAAGGTTGGCGATCGCGCCACCTGGGCATCGAGATCGGCCAGCCATTCGTCCACCGGCCGCTCCGGCCTCAGCACGAGGACCAGGAAGGAACGGCCATGGACTCGGAACGCGGGTTTGTTGCGGGAAGTCTGGGTCACTGTTGCCCGGTACCCGGGTGGGCGGACAGAATCAATGAAGATTTCCGCCGCCGCCCAATATTTGCCGTATTGACGGATGGGAAACGCAAGATCGGGGGGAGAAACCGCCGAGTCGCGCCGTGGCGGCGGACCTGCCGGCGATGGCGACCGCGGCAAGGGGCCGGTAAGGATTTCGCCCTATGCTTGCTCCCCCGGCGGGTGCGCCTGCCACGAGGCAGGAACACCGCATGAACTCTTCGTTGTCAGCCATCCCGAGATCGAGCCGCATCCTTGCCGTGGTGATGGGCCTGCTGGCGCTCGGCTGCATGCTGGCTGCCATCGCGGTCGGCGTGGGTCTGCACATCGCCGCCCGGCAGGACGCCGGGCGTGAGGCGGGGCGGCTTGCCGCGGTGCTGGCGGAGCAGACCACGCGCAGTCTGCTGTCGATCGACATGGCGCTGGACGACGTTGCGCTCGACGCTGATCTGTCGGCGCTGGCGAATGCCGAGCAGTTCCGCACCGCCATGGCCACGGAACCGATGCAGCGCGCGGTTCACGCCCGGCTGGCCGGACTGCCGCAGGCGGATGCCATCCTGGCGATCGCCGCCGACGGCACCTTGCTGCTGACAACGCGGCTCTGGCCGACGCCGCTGACCAGTGGCGCCGACCGCGCCTATTTCCTGGCGGCGCGTGACGGGGCCTGGCAAACTCCCTTCCTGAGCGAGCCGGTGACCAGCCGCAGCTCCGGCATCCGGGTGTTCAACCTGGTGCACCGCATCGCCTCGCGCTCGGGCGACTTCCTCGGTGTGCTGATGGGATCGATCGATCTCGACTACCTGACCGGCTTCCAGGCGGATATCGGGCTGCCGCCGGGCATGGGCGTCACCTTGGTCCGCCGGGATGGCGTGGTTCTGACCCGCTTCCCGGCGGAGCTCGCGCGCAATCCCGGCATCCCCCGGCTGGGCCTGCAGGAAAACGGCAGCGGTCTGGTGTACGCGCAGTCCCTGACCAACTTTCCCGCCGCCATCGAGGTCAGCATCAGCAATGCCGCCATTTACAGCGACTGGCGCCGGCAGGTGGCCGGACTCGCCGGCGGCACGGCGTGCGGGCTGCTTTGCATTGCGTTGCTGTTGCGCGCCCTGTTCCGCCAGTTCGCCGGCCTGGAGGCGGCGCAGGCCGCCATCCGGGAAAAGTCGCTGCTGTTCGAGACCACGCTCGCCAACATGGATCAGGGCCTGATGATGATCGCCGCCGACAAAAAGGTGGTAATCTGCAACGATCGTGCCGTCGAGTTGCTTGGCCTGCCGCCGGAGCTGATGCGCGGCCGGCCCCCCTACGAGGCGGTGCTGGACTGGCAATGGCAGGCCGGGGAGTTCGGTGGCGGTGACCAGGCCATGGAAACCCTGCGCGAGAGCGGCGGCATCCTGGACCGCCTGCATACCTATGAGCGGCGGCGGCCGAACGGCACCTACCTGGAAGTGCACAGCGTTCCGCTGGCCGCCGGCGGGGTGGTGCGCACCTTCACCGACATCACCCAGCGTCGCCGCGCCGACGACCTGATGAGCTATGCCGCGCATCACGACGCGCTGACCGGGCTGAGCAACCGCGCCGTGTTCGCCCAACGGATGGAGGCGGCGGTGCGGGCCGCGGGCGAGGGTGGCCGCGGCCCGGCGGTGCTGTTCCTCGACCTCGACCGATTCAAGCTGGTCAACGACACGCTCGGCCATCATGCCGGCGACGAATTGCTGCGCAAGGTCGCCGCCCGCATGCGCGGCGCGGTCCGCGACAGCGACACGCTGGCGCGCATGGGCGGCGACGAATTCGCCCTGGTGATGCCGGCGGTGCCTGACATCGATGTGCCGATGGCCGTGGCGGAGCGGCTGCTGAACGCGGTGCGCCAGCCATACAGCCTGGCGGTTGGCCCGGCGCGCATCGGCATATCGATCGGCATCGCCGCCTTCGGCATGCACGGCACCAGTGCCGACGAACTGCTGAAGAACGCCGACCTGGCGCTGTACCGCGCCAAGGCCACCGGGCGCGACAGCGCCTGCGTGTTCGACCGATGCCTGGACACGCGCACCGAGGGCGAACTGGTGCTGGAGGGCGCCCTGCATTACGCCTTGCAGGAAGGCCAGTTCACGCTCGCCTACCAGCCGATCCTGGACATCCGCTCAAACTGCATCGTCGGCGCCGAGGCGCTGCTGCGCTGGCAGCACCCGACCCGGGGCAACATACCGCCGATGAATTTCATCCCGCTGGCCGAGCGCACCGGCCTGATCGTGCCGCTCGGCCGCTGGGCGATGGAAGCCGCCTGCCGGGAGGCGCTGACCTGGGCGAGTCCGGTGAGCGTCTCGGTCAACGTGGCGCCCTCGCAGCTTCGCCGGCGCGAGATGGTCGAGGAGGTGCGCGCCATGCTGGCGGCGACCGGGCTGCCCCCCGCGCGGCTGAAGCTGGAGATCACCGAAAGCCAGTTGCTGGAGGAAACCGACGAGGTGATCGGGGTGATGGCCGGTCTGCGCGATCTGGGCGTGCGTCTGGCGCTGGACGATTTCGGCACCGGCCATTCCAGCCTGAGCACGCTGCGCGCCTTCCCGTTCTCCGACCTCAAGATCGACCGCTGCTTCATCCAGGGCATTCTGCATGACGACCGCTCGCGCGGATTGCTGGAGGCGATCCTGCAGGTCTGCCGGGTGATGGAACTGGATTGCGTGGCCGAGGGGGTGGAGACCGAGGAGCAGATGGCCATGGTGCGCAGCCTGGGCTGCACCCATGCGCAGGGCTACCTGATCGGCCGGCCGGAGCCGGCGGCGGCGATCCGGCGGACGCTGTGGCGCGCGGCCGCGCAGAGCCGAAACCTGCTGCCGGGGATGACCGATGGCGACACGGTGGCGGTATTGGCGTGAAAGAAGGCCCGGTAAAGGCAGGCCCGTAAAGGCAGGCCCGTAAAGGCAGGTCAGGGGGGGCGCGTCCTGGCCTGCCTTACCCCTGGGCGCCGCGGTTGCCGCTCAGGCGGGCACCGTCTCGGCCAGTTTCAGCAGCGCCGCGCAGGCCGGGCTGCGGGCGGCGAAATCGGTCCACGCGGTGTTGCGCGCGATCTCCCGCCATTGCGCCAGCGCGGCCGCGTCGAACCGGACCACCTTCGCGCCGACGCGGCTGAACACGTTCTCCAGCTCGGCGTCGTCGGCCTTCGCCTGCTCCAGCGCGAACGGCTCCAGCGACGTGCCCACCTCGGTGATCGCCTTCTGCTGGTCCGCCGGCAGACCGTCGTAAAGCGACTTCGACATCAACAGCGGCTCGAACATGAACCAGAAGCTGCCGTTGATGCCGGAGGTGACGGCGCGGCTGATCGTCTCCATGCGGAAGCTGATCAGGCTGGTGGACGAGGTCACGGTGGCGTCCAGCAGGCCGGCCTGCATGGCCGCAAGGCTCTCGTTCGACGGCACCGAGGAGATGGTGCCGCCGGCGGCTTTCAGCATCAGATCCATCTCGCGCGAGCCGCCGCGGATTTTCAGCCCCTTCACGTCGTCCGGGTGCATAACGGCGCCGCCGCGCGCGGCGACGCTGCCGGACTGCCAGATCCAGGTGATGATCTTCACCCCCCGCTGCTCCAGGGATTCGGTCAGTTGCTGGCCGATCGGGGCGGTTTTCCAGGCCAGGCCCTGCTGGTAGCTGGAGACCAGACACGGCATCAGGCCGATATTCACTTCGGGCACCTCGCTGCCCGCATAGGCCAGCGGATAGAGGGTGAAATCCAGCGAGCCGCGGCGCAACGCGGAGAACTGCGCCACGGTCTTGACCAGCGAGGAGGCGGGATAAATCTAGAAACTCAGATTGCCGTCGGTACGCTGCTCCACCTCGGCGGCGAAGCGACGCACCAGGCGGTCGCGGAAATCGCCCTGCCCGACGGTGCCGCCGGGAAACTGGTGGCTGATCCTGAGCACACGGGGGGCGGCATGCAGGCTGCCGGGGCGCAGGAGCGCGGGGGCGGCGAGCAGGCCAGCCAGGGCGGCACGTCCGACGTCTCGGCGGGTCAAGGGCATGGACGGTTTCCTTTGCCATGATCTGGTGCGAGGGTCTGGCCGCGCGCGGAACCCAACCGCCAGGCGGCGAAAATCGCCGCATGTTTCGATTTGTATTCTACCCGCAGGGTTCGACCACGTGGGTCGCACAACGACGGATCGTAGGCCTGGCGTGTTAATTAAATCTGGAGAACGCCCGCCCGGCGCGCGGCGGCGGGCGATCGGGCAAGCCGCGAGGTTTTACTTTTCCGGCCCGCACCCTATGTTTTCGCCGGACAGGGAGCCCGTGCCAGCATGAACGACAGCATGCCGCCTGCCAACGACCACCGGGTCGGCGAGATCCTGGCGATTTTCGCCAAGGAAACCGGCGTCGACCCGGCCGTGCTGCGGCCCGAGGCGACGATCCAGGAACTCGGCATCGCCTCGATCGACATGGTGCAGGCGGTGTTCGCCCTCGAGTCGCATTTCGACATCGAAATCCCGGTGGTTTCCGATCGCGCCGGGGCCGAGTTCGCGACCGTCGGCGATCTCATCGCCCATGTGCTGGCCACCCTTGACCACGCGAAACCTGTCCCGGGTGCCGCGGCTTGACGCTGCCGGCGCGACGGGTCGTGGTGACCGGCAGCGGCGCCATCGCGGCGACCGGCCAGGATGAAGCTGCGGTGTGGGCGGCGTTGGCGGGCGGTGTTTGCGGCATCGGCCCGATCGTCAACATCCCGACCGACCGCCTCTCCACCCGCACCGCCGCCGAGGTCACCGGCTTCGACCCGCAAGCCCATTTCGAGCAGCGCCGCCTGGCCCAGCTCGACCGCAACGCCCAGTTCGCCCTGGTCGCCGCCCGCCAGGCGATGCGCGGCGGTGACCTTGCCGGCCTCGCCCCATCGCGGGGCGGCGTGGTGCTGGGCGCGGCGATCGGCCAGGGCACGTTCGAAACCTCGTACCGCGGCTTCTACGCCGAGGGCAGCAACCGCCTGCCGCCGCTCACCCTGCCGCGCGGCATGCCCAGCGGGGCGGCCAGCCTGGTTTCCATGGAGTTCGGCCTGCGCGGCCCCTGCTTCGCCACCGCCTCGGCCTGCGCCTCCTCGGCGCATGCCATCGGGCTGGCCTTCCACATGATCCGCGGCGGCCTGCTGGACCTCGCTCTGGCCGGCGGCAGCGATGCCTCGATCACGCCGGGCTATGTCAAATCCTGGGAGGCGCTGCGCGTGCTCAGCCCCGATCTGTGCCGGCCATTCTCGCGCGACCGCACCGGCCTCGTGCTGGGCGAGGGCGCCGCCGTGTTCCGGCTGGAGGAGCGCCAGCGGGCGCGCGACCGGGGGGCCACCATCCATGCCGAAATCCTCGGCTTCGGCATGAGCGCGGACGCCGCCGACCTGACCGCCCCGAGCGAGGACGGCGCCACCGCGGCCATGCGGGCGGCGCTGGACGATGCCGGGCTGCCCCCCGGGGCGGTCGGCTACATCAACGCCCACGGCACCGGCACGCGGCTGAACGACCGCACCGAATCCGCCGCCATCCGCCGCCTGTTCGGTCCGCGCCCGCCGCCGGTGTCGTCGGTCAAGTCCATGCTCGGCCACTGCCTGTGCGCGGGCGGCGCGCTGGAATTCCTGGCCATGATCGGCGCGCTGGAGAACGGCATCCTGCCGCCGACGGTGAATTTCCGCGAAGCCGACCCCGAATGCGAGCTCGACTGCGTGCCGAACCAGGCGCGCGCCGCCGCTATCGAGGTGGCGATGTCCAACTCCTTCGCCTTTGGTGGGCTGAACGCCGTGTTGCTGGCGGGGCGGGCGTGATGGCGGCGCATCTCAACCGCATCGGCACCGCGGTGCCGCCGCACGACGTGCATGCTCCGTTCATCGCCTTCGCCCGCACCCTGCTGCGCGACGACCGCACCCGCCAGCTGTTCGACCGCATGGCCGAGCGCGCCGGCATCGAGCATCGCTGGTCGCTGCTGCGTCCGGGCAACCTGGAAGCCGGCGAGGTGGACGCGGACGGGTTCTACGTCCGCGGCAGGTTTCCGGGCACCGCCGCCCGCATGGCGCTGTATGAGCGCGGCGCGCTGGAACTGGCGTTGCAGGCGGTCGCCGATCTCGGCATCGACGCCGAGCGGGAGCGCATCACCCATCTGATCGTCGCTTCCTGCACCGGCTTTTCCGCGCCGGGGCTGGACCTGCACCTGACCGCGCGACTCGGCCTGCGGCCCGATGTGGCGCGCAGCATCATCGGTTTCATGGGTTGTGCCGCCGCCGTGCCGGCGCTGCGGGCCGCCCGCGACGCGGTGCTGGCCGACCCGACGGCGCGCGTGCTGGTGGTCAATCTGGAGCTTTGCAGCCTGCATTTCCAGGAAACCGCCGAGCTGGAAACCGTGCTGTCCTTCCTGCTGTTCGCCGACGGCGCTTCGGCGGCGCTGGTCACCGCCGACCCCGTGGGTCTGGCCCTCGGTGATTTTCGCGGCGTGCTGATTCCCGACAGCGCCGGGCTGATCACCTGGCATATCGGCGATGCCGGTTTCCTGATGTACCTCTCCGGCCAGGTTCCCGGCCGCATTGCCGGCGCCCTGCGCGACGACCTCTCAGGCGCCGATCCCGCCGGCATCCTGCGCGGCGAGGGCACCCGGGCGGTCGATCTGTGGGCGGTGCATGCCGGCGGGCGGACCGTGCTGGACGCGGTGGAACTCGGCCTGCGGCTGCACCCCGATGCCCTGCTGGCCTCGCGCGCGGTTCTGCGCGACCATGGCAACATGTCGTCGGCCACCATCATGTTCGTGCTGCGCCGCCTGCTGGCCGTCCCCGGCCCGGCGGGCGGGCGCGGCCTGGCCATGGCGTTCGGGCCGGGGATGGTGGCCGAAACCTTTCGCTTCACGCGGCTGGACTGACCGGCATGGACCTCTCGCGCCGCAGCGACCAGCCGGAGGTGATGAACGACGCGAGCACCCCGCCCGAGGTGTTTGCCCGCTGCCTCGCCGACCTCGCGGCGGTGAACCGGCTGACGCTGACCCACCGCCCGACCCTGCGCTTCCTGGCCCGCGCCACCCGCGACTGGCCGCGCGGATCGCCGCTGTCGGTGCTGGACGTGGCCTATGGCGACGGCGACCTGCTGCGCGCCATCCATCGCTGGGCGATCCGGGTGGGTCTGCTGCCGGTGCTGGCCGGCGTCGATCTCGACCCGCGCAGCGCCGGCATCGCCGCCGCCGCCTCGCCGCCGGGGGTGGATATCGACTGGCGCAGCGGCGACGTGTTCGATTACCTGCCCGACCCGGCGCCCGACTTCGTCGTCAGCTCGCAGTTCACCCACCATCTGACCGACAAACAGGTGGTGGCGTTCATCCGCTGGATGGAGGCGCATGCGCGGCGCGGCTGGCTGATCGCCGACGTGCAGCGCCATGTCATTCCCTATTACGGGTTTCGCGTGCTGGCATGGATCATGCGCTGGCACCGCATCATCCGCCAGGACGGCACGATTTCCATCGCCCGCGCCTTCCGCATCGGCGAGTGGCGGGCGTTGCTGGCCGAGGCCGGCGTGACCCAGGCCACGGTGCGCTGGCACATGCCGTTCCGCCTGTGCGTGGCCCGGCTGCGATGACCGGCCCCGTGGTGGTGGCGGGCGGCGGGCTGGCCGGCGCGGCGGCCGCCACGCTGCTCGCTTGTGCCGGCCGTCCGGTGATGCTGTTCGAGCGCCACACCGCCGCCGTTGACAAAATCTGCGGCGAGTTCCTCAGCGGCGAAGCCTGCCGCCATCTTGCCGCCCTGGGCGTGGACCTCGCCGCGCTGGGCGCCCACCCGATTCGCGCGCTGCGCCTGCTGCGCGGCCGGCGTTTGGTCGAGGTGGCGCTGCCGTTCCCGGCTTTCGGCCTGTCGCGCCGGGTGCTGGACGAGGCGGTGCTGGCCCGCGCCGCCGCCGCCGGCGCCGAATTGCGCCGCGGTCAGGCGGTGGTGCAGGCCGCCCCCGGGGCGGGCGGCGCGGTCGGGCTGACGCTGGCGGACGGCGCGTTCTGCCACGCCGATGTGCTGTTCCTGGCCACCGGCAAGCAGGACCTGCGCGGCGTGCGGCGCCCGGTGGCGGACCGGCCGGACGATCTGGTCGGCTTCAAGCTGCATTTTGTTCTGGCGCCGCCGCAGTTGCAGGCGCTGCGCCACCATGTCGAGGTGCTGCTGTTCCCCGACGGCTATGCCGGGCTGCAACCGGTCGAAGCCGGCCAGGCCAATCTGTGTCTGCTGATCCGCCGCGCCCGGCTCGACCGCGCCGGCGGCAACTGGGAGGCGCTGCTGGGCGATCTGCGCCGGTCCAGCCCGCATCTGGACGCGCGGCTGGACGGCGCGCTGGCGCAGGCCGACCGGCCGCTGACGATCAGCCGGGTGCCGTTCGGTTTCCTGCACGCCCCGTCCGCCGCCGATCCGGCCGGACTGTGGCGGCTGGGCGATCAGGCGGCGGTGATTCCGTCGTTCACCGGCGACGGCATGGCGATCGCGCTGCACAGCGCCGCGCTGGCCGCGCGCATGTTGCTGGCGGGGCAGGGGGCGGGTGACTATCACCGCCGCCTGCGCGCCGACATCGCCGGACCGGTCCGCCGGGCAACGGCGCTGTACCGGCTCGGCCGCTGGGGTCCCGGCCAGGCCGGCATCATGACCGCCGCCGCGTTGTTTCCGCCGGGCCTGCGCCTCGCCGCCGCGCTGACCCGCGTGCCGGAAGCGGCGACCGCGCGACTGGCGGTGCCGAACGAGGTGCCCATTGGATAGCCGGATGATGACCCCCGATGCGCGCCGGATCGTCCGGCTGGCGGCCCTTTCCGGCGTGGTGGTGGTGCCGCTGACCGTTCTGCTGCTGGATCGCCCGGTCGCGTCATGGGCCGCCGCGACGACGCATGGCATGCCGCTGTTCGTCAGTCTGACCCTGATTTCCGAATGGCTGCTGCGGATCGCGGCGGTCATCGTTGCCGCGGCGGGGGCCGGGTGGCTATTGGGCTGGCGGCCGGGGCGTGCCGCGCTGGTGGTTGTGGTGGCGTGCCTGGCCGCGTTCGTTTCCTGGTCGCTGAAGGAGATACTGAAATTCGCCTTCGGCCGCACCTGGCCGGAGACCTGGACCAACAACAACCCGTCCTGGATAAAAGATGGCGTGTTCGGCTTCTTTCCGTTTCACGGCGGTACCGGGTGGTCGTCTTTTCCGTCCGGCCACACCACCACGATAAGTGCCGCGATGATTGTTCTGGCCATCGCATGGCCGCGGCTGGGCCTGTTATGGGCGTTGCCGGTGCTGCTGGTGGCGATTGGCCTCATCGGCGCGGATTTCCATTTCCTCGGCGACATCGTCGCCGGCGCGTATCTGGGCGCGGCTTGCGGCGCCGCCATGGCGTTTCTTGCCCTCGGGCCCGCCCCGGAGCGGCGATCCTGAAATCGGCGATTGCACGTCAACCCATTGAAAGCAGCTTTGTTTTCATGGAATTGCCGTTTCCGGCCGGCCCTGGGCAGCCGGGAAATCCAGCTGTCGGGTGTCCTGCCATCACGCCAAATGCAAAAAGCTGCCATCACTTGATTGTCACCAGAATGACGGGGTGCTACACGTAGAGTGCTGGCAAGGGCGACTCGACCTGCCCATGCGCAACGAATGTCACCCATTGGATGAGAATGTGACCGATCGTGTATTTCGTGCCATCGATTACGATGGTACTCTTGGTCCCTCGAATGCGACATCACAGGTACCCGGCACCGGCGAACTGCGCGCCGCTGAAATCGAGGCGCGTCGGGCCCTCGGGCGGATGGGCCAGGAGTTCGGTGTTCCGGAGCGCGGTCCGGCCGACGCCCATGTGACCCGAGGACAATCCAACATGCACAGCCCAGACGGTCATCGGCGCCGGTTCGTCCGCGATGGTGAAGTGCCAGTTGTTATCGGGCGGGTTGCCAAGGGTGGTGGTTCGGCCTCGGCCGCCGCCGCGGCGGCGCCGACGAACCGTCTGGCGATTTCCGAAGCGGCGCTGGACAATGAACGTCTGGCCCGTCAGCGCGCCGAACGGGCGCTTGGTGAGGCGCAGGCGGCATTTCGTGACCTGCAGACCAAGCTGGGTCACCTCGTGCTGGCCCGCGACGAGGCCGTCGAAACCGCCAGCCAGTTGCGGGAAGAAAACCAAAGGCTGGCGGAGGCACTGGCGGCCGAGCAGCAGGCCCGCGCCGATGCCGAGCACGCGCTGGAGCGGGCGCTGGGCGTCCATGAGCGCGTTGCCGCACGACGGCTGGCAAGGGAAAACCCGGATTCCGCCGCTGAACCGGGCGCGATCCTGCCAAAGCGGCGGGGCCGGCCGCCCAAGATCAGGGACATCGTGTTGCAGCCGGCTGGCGTGGAACTGCCGGTGAAGCGGCGTGGCCGGCCGCCGAAGGTGAGGGAGCCGGGATCGGCCGAGCCGGTGGGCAAGCCGCGGGGCAAGGAGCCCAAGCCGGTCCGCTGGTGGTAAAACGGCGCGGCTTCTGCCCTGATTATTGCTCATGTAGTTAAGATCATATTGCTTCCGTGGCGCAGGATGCGCTTTCCAGCGTATCTGGCCGCGGGTTTGACGGGGGTTCCCGTGCGGGAATGCCCAAGGGTTCGGGGGGCGGTCCTCCGACCATTGCACGCCGCCAGCTGCCCCGGAGCCGGTTTCTTGCCGGCTTCTCCGGCACGGGTGTATATGATTTATTCGTGGCCGGCCCTCCGGCGCAAAGCCCGTGGTTGCCCGCCTGGCGTTTCCGGGGCATCCTCTTTCCCATCATCCGGCCGCCGCGGCGGCGGCAAGCGGGCGGCCGACGTCTGATCCCCGTCGCGTCAGGGGGCGACGTCATCAGTTTTTTTGCCAACTTCAAGGAACGTCATATGGACGCTGTCGCAACCGCAACAGACGCCACGACCAACCGGCGGCTATTGGCCTGGGTCGCGGAGATGGCCGGACTCTGCAAGCCCGACCGGGTCGAGTGGGCCGACGGATCGGAGAGCGAATACCACCGGCTCTGCGAGATGATGGTCAAGGCCGGCACTTTTATCCGCCTCAATCCGGCAAAGCGGCCGAACTCCTTCCTCGCCCGCTCGCATCCCTCCGATGTCGGCCGGGTCGAGGACCGGACCTTCATCTGCTCGCTGAGCGAGGAGGACGCCGGCCCGACCAACAACTGGGCACCGCCGGCGGAAATGCGCGCGACGCTGAACGCCCGGTTCGACGGCTGCATGCGTGGCCGCACCATGTATGTGATTCCGTTCAGCATGGGGCCGCTCGGCTCGCCCATCGCCAAGATCGGCGTGCAGATCACCGACAGCCCCTATGTCGTGGTCAACATGAAGATCATGACCCGGATGGGCACGGCCGTGCTCGACGTGCTGGGGGATGGCCCGTTCATCCCCTGTATGCATTCGGTGGGCGCCCCGCTGGCCCCCGGACAGGCCGACGTGCCATGGCCGTGTGAAGGCGATATCCACAACAAATACATCGTGCATTTCCCCGAGACCTACGAGATCTGGTCGTACGGCTCGGGCTATGGCGGCAATGCGCTGCTGGGCAAAAAGTGTCTCGCCCTGCGGATCGCCTCGGTGATGGCGCGCCATGAGGGCTGGCTGGCCGAGCACATGCTGATCATGGGCATCCACGCCCCGGACGGCGAGAAGACCTATATCGGCGCCGCCTTCCCCAGCGCCTGCGGCAAGACCAACCTGGCGATGCTGGTGCCGCCGGCCGCCCTGGAAGGCTGGAAGGTCACCACCGTCGGCGACGACATCGCCTGGATCAAGAAGGGCGAGGGCGGCGAATTGCGGGCGATCAACCCCGAGGCGGGGTTTTTCGGCGTGGCGCCGGGCACCAACACGCAGTCCAACCCGAACGCCATGGCAAGCTGCGCGCGCAACACGATCTTCACCAACACCGCCCTGACCGATGACGGCGACGTGTGGTGGGAAGGCATGACCGACACGCCGCCGGCGCATCTGATCGACTGGACGGGCAAGGACTGGACGCCCGGTTCGGGCCGTCCGGCGTCGCATCCGAACGCCCGCTTCACCGCCCCGGCGAGCCAGTGCCCGTCGATCGATCCCGACTGGGAAAACCCCGCCGGCGTGCCGATCAGCGCCTTCGTGTTCGGCGGCCGGGCCAGCAAGAACATGCCGCTGGTGTTCCAGGCGTACAACTGGAGCCACGGTGTCTATCTGGCGGCGACGATGAGTTCGGAAGCCACCGCCGCGGCCATCGGCGTGAACGCGCCGCGCCGCGATCCGATGGCGATGCTGCCGTTCTGCGGCTACAATATGGCGGATTATTTCTGCCACTGGCTGAACATCGGCCGCCGGGTGGCCAACCCGCCCCGCATCTTCCGGGTCAACTGGTTCCGCCGCGATGACGCCGGCAAGTTCCTGTGGCCCGGCTTCGGCGACAACATGCGCGTGCTGAAGTGGATCGTCGATCGGGTGCACGGGCGCGGCTACGCGGTGGAAAGCCCGATCGGCTGGATGCCGCGGCGGGAGGACATCGACTGGCGCGGCCTCGATTACGCGCCCGAGTCCTTCTACGAGCTGATGGCGGTTGACCGCGAGGCCGGCGCGCAGGAAGCGCGCCAGCACGAGGAATTGTTCGACCGCTTCTTCGACCGCCTGCCGAAGGAATTCATCTTCGAGCGGGAACTGCTGCGGTCACGCCTGTGGCGGTCGCCGGATCGCTGGGAACTGGCGCACGAGGCCTGACGGTCGGGTTTCCCGACAGCGGCTGGCCGATCGCGGCAAATGGGGGCGGGGCATGCTTGCCTCGCCCCTTATTGTCGCCCATTGATGCTGTGCGACCACGCCAAAAGCATCAAGGGGCGGTAAGCGCGCGTATCCGGCTTCTTTCATTTCACATGAAATGAATTACTTTGGAAAAGACGTCGTGTTGAGTGGGGGGTTGTATTGAATAACTGATTGGAATGAGGGAAACTGTGCCTACACAACCCCTCAAATGCTGGTGGCCGCCTCGCCGGAGTGCCGCCCCGAGAATAACCTGGGAGAGCGTCCATGCTTGGCAGGCTGAACCACGTGGCGATCGCCGTGCCCGACCTTGCGGCGGCGGCCGGCACTTATCGCGACAAGCTCGGCGCCGCCGTGTCGGCACCGCTGCCGCAACCGGCCCACGGGGTCACGGTGGTGTTTGTCGATGTCGAGAACACCCGCATCGAGCTGATCAACCCGCTGGGCGAGGATTCCCCGATCGCCGGGTTCCTGGCGAAGAATCCCGCCGGCGGCATTCACCATATCTGCTTCGAGGTCGATGATATCCTGGCGGCCCGCGACCAGTTGAAGCTGGCCGGCCTGCGCGTGCTGGGCAACGGCGAGCCGAAGATCGGCGCGCATGACAAGCCGGTGCTGTTCCTGCACCCCAAGGATCTCAACGGCACGCTGGTCGAACTGCAACAGGCCTGAAGGCACGGAAGGGGGATGCGACCGATGGGCAATGACGGGTGGATCGAATGACTCTGTCGGCCAGGCTTCTGCAGGACATGCGCGACCGGACCACCCGCATCGCCGCCGGCGGCGGGGCGGAGAAAGCAAGCGCGCGCCACGAGCTGGGGCAACTGACCGCCCGCGAACGGCTTGGCGCGCTGTTCCAGGAAGGCACCTTCCAGGAAATCGGCATGCATGTCCGCGCCAGCCCGCAGGGCGGCGTGACCAAGGATTTCCCCGCGGACGGCGTGGTGGTGGGTACCGGGTTTGTGGATGGCCGCCCGGTGGCGGCGTTCAGCCAGGACTTCACTGTCGCCGCCGGCACGCTCGGCAAGATGCACGCCGACAAGATCGTCCGCGCCATGCAGCTCGCCGGCCAGACCGGCATGCCGGTGGTGGGGTTCAACGACTCCGGCGGGGCGCGCATCCAGGAGGCGGTGGACGCGCTGTCGGGCTATGGCTCGGTGTTCTTTCAGAACGTCCTGCTGTCCGGCCTGGTGCCGCAGATCGCGGTGATCTGCGGGCCGTGCGCCGGCGGGGCGGCCTATTCGCCGGCGCTGATGGATTTCGTCATCATGACCCGGCGGAACGCCCGCAGGTTTATCACCGGGCCGGAAGTGATCAAGGCGGTGACCGGCAGGACGGTGACGATGGACGAGGTGGGCGGTGCCGAGATGCACGCCTCGGTCAGCGGCAACGTGCATTTCCTCGCCGACGACGACGCGCAGGCGGTCGGGCTGGTGCGCCGCCTGCTGAGCTACCTGCCGGCCAACAACGCCGAGGACCCGCCGCACCGTCCGGTGACCGACTTCGACGAGACGCCCGATCAGGCGATCAACGACCTGATCCCCGACGACTCGTCGATGCCGATGGACGTGCGCCCGATCATCGCGCGGCTGGTGGATGACGGCGAATTCCTGGAGGTGCACGCCGAGTTCGCCACCAACCTGATCGTCGGCTTCGCCCGCATCGGCGGCTTCGTGGTCGGCCTGGTGGCCAACCAGTCGATGGTGCGCGCCGGCGCGCTGGACATCGACGCCTCCGACAAGGGCGCCCGCTTCATCCGCTTCTGCAACGCCTTCAGCATCCCGCTGGTCACGCTGGTGGACGTGCCGGGCTTCCTGCCGGGCATCGACCAGGAACGCGGCGGCATCATCCGCCATGGCGCCAAGATGCTGTTCGCCTATGCCTCGGCGACCGTGCCGAAAATCACGGTGATTCTGCGCAAGGCCTATGGCGGTTCCTACATCGCCATGTGCAGCCAGGAGATGGGGGCGGATTTCGTCTATGCTTGGCCGACTGCCGAAATCGCGGTGATGGGGGCCGAGGGCGCGGTGAACGTGCTGCACAGCAAGGAACTGAAGAGCGCGGAGAACCGCCGTGCCAAGGCCGCCGAACTGGCCGCCGCCTACCGGGCGGAATTCGCCACGCCGTACCTGTCCGCCGGCCGGGGCTACATCACCGACGTGATCGAGCCGGCGGCGACCCGCTGGATGGTGGCGCTGTCACTGCGCAAGGCGGCGACCAAGCGGGAAACCCGGCCGCCGAAGAAGCACGGGAACATCCCGCTGTGACCGGGCGGGGCAGGGCGCTTTCCCATGTATGAGCCGATCTTTCACAGCCAGGCCGGCGACTGGCTGGCCGGCATCGGCATCCTGAGTTGCGTGTACTGGGCGGTTCGCCTGCTCGCCGCGTTAATTCGGTACGCTCAGGAATCGCCGGTGGCCACCGGCACGCCCGCCACGGAACTGGCCTCGGCGCGCGCCGCCGCCGCCGTGGTGGCGCATCCCGGGCTTGGGGATGACCTGCCGGTGATCGCGGCGGCGGTGGCCGCCCTGCTGGACAGCCACCACATCGTGCATATCGAGGAAGTTCCGCACGGGCAGGTCTGGTCCGCGCAGGGACGCTGGCTGCACCAGACCTCGCATCGTCCGCGTTAGCCCCCCTGCCAGACGCCGCGCATTCGATGCGGGGCACCGGGAACACATAACCAATGCAGAAGACATTTCGGATCACGGTGGATGGCCGCAGCTACAATGTGGTCGTCGATGACATCACCCCACCGGCGCAAACCGGGGCGGCGACGCCGCCGCCCGTGGCTATCCAGGCCGAGCCGGCCGCGCCTGAACCCACGCCCACCGCCGCGGCGGTGATTCCGGCGGGGGCGGGCAGCGAGGTCGCGCCGCTGGCCGGCGTGGTGTATGCGATCGACGTGCATGTCGGCCAGGCGGTCAATCCGGGCGACAAGATCGCCACCATCGAGGCGATGAAGATGAAAACCTTCGTCATCGCCAAGGGGGCGGGCACCGTCACCGCCATCGCCGTCAAGGTCAATGACAGCGTCGAGACCGGTCAGGTGCTGCTGACGCTGGGCTGAACCCCGTGCCGGCGCTCCCGCCAGGGGAAGCCGCAGGAGAAGTTGCATGATCGTCCCCGATACGCTGCAAGGCGCGGTTGTCCTGAGCGTGATCGACTTCTTCCTGAGCATCGTCATGATCGGCGGCATCGGCGTGGTGCTCGCTTTGTTGCCGCTGCTCAACCGCCTCGGCCGGCTGGATGACACCAGCCTGCGCGGCGACCATTAGCCGCAACGCTCTGGGCGAAAGAGGCTCCCCGCATGCTCGAGCAGTTCGAGAGTTTTTTCGCGGCGCTGGCCGCGCAGACCGGGCTTGCCCATTTCTGGTGGGGCAACCTGGTCATGATCGCCGTCGGCGTCACCATGATCTGGCTGGCGGTGGTGAAGAAATACGAACCGCTGCTGCTGGTCGGCATCGGCTTCTCCTGCATCGTCTCCAACGTGCCGGGGTCCGACCTGATCCTGGAGGGCGGGCTGTTCCACTATGCCTACAAGGGCGTGGAATTGCTGATCCTGCCGCCGCTGATCTTCTTCGGCGTCGGCGCGATGACCGATTTCGGCCCGATGATCGCCAACCCCAAGCTGGTGCTGCTGGGGGCGGCGGCGCATCTGGGCATCTTCGTGGCGCTGATCGGCGCCAAGCTGATCGGCTTCACCATCTATGAGGCGGGCGCGATCGGCATCATCGGCGGCGCCGACGGGCCGATGGCGATCTTCATGGCGGTGAAGCTGGCGCCGCATCTGCTGCCGCAAATTTCGGTGGCCGCCTATTCCTACATGGCGCTGATGCCGCTGATCCAGCCGCCGGTGATGAAGCTGCTGACCAGCAGGCGGGAACGCATGATCCGCATGCCGAAGATGCGCCAGGTGTCGCGGCTGGAGCGGATCGCCTTTCCGATCGTCATCGCCATCATCGTCAACCTGTTCCTGCCGCCGGTGGCGCCGCTGATCACCATGTTGATGCTGGGCAACCTGTTCCGCGAGGTGCTGGTGACCGAACGCCTCGCGCGCACGGCGGCGAACGGGGTGATGAATGTGGTGATCGTGATCCTGACGGTGGCGATCGGCTCCACCATGGCGGCCGACAAGTTCCTGACCTGGCAAACCATCGAGGTGATCGGCCTCGGCCTGATCGCCTTCGTGTTCGGCACCGGCTCGGGGGTGGTGGGGGCGAAGATCATGAACCTGTTCCTGAAGGAACCGATCAACCCGCTGCTCGGCTCGGCCGGCATCGCCTCGGTGCCGATCGCGGCGCGGGTGTCGCACGTGGTGGCGTTGCAGGACGATCCCGAGAACTTCCTGATCTATCACGCCATGGGGCCGAATCTGGCCGGCGTGTTCGGCACCGCGCTGTCGGGTGGGATCATGCTGGCGTTGCTGATGCCGTCGTAGCCGCGGGGGATCTGGATCGTGCGGATTCCTCCTTGTTCCCAGATTGGGAACAAGCTATGAATCTGCGTGCAGGTCATCGCTAAACGGACGCTGAAGCTGTTCTGGGAGCGGCACCCCCAGGCGGAGGTGCCATTGCGGGCGTGGCACAGCCTTGTCAGTAAGGCTGAGTGGGACGGACCGGCGGACGTGAAGGGGATGTTCCGGTCGGTGGATTTCGTGGGTGACAACCGTGTTATCTTCGACGTCGGCGGCAACAAATACCGGCTGGTTGCCCGTGTTTCCTACCGCTTCCGGCGCGTAATGATCAAGTTCGTTGGCACCCACAGTGAGTACGATTCGATCAACCCGGAGACGGTGTGATGAACATCCGGCCCATCAACAGCGAGGCCAGTTACGATTGGGCGCTCAAGGAAATCGAACAATACTTCGACAATGAGCCCACCCCCGGCACGTCGGCGGCGGCACGCTTCGACGTGTTGGCCGCTCTCATCGAGCACTACGAGGCCAGGCACTGGCCGATCGAGGCGGCTGATCCGGTCGATGCGATCCGTTTTCGGATGGAGCAGGCCGGCTACACGCAGGCTGACCTGGCCGCTCTGCTGGGATCGCGTTCGCGTGCGTCGGAAATCCTCGCGCGCAAGCGCGAACTGACTATGGAGCAGGCGTTCCGCCTTCACCGCGAATGGCGGATTCCCGCTGAGGCGCTGATCCAGCCATCACGGTCAGATGCCTGAATCCAGAAGGGACCCATAGGGCGCGGGGCCGCGGCCGGCGCCCAGGCTGTTTCACCGCCCCCCAAGCGCGCCGATGATTCGTTCGGCGGCGCTGACCGGCGAGAGCGTCCCGGCGCGCACCTGCCGCTCGATTTCCGCCGCGTTTCGCCCGGCGGTCAGCATGGCGCGGACGTGCTGGTCCACCAGCGACCACATCCAGATGGTGTTCTGCCGCGCCCGCAAGGCGGCGAGCGCGCCGGAGCGTTCCCGTTCGCCTTGCCGGTCGGCGATGATCTGCCAGATGCGGTCCAGCCCGACGCCTTCCAGGGCGCTGCACGTCACCACCGGCGGTTCCGGCTCGCCGGGTTCGCACAGCAGGTGCATGGCGAAGGCGTATTGCGTGGCCGCGCGCCGCGCCGCGGCAATGTTGCCGCCGTCGGCCTTGGTGATGGCGATCATGTCGGCGCGTTCCAGCAGGCCGCGCTTGATGCCCTGCAATTCGTCGCCGGCGCCGGCCAGCATGAGCACCAGCAGGAAGTCGGTCATGTCGGCAACCGACACCTCGGACTGCCCGACGCCCACGGTCTCGACCAGCACCACATCGTAACCGGCCGCCTCGCAGACCAGCATAGTTTCACGGGTGGTGCGGGCAACGCCGCCCAGCACCAGGCCGCTGGGTGAGGGCCGGATGAAGGCGGCGGGGTCGGTCCCGAGCCGGGTCATGCGGGTCTTGTCGCCGAGCAGGCTGCCGCCGGAGCGGGTGGAGGAGGGGTCGATCGACAGCACCGCGACGCGATGCCCGCGGCCGGTGAGCCAGCTGCCGAGTGCCTCGATCAGCGCACTCTTGCCGGCACCCGGCACCCCGGTAATGCCGATTCGGGTGGATCGCCCGGTATGCGGCAGCAGCATGTTGATCAGCGCGGAGGCCATCTCGGCGTGCACCGCAAGGGTTGATTCCACCAAAGTAATGGCCCGCGCCAGCACAGCACGGTTGCCAGAAGTAACCCCCAAGTAAAGGGTTCCAAGGGCCTCCCGGCCCTTGGCGGGGTCCAGGGGCAGCGCCCCTGGCCTTCCTTCACTTCTCATCAGCCGCGCGCCGCTCCAGCAAATCGAGCAACTCGCCAGCGGAATCGGGAATCACCGTCCCCGGCCCAAAGATCGCATCGACGCCGTTCGCCCTGAGTTCGTCGTAATCCGCCGGCGGAATGACCCCGCCGGCCACCACCAGGATGTTCGGCGCCCCCAGCGCCACCAAGGCGCGCTTGAGCGCCGGAATCAACGTCAGGTGCCCGGCGGCGAGGGAGCTGGCGCCGACGATGTGCACGTCGTTGTCCACCGCCGCCTGGGCGGCTTCCTCGGGGGTCTGGAACAGCGGCCCCATATCGACGTCGAAGCCGAGATCGGCGAACGCCGAGGCGACCACCTGCTGGCCGCGGTCGTGGCCGTCCTGGCCGAGCTTGGCCACCAGGATGCGCGGGCGCCGCCCTTCGGATTCCAGGAAAGCCTCGACCCGGCCGCGGATGTTCTTCACCACCACGGCGCTGTCGCCCATCTGCCGGGCATAGACGCCGGTTGCCAGCTGCGGTTGCGGCTGGAAGCGCCGGAACTCCTTTTCCAGCGCGTCGCTGATTTCGCCCACGGTGGCCTTCAGCCGGGCGGCGGCGATCGACAGGTCGAGCAGGTTGCCCTCGCCGGTGCGGGCGCATTCGGTCAGCGCCGTCAGCGCCGCCTCGACCGCCGCCGGGTCGCGGGCGGCGCGCAGGTCGTGCAATCGCTGAATCTGGGCGGCGCGCACCGCGGTATTGTCGATCTTCAGCACGTTGACCGGCTCGTCATGGGCGGGCCGGTAGCGGTTCAGCCCGACGATGGTCTGCCGTCCGCTGTCGATCAGGGCCTGGGTGCGGGCCGCGGCATCGGCGATGCGCATTTTCGGCAGACCGGCCTCGATGGCGCGGGTCATGCCGCCATGTTCCTCGCATTCGACGATATGGGCCCAGGCCTTGCGGGCGAGTTCGCGGGTCAGCCATTCCACGTAGTAGCTGCCGCCCCAGGGGTCGATCACCGCATCGGTGTCGGTCTCCTCCTGCAGAAACAGCTGGGTGTTGCGGGCGATGCTGGCGGAGAATTCGGTGGGCAGGCCGAGCGCCTCGTCCAGCGAGTTGGAATGCAGGCTCTGGGTCTGGCCCTGGGTGGCGGCCATCGCCTCCACGCAGGTGCGGGTGACGTTGTTGAACACGTCCTGCGCGGTCAGGCTCCAGCCGCTGGTCTGGCTGTGGGTGCGCAGCGACAGGCTTTTCGGGTTGTGCGGATGGAACTGCTGGACGATCTTCGCCCACAGCATGCGCGCGGCGCGCATCTTGGCGATTTCCATCATCACGTTCTTGCCGATCGACCAGAAGAACGACAGACGCGGGGCGAAATCGTCCACCTTCAGGCCGGTGGCGATGCCGGTGCGCAGGTATTCCAGCCCGTCCGCCAGGGTGTAGCCCAGTTCCAGGTCGGCGGTCGCCCCAGCTTCCTGCATGTGATAGCCGGAAATGCTGATGCTGTTGAAGGCCGGCATGTGCTGGCTGGTGTAACGGAAGATGTCACCGACGATGCGCATGCTCGGGGTGGGCGGGTAGATGAAGGTGTTGCGGACCATGAACTCCTTGAGAATGTCGTTCTGAATGGTCCCGGTGAGCTGGGCCGGCTTCACCCCCTGTTCCTCGGCGGCGACCACATACATCGCCAGCACCGGCAGCACCGCGCCGTTCATCGTCATCGACACGCTGATCTGGTCGAGCGGCAGGCCGTCGAACAGGATGCGCATGTCGAGGATGCTGTCGATCGCCACCCCGGCCATGCCGACATCGCCGGCCACGCGGGGGTTGTCGGAATCGTAGCCGCGATGGGTCGGCAGGTCGAAGGCGATGCTCAGGCCCTTCTGCCCGGCCGCCATGTTGCGCTTATAGAACGCATTGGACGCCTCGGCGGTGGAGAAGCCGGCATATTGCCGCACCGTCCAGGGGCGGGTGACATACATCGACGCATACGGCCCGCGCACGAAGGGCGGAAAGCCCGGATAGCTGTCCAGATACGCCACATCGGCGATGTCCGCCCCGGTATAGAGCGGGTGGATGTCGATGCCTTCCTCGGTGCGCCAGTTCAGCTCGGCTAATGGCCGGCCGGCCAGCTGGGTCGCCGCCTCCTTCCAGGCGGCCAGATTGGCGGCGGCGGGCGGGCGCAGGGCGCTCCAGGGCGTGCCGGCGAAATTCGGAATGCGGCTCATGACAGGTTCTCCTGCGCCCGCAGCAGCGACCACAGCGTTTCCAGCACATCGCAGCGGACGAAAATGAAACGCTCGACGCCCGCCGCCCGGTAGCTGGCCTCGGCGGCGCCGGGATTGCCCGCCAGAATCACCTGGCGGGCGCCGGCCGCCTTCAGCTTTGGCGCCAGTTCGGGCACGATTGCGGGGTATCGCTTGTCGGTCGAGCAGATCACCGCGATCGTCGCGCCGCTGCCCGCGAAGGCGTCCACGGCGGCGTCCACGTCGCTGGCGGCGTCCGCGCCGAGCACCTGAAAGCCGCCGCTTTCAAAGAAGTTGCGGGCAAAATTCCGCCGCGCCGTCTGCTCGGCGATGCTGCCGACGCCGGCGAGCCAAACCCGCGGCGGGGTGCCGTGGCGGGCGGCGAAGGCGTCGGCCGCCCGGCGCAAATCCTCGAAGGCGGCGTCATAGGGATTCACTGCGAGCGGCGGAACCTGGATCGGTTCGCTGTCCGCCGGCACCAGCGCGGCGGCGATCTCGCCCAGCGTCGCACCGGCGCGCGCCGCGGCGATGGCGGCGGCGGTGCGGCTGTCCGCGGCGGCGGCCAGGGCGGCGAGCGCCTCGCCTGGCCGGTGGGCGCGGCGCCACGCCGCCAAACGCTGCGCCGCGGCGCGGGTCAGGGCGGCCCGGTCGATGGCTTCCTGCGGGCTGTGCAGTTCGTGGATGGTCGGGTGTTCGCTGATGCCGGTGATGGGCACGCGGCGGCTGGCGATGTCGCGCTCGCGGTGGCTGGCGACCTTGGCGATCCGGGCGGCGACCCAGCCGCCGGTGGCGGCGGCGATCATGCCGCCCTGCGCCTCGACCTGCTGGAACAGCGCCCATGCCTGCTCGGCGAAAGTCTGCGTGTAGCTCTCGATGTACCAGGACCCGCCGGCCGGATCGATGACCTGGCTCAGATGGCATTCCTCGGCCAGGATGAGCTGGGTGTTGCGGGCATTGCGGCGGCTCTGCCCGGTGCTGATGCCGGTGGTGGCATCGAACGGCACGGTGGTGATCGCCTCGGCGCCGGCGATGGCGCCGGCATAGGCGGCGACGGTGTTGCGCAGGATGTTGATCGACTGGCTGCGCGTGGTCAGCACCCGCCGCCCGGTGACCACCTGCATCCGCATGGCCTGGGAAGCCGGCGCGCCGCCGGCCGCCCCCACCGCCGCCGCCCACAGCACCCGGGCCGCCCGCAGCTTGGCGATCGCCTGGTAGAAACGGGCGCCGACACTGATACGAAAGCGGATCTGCCGCGCGGCGCTGTCCACGTCCAGCCCGGCGCCGGTGAGCGCGCGCAGATACTCCACGCCGGTGGCGAGCAGGAAAGCGAGGTCCTGCACCGAATCGGCGCCGGCATCGTGATAGGGAGCGGTGCACACTTCGACCGCGGTCACGCCCGGCGCGTGGGCGGCGGTCCAGGCGGCCAGATCGGCCAGGTCGGCCAGCGCGCGCTCAACCGGCACCGGCAGCGCGCCATGCCGCATGAGCGTGCCGAGCGGATCGGCGGCGAAACCGCCGAGCAGCTTTCCCACCGGCACCCCGGCGGCCTCGGCGGCGGCGACATGCAAAGCGGCGGCCGGCAGGAAGGCGGCCCCGGCATGCAGCCACACCCCGGCGATGTCGAGCCGCACGCCCTCCAGCACCTGCGCCAGATCGGCGGTGGTGGAGACCATCACGCCATCGCGCCCGGCCAGTTCCGCCGCCAGCGGGCTGTCGGCGTCATGGCCCTGGCCGGAAGCCGCGTCCAGGCGCAACGCCACCGAGGTGGCGCCACCGGCGAGGTCGTCGAGGATTTGCCCGTTCGCCCGGGCCGGCTCCGGGTGATCCGGCTCCTGGCGGATGTCCCAGCCATTCAGCGTGTTACCCAGCGGCGAGGCGGCGCGGGCGAACGGGGGCGCGCCCGGCAGGCCGGCGGGATCGTGCCGGGTGGAGAAGATGGCCTCGGTATAGAGCGGCTGAAGCTCGATGCCCTCATAGCTTTTCGAGATCATCCGCTTTTCGAAGGGAGCGCCCTTCAAATCGATTTCGACACTCTGGCGCCAGGTGGCGTAGTCGATGGGCGGAAAATCCGAGCCGGATTGGAAGTCGTTGGTCATGATTGCCGTCCTCTCAGGAAACCCGGTTGGGCAGCCGTCCGAAACAGGCCACTACGAACAGGGATGGACCAGGTCAAGTGACGTTGGGTGACACAAGGCGTGGACTTTCAACCGCTTTCGGCCGCCAGCCGCCGGCGCGCGTCCTCCAGCCGGATGCGGTCGGGCGCCTGCATCTCCGTCGGCTTGAGGTCCAGCGCCTCCAGCGCGTCGATCATCGCCTCCACCACCACCAGCCGGGTGAACCACTTGTTGTTGGCCGGCACCACATACCAGGGCGCGTGCGGCGCCGCGGTGGCGGTGATGGCTTCCTCGTAGGCGTCCATGTAGGCGTTCCAATGTGCCCGCTCGGCGATGTCGGAAGCGCTGAATTTCCAGTTCTTGTCCGGATCGTCCAGCCGCGCCAGGAAGCGGCGCTTCTGTTCATCGAACGAGAGATTCAGAAAGAACTTCAGCACCACCAGGCCCTGGCGCGACAGATAGCGCTCGAAGCCGGCGATGTCGTCCAGCCGGTGCTCCCAGACTTTCCGGCCGGTCAGCTCCGGCGGCAGGCGCTGGGCGCCCAGCACTTCCGGGTGCACCCGCACCACCAGCACTTCCTCGTAATGGCTGCGGTTGAAGATGCCGATATTGCCGCGCTCGGGCAGCCTGCGCGCGATACGCCACAGAAAGTCGTGCGCCAGTTCCTCGGGTCCCGGCACCTTGAAGCTGGTCACCTGCACGCCCTGCGGGTTCACCCCGGACATGACATGCTTGATGGTGCCGTCCTTGCCGGCCGCGTCCATCGCCTGAAAGATGCACAGCAGCCCCCAGCGCGCGTTCGGGTACAGCAGTTCCTGCAATGCCGCCAGCCGCGTTACCCCGTCGGCCAGCAGCACCTCCGCCTCCTGCTGGTCCACGATGCCCTCGGCGATGTCGTCGGGGTCGTGCTCCTTCAGCCGGAAGCCTCTGCCTTCGGTGATGCGGTAGCGTTCCAGGGCGCGTTTCAGATGCTTGCGTTTCATCGACGCCTCACCCGCCCCGCTTGACCGCCAGCGCCGCCGGCGCCTGGCAGGTCGGCATCATTTCGATGCGGTTGATGTTCACGTGCGGCGGTAGCGTCACCGCCCAGGCCACCGCCTCGGCGATGTCCTGGGGCGTCAGCGGCTGCACGCCGGCGTACATCGCCGCCGCCCGCGCCGTGTCGCCGCCGAAGCGGATCACGCTGAATTCGGAGCCGCCGACCAGCCCCGGCTCGATGTCGGTCACCCGCACGAAGGTTCCCACCAGATCGGCCTTCAGGCCCAGGCTGAACTGGGTCACGAACGCCTTGGAGGCGCCGTACACATGCCCGCCGGGGTAGGGGTAAATGCCGGCGGTGCTGCCCAGATTCACCACATGGCCGCGGTTGCGCTCCACCATGGAGGGCAGCAGCGCGCGGGTCAGCCGCAGCAGGCCCATGACGTTGGTGGCGACCATGATTTCCCAGTCCGCCAGCGAGGCTTTCCAGGCCGGGTCCAGCCCGAGTCCGAGACCGGCGTTGTTCACCAGCACGTCCACCTGCCGCCAGCCCTCGGGCAGGCTGCCCGGCAGGGCGGCGGTGGCGGCCGCGTCGGTCACGTCCAATTGAAGCGGCAGCAGGTTGGGGCCGAGGTCGCGCGCCAGGGCCTCCAGCCGGGGCAGCCGCCGCGCCGCGGCGATCACCCGGTGGCCGTCGCGCACGAAGCGCCGCGAGATGGCCTCGCCGAACCCGGCCGATGCGCCGGTGACCAGGATTGTAAGTGTCACTGCCGGTTCCCGTCCGTTCCATCCGTTCGCGTTATCCGTGCACAGCCCGGCCCGGTTGGCAACCGCGCGCTGCTGTCAGTCCGGCAGCAGAAAACGCACCGACACCGGGCAATGGTCGGAAAGCCGGTCGCGCCATTCCTCGCCGCTCTCACGATATACCAGCACCCGCAGCGTTTCCGCGCGCATCCAGGCGCCGGCCGCCCCACCGGCGATGATGTGGTCGATGAAGCCGCCGCCGCCCCAGCACGGGCTTGACCGCCCCTCGGTGACGCGCGCCAGCCTGCCGCCCTGCTGCAAGGCGGCAAAGAACCCGTCGCCCGCATCCATCCAGCGGTTGAAGTCGCCCAGCAGCACGAACGGCACGCCCTCGTCGCGCCGCTGCGCCACCCAGCCCTGCAATGCCGCCAGTTGCGCCCGCAGCAGCGGACAGGCCGGGCGCGTCCGGTCGGTCAGCCGCTCCTGCCGGCAGCCCTGCTTCAGATGCACACTCAGCAGCCGCAGCCGGCCGCCGGACCCGTCCAGGGTGATGTCGGCGCCGGAACGCAGCCGCGTCGTTCCCGGCAGTTCCAACGCCGTCAGGTCGGGGTTGGCGGTGAAGGCCAGGCCCCGCCGCACCGCGAAGCCCACCCGCTGCACCACCCGGTCGGCGGTCAGGTGCAAGTTGTACTGCGCCGGCGGGAACACGGTTTCGGCCGCCGCCGCGCCGTCCACTTCCTGCAACGCCACCACATCGGCCGCCAGCGCGGCGGCATAGCCGCGCAGCCGCGCGAGGTCGGCGGTTTGTTTCGGCCGCACATCCGCCGGCAACGTTGGGTCGCCGGCCGGCCGCAAGGTGAGCCAGTCGAGGTTCCAGGTGGCGAGCTTGAGCTCCGCCGCCGCCGCGGGACCCGCCAGCAGCATCGCCAACAGGGCGAGAACCGGCCCGCGACGGCGGCCGGGCGCGCATGCCATCTTCCCCGCTCCATCCCGTCAGGAGGGTGGCGGTTAGCAAACGGCGGGGGCGGTGTCCATGCGGGAGCGACATGCCATCACCCTGGCAGGCCCGGCCTTGCCCGGCCTTGCCCGGGCCGATACGGTGCCCCATGGCCACCACGAAAAGAAAATCCTCCCTGATCTCGCACGGCGTCGCGGCGCAAAACCGCAAGGCGCGCTTCGACTATTTCATCAAGGAGCAGGTCGAGGCCGGCATGGTGCTGAAGGGGCCGGAGGTGAAGTCCCTGCGCGCCGGCCGCGCCACCCTCAGCGAGGCATGGGCCGGCGAGCGTGACGGCGAGTTGTGGCTGTTCAACTGCTACATCCCCGAATACCAGGGCGGCGTGCTGTCGCGCTTCGAGCCGCGCGCCCCGCGCAAGCTGCTGGTCAAGCGCAAGGAGGCCAACCGTCTGCTCGGCGCGGTGGCGCGCGACGGCATCACCCTGGTGCCGCTCGACATCCACTTTAACGACCGCGGCATCGCCAAGGTGCAACTCGGGGTGGGCCAGGGCCGCACCAAGAGCGACAAGCGCCATGCCATCGCCGAGCGCGACTGGCAGCGCGACAAGGCCCGGCTGATGCGCGAACGCGGATAGGCAGCCTGCCCCGTCCGCCGGCGCCCAGCCCACCTTCAGGCGTCCGCTTTCAGGCGCCCGCTTTCAGACGTGCCACCAGATCGAACATGACGGCCTGGAACATCTCCTCGGTGAGCCGCCTGGTGGAGGTGTTGTAGCGGCTGACGTGATAGCTGTCGGCCAGCAGCAGCCCGTCGGGCAGTTCGTGCACCGCGGCGTGGCGGAAGCGGAAGCGGGTGGGCGGGATGCCGCAGGCTTTCAGCACCGCGGCATGCGCCAGCACGCCAAGCGCCAGCACAACCCGCAGATTCGCCATGCCCTGCAACTCGCCGGCCAGGAACCGGTTGCAGGCGGCGACCTCGCCGGGTTCGGGCAGGTTGGCCGGCGGCACGCAGCGCACCGCGTTGACGATGCGGGTATCCTTCAGCACCAGCCCGTCATCGGCTTCGGCGCGGTAGTCGCCCTCGGCGAGGCCGAAATGCAGCAGAGTATGGTACAGTAGCAGCCCGGCATGGTCGCCGGTAAACGGCCGCCCGGTTCGGTTGGCGCCGCGCAAGCCCGGCGCCATGCCCACCACCAGCAGCCGCGCCCCGGCCGGGCCGAAGCTGGGCACCGGGGCGTTGAACCAGTCCGGGTTGGCGTCGCGGTTGGCCTGGCGGAAAGCGGCCAGGCGCGGGCAGAGCGGGCAGTCCCGCTCCGGGGCGGCGATCACGGCGGTCTCGGTGTCCAGCATTACCGGCGCTCAGGCCGGTTCAGGGCTGTCCGCGAACGGCTCGGCGGGGGTCGGGCGCAGCGACAAGCGGGCTGCGCGCGGCTCCATCTGCCGGCGGGTGAACTCCGGCGCGATCTCGGCCAGTTCCAAAAACTGATCGGCCTGGCGGCGCAACTCGTCGGCCACCATCGGCGGCGTGGTGCGGATGGACGACACCACCGACACCCGCACGCCACGTCGCTGCACCGCCTCGACCAGCCGGCGGAAATCGGAGTCGCCGCTGAACAGCACGGCGTGGTCGATCTTGTCGGCCAGTTCCAGCATGTCGATGGCCAGCTCGATGTCCATGTTGCCCTTGACGCGGCGGCGTCCGGCGGCGTCGGTAAATTCCTTGGCCGGCTTGGTCACCAAAGTATAGCCATTATAGGCGAGCCAGTCCGTCAGGGGCTTGAGCGGCGAATATTCCTCGGTTTCCAGCACGGCGGAATAGTAATACGCGCGGATTACATGGCACTTCTTGCGAAAAAATTCGAGCAGATTTCGATAGTCCACATCGAACCCGAGATTGCGCGAGGCGGAATACAGGTTGGCGCCGTCGATGAACAAGGCGACACGTTCGGTGGGAAGGAATTGCATCAGATGGGGCCTTTCGGACGTTGGGGGCGGTGCTGCGATGGGTGCTGGCCGGAACAACACAACCCTCCGGCGCATGGATATGATAATCCAGCCGGCATGTTGCCGAAAGATGCAAGGTTCATTTCCACGTGAGGACATACGTGATTCTTGTCGCCATCGGGGCCAACCTTCCGGACCGGGCGGGGCGCGACCCGCTCGCCACCTGCCGCCAGGCGGCCGAGGCGCTGCGCGCGCTGCCGGGAATGCGGGTGGTTGCCGTGTCGCCCTGGTACCGCACCGCCCCGGTGCCGCCCTCCGGCCAGCCCGATTACGTCAACGGCGTGGTCCGGCTGGAAGGCGACGCCGACCCGGCCGATCTGCTGGCCCGTCTGCAGGCGATCGAGGCGCAGGCCGGGCGGGTGCGCGGCGAGGCCAATGCCGCGCGCACGCTGGACCTGGACATCATCGACCTGAACGGGGCGGTGCGCGCGGCGCCCGACCCGGTGCTGCCGCATCCGCGGGCGCATCTGCGGGGCTTCGTGCTGCGCCCGCTGCATGACGTGGCGCCGGACTGGGTGCATCCGCTGCTGGGGGCGGGGGCGGGGGCGCTGCTGCGCGGCCTGCCGCCCCAGGCCATCGCACGGCTGTGACCCGAACTCCTTGCTGCTTTGCAGCAATCACTTGCTTTCGCGGGTGCGCGGCCGTATCTAAGCAGACTACCCTGTACCGCCTGACCGGAGGTTGAGCGCATGGCGCGCGTCACCGTTGAAGACTGCGTCCAGAAGATTCCGAACCGCTTTGAACTGGTGCTGCTCGCCGCCCAGCGCGCGCGCAACCTCTCGCGCGGCGAGGAAATCACCCTGGACCGGGACGACGACAAGAACCCGGTGGTCGCCCTGCGCGAGATCGCCGAGGAAACCATTCCGCTGGAGCGGCTGGAGCAGGACCTGATCAAGTCGCTCTCCCGCGCGCCCGAGCCCGAGCCGGCCGACGAGGAGGTGCTCGACCTCATCCCGACCGACCAGAACATCTTCGGCCTGCAGGACATCTCCGCCGACGAGGAGGGTCAGCAATTGCCGGCGGATGGCGACGACGTCGCCCCCGACGACCTCGAGGCGGCCATCGAGGCGGAGCTTGGCGGCCGCCGCCGGTAACAGGTCATGACAGGCGGCGCTCCCACGGTCTGGCGTGCCGCGCCGGTTTGCGGCCCTGACGGCACCGCCAAGGCGCCGCCAGCCGCGGAAGTGGCTCCAGCAGCGGTCGCAACCGAACCACCACCCGGCGCAGAACAGCCCCCGGCGGGCGATATCGGCAAGCTGCTCGCGCGCATCCGCAGCTACGACCCCAAGGCCGATCTCGCCGTCGTCGAGGCCGCCTACAACCTCGCCGCCGAGGCGCATCGCGGCCAGAAGCGCGACAACGGCGACCCCTATATCAGCCATCCGGTGGCGGTGGCCGAAATCCTGGCCGGCTACCGGCTGGATACCCGCACCATCGCCACCGCCTTCCTGCACGACGTCGTCGAGGATACCGGCGTCACCCGCGCCGTGCTGGAGCGGCGCTTCGGGGCCGAGATCGCCGAGCTGGTGGACGGCGTTACCAAGCTGACCCGGCTGGAACTGCAATCGGACCGCACCAAGCAGGCGGAGAATTTCCGCAAGCTCGTGCTGGCGATGAGCCGCGACATCCGCGTGCTGCTGGTCAAGCTGGCCGACCGCCTGCACAACATGCGCACGCTGCATTTCGTCGAGCAGGCGGCGCGGCGGCAGCGCATCGCCCGCGAAACCATGGACATCTATGCGCCGCTGGCCGAGCGCATCGGCATGGACGCGGTCAAGACCGAGTTGCAAACGCTGTCCTTCGCGCAGCTGGAACCCGAGGCGTATGAGACCATCCAGGCGCGGCTGAATTTCCTGCGCGGCCAGGGCGCGGACGTGATCGAGGAGGTGCGCGCCGAACTGGTCAAGGTTTGCCGCGAGTCCGGCATCGAACAGGTGGAGGTGTCGGGCCGCGAGAAGTCGCCCTACTCGATCTGGGAGAAGATGCAGCGCCGCAACGTCCAGTTCGAGCAGCTGTCCGACATCATGGCGTTCCGCATCGTGGTGCCGACCCGCGAGGATTGCTACGGGGCGCTGGGGGCGGTGCACGCCGCCTATCCGGTGATTGCCGGCCGCTTCAAGGATTACATCTCCACCCCCAAGCCGAACGGCTACCGCAGCCTGCACACCGGCGTCACCCTGCGCGAGCCGCGCAACCAGAAGATCGAGGTGCAGATACGCACCGATGAGATGCACGACATCGCCGAGAACGGCGTGGCCGCGCACTGGATATACAAGCAGCACGACGCCGCCGCCGCCGAGGCGCAGCGCTTCCGCTGGGTGCAGGACCTGCTGGAGATCCTCGACAACTCCACCCCCGACGAGTTTCTGGAGAACACAAGGCTGGAGCTGTACCAGGACCAGGTGTTCTGCTTCACCCCGAAGGGGCAGCTGATCCAGCTACCGCGCGGCGCGACATCGGTGGATTTCGCCTACGCCGTGCACAGCCAGGTCGGCGACACCTGCGTCGGCGCCAAGATCAACGGCCGGCTGCTGCCGCTGCGCCACGAACTGCAGAACGGCGATCAGGTCGAGATCATGACTTCCCGCGGCGGCACGCCAAGCCCGCAATGGGAGCGTTTCGTCGTTACCGGCAAGGCGCGCGCGCGCATCCGCCGCTACGTGCAGCAGCAGCAGCGCCAGCAGCACCGCGACGCCGGCAAGACCGCGCTGGCCCGCGCGTTCCGCCAGGAGGGGGTGGACGGGTCGGAGAAGGTGCTGGAGCAGGCACTGAAATCCGAGCCCGGGGCGAAGGCGCTGAAGGCGGCGACGCTGGACGATTTGTACGTGGCGGTGGGCAACGGCAACATCGCCGCCCGCGAGGTGGTCACCTGCGCCTATCCCGAACTGCGCCAGGCCCCGCGCTCGCCGCGCATGCTGCCCAGCCTGCCCAGCCGCCCGGCAAACGCGGGCGGGGGCAAGATTCTGCCGATCAGCGGGCTGGTGGCGGGCATGGCCATTCACTACGCCGGATGCTGCCATCCGCTGCCGGGTGACCGCATCGTCGGCATCGTCACCACCGGCAAGGGCGTCACCATCCACACCCGCGAATGCCCCACGCTGGAAAGCTTCGCCGCCACGCCGGAGCGGTTCATCGACGTGGACTGGGAGCCGGCGGCGTTCGCCCCGGAAAGCCGCGTCAAGGGCGAGGGCCATACCGGCCGGGTGTCGGTGATCGCCAGCAACGAGCCGGCGGCGCTGGCCGAGATCACCAATGCGGTGACCAGACAGGACGGGGCGATCGCCTCGCTGCGGGTGGTCAGCCGGCAGAGCGATTTCTTCGAGGCGGTGGTGGATGTCGAGGTGCGCGATCTGCCGCATCTCAGCCGTGTCATCGCCGGCCTGCGCGCGGCCAAGGTGGTGCACCAGGTCGAGCGGGCGCGGGGGTAGCGAGATCGTCTCGCGTGCCTGCCGGCAGCCGAAGCTTCGCAGTTGCCCAATCCAATGTCGCAGAAGGGATATTATGGAAACTCGCGTGCTGAATCCGCCGTGGCATGTCCTTGGGGCCTATCCGGGCGCTTCGATCACCATGCCGTCATAGCCTGGCTCGACCCCCGCCGGCAGGCGCTCGCGCAGCCAGGCCCAGTCCATGTCCTGTCCCATATGCGTCAGCACCGCCCGCCGCGGCCGCACCCGCGCCACCCACTCCAGCACCCGGTCCAGGCAGGCATGGGTGCGGTGCTCGCCGCGTTGGAAGCATCCCACCACCCAGGTATCCACCCCCGCCAAGGTTCCGAAGGCCGCCTCGTCCAACGCCACCGCGTCGGTCGAATAGGCGAACCCGCCGGCACGCAGGCCGAGCGAGCGGGTATATCCATGGTCCTGGTCGAAGGTGACGATCCGCACCCCCCCGGCCGCCACCGCCTCGCCCGGCACGACGGCGCGCGCCTGCAATGCCGGGCGATAGAAGCCGGGCGGCTGCCAGGGCCGGAAAGCGTAATCGAAACGCCGTTCGATTTCGCCGAGCGTCGCTTCGGTCGCGAACGCCTCCAGCGGCCGGCCAACGATGCGGTTGAGCAGGCGCACATCGTCCAGGCCGAGAATGTGGTCGGCATGCGCATGGGTGAACAGCACCGCGTCCACCTGTGCGATGGCGCAGTTCAGCAGTTGCGTCCGCATGTCCGGCGAGGTGTCCACCAGCAGCGCCCCTGCCTGGCCCTGCAGCACGATGCTGCTGCGGGTGCGCCGGTTGTGCGGCTCGGCCGGGTCGCAGACGCCCCAGTCGCCGCGCCCGTCGGCGCCGCCGATATGCGGCACCCCGGCCGACCCGCCGGTGCCGAGCAGAATGGCGCGGATCGCGGTCACGCTGTCGCGGCGACCCGGGCCTTGGCGAACAGTCGCCGGAAATTTGCCGTGGTCTGCGCCGCCAGCGCCGCCGGGGTGAGTCCCTTCACGTCCGCCAGCACCCGGGCGGTATGCGCCACCCAGGCCGGCTCGTTGCGCTTGCCGCGGTACGGCACCGGCGCCAAATACGGCGAGTCGGTCTCCACGAGCAACCGATCCACCGGAATATCGCGCGCTATCTCCCTGATTTCAGAAGATTTTGGAAAGGTGAGTATGCCCGAGAAGCTGACATATCCGCCCAACGCCACGGCCGCCTCGGCCAACCCCCGGCCGGAGCTGAAACAGTGCAGAAGGAACTCGAAGTGTCCGCCGTTAGACCTTTCATCTTGCAGGATATTGATCATATCCTCATCGGCGTCGCGGGTATGGATGGCCAGCGGCAGGCCGGCGAGCACCGCCGCCCGCACATGGGCGCGGAAACTGGCCTGCTGCACGTCCCGCGGGGCCTTGTCGTAAAAATAGTCCAGCCCGGTTTCGCCAATGCCAATGCAGCGCGGATGCAGCGCCAGCGCGGCAATGGAATCGGGTGCCGGAATCGGGGTTTCCGCGGCGTGGTGCGGATGCACCCCGACCGTGCACCACACATTGGGATGCGCCTCGGCAATCGAGAATATCTCGGCCGAACCGGTCAGGCGGGTACTGATGGTCACCATCTCGCCCACCCCCGCCTCGGCCGCGCGGGTCAGCACCGCCTCGATCTCGTTGGGGCGGAAATAGTCCAGATGGCAATGCGAATCGATCAACATCGTATTGTTATGCTACATCATCGCTATGGCGGGGAAACACCCCCTGTGGCGGCGGCAACGCCGTCCCGTCGGGCAGCGGCGCGACCAGCGCGGCGAGGTCACGCGCCTCCGCCGGCACGCCGAGCTGGTCCAGCATCCTTGCCATGCTGCCCGGCATGAAGGGTTGCAGCACGGTGGCGACGACGCGCAGCACGTCGGCCAGCACCCGCAGCACGACGGCCATGCGCTCGGGGTCGGTCTTTTTCAGTGCCCAGGGAGCCTGCCGGTCGATGTAGCCATTGCCGGCGCGCACCACCTTCCACACCTCCTCCAGCGCCTCGTGGAAGGCCTGGCGGTCGATCTGCCCGCGCAGCAGGCCGGGCAGCGCCCCGGCGGCATCCAGGATGGCGGTGTCATCCTCGGTGGGCTGGCCACGCGGCGGCAGAACCCCGCCGCAGTTGCGCGCGATCAGGCTCAGCGAGCGCTGCGCCAGATTGCCGAGATCGTTGGCCAGTTCGCCATTCATCCGCTGCACCAGCGCGCGCCGGCTGAAATCGCCGTCATTGCCGAACGGCACCTCGCGCAGCAGAAAATAGCGCACCGGGTCCAGCCCGTAGGCCGTGACCAGATCGGCGGGCGCGATCACGTTGCCCAGCGACTTGCTCATCTTCTCGCCCTCGATGGTCCACCAGCCATGGGCGAACACGCGACGGGGCGGCGCCAGCCCGGCGGCCATCAGGAAGGCCGGCCAGTAGACGGTGTGGAAGCGCAGGATGTCCTTGCCGACCATGTGCAGATCGGCCGGCCAGAACCCGGCGCGCGGTGCGGCCGGGTCCGGCCAGCCGGTGGCGGTGACGTAGTTGTTCAGCGCGTCCAGCCACACATACATCACATGGTCCGGGTCGCCCGGCACCGGGATGCCCCAGCGGAAGCTGGTGCGGCTGATCGACAAATCCTTCAGGCCGCCGCGCACGAAGCTCAGCACCTCGTTGCGGCGGCTGGTCGGGGCAATGAAGTCGGGATGGGTTTCGTAGAATTCCAGCAGCCTGTCCTGCCAGGCGGAGAGGCGGAAGAAGTAACTCGGCTCGACCACCCACTCCACCGGCGCCCCCGACGGCGCCACCCGGGTGCCGTCCGGCCGGGTGGTGAGTTCCCCCTCGTCATAGAACGCTTCGTCGCGGACCGCGTACCAGCCCTCATAGGCACCCAGATAGATCTGGCCCGCATCCAGCAACCGGCGCCACAATTCGGCGGTGGCCAGCTTGTGGCGCTTCTCGGTGGTGCGGATGAAATCGTCATTGGAGATGCCCATCGTCGCCGCCATCTCGCGGAAGGCAGGGCTGACCCGGTCGGTGAATGCCTGCGGATCAAGCCCGGCGGCACCGGCGGCCTTTTCCACTTTCTGGCCATGCTCGTCGGTGCCGGTCAGCAGGAACACGTCGAAACCGTCCAGCCGCTTCCAGCGCGCCAGCACGTCGCAGGCAACCGAGGTGTAGGCGTGGCCGATATGCGGCACGTCGTTCACGTAATAGATGGGTGTCGTGACATAGAATTTTGTTTTCATGGTACTCTCGTGGCGTTGCCGGCCAGCAAAGTGAGGCCGGTCACGATGGCTTGCCGGCGGTCGAGGTGGAACGCTTCGGTTTCGTCCTGCAAGCGGCACAGGCCGTGCCACACGTCGACCCAGGCATCAAGGGGCCGGGCGCCGATCAGCCTGATCTGGCCGGGATCGGCGCAACCGCGGGCGGCATCGCGCACCGCCGCCGCCACCGCGGTGCGCAGCATGTCCATGAAGGTGGAGAACGCCTCGTCGTCGCGGCCGAGCGCGTCGGCAACCCCGTGCGCCCGGCCGGTGTCGAGCCGGGGCAGGTTCTCCAGCACCTCCGACACCAGCCCGGCCAGCTTGACGCCGTCGCCCGCCGCGAGCGCCAGGGCGCGTCCAGGCGAGCCCTCGGCCAGGCCGGCCAGGCGGTCACGCTCGGCCGGATCAAGGCCGGGCTGGTAGCGGTCGAGCAGGGCGGCCACCTCGGCGTCGGTCAGCGGCGACAGGCGCAGGCGGCGGCAGCGGCTGCGGATGGTGGGCAGCAACCGCCCCGGCGCGGCGCAGGCCAGCAGCAGCACGGTGCGCGGCGGCGGTTCCTCCAGCATTTTCAGCACCGCGTTGGCGGCCTGCTGGTTGAGGTCCTCGGCGCCGTCCACCACCACCACGCGCCAGCCGCCCTCGGCCGGGGTGAGGTGCAGGAACTCGGGTATGCCGCGGGCATCGGCGACGACGATCTCGCCGCGCAGTTTTTTCCGCTTCGGGTCCCACTCGCGCTCGATGGTCAGCAGGTCGGCATGGGTGCCGGCGGCGACGCGGCGAAACACCGGATGGGATTCCGGCAGGAACAGATCATCGCCGGCGCCGCCGGCCAGCAGGCGGCGGGCGAAGCGGAAGGCGAGCGTGGCCTTGCCGATGCCGGGCGGGCCGGTGATCAGCCAGGCGTGGTGCAGGCGGCCGGCGCGCACCGCCTCGGCCAGCGCCGCCTCGGCGGCAGCGTGGCCAACGAGGTGGGGATTGGCGCGCGGGTCGGGGGCGGTCATGCAGGGGTCCTTGGCGGGGCGGTTGGGGCGGGGCGGTTGGACGCTGCATACCGCAGACGCGGCGCCTGCCGCCACTTGCGCGGCATCACGTCGCGCATATCAAGCGCCTTGGACTGGCCCACCAGGACCCGCTGGAGGGGCAGCCAGCGCCCGCGTCCCGCATAGACGGCCCGTTAGCAATCACCGCGGCATAATGGCCGGCAGCGCAGCATGCATTGAAACTGCACCACAGGCAGGAGGCGGTCGAATGCCGCATGACTCTGACCAATTCCCGGATGTTGACTCTGACAAATGCCCTGATGTGACCGAGGCTCGCGTGAAGCTGGCCGAGCAGCTGGCTGAACTTCAGCGAGTCCACCTCGATCTGGCGGCAAGTTCGCGGTCCCTCAAGGCACTCGGCAACGACGGCCAGGCTCTGGCTGAAATACGGCTCGGCTATGAAATGCTTGAGCAGTACATCGCCATATCCGACGCATTCCTGGAAAATATGCACGGGCGTTTCGAGGCCCGGCTCGCATTCCTGCGCCGGGCGGAGCCGCAGGCTGACGGCAAGCCAGGCAAGCCGGACCTGGCGCCCGGCCACACGCTGTTCTGGCTGGAGTTCTCACGCCTGACCTCGGTTCTGCGTCGCATGCCGAGGCACGTGGAGTTCTGACGCTGACGGCCATCCCGGCGCAGCATGACACATGCGCCGGGAAGCTGCTGCGCCCAGCCCGATCGAGGCGAAGAACAGCAGCAGCAAGGTGGACCTGGACTCCGTCTCCAGCAACAGAGTCCGGCTTCAGACCTTGGCGCGCCGCTTCGCCGTGGGCTTCGTGGGCTTCAGCTTGCCGTAAAGCTGGGCATAGTAAGTGTCCGCCAGTTGCAGCGCGGCCACCGGGTTGTGGCCCAGCACCCGGTCCTTGGTGACCAGCACCGTCGTCGGCGCGTTGGCGTATTTGAAGAACAGGCTGTCGTGACCGAGGCACAGGCCCATCACCACGTTGAACTCGCTGTCATGCGCGTTCAGCATCTCGGCCTGGGCGATCGGGTTGCAGGCGGGCTCGAAATGGCCCGGGCGGAGCTTCTGCGCGTCGGCGACGCCGATTTCCTCCTTGGGGATGCTGCCGCTCTTGCAGCCGACCGAGATCACTTCCAGCCCGTGGCTTTCCAGGATGCCGGCGAGCACGTTGGACAGGTCCAGCAGGCCGATGCAGGTGGCGATGCCGATTTTCTTCCAGCCCATGCGCCGGGCGAACTCGACCACTTCCTGCACGCGGGTCCATTTGCAGTAGCCGTCGGATTCCACCAGGGCGGATTCGCGGGCGAAACGGGCGATCTCGGGATCGTCATATTGCGCGCGGGCATGCGCCAGGGTGGCGGGGTCGATCTTGCTGGGGCAGAAGCCCGGCCCGCTGGTGCCGGCCTCGCCAACCTTGCAGGCGCGCACGGTGGCGGGACAGGCGGCGCAGGCCGGATCAACATAGGTCATGGGTTAACCACATCGCGGTTGCCCCGCCAGAATGCGCGGAATGGCGGATTGCACCCTTGACATGGATCAAGTTGCGCAAACCACGTTTCATGATGCGCCTTTCCGCCCGCCCGGTGTTCCCCGCCCGCCGCTCAGCGCCGGCGGAGTTGCGAAACGTCGCGCACCGCCCCGTGGGCGGCGCTGGTGGTCAGCGCGGCGTAGGCCTGAAGTGCCGGCGAAACCCGGCGGTCGCGCGCCGCCGGCTGCCAGGCATCGGCGCCGCGCGCTTCCATCGCCGCGCGGCGGCGGGCGATTTCGCCATCCTCCACCACCAGGCGGATGAGGCGGGCCGGGATGTCGATCTCGATCAGGTCCCCCTCCTCCACCAGGCCGATCGTGCCGCCCTCGGCCGCCTCGGGCGAGACATGGCCGATCGACAGCCCCGCGGTGCCGCCGGAGAACCGGCCGTCGGTGACCAGGGCGCACAGCTTGCCCAGCCCCTTCGACTTCAGGTAGCTGGTCGGATACAGCATTTCCTGCATGCCCGGCCCGCCTTTCGGGCCTTCGTAGCGGATCAGCACCACGTCGCCGGCGACCACCCGGCCGCCGAGAATGGCGGAAACCGCGTCGTCCTGGCTTTCAAAGATGCGGGCGGGGCCGGTGAAGCGGAGATTGGCGGCGTCCACCCCGGCGGTCTTCACCACGCTGCCGTCCTCGGCCAGGTTGCCGTACAGGATCGCCAGCCCGCCATCCTTCGAGTAGGCATGCGCGACATCGCGGATCACCCCGGCGGCGCGGTCGAGGTCCGGCGCGGCCCAGCGGGCGGACTGGCTGAACGCCTCGATGCTCGGCACGCCGCCCGGGGCGGCGCGGAAGAATTCGTGCACCGAGGCCGCATCGGTGCGGCCCACATCCCAGTGTTCCAGCGCCTCGCCGAGGGTGCGGGCGTGCACGGTGGACACCGAGCGGTCGATCAGCCCGGCCTGGGCGAGTTCGCCGAGGATGGCAAAGATGCCGCCGGCGCGATGCACATCCTCCAGATGCACGTGCGACAGCGACGGCGCCACCTTGCACAGCACCGGCACGCGGCGGGAAAGCCGGTCGATGTCGCGCATGGTGAACGGCACGCCGGCCTCGCGTGCCGCCGCCAGCAGATGCAGCACGGTGTTGGTGCTGCCGCCCATGGAGATGTCGAGCGTCATCGCGTTCCCGAACGCCGCCAGCGTGGCGATGCCGCGGGGCAGCACGCTGGCATCGTCCTGTTCGTACCAGCGCCGGGCGAGATCGACGATGCCGCGCCCCGCCTGCAGGAACAGACCGCGGCGGTCGGCATGGGTGGCCAGCACGGTGCCGTTGCCGGGCAGCGCCAGGCCGAGCGCCTCCATCAGGCAGTTCATCGAATTGGCGGTGAACATGCCCGAACAGGAGCCGCAGGTTGGGCAGGCCGAGCGCTCCATGACCAGCACGTCCTCGTCGGAGACGCTGGAGTCGGCGGCCACCACCATGGCGTCGATCAGGTCAACGGCGCGGGACTCGCCATTCAGCACCACCTTGCCCGCTTCCATCGGTCCGCCGGAGACGAACACGGTGGGGATGTTCAGGCGCAGCGACGCCATCAGCATGCCCGGGGTGATCTTGTCGCAGTTGGAAATGCAGACCAGCGCGTCGGCGCAGTGGGCGTTGACCATGTATTCGACGGAATCGGCGATGAGATCGCGCGAGGGCAGGCTGTACAGCATGCCGTCATGACCCATGGCGATGCCGTCATCGATGGCGATGGTGTTGAATTCCTTGGCCACGCCGCCGGAAGCCTCGATTTCACGCGCCACCAGCTGGCCGAGGTCCTTGAGGTGCACATGCCCGGGAACGAACTGGGTAAAGGAGTTGGCGACAGCGATGATCGGCTTGCCGAAATCGCTGTCCTTCATCCCGGTGGCGCGCCAGAGGCCACGGGCGCCGGCCATGTTGCGGCCATGGGTGGAGGTGCGGGAACGGTAAGCAGGCATGCCAGACTCCTAAGTGATGGGTTCCAAGGGGCCACCGCCCCTTGGTGGGGTCCAGGGGCAAAGCCCCTGGCCTTGCTTTCTTCAGGACAAACGCCGCGCCCGAATGGTCCCCGGAATCGCGCTCAGGGCCGCCAGCACGTCGGGCGCGTCCGCCGCCCCCTCAGCCTCCACCACCACATAGCCGACGTCGCCCTCGGTTTGCAGGTACTGCGCGGCGATGTTCAGCCCGCGCGCGCTGAACACCGCATCGACCTGCCCCAGCATGCCGGGCACGTTGCGGTGGACATGAATGAAGCGGATGTCGCCGCCGCGCGCGGGCAGCTGGACCTGCGGGAAGTTCACCGCGCCGAGGGTGGCGCCGGCATCGGCATACTCCATCAGGCGGCGGGCCACTTCCTCGCCGATATTCCACTGCGCTTCCGCCGTCGAGCCGCCGATATGCGGCGTGAGAATGACGTTGGGCAGGCCCTGCAACGGGGTATGCAGCGCATCGCCGGCGGCGGTCGGCTCGACCGGAAATACGTCGATCGCCGCCCCGAGCAGGTGGCCCCGGCGCAGCGCCTCGGCCAGCGCGTCCAGGTCCACCACCGAGCCGCGGCTGTTGTTGACGAGGAAACCGCCCGGCTTCATGGCGGCCAGCTCGGCGGCGCCGATCATGTGGTCGGTCTGCGGGGTCTGCGGCACGTGCAGGCTGACCACGTCGCTGCTGGCCAGCAGGTCGGCCAGGCTGGCGGCCTGGCGGACATTGCCGCGCGGCAGCTTGTCGATGATGTCATGATACAGCACGTTCATGCCGAACGCCTCGGCCAGGGCGGAAAGCTGGCTGCCGATGTTGCCGTAGCCGACGATGCCCAGCGTCTTGCCGCGCACCTCCCAGGCGTTGGCGGCGCTCTTGTCCCAGCTGCCGTGATGCGCGGCGACGCTTTTCTCCGGCACGCGGCGCAGCAGCATGACGATCTCGCCCATGACCAGTTCGGCGACGCTGCGGGTGTTGCTGAACGGGGCGTTGAACACTGGTATGCCGCGGGCGCGGGCGGCTTGCAGGTCCACCTGATCGGTGCCGATGCAGAAACAGCCGACGGCGAGCAGCGAGTCGGCGGCGGCCAGGGCGGATTCGGTGAGGTGGGTGCGGCTGCGTAGGCCGAGCAGATGCACGCCCGCCAGCGCCTCGGCGAGCGCGTCGCCCTGCAGGGCGCCGGGCAGGCGGGTGACGTTGACGTATCCGGCCCGGGAGAGCAGGTGGACGGCGCTGTCCGCCACCCCCTCCAGCAGCAGAACGTTCATCTGCCCGCGCGGGGGCGACAGCCGGTCGGGCAGCGGCGGCAGGTTGTTCATGGCGGGTGGCGTTTCACGTTTAACAAGGGAAAATCAGGGGATGCACGACCGGGACCATGATCAGGCAGCCTCGGAACTGCGCCGCCTTATAGACATCATGGCGACCCTGCGCGACCCCGTGCGGGGCTGCCAGTGGGATGTGGCGCAGGATTATGCCTCGATCGCCCCCTACACGATCGAGGAGGCGTATGAGGTGGCCGACGCCATCCTGCGGCGCGATTTCGCCGCCCTGCCGGACGAGCTGGGCGATCTGCTGTTCCAGGTGGTCTATCACGCCCGGCTGGCCGAGGAGGAAGGCCGGTTCGGGTTTGCCGAGGTGGCGCGCCACATCGCCGACAAGATGGTGCGGCGGCATCCGCATGTGTTCGGCGAGGCGGCTGCGCGCAGCGCCGGCATGCAGGTGGCGGCCTGGGACGACCAGAAGCGCGCCGAGCGCGCCGCCCGCGCGGAAACCGGCACCCTGGCCGGCATTCCGCTGGGCCTGCCGGCGCTGACGCGGGCGGAAAAGCTGACACGCCGCGCCGCCCGGGTGGGCTTCGACTGGCCGGACGCCGGCGCGGTGCTGGACAAGCTGGACGAGGAAGTGGCGGAACTGCGCGCCGAACTGGACGGCGCCGACCCGGCGCGGCTGAGCGACGAACTGGGGGACATGCTGTTCGTGCTCGCCAACCTGGCGCGCAAGCTGGGGCTGGACGCCGAGCGCTGCCTGCGCGAGGCGAATTTCAAGTTCGCCCGCCGGTTCGGGGGCGTGGAGGCGGCGCTGGCGGCGGAAGGGCGCACCCCCGGAGAGGCGACGCTGGAGGAGATGGAGGCGCTTTGGCAGGCGGTGAAGCGGGGTGAACGGGCGGGTTGACGCGCGGCGCCTGCCCCCCTCCTCGCCGCCATGTATCCTGGTTGGTTGCCCGCCCGGGCCGTGTTACCAAATGAACAGGCGAAGCCGGCGGGAGGCGAGGAAATGAACCAAGGACGGGCGGGTGAGTCATGCCATCCCATGGCTGCGTTCGCCCTGCTGGCGCTGCTCGGCGCGCCGGGGATCGCCCGTGCCGAGGATTTCATCGATGGCGTGACCGCCTATCATCACGGCCAGTATGAAACCGCCATGCGGGTGCTGGCGCCGCTGGCCGAACATGGCAACGTGATCGCCCAATATGACGTCGCCACCATGTATTACCATGGTAACGGCGCCGGGCAGGACTACGCCGCGGCGGCGCGATGGTTTCTGGCGGCGGCGGAAAGCGGCCACGGCGCGGCCCAGGCCGAGCTTGGGCGTATGTATTTCCATGGCAATGGCGTCGAACAGAATTACCAGACGGCGGTGATGTGGCTCACCAGGGCGGCGGAGCGCGACAACGTGGGCGCGCAGGCTGAACTGGCGAACATATATTATCGCGGCCTTGGCGTGGAACGCGACTATCCGCTGGCGATGAAATGGTTCAGCACAGCCGCGGAACTCGGGAACGTCGCGGCGCAGGCGGGTCTCGGCCATATGTATTACAATGGCCAGGGAACGGAGCAGAACTACCGCCTGGCGGTGAAATGGTACACCGCGGCGGCGAACCAGGGGGAGGCGACCGCCCAGCTGGTCATGGGGATCATGTACGACAAGGGCCAGGGGGTGCCGCAGGATTACCAGCAGGCATTGACGTGGTACACCAAGGCGGCCGAGCAGGGCAGCGCGCTGGCGCAGAACAATCTCGGTGCGATGTATGACAAGGGGCATGGTGTGCCCCAGGACTACAGACTGGCGGCGAAGTGGTATTTAATGGCTGCCCGGCAGGGCGAGGCGCTGGCGCAGTATAATATGGGAAATCTGTATTACAACGGCCAGGGCGTTCTGCAGGACTACAAACGGGCGCATATGTGGCTGAACATCGCCGCGGCGCAGGGCATCCACAACGCCTCCAACATCCGCGACACCGTCGAGGGAAGAATGTCCATCGGCCAGATCGAAACGGCACAGGCGATGGCGCAGCACTGCATGACCTCGAATTTCCGGCAATGCGACGATTGAGCGGGTGGGGCCATGTTGCCAAAGGCTGCGTGCTCTTGCCCAGGTGATGGCGAGTTGCGTAAACCATCCGGGTGCTGACTCTGAGGAGAACCAAGCGCGATGCCGTTGTTCAGCTATCACTGCACCGGGTGCGACACCGATTTCGAAGCCCTGGTCATCGGCGCCGCCCCGACCCCCTGCCCGGAATGCGGCAGCCTCGAGCTGGAGCAGTTGCTCTCCCGCGTGGCCCCGGAGCCGCGCGTGCCCGAACCGGTGGGCGCCTGCGCGAGCTGCGGACAATATGGGGGGTGTGCCTCAGGGCGGGGTTGACGCGGATACCGGCGGCATCCTCGCCGAAGCTGCGCTTCGTCCGCAGCGCCGCCGAGGCCCCTGCCCTGCCCGGCGCCTATCTGCTCGTCGTCACCCTGTCGGCGGCGTTGCGTGTCGCCCTGCCGCACCGGCCGGAAGCCACCCTGACGCCCGGCCGCTTTCTGTATGCCGGCTCCGCCCGCGGCCCCGGCGGTCTGCGTGCCCGGCTGGGGCGGCACATGCGGGCCGACAAGAAGCCGCACTGGCACATCGACCGCCTCACCGAAGCCGGCGCGGTGGAAGGCGCCTGGGTCATCCCCGGCGGCGACGAATGCGCGCTGGTGGCGGCATTGGCGCATCTGCCGGTTCCCCTGCCTGGCTTCGGCAGCACCGACTGTCGCCTTTGCGCCAGCCATCTGCTCGCCTGGCCGCCCGGCCTGGCCTGGAGCACCGCCTGTCCGCCCACAAGGCCGGGCAACTGACCGCCGCCGCGGCGGCAACGCTCAGAGGCGGGCGGGGGCAGGCCCGCGGTCGGGCGTGGGGGCGGGCCGGGCATCGCCGCCGGCACTGTCCTCAGCCATCTTGAGACCCTCGGGATACAGCCGGTAGCCGCCATCCTCGTTCACCAGCATGCGCGCGCCGGCCGGATCGGCTTCCAGCTTCCGGCGCAGCCGGTAGATATGCGTCTCCACCGTATGGGTCGTGGCGCTGGCGTTGTAACCCCACACCTGCTGCAGCAGTTCGGTGCGGCCGACCGATGTGTTGGCGCGAAGCAGGAATTTCAGCACCGCCGCCTCCTTGCCGGTGAGCCGGACGCGGTTGCCGCCCGGCTCGATGAGCAGCCGGTCACCGGGGCGGAAGCGGAACCGGCCGATGACCAGTTCGGCATCCTCGCTGATATCATGCGTGCGCACCTGCGCCCGCAGCCGCGCCATCAGTTCGGAAACCCGGAATGGTTTGAGCACGTAATCATTGGCGCCGGAATCCAGGCCGCGCACCACTTCGTCCTCCTCCCCCAGGCCGGTGAGCAGGATGATCGGCACGCTGACGCCCCGCCGGCGCAAATCGGCGCACAGGTCCCGCCCGTCGCCGTCCGGCAGGGCCAGATCGAGGATGATAACGTCGAACCGCTTGCCACGCCCGGTTGCCGCCGCCGCCGCCTCGGCGGCGCTGCCCGCCTCGCTCACCGTATAGCCCTCGGCCGTCAGCGGACGGCGCAAGGAAATCCGCAGATCCTCGTCGTCATCGACCACCAGGATGTGCCGTTCGGCCGCCATGATCCGTCTCTCCTGCGCCGTTACCGTGCCGGCACGATACCTCCCCCCAAGGATGCGCCGGCCGGGGCTTCCCAAATGTTAACCCCGGCGCGACCGTTCTAGCAGCACAACCGCGACGAAATGAAGGCGAAGATGGTGTCGCCGTCGCGCTACCATGGTACGCTCGCGCATGGACCTGCCGCCGGAGGCCGCCTTCCTGCCCGTCGAGGACGGACCCTACCGCATGCAGATGGGGCTGGTGGCGCGCGCCCCCGCCAGCCTCATCACCATCGACGCGGCCTATCCCGCCCAGATGGCACAGCGCCGCGCCCTGCTGGCCGCGCAGTACGACGACGTGTTCGGCGCCGTGGCCGGATCGGAACCGGCCCGGGCGGCGGTGCTGGCGCTGCTGGCCGATCTGCTGCCCGCACGCTTCCCGGATTGGTTCGCCCGTGACCAGCACCGGCTGCACAACCGGCTGACCGGCGAAACCTGGAACCTGGCACAGCCGGAGATCGACCCGCTGGAAGCCGCCGGACGGCTCGTGCAGGAGGATCTGTGCGTCATCACCCCAGGCCCGGACGGCCCGGTGCTGGCCGCCGCCATCGTCTGTTTCCCAACCCGTTGGCGGTTGGCCGACAAGCTGGGCCGGCCGCTCGCCGCGGTGCACGGGCCGGTGCCGTTCTATGCCGGCCGCCTCGCCGGGCCGGTCGATCGCCTGATCGGCCAGTTGCGGCCGGGCCGCATGGTGGAGCGGATGAACTGGTCGCTGCTGGACGATCCCGCTTTATTCCAGCCAGATTTGTTCCAGGTGGGCGGCAAATGGCGCCCCGGCCTGGCCGACCGCATCACCGCCGCCAATGCCGGCGAGGCGCTGTTCCTGCGCACCGAGCGGCAGACCCTGTCGCCGCTGGCGAACGGGGCCGCTTTGTTCGCCATCCGGGTCCGCGTGCACAACCTGGCGCAAATCTGCGCCCAGCCGGAGCCGGCCGGCCGCCTGGCCCGCGCCGTCCGCGCCCTGCCCGACGACATGCTGCGCTACAAAAACCTGCTGCCGTTCCGCGCCGCGCTGCTGGACTGGCTGGACCGGCGCGCCGCCGGATAAGTCAGGCGCCGCGCATCGCCGCCACGAACAGCGTCACATTGTGGCGGAACATCTTCAGGTAAGTGTCGGCCTGCCCGCCCGGGGGCGACAGCGCGTCCGAATACACCGCCGGCCCCAGCACCGCCCCGCTTTCGCGGGCCACCATGGCGGCAAGACGCGGGCTGGTCATGTTCTCGACGAACACCGCCCGGATGCCCTGCGCCCGGATCTGGCGCAGCAGCGCGGCGATCGCGCCGGCCGAGGGCTCGGACTCGGTGTCGATCCCCTGCACGCTGAGGAACTCGATGCCGTAGCGGGCGCCGAAATAGAAAAATGCGTCATGGCTGGTCAGGATTCGGCGCCGTTCCGGCGGCACCTGGGCCACCTGCCGGGTGATCCAGGCATCCATCTCGCCGATGCGGCGGGCATAATCGGCGGCGCCCGCCCGGATGGCGTCCGCCTGCGCCGGCATCACGCGGGCAAACCCGTCGGCGATGGCGCGCGCATACAGAATGCCGTTGCGCGGGTCCTGCCAGGCATGCGGATCGACCCCCTCGCCCATCCGCCGTGGCGTCACGGCCTCGGCGGCCACCACCACCGGCGCCGTCGTGCCGGAGGCCGGCAACAGCCGCGCCAGCCAGCCCTCCAGCCCCAGCCCGTTGGTCACCACCAGCGCCGCGCCGCGGATGGCGAGCAGGTCGGACGGGCGCGGCTCATACACATGCACATCGCCATCCGGCGGCACCAGCGAGCGCACCGCCGCCCCCGGCCCGCCGACCTCGCGCGTCATGTCGGCGAGGATGGAAAACGACGCCACCACTGACAGCCCCGCCGCGGCGCGCGCCGGCGCCGTCCCGAAAGCCGGGGCGAGAACCGAGAACAGCAAGGCGCGTCGTCGCATGGGCATCTCCGGCATGGGGCGGAATGTTATATTATAACAATTTGCCCCGCAATCCCGCCGCCACCACCTTTGTGAACGCCAACCAGCATGGGGGAAGGACGGCATGACCTATCCGCAGTTCTGGCACCGCTATCTGCGCGCCCATGCGCGCCGGCTCACCCGCGCATTGCACTATCTCGGCACCACCCTGGCCCTGTTCTGCCTGGCGACCGGGGCGATCACCCGCGACTGGCGCTGGCTGCCGGCCGCCCCGCTGCTCGGCTATGGCTTCGCCTGGACGGCGCATCTCCTGATCGAGCACAACCGGCCCGAAACTTTCGGCCACCCCTTCTGGTCATTGGCCAGCGATCTGCGCATGCTCGCTCTGGCGGCCACAAGCCGCCTCGGCCCCCATCTGGCCGCTGCCGCCACGCCGCCCATCGACAGGAATTGATGCCGTGGACAAACCCGTCCTCCTGGTCACCCGCCGCCTGCCGCCCGCCATCGAGGCCCGCGCCGCCCGCGACTACGACGCCCGCCTCAACCCCGCCGACACGCCGCATCCCACCGCCCAAATCCTGCGTCTGGCCCAGGGCGCCGACGCGGTGCTGTGCTGCCCCGCCGACCGCATGGACGCCTCAACCATCCTCGCCTTGCCGGCCACCGTCCGCGTGCTCGGCACCTTCAGCGTCGGCACCGACCACATCGACCTCGACGCCGCCCACGCCCGCTCCCTCCCCGTGGTGAACACCCCCGAGGTGCTGTCGGTGGCCACCGCCGAACTCGCCTTCCTGCTCATCCTCGCCGCCGCCCGCCGCGCCGGCGAAGGCGAGCGCCTGGTCCGCGCCGGCCACTGGACCGGCTGGGCACCGACCCAGCTGCTGGGCACCCAGATCAGCGGCAAGCGCCTCGGCATTTTCGGCATGGGCCGCATCGGCCGCGAACTCGCCCGCATGGCCGCCGGCTTCAACATGCCGGTGCACTACCGCGACGTGTCCCGCCTGCCGCCCGGCCTGGAAGGCGACGCCATCTGGCATGACGACGATCTCTCGTTCCTGTCCGCCTGCGAGGTTCTTTCGCTGCATGCGCCGGGCGGCCGCCCCACCCGCAAATGGCTGAACGCCGAGCGGATCGCCCGGCTTCCCCGCGGCGCCGTGATCGCCAACGCCGCCCGCGGCACCCTGGTGGACGACGAAGCCCTGATCGCCGCCCTGCGCAGCCACCACATCGCCGCCGCCGGTCTGGACGTTTACGACGGCGAGCCGGCCCTGCACCCGGCCTACCGCTCGCTGGAAAACGTGGTGCTGCTGCCGCATCTGGGCAGCGCCACCACCGAAACGCGCGACGCCATGGGCGATCTGGCGCTGGATGGGATCGACGCCGTGCTGGCGGGGCGGGAGCCGGCGAATATTGTGAAATAAGAAAACCAAGCCGAAGCCGCCCCATGGGCCGGGCCTGTGGCCCGACTCATAAGGCGGCAATGATGAATCGATACCTTCCCGTGGTCGCTACTATGCCCTGCTAACCCGGCGCGCGCTTGGTGTCGGTCTCCAGCGACAGCGGCACCCAGCGCGGACCGTCCTGCCCCTGGATCAGCAGCAGCACCGACTTGCGGCTGGTCTTGCGCACCCGCTCCACCCGGTCCACCACGTCGGCCGGGGTGTTCACCTCCTGCTGCTGCACTTCCACGATCACGTCGCCCGGCTTGAGGCCGCGATCGGCCGCCGCCGACCCGGCGGCGACGTCGGCGATCAGCACGCCCTTCTGGTCCGGGCCGATCTGGAAGCGGTCGCGGGCGTCCGGGGTGATCGGCGCTAGCTTCAGCCCCAGCCCGGGCAGATCGGTGGCATGCGACGGCGCCGGCTTGTCGGGTGCGGCCGCGGCAACCTTCTGCTCGTCGGGCAGTTCGCCCACGCGGGCGGTCAGCGTCACCTCATGGCCGTCACGCCACACCAACACCGGCACCTCGCGGCCGATATCGGTCTCGGCGACGATGCGCGGCAGGTTGCGCATTTCCTTCACGTCCTGGCCGTTGAACTTGAGGATGATGTCGCCGCCGCGCAGCTTGGCGGTCGCCGCCGGGCCGCCTTCCTCCACGTTCGCCACCAGCGCGCCGTTCGGCTCCTTCAGCCCCATGCTCTCGGCGATGTCGGGGGTGACCGCCTGGATTTTCACCCCCAGCCAGCCGCGCTTGGCGCGGCCGAAATCCTTCAACTGGGCCACCACGGTCTTGGCCAGGTTGGAGGGAATGGAGAAGCCGATGCCGATCGACCCGCCCGAGGGCGAGTAGATCGCCGTGTTGATGCCGATCACCTCGCCGTCCATGTTGAACAGCGGGCCGCCGGAATTGCCGCGGTTGATGGCGGCGTCGGTCTGGATGAAGTTGTCGTACGGCCCCTGCTGGATGTCGCGCCCCCGGGCACTGACGATGCCGGCGGTGACGCTGCCGCCCAGGCCGAACGGATTGCCGATGGCGAGCACCCAGTCGCCCACCCGCGAACGGTCCGAGTCGCCGAACGGCACCGCCGGCAGCGGCTTGTCGGAAGCCACCTTCAGCACGGCGATGTCGGTGCGCTCGTCACGGCCGATCAGGGTGGCCTTGAGGACGGTGTTGTCCTGCAAGGTGACGGTGATCTCGTCGGCGCCGTCGATCACGTGGTTGTTGGTCACCACGATGCCGGACGGATCGACGATGAAGCCCGAGCCGAGGCTCTGCATCTTGCGCGGCGGCGATTGCGGCGAGTGATCGCCACGCGGGCCGGGGCGGTTGCGGTCGAGGAAATCGCGGAAGAACTGCTCGAACGGCGAGCCGGGCGGGAACATCGGCACCTCCGGCCCCTGCCGGTCGTTGCGCGACTGCACGGTCTGGCTGGAGGAGATGTTCACCACCCCGGGCAGCAGCTTCGCGGCGAGGTCGGCGAAGCTTTCCGGCGCCGTGCGCGCCTGGGCCACCACCGGGATGGTCAGCGGCAGGATGGTCGCCGGCAGGACGAGGGTGGCCGTCAGCACGGCAGCGCCGGCACGCATGTCCAATCGGGTCGGAAGTCGCATCGACGGGGCTCCAGATGTTCTCGGCATGGTGGGCAGACAGTGGGGACCGCCCCCGCCGGCGACAAGCGCGGCGGGGGCGGGATGGTTTCAAGGCGCGGGTTTCGGCTCGGGCCGGGGGGCGTGGCGCAGCAGTTGCAGGAAGTCGTCGCCCGGCGACAGAATCAGCCGCGAGGCGCCCGAGGCGAATGCTTCACGATACGCCTGCAGGGTGCGCCAGACGCCGAAGAAATGCGCGTCCCGCTGGAAGGCGTCGGCGTAGATGGCGATCGCCTGCGCCTCGCCCTGGCCGCGCAGCTGGTCGGCATGGGCGCGCGCGTCGGCCAGGATGACCGTGCGCTCGCGCTCGGCATCGGCGCGGATGCGGGCCGACGCCTCGGCGCCTTCGGCGCGGGCCTGGCGGGCGACGCGCTCGCGCTCGGAATTCATCCGGCTGAGGATGGCCTGGGTGTTCTCCTCCGGCAGGTCGGCGCGGCGGATGCGCACGTCCTCGACGGAAATGCCGAAGCTGCGCATCTCCTCGTTCACCTGGTCGCGGATCAACCCCATGATCCGCCCGCGCTGCGAGGACAGCACGTTCAGCAACTGCTCATTGCCCAGCACCCGGCGCAGCGAGGACGACACCACCGAGTTCAGCCGGGCGCGGATGCCCTCCTCGGTCGGCCCCACCGCCTGGAAGTAGCGCAGCGGATCGGTGATCCGGTAGCGGGTGAAACTGTCCACGATCAGCCGGCGCTGGTCGCCGAGGATGACTTCCTCCGGCGGCACCTCGTAGTCGAGCAGGCGGCGGTCGAAGCTGATGGCGGTCTGGATCACCGGCACCTTGGCGTGCAGGCCCGGCGCGGTGATCATGCGGATGGGCTGGCCGAGCTGGACGATGAGCACCTGTTCGGTCTGCATGACCTCGAACAGCGATCCCCAGGCGAGCAGCGCCAGCACGACGGCCAGCGCCGCGCCGGGGATGACGAGGCGGTTCATCGCACCGTCCCCCGCGGCGGCGCGGCCGGATTGAGCGCCGGTGGCGGCGGCAACGGCGCGGCCGGGCGTCCGGCGTCGTTCAGTTGCAGCAACGGCAGCACCCCTTGCAGCCGTTCGTCGAGAATGACCGCCGGGGTCTTGGTGAGGATTTCCTGCATGGTTTCCAGATAGAGGCGCTGCATGGTCACGTCCTTGGCCGCGTTGTAGGCCTGCAACACCGACAGGAAGCGTTGCGCCTGACCGGTGGAAGCGGCCACCGACGCCTGCCGGGCGCCGTCGGCCTCGGCGACGATGGCGGCGGCGTCGCCGCGGGCACGCGGCACGATGTCATTGCGATAGCCCTCGGCCTCGTTGCGCATGCGCTCGGCGTCGGTGTTGGCGCGCTGCACGTCGCGGAAGGCGTCGATGACGGCGGCCGGGGGATCGACCTTCTGCAGCTGGATCTGGGTGATTTCCACCCCCGAGCCATAGGCGTCGAGGATGGCCTGCACGCCGTTCTTGACGCTCACCTCGATCTGCGCGCGGGCATCGGTCAGCGCCGGCTGGATGGGGGTGCGGCCGATCACCTCGCGCATCACGCTCTCGGCCGCCGACTTCACCGTGTAGGCCGGGTTGCGGGTGTTGAACAGGAAGGCGCCGGCGTCGCGGATGCGCCAGAACACCGCGAAATCGATGTCGATGATGTTCTCGTCGCCGGTCAGCATCAGGCTCTCGACGCCCACGTCGGCGTTGCCCTCGCCGCGTCCCTGGGTGCGGATCACGTCGGTGGCCGAGCGGTAGCCGATCTCGATGCGGTTGATGCGGGTGACGGCGGGGAGCAGCACGCTCTCGACCGGCCAGGGAAGGTGGTAGTTCAGGCCCGGCAACGTCGTGCGGCTGTAGGCGCCGAAGCGCAGCACCACCCCCTGCTCGTCGGGTTCGACCCGGTAGAAGCCGCTGACCAGCCACAGGGCGACCGCCACGAACAGCAGCACCGCCGCGGCCCGGCCGCCGCTGAAGCCACTGCCGCCCGGGCCGCGCTCGCCGCCGATGCCGGGCGGCAGGATGCCGCGCAGGAAGGCCTGGGCGCGGGCCAGCAGTTCCTCGATGTCGGGCGGGGGGGAGCCGCCACCCGGGCCGCGCGGGCCGCCGCCCCAGGGACCTTGCGGCCCGTTCGGCCGGCCGCCACCGTTGCGGCGGCCGTCATTGTTGCCGCCTGGGGTGCCCCAGGGGCTCGGACCGCCCGGCCCCCCGCTGGAGCCGTCGCCGGGGCCGTCGTTGTTCCAAGGCATCTGGAAAAGTCGCTCCTGTGCAGCGGGGCCGTTGCCGCGGGAACCATGCCCCGCGCGGCGGTTGCCGAATCGCCATTTGCAGCTTCCGGCGCGCGGACCATATCCCCTGGCCACGACGCGGCTGCATATTGACCGGCTACAGAAGGTTTTCAAGCGGATGCCCGAACCGACGGAACAGGCGCTGCGAAAAGCGCTGACTGCCATCGCCGATCCGGCCAGCGGACGGGACATTGTCTCGGCCGGTCTGGTGGAGGCTGTCCAGCTCCAGGGGGGGCTGGTGCATGTGTCGCTGCTGACCGACCGGGCGCACGCCGCGGCGATGGAGCCGGTGCGCCGCGCGGCGGAAACCCTGCTGTCGCGCCAGCCCGGGGTGAAGAACGCCACCGTGGTGCTGACCGGGCATAGCGCCGCGCCCACGGCGGCCCGGCCGGCCGCCGGGCATGGTCACGGCCATGGGCATGGGCCGGCGGGCCAGGCGCGGGCGATGCTGCTGCCCGATGTGGGCGCCATCGTCGCGGTGGCCTCCGGCAAGGGCGGGGTGGGCAAGTCCACCACCGCGGTCAACCTGGCGGTCGCGCTGGCGCGGATGGGGCTGAAGGTCGGGCTGCTGGACGCCGACATCTACGGACCCAGCCTGCCGCGCATGCTCGGCCAGTCGCGCAAGCCGGAGTTGCGCGGCGATCAGATGCTGCCGATCCCGGCCTGGGGGCTGTCGGCCATGTCGATCGGCTTCCTGGTGGAGGAGGAGACGCCGATGATCTGGCGCGGCCCCATGGTGATGGGCGCGCTGGAGCAGATGATGGGTCAGGTGGCCTGGGGGAAGCTCGACATCATGATCGTCGATATGCCGCCCGGCACCGGCGACGCCCAGCTCACCATGGCCCAGCGGGTGGCCCTGGCCGGCGCGGTGATCGTCTCGACGCCGCAGGACATCGCCCTGCTCGACGCCCGCCGCGGGGTGCGCATGTTCGAGCGCACCAACGTGCCGGTGCTCGGGCTGATCGAGAACATGAGCTATTTCTGCTGCCCGGCCTGCAACCACCGGGCCGAGATATTCGGCCACGGCGGCGCCCGGCGGGAGGCGGCGCGGCTGGGCTGCGAATTCCTCGGCGAGGTGCCGCTGCTGCTGGACATCCGCAGCGCCGCGGATGCCGGCACGCCGATCGTCGCCGCCGACCCGGATGGCGAGGCCGCGCAGGCTTTTTCGGCGATCGCCCGCCGGCTGTGGGAAAAGCTGCGGGACGGCGCCGGTGCTCCGGCTGCCGGCCCGCGCATCGTCGTGAGCTGAACGCGGCGCCTCGCGAGGGCGCCGTGTTCAGGCTTCGTCAGGCGCCCGGCTTCGTTAGGCGCCCGGCTTCGTCAGGCGACGGCGGCGCGCCACGCCGAGGCCGAGCAGGCCGGCACCGAGCAGGAGCAGGCTCGCGGGCTCGGGAACCGGGTCGAACAGCTTCTGGGTGGACCACGCATCCGCCGCGTTGCTGATCTGATAGCCGGTCCGGGCGCTCGCCGACGGCAACAAGGCGTCGATCCTGCTCAGTTCCGCCGCGAATAGCGGGTCGGTGCTGGTGGCCGTTGCGCCGTACTCAACGTCCCAGATGGCCGCCTGGACCGCGGCGGAATTCACGTTCGACGGATCGCTTTTCAACAGTTGGTTGCCATAGGCCGCCAGGAAGCTGATCTCGTTTTTCTGCGTCTGGGTCAGCGTGTGCGACGTCGCGGCGGAGGACCCGACATTGTCGGTGGCGAGCGCGCCGGTCACGTAGGTGTACTGCCCGCCGAGATAGATGAAATGCGGCAGATCCACGCACCAGACCCCGATCGTGCCGTCCTGGACAGTGGTCAGCCGGATCTGCCCGGCGTAGGTTTCGTAGCTTGATCCCCCCGGCACGTTGCCGCCGGTCAGCGTGACGCCCTCATATAGCGGCACACTCACGTTGGTGATGGTGAGGGTCGCCGCGGAGGCGGAGGTCGCCAGTCCGACGACCGCGGTGGCCGCGAGAAGAAACTTCTTCATAATCACTCGTTCCTCAGTTTGCTGTTGCCGACCGATCCGGCCATTCCGTCCTGACCGCGATGGACCCGGCCGCCACGGAAACGTGAGCAAGCCCCGTGCCAAACCGCAACCCGTTGATGCTATTTGTAGAAATAAACCATGCGCTGAGACAGGTGTAAAAAATTCCGACACCCGGCGCCGCACGCTCGTGTACTTATCCGCGCGCGCGGCGGCAGAGTGTGAAATATAGTTCATCGTAATCTTTTTTCAGACGTTCGGCGATCCTGTACTCGCGCCGCGGTTGCCAGATCGGCCGTGGCTGACGGCCAGCGCCATGTGTCGGCGTCTGCCAGGTGACAAACAATGAAATGGGTGTTGTTGTGTTCTTGCAAATATTAATGGAAAAATGCTGCCGTTAAGTGGCATCGTTGCGGATATTGCGACCATGGGGCGCCGTTTACTACTATGGGTACCGCGCCTCGCGTGAACCCGCGGTTCGGCTGAAACTGTAAAGTTTTCCGACAGCCCGTCGTGATGCGGCGAAGGGCAATTCAGTACAGTACGGCCGTAACGCCTGCTGGCACCGCCGCCGGCGGGCACCGCGACGCGCAGCGGCTGGCCGGCGTCTCACCGCCGTGGCTCGCGTCGAGAGGTTCGGGGCAGACACGGCGTTCAGCAACAAATCGTGCGTTTGGAGGAGCATGAGGCGCTGGATGTTGCGCCATATCGGCATATTCCAGTACAGACTTGCGCGGGCCGGCGCCCTGGGCGGCCAACTGGAAGCCTCTCCGGGGGCGGCCGATGCGGCTGCGGCGGGCGGTGCAACATTTTCTTGGCGAATGTAACAGTTGGCGGTAATTATGCCCTCTGGTTTCGAGTCGACTGCTGTGCTGCGGTCGCGGCGGCGGTGCCCTCTGGCGCTGGCTCCGTCCTGAACTTATTTGCTGCGCCTCATGACGATTGTGCCCGCCGCCGCGCCTCGCGTGCGGGTGGGCAGGGGCAAGCCCGCCCCGGTTTATTACGTTTGCGGTCCGCGCGGCGGGCCGCCAGGAGAGAGACATGGGATCCAACGTCAGATCGGCGAGCCCGCTGTTGCAGATCGGTGTATTCCTCGTCGGGTGGCTGTTGGTGCTGCCCTGGGCAGTGCATCACGGCGCCGTGGGGGTGCTCGCCTATCTTCTGGTGGGCGCGGCGGGCGTATGGGCGGCTGAGTGGTATTCCGGCCCGGGCGACCGGCTGAACGTGGCTGAAAACAAGTATCTGGTGTTCGTCGCCTGGCCGCTTTACGCCGCGATCGCGGGGGTGCGGGCGGCGATTGAGGTGGTATCCACGCCGGAGACGGTAAAGGAACCCGCTTCTGCCGCCGTGCCGACGCCACCAGTTGCTGAGGTTCCTGTCCCGGCGCCGGCCGCGCCGGTTGCCGCCCCGGTGGCGACGGCCCCGCCGCCGGCCGCCGCCCCGGCACCGGTGAAGGCCGCGCCGCCGCCACCCGCGGCTGAGGCTCCTGTCCCGGCGCTGGCCGCGCCGGTTGCCGCCCCGGTGGCAACGGCCCCGCCGCCGGCTGCCGCCCCGGTAGCGGCACGTCCGGCCGCAGTGGCGGCACCCGCGCCGAAGAAGGCCGCGGCCCCGGTAGCCCCCAGGGCGCCCGCCCCCGGTCCGTCCACCGGCAACCACCGCCCGGGTGGTGGCAAGTCGAAGTCACGCCATAAATAGGGCGCGACGCCGTCCGCCCGGATCAGCCGGCACCCGCGTCCTGTGCGGGTGCCGGAGGCGGGGCGATGGCCATCGACCCGGCAGACCCGACCACGTGTCCGGCGGCGCCATTGGCCAAAACCTCCCTTCCGGCGTAGAATATGGCGGTCAGCCAACCGATCGGGAAAACCTGCCGCCATGCCCCTGCTCAGCTTCCACTGCACCGGCTGCGACACCGATTTCGAGGCCCTCGTCCTCGGTTCCGACCAGCCGGCCTGCCCGAAATGCGGCGGCACCGCGCTGGAGCAACTGCTGTCGCGCGTCGCGCCCGAAGCGCGCACCCCGGGGGTGATAAAGCGCGCCCGTGCCAGCGCGGCGAAGCAGGGGCATTTCAGCAACTATTAGAGCAACATCGGCCAGCTTCATCAGGGCGTACAGCTGGCTGATCCGGGCGAACCGCGCGTCTCGGTTGCGACCGGTGCCCCCTCCCCTTCACGCCCCCAGCAGCGCTTCCCGCAATGCCGCCCAGCTCGCCGCGTCCGGGGTGCAGATCAGCCCGCCGGTGGTGAACTCGGGCGAATAGGCGCTGCCGTCGAAACGGGCCGAATAGCCGCCGGCCTCGCGGTGCAGCAGCCAGCCCGGCGCGTGGTCCCAGGGCATCAGCTTGTTGAAAAACAGGAAATGACAATGCCCGCCGGCCAGCAGCCGGTATTCGTGGGCGGCGCAGCGATAATCCCAGCATGCCGCCAGCACCGGCAGCCGGGCGCACACATGTGACCGCATCGGCTCGGCCAGAAAGCGCCAGCTGGCGGTGCCGGTCATCCGCGCCACCGGCACCGGGGCGGCCACCAGCAGATCGTGGCGGCTGCCGTCCGGTGCCTGCGTCCAGGCTCCCTCCCCGCGCAGCGCCAGCGCGCTGTCCTCGCCCACCGGGTCGTGGATGACCGCGCCGGCCACCTCGCCGCGCACCAGGGCCGCCGCCATGGTGCCGAACAGCGGCAGCCCGGCGGCGTAGTTGGAGGTGCCGTCCACCGGATCGACCACGAAGGCCAGATCGGCGCCGGCCAGGCCCTCCAGCAGCGACGGGTCGGCGGCGGTGGCTTCCTCGCCCACCACCAGGCAGCCGGGGAAGGCCCGGTGCAAAGCGGCGGTGATGGCGCGTTCGGCCGCCTCGTCGGCCGCGGTGACCAGATCGAGCGGGCCGGTCTTGCAACGCACATCGCCGGCGGCGAGGCGGTGGAAGCGCGGCATGATCTCGGTGCGGGCGGCCTCGCGCAGCACCGCCTCGAGGGTGATGAGGCCGGCCAGGGAAAACAGCGTCAAAGCGGCGGGTCCGGCTGGTCCGGATGCGGCCGCTCGAAGCGGGCGCGGTCGGCGGGCAGCAGGCGCACGGTCACCCGGATCGCCTCGTCCTCATCGGCGCGGCCGATCACCTCGCCATGCTGATACAGCCAGGCCAGCCGCGCGCCGTCGCTGGGCGCGATGACGTAATCGGCCACCTCCATGCCGGCGGCGATGCGCGCGTCGATCGCCTCGCGCAGCGCCGGCAGGCCCTCGCCGCTGATGGCGGACACCGCCACCAGACCGGGGCGCAGCGGCACGTTCGCCACCCCGCCCAGCAGGTCGGCCTTGTTCAGCACTTCCAGCGTGCGCGATCGCCAGTCCTCGTCCAGCGTGCCCTCCGCCGCCATGCCGTCCAGCACCGCCACCACATCGGCGCGCTGGGCGGCCGTATCCGGGTGGGCGGCGTCGCGCACATGCAGAATCACGTCGGCCTCGGCGACTTCCTCCAGGGTGGCGCGGAAGGCGGCCACCAGTTCGGTGGGCAGTTCGCTGATGAAGCCCACGGTGTCGGACAGGATGGCCCGCCGGCCGGAGGGCAGGCGCAGGCCGCGCATGGTGGGATCGAGGGTGGCGAACAACTGGTCGCGCGCGGCCACCTCGGCGCCGGTCATGGCGTTGAACAAAGTGGACTTCCCGGCATTGGTGTAGCCCACCAGGGCGGCCACCGGAAACGGCACCCGGCGGCGGGCGCTGCGGTGCAGGCCGCGGGTGCGCCGCACCTGCTCCAGCTCCCGCTTCAGCCGCACGATGCGGTCGCCGATCAGGCGGCGGTCGGCCTCGATCTGGGTTTCGCCGGGGCCGCCGAGGAAGCCGAAGCCGCCGCGCTGGCGCTCCAGATGGGTCCAGGACCGCACCAGCCGGGAACGCTGGTATTCCAGATGCGCCAGTTCCACCTGCAACGCGCCTTCGCTGGTGGCCGCGCGCTCGCCGAAGATATCCAGGATCAGGCCGGTGCGGTCGATGACCTTGCACGCCCACGCCTTCTCCAGGTTGCGTTGCTGCACCGGGGAAAGCTGCGCGTCGATCACCGTCACCGCCACCCGCGCCGCCTCGATCGCCTCGCGCTGGGCCTCCACCTGGCCCTCGCCGAGCAGGGTGGCGGGGCGCGAGCGCAGCGGCAGGATGGCGCTGTGCACCACCACCAGCCCGATCGAGGCGGTCAGCCCGACCGCCTCGGCCAGCCGCGCCTCGGCGGCGCGGGAGGCGTCGGCGCCGGCGGACGGCTTCTCCCAGGGCAGGATGACGGCGGCGCGGGTCGGTGACGCCGTGCCGCCGTGCCGGGATTCAGCTTCCGGCAGTGACCGTCTCCCGCTGCGGCAGGGTCAGGGTGGCGCCGGTGGTTTCCTTGACGCCGTCGAACAACTGGATGGGGGCGCCTGGCATGACCGTGCTGATGGCGTGCTTATAGACGAGCTGGGTGTGCCCGTCCCGTCGCAGCAGCACGGAGAAATTGTCGAACCAGGTGATGATGCCCTGCAGCTTGACGCCGTTCACCAGGAACACGGTGACAGGGGTCTTGTTCTTGCGCACATGGTTCAGAAACACATCCTGAACATTCTGCGACTTCTCGTTGGCCACGACGCAATCCTTCTTCTTTTTGCCGGCCCCGGATGTCCCGGAACCTGATTAAGACGCCGCCCCCGGGCGTGGCACGGCCGCGCGCGACGACACAATAAACGGCCGGGGACGCCGGCCCGCGCGCACGATGCCGTGTCACGCGCCCATCCACCCCCGGCCAGCAGGCCCGGGAACACCCCGCGACCCTGCCAGACAGCCACGCCCATGCCACAACGCGAGCCGCCCCGCCGGAGCCACAGTGCAACCGGCGGGTGACCTGCCCGCATGGCAAAGCCATGTCAACAATATACCAGAAGCCGCAAGCCGGTGACACCCCGATCGTTGCCAACGGCAACCTGATGCGCCGGCTGTGGCTTGCCGGCATCGCCGGGCAGGATTGGCGTTCGCGGCGTGGTCCCAAATGGCGGCGCGGCATGAACCACGCAGGAATGTGTCGTTGAGCGAGGCGCTGGTCGCCGAGGCACGCGCTTGGGATCAATGTCGCCCGGGCCTGCGAAGAAGGGCTTGAGAGCGAGGTGCGCCGCGGGCGGGCCAGGCGCTGGCAGGAAGAAAATGCCGCCGGCTTTGCGGCGTGGAACGCCTATGTCGCGCAAAACGGGGAGCCGCTCGCCAGATACCGGAAGTTCTGACCCGTGATGGCACGCTTCGACCTGTTCAGGCTGTCAGCCAACTGACCGGATTCTGACTCCCTGTTCGGCAACGGCCGGTCCGGCGACCGCCGCCTTCTGCGCCCCTCAGCCAGCGGGCCGGGACGCGGGTCTCGCGGACGAACAGGGTCCGCGCTGCCGACAGGCGGCCCTAGTTGACCCCGTTGAGTCGCCGGAACTCCCTCGGCGCTTTGCATGAGGCGGGCACGTGGCTGACCATGTCGCTGACGATGCGAAGTGCCGTGATGACGCTGCTGCCCGGGTAGGGTTTGGTGAGGCAACCCTCCCCGATCGCCTGACCGAGACTTTCCGGGTTGCCGGTGGAATACAGCACCCCGAATTCCCCGCCGCGCCGCAACGCGGCGGCCACATCCATGCCGCTGCCGCCGTTGGCGAGGCGCACATCAATAACGCCCAGGTCGGGACGGAAGCGCTCGCCAAGTTCAATCGCATCGGCCACCGTGGCGGCAATGCCGCATACCTCATAGCCGGCTTCGACGAGAACCTCCTCCAGCCAATCGGCGATCATCAGGTCATCATCAACAATCAATACGCTGGCCATTTCCGCACACCAAACTTTGATGACGTACCATAGCGTGACGGATTGATTTTGTCATCATTTTTCATAGTCTGCAAAGTAATCCCGCACACCTTTTCGTGCTGAGGATTTGCAGTTGAATCAAAGAGGTGATGGAAATGCCGGACGAAACCGCGGGCTTGATACCCATGCAGCCGGAAAGCCGGGAACAACCTGACAATCCGGAAGTTATTCGCCTGCTGCGTCAGCAGGCCGCCCTCGTCACCTTCGGCAGCTATGCCTTCCGCGAGCCGGTGCTGCTCAATATCCTCAACGAGGCGGCGCGCGTCTGCGCCGAGGGACTGGGCGTGCCGTACTGCAAAATCTGCCGCTATCGCCCCAGGGAAGGCGACCTCCTCATCGAGGCCGGCTTTGGCTGGAAGCCGGGCGTGATTGGCGAGGTGGTGTCGCGCGCCAACACGACCAGCCCGCAGGGCCGCGCCTTCGTCACCGGCAGCCCGGTCATCATCCACGACCTGCGGGTCGCGGCCGATTTCGAACTGCCGGCCTTGTATGCACAGTACTCGATCATTTCGACCATCGATGTGATCATCAAGGGAAGCACCGGCGAACCCTATGGCGTGCTGGAAATCGACAGCCCCACCCGGCAGGCCTACGACCAGAACGACGTGACCTTCCTCAGCGGTTTCGCCAACGTGCTCGCCGAGGCGGTGGCGACGGCGGAACGCAACATGACGCTGCACAGGGAGATCGAGATGTCAACGGCGCTGCTGGCGGAGAGATCCGCGCTCGCCCACGAGTTGCCGCATCGCGTGCGAAACAACCTGCAACTGGTCCAGGGCATGCTGGCCGACCACCTGAAGCAGGAAGCCGGATCGGGGGAACAGCCGTCGGTCAGGCCGATCATACGCCGCGTCAGCACGCTGGCGGAGGTGTATGAGCAGTTGCTCGGCACCGGCCTGGGCCACGTCATCGATCTGGGCGGTTATCTCTCCGCGCTTTGCGTGAGCCTGCCGAAACTGAATGGGGCCGCCCAGCCGCTGGCAAGCCTGACCTGCGTTACCGAACCGGTGCCGGTCGATCTGGACACGGTGACGGCGATCGGCATGGTGGTCGCGGAACTGGTGTCGAACTGCTACGAGCATGCCTTCAGCGCTCCGGGCGGGCGGATCAGCGTGTCCCTGCGGCGGTCCTGCGTGGACGGCGGGGCGGTCCTCGTTGTCGCCGACGACGGCACCGGCTTTGTGGAGACGCCCGGCAGCAAGCGGCACGGTGTCGGCCTGGTGCGGCGCCTGATCCAGCAGGTGCACGGTACCGCCGAGATGAGCACGGGTCCGGGCACCACCTGGACGATCCGCTTTCCGGCGCCGCGCCGGGGGGGGGGGGGGGGGGGGGGGGGGGGGGGGGGGGGGGGGGGGGGGGGGGGGGGGGGG
>Ga0302157_10000087_pt1 | contig 109876 bp, 92 predicted proteins | sample I_Bog_N3_3_FD_193502 | JGI IMG/M metagenome (GOLD analysis project Ga0302157, IMG submission 193502) | Peat permafrost microbial communities from Stordalen Mire near Abisko, Sweden - I_Bog_N3_3 | ecosystem: Environmental > Terrestrial > Soil > Wetlands > Peat | place: Sweden: Abisko, Stordalen... | reverse complement strand
CTCATCTTTCCGCGGTTTGTCCAAGGCGCCGCGCCGAAACAGCGGAGACTCTCACCGTTTGAAGCGATCCAAAGCCTGCTGGTCGATCGGGTCTGGCTCGGCTATCCGGTCACCGAGGCAAGGATGAAATCCTTCCTTGACTGGCTCGATGACACCCCCGCCTATGCGATCTGTTACGGCACACTCGAAGACGGCCTGCAGCTTGTCGAACGAGTGATCGCATGACGCGTTGGGAAGCCTTTACGACTGTTTGCTCTTATCTTCGCGCCGGGTTTCTGGACGGCGAGCGGACGCATCAGGCCGAGTTAACCTGGGAGCTGATGATCGAAGTGGCGAGCTTCCATTGCGTGACTCCGACGCTAGCGGCATGTTTCGATCCGGACAGTGATGTTCCCGGCGATGTTCGTGATTATTTCGGGTCCACGCTTGCGCTCAACAAGAAGCGCAACGAGCAGATTCTTTCGACCTTGGCACGCGTTGCCGGCCTGCTCAATGCCATCGATATCGAGCCAGTGCTTCTGAAGGGTGGCGCTCTTCTTGTTGAAGGAATCTATCCGCAGTCGTCCACGCGACTTTTGGGTGACATCGACATCTTGATACCGAAGAATCGATCGGCTGAGGCCAGCGCCGCATTGAAAGCTGCCGGATACGACACGAAGTCGTCGGCCGTATCGCCGCCGACGCACCACCATCTGCCGATGCTGCTGGACCCCGAAACCGGGGCCGGCGTGGAATTGCATACCGATGTCATCAGCCGGTCCGCCGATGCCGTGATTGCGACGGACTGGTTTTGCGAGATGCAACGACCGATCCTATTTCGCGGTCAGCGCGTGCGCCTGCCAGAGCCGACGCGGAACCTCGGTCACATCATCTTTCACAGTCAGATTTTCCACGGATTATACGTCCTGAACAAGGTTCAGCTTCGCCACATTGTTGATCTGGTGCTGCTCCGGGCACGCCATGAGAAAACAATCGACTGGGACGAGCTCGATCGTCGCTTCTCCGCCGCCGGCGCAGGCGAAGTGCTAGCGACCTATCTTCACTTCGCCAGCGAATTGCTGGGTCAGGCTGCGCCTCAACTCAGCCATGCGCCACGGAAGGATGCCATGACCGAGTTGCGCAGCACGGAATCGCGCGACGGCTTTCATTTTCAAATCGAGCACCTGCAATCCACATGTGACGGTCTGCTGACGCACTCGAGTTATCTTCAGTCCGAATGCGGCAGACTTCAGTCCGAGTGTGACAGGCTGTCGACGCAGTCGAGTTTGCTTCAGTCCGAACTTGAAAACGCCAGAAGCGCGCTGGCTGCCGTTTCGACGTCGCGATCGTGGCGGTTTACGGCTCCGCTGCGCGGGATCGCCAATATGTCCCGGTCCTGGCGCGGCCTGTCCCGCTAGGGGGCCTCTGAGCCCTGGCTGGGGCGGGAGGATTCGAACCTCCGCATGGTGGAATCAAAATCCACTGCCTTACCACTTGGCGACGCCCCAACAGACTGCCTGGAATGCGGCGGGACGGGCCGGCGCGGATTCCCTTTGGCAACGCCGGTCTATAGAGAGAGTTGAGCCATTTCAACCGGCTGGAACCGCGAAAGTGCCCTGAATCGGGTGCAGGGTTGGGCCTCCCTCGCCCCCGGTATCAATTGCGCGCCAACCGCGCCGGTTTCGCCGCAAAACCGCCCCTCGCCGGCCGCGGCACGCGATTCCGCTCCTTGGAGAGTTGAGGGATCGCCGGTTTCGTGGGAAGACGGCAGCCGTTGCTCCGATCCCCCGCAAGCGAGACACGGCCATGACCTACCGCGCGCCGATCAACGACATTCTATTGGCCCTCAATCATGGCGCGGGCCTGCAGGCCGCCATGAATGCCGGTCATTACGGCGATTTCGACGCCGACATCATCGCTGCCGTGCTGGAGGAAGCCGGAAAATTCGCCGGCGAGGTGCTGGCGCCACTCAACCGCATCGGCGACGAAAACGGCATCAAGCTGGACGGCGGCAAGGTGACCACCGCCCCGGGCTGGCCGGATGCCTACCGGCGCTGGACGGCGGCCGGCTGGAACGCGGTCTCCGGACCGGAAGCCTTCGGCGGCCAGGGTCTTCCGCTCGCGGTCAACGCCGCCTGCACCGAAATCTGGAGCGCCTCCAATCTCGCCTTCGGGCTCTGCCCGCTCCTGACGCTGAGCGCGATCGAGGCGCTCGACGCCCATGGCAGCGACGAACTCAAGAAGATCTATCTGGAAAAACTGGTGTCCGGCCAATGGACCGGCACCATGCAGCTCACCGAGCCGCAGGCCGGCTCCGACGTCGGCGCGCTGCGCAGCCGCGCCGAGCGCGCCGCCGACGGCAGCTACCGGATCTTCGGCAGCAAGATCTTCATCACCTATGGCGATCACGACATGACCGATAACATCGTGCATTTCGTGCTGGCGCGGTTGCCGGATGCGCCGGCCGGCACCAAGGGCATTTCGCTGTTCCTGATCCCGAAATTCTTCGTCAACGCCGACGGCTCGCTCGGCGCGCGCAACGACATCTATCCGAGCGGTGTCGAGCACAAGCTCGGCATGCATGCCGCACCGACCTGCACCATGACCATGGGCGACCACGGCGGCGCGGTCGGCTACCTGATCGGCGAGGAAAACCGCGGCATGCACTGCATGTTCACGATGATGAACCAGGCGCGGCTCGGCGTCGGCCTGGAGGGCGTCGGCATCGCCGACCGCGCCTATCAGCAGGCTCTGGCATTTGCCAGGGAACGCCGCCAGGGCCGCGCCGTCGGCAACACCGGCGGCGGGTCGGATCCCATCATCGTGCATCCCGATGTCAAGCGGATGCTGATGCAGATGCGCGCGCTCACCGCCGCGGCGCGCACGATCTGCTACGCCACCGCGGTGGCGCTGGACGTGGCGGTGCGCGCGCCCGACGCCAAGATACGCGGCGATGCCGCGGCCCGCGGCGCGCTGCTGACGCCGATCGCCAAGGCGTTCTCCACCGACATCGGCAACGAGGTGGCCTCGCTCGGCGTGCAGATCCACGGCGGCATGGGTTTTATCGAGGAAACCGGCGCCGCGCAGCATTTTCGCGATGCCCGCATCACCCCGATCTACGAAGGCACCAACGGCATCCAGTCCATCGACCTCGTCACCCGCAAGCTTGCCGCTAATGGCGGCGCGGCGGTGTTTGCTCTGCTCGGCGAACTCACCGAGATCGTGATCCGGGTCGAGACCTCGAACGATCCGGCGTTCGGCACGTGCGGCGCCAAGCTGCGCGAAGCCCTGGTCGCGCTCGACCGCACCAGCCGATGGCTGCTGGAGCGCGTCGCCTCGGCGCCCAACGATGCGCTGGCGGGCGCTACGCCCTACTTAAGGCTGTTCGGATCGACGCTGGGCGGCTGCATGCTGGCCGGCGAGGCGCTGGCGGCGCGCGATCTGGGCGACGGCGCCGGCGATGCCTCGCGCTATGTCACGCTGGCGCGCTTTTTCGCCGAGAACATCACGGTGCAGTCAGCGGCACTGGAACGCGCCGTGATCGACGGCGCCGACGCGGTTAACGCCGCCGACGCGGTATTGCTGGGATAGTATTCCGGGAAACACCAGGCCTTGGCTTGCCCGGACGGCTTCGACGCTGCCAAGCAAAGATCGGTCGGACGGCCGATTGGCCGTGGCGTCCCGAGCCCCGCAGCCGCTATATCTCCTTCATCACCTGCGCATAGGCGATCAGGGCAAACAGCGCGGTACCGCCGATGATATTTCCGATCAGCACGGGGACAAAGAAGTCCGTGACCATCGGTCCGAGGCCGAGGCGGCCATTGAAGACCAGCAGAAATCCCTCGACGCTGCCGGCAATGATGTGCATGAAGCCGCCCGCCGCGATCAGATACGTGACGACAACAATGACATGGAATTGCGCGCTTTCCGCGCTCGGGATCAGCCAGACCATGGTCGCGATCAGAAATCCCGACGCGATCGCGCGGAACATCATCTCCATCCACGAGTGATGCATGATGTGACCGGAGACATCGAGCATTGCCGCTTTCAGCTCCGGCGTCAGGACAGGAGTGTACGTACAGAGCAGCGCCGCCACGATGGTGCCTGCGAGGTTAGCCGCCAGCACGACGCTCCAGAGGCGGGAAAGCCTGATCAGGTTTCCCCCGGTCATCTCAGCCATCACCGGCAGCACGGCGGTTACGGTGTTTTCCGTGAAAAGCTGCTGCCGCGAAAGCACCACGATGAGAAAGCCGACGGAATAGCCGAGGCTGCTGATCAGAATCGCCCAGGGCGCCGCCGGCAGGTGAGCCTGCAAAATGCCCTGTGCAAGCAGCGAAAAGCTGATCGAAAGCCCCGCCGCCACGCCCGACCACCATAACGAGATGATCGGCCGGTCCATCTCCTCATCGCCGAGCCGACGCACAATTTCATAAATTACCGGCGCGCGGGGGCTCGACATCTCCTCGACATCGTCCGCCTCTTTCTCGGTAATCTGGCTGCTTCTGCGATTGGTGTTCGGCTGATCTTCGCTCACGCTGCCCGGCCCTCGTCGGTTGCTGCATCCGGGATTGTCCGGGCAGGCGATTGCGCGCCCCCGACATTCGCCTGACGGCATGACCCTTGCTGTAAACAAACAAAGGACGAACAAAATAAAGGTTCCCCCGGCGGAAACGTAAGTTTCGGCGCCGCCGGGATTCCTCGCCGGTATCGTCATCGTGCCACCCTGCCGGCTGTCCGAATTTTTTCGACAAATGGAACCCGGCCGCCGCCTCTCCGTTAGCGATTCAAATCGGCTGGCGGTGCATTGCGGGAAGTAATTATGTCCGAAACTGACACCACGGTTGAGCGGGAAAATCAGCCGACCGTTGAATATGATGGCCCGGCCGGCGGCTGGGGTTCGCTGCGGGGAATCGCCAGCGTGTTCGGCAAGGAATGGGATACGCCGGCCGCTCTCGACACCTTGCGCCGGCAGAACAAGCCCAAGGGGTTCATGTGCGTCTCCTGCTCCTGGGCCAAACCGGCCGATTATCACACCTTCGAATTCTGCGAGAACGGGGCCAAGGCCACGCTCTGGGAACTGACCACGCGTCGCTGCACGCCGGAGTTTTTCGCCAGCCACACCGTCAGCGAGTTGCGCGACTGGGCCGACTATGATCTTGAGCAGCAGGGCCGCCTGACGCATCCCATGCGGTACGATGCTGCGACCGATCACTACGTTCCCTGCATATGGGAGGAAGCATTCGCCGCCATCGGATCCCAGCTCAGGGCGCTCGATCCGAAATCCGTCATCTTCTATTCCTCGGGCCGCGCCAGCCTCGAGACCTCCTACCTCTACGCTTTATTTGCGCGCCTGTATGGCAACAACAACCTGCCCGACAGTTCCAACATGTGCCACGAAACGACGTCGGTCGGCCTCAAGAAGGTGATCGGCGTCGGCGTCGGCACCGTGGTCTTCGACGACCTGGCCAATTGCGATGCAATGTTCTTCTTCGGCCAGAACACCGGCTCGAACAGTCCGCGGTTTCTTCACCCGCTGCAGGATGCGGCCAAGCGCGGCGTGCAGATCGTCACCTTCAATCCGGTGCGGGAGAGAGGCCTTGAGAGCTTCGTCAATCCGCAGAATCCGGCGGAAATGCTGACGGGCAAGGAAACCAGGATCAGCAGCCAGTACCATCAGGTCAAGGTCGGCGGCGACATCGCGGTCATGCTCGGCATCTGCAAGCATGTCTTCGCCGCCGACGACAAGGCCAGGACCGAGGGAAGGCGCGTGCTCGACGTGCCCTTCCTCGAGGCGCATACGCACGGTTTTGATGCGTTCGAAGCCAAGGTTCGCAATACCTCCTGGGACGACATCGAGGCCGCTTCAGGCCTTGGCCGCGTCGCGATCGAAGCCGCAGCGCAGGTTTATGTCGAGGCCGATCGGGTGATCGGAATCTACGGCATGGGCCTGACCCAGCACGTCAACGGCTTCGAGAACATCGCGATGTTCGTCAACCTGCTGCTGCTGAAGGGCAATATCGGCCGCGACGGCACCGGGATTTCTCCCGTCCGCGGTCATTCCAATGTCCAGGGCCAGCGTACCGTCGGCATTTCGGAAAAGCCCGAACTGGTGCCGCTCGACAAACTGGCCAAACAGTTCGGTTTCGAGCCGCCGCGCGACAAAGGCATGAACACCGTGGAGGCCTGCGAGGGCATCCTGGCAGGCAAGGTCAAGGCGTTCTTCGGGCTCGGCGGCAATTTCGTCCGCGCCATCCCCGAGCGCGCGGCAATGGAAGCGGCCTGGGTCAAAATGGACCTAACGGTCCAGATCGCCACAAAGCTCAACCGCAGCCATCTCGTCAACGGCAGGTCGGCCTACCTGCTGCCATGCCGCGGTCGCACCGAACAGGACATCCAGGCCGGCGGTCCGCAGGCGGTCACGATGGAGGATACCTTCAGCTGCATCCAGGGCTCGATCTCGCTGCGCAAGCCGGCAAGCGAGCATCTGAAATCCGAACTCGCCATCGTTGCAGGCCTGGCCAAGGCGACCTTGCCCGCCAATCCCAAGGTAAAATGGGATGAGTGGGTCGGCGACTACGGCCTCGTCCGCGACCTCATCGCGGAAACCTATCCGGACGAGTTTCACGACTTCAACGCCCGCATGTTCACGCCCGGCGGCTTCTATCGCGGCAATGCGGCGCGCGAACGGATCTGGAAGACCAAGAGCGGCAAGGCGGAGTTCACCGTTCCGGACACCCTCACCTCGATCGGATTCGAAGACGCGCCGGGTCGCTACCGCCTGCTCACCATGCGCAGCAACGACCAGTTCAATACCACGATCTACGGCATGAGCGACCGGCTTCGCGGCATCGAGGGCACGCGCCAGGTGCTCCTGATGAATCCGGACGACATCGCGCGCGCCGGGCTCGAGGAAGGGCAGATGGTGTCGCTGATCAGCGACGCCGGGGACGGCATTCACCGCGAGGTCGGGCCGCTGAAGGTCACGTCCTTCAAGCTGCCGGACGGTTGTGTGGCTTCCTATTACCCCGAGATGAATCCGCTGGTGGCGCTCGCGAACCACGACAAGCAGTCAAAGACACCGGCGACCAAGTCCGTTCCGGTCAGAATCCGCGCGTAGATTCCGCAACCGCGTTTTGATGGAGTGGCGTGGAAAGCCATGTTTACAGACGAAACAAGCTTTGCGGCATTTCGGCTTCCCCCCGCTTCCATCGGAGTTCCTCGGCTCGGCAGCGATGGACAGCTGGACCGGCGGGAAGTGGCGGAGGAATGCGCCATTGCCCTGGTCTATGACGGAACCACGGCCGCGGTGGTGATGGCGACGCCGTCCGATCTGCGTGACCTTGCGATCGGCTTCAGCCTGACCGAGGGCATCATCCGAACTCCCGGCGAAATCCACAGCCTCGAAATCATTCCCTGCCCCGAGGGCGTCGAGGCGAGAATGTGGCTGACGCCGGACAGCGCGCGGCAATTCATGAAACGGCAACGCCGGCTGACCGGCCCCACCGGATGCGGCCTGTGCGGTATCGAAAGCCTGAGCGAAGCCGCGAGGTCCTGCCAGCGCTTGAGCCGCTCGATTGCACTTGCCCCTACCCAGATCGAACGGGCGGTCGAGTCGCTCGCGGACGCCCAGGAGCTCAACCGGACAACGCGCGCCACCCACGCCGCCGGGTTCTATCGGCCGGGTGACGGCCTTGTCGCCATCCGCGAGGATGTCGGCCGACACAATGCGCTCGACAAGCTGGCCGGCGCGCTTGCCAGCAAGGGCTTCACGGGCGATTCCGGCGCCATCGTGTTGACCAGCCGTATCTCGGTCGAGATGGTCCAGAAAGCCGCCGCCATCGGGTCCGCGATCCTGGTCGCCATTTCCGCGCCTACCGCCCTTGCGATCAGGACCGCCGAAGCATGCGGGATAACGCTGGTCGGGATCGCGCGGGGGCGGGCGTTCGAAATCTTCAGCCATGCCGCCGGAATTCACGGCGCATGAATGCGAAGGTCTTTTTGGGCGTTGGAAGCCATATTGATCTTGGGATTGCTCACCTGATCGCCGTTTCGCACGTCAACAAGCGTGTTCGCGATGCGTTCCGCATCAAGGGATGGGTATCGGCGGCATCGCGCCGCGTGGGCCCCGATTCCGTCGAATAACCCTTTGCCATGAACCTCCTCGCCGCTAGTGATGGCGAGGACGAAATCTGACTTTTTTGCCGGACCCGCTCGAGCGCAGGCTTGGCCGCTTTCATCAAGGATCAAGCAATGACCGGGCACCTCATCGTAAGCGACGAAGACGCAACGCGGGTGATCACGCTGCGGCGGCCGGAAAAGAAGAACGCGATCACGCAGCAGATGTATCGCGCCATGAGCGATGCCATCGACGGCGCGCAAGCCGACCCTGCGATCCGCTGCATCATGATCGCGGGCTGCCCGGGCGCGTTCACCGCGGGCAACGACCTGGAGGACTTCCTGAAGGACGGCACCTCCAATACCGATGCCCCCCGCGCCTCCAACGCCACCAGATTGCTCTATTCGCTGGCGCACAACGCCAAGCCGATCGTGGCCGCGGTCGACGGCATTGCGATCGGAATCGGCACCACCCTGCTGTTCCATTGCGACTACGTCATCGCCAGCAGTTCGGCGACGTTTTCCACGCCCTTCATCCACCTCGGGCTGGTGCCGGAAGCCGCCTCCAGCCTGCTGATACCCCGCGCCATCGGACACCAGCGCGCATTCGCCATGCTGGTAATGGGTCGCACGGTCGGCGCCGAGGACGCGCGGGCCGCCGGCTTCGTCAACGCCGTGGTGGCACCCGGGGACACCGAGACCGAGGCGCGCACGGTGGCGCGCGAGATCTGCGCCTTGCCGGCGGAAGCGGTCGCGATCTCGCGAAAACTGTTGAAGCTGCCGCCCGAGGAGCTGACCCGCCGGATCGACCAGGAGAGCCATCTGTTCGGCGAACGGATGCGCTCCGCGGAGGCGATCGCCGCCTTCAAGGCGTTCTTCTCGCGCAAGAAAGCATAAAGACAAGGTTTCGCGAAATCGTTGCACTGGGGCGCTACGATCCGATCATGAGACATCCGCCTTCACTGCTCTTTGCCGCCGTGCTGCTGATCGCGTCTGGCCCGGCCTCGCGGGCCGCCCAAGCCGCACCGGTCGAGCTCAGAATTCTCGCCATCAACGATTTCCACGGCAACCTTCGGCCGCCGGCGGGCGGCATCCGGATCACCGATCCCGACGACCCCGCCCGAAAAATCGCCGTGTCGGCCGGCGGTGCCGAGCAGATGGCGACCCTGGTCAAGCAACTGCGGCAAGGCCGCAAGAATAGCATCTTCGTCGCCGCCGGCGACCTGATCGGGGCCAGCCCGCTGCTCTCATCCATGTTCCATGACGAGCCCACCATCGAGTCGCTGTCGATGATGGGACTCGAGATCTCCTCGGTCGGCAATCACGAATTCGACCACGGCAAGGACGAACTGCTTCGGATGCAGAATGGCGGTTGCCATCCCACCGACCAATGCCAGGGGCCGCATCCCTTTACCGGCGCGAAGTTTCATTACCTGGCGGCCAGCACGGTCGAGAAGGGCTCCGGCAGGACCATCTTTCCTGCGTACGAGATCAGGGAATTCGAGGGCATTCCGGTCGCCTTCATCGGCCTGACGCTGAAGGGCACGGCCGACATCGTCTCGCCGGTAAGCGTCGCCGGCCTCGAATTCGAGGACGAGGCTGAAACCGTCAATGCGCTGGTGCCGGAGCTGAAAGCGCGCGGCGTCGAGGCGATCGTCGTGCTGATCCACGAAGGCGGCTATCCGACCGGCGACTACAATGAATGCCCGGGCATTTCCGGAGCCATCGTGGACATCGTCAGGAAATTCGATCGGGCGGTCGACGTGGTGATCAGCGGCCATACCCACAAGGCCTATAATTGCCAGATCGACGGACGCCTGGTGACGTCAGGCGACAAATACGGCACCATCGTCACCGTGATCGATCTGAAGCTCGATCCGGCGACCCGCGATATCGTCAGCGCCAAGGCGGACAACATCATTGTCCGCAGCGGTGTCTATGCCAGGGATCCCGAACAGACCGCCCTGCTGGCCTCCTACGACGGGGTCGCCGCGCCGCTCGCCAACCGCCCGGCGGGGTCGATCAGCGAAACGCTGTCGCACACGCCCAACGATGCCGGCGAGAGCGCGCTCGGCGATGTCATTGCCGACGCCCAGCTTGGCGCGACCGTGGCCGCCGCCGACGGCGGCGCGGTGATCGCCTTCACCAATCCGGGCGGCATCCGCGCCGACATTCCGAAGCGGCAGGACGGCGTGGTGACCTACGGCGACATATTCGCCAGCCAGCCGTTCCGGAACCAGCTGGTCACGCTGACGCTGACGGGAACGCAGATCAAGGACATGCTCGAGCAGCAATGGGTCGACCCGAAACTGACGCGGGTGCTGCAGGTCTCCAAGGGCTTCAGCTACGGCTGGGACGGCGCCAAGCCCTATGGCGAACATATCCTGGCCAACCGCATGTCGCTGAACGGACAACCGATCGATCCCGCGTCGAGCTACCGTGTGACGGTGAACAATTTCCTGTCGGTCGGCGGCGACGGCTTCAGCGTGCTGAAGAACGGCACCGCGCCGCAATTCGGGGTCTATGACGCCGACGCCTTGTATGGCTATTTCCGGGCCAATAGCCCGGTCCGCCCGGGCGCCGCGGACCGCATCGTGCGGATCAACTGAACGGCAGCACCCGGCCCTGGGGCATGGCCCTTTCCCAACCGGCCCCGAACCCCTAGATTAGCCGCCTCTCGCAAGCGCGCTTGGTGCGCCAGGGTATTGCATGACCACGCTTCTGCTGACGCATCCGGCATCACTCGAGCATGCCACGCCGCCGGGACATCCCGAACGCGCAGACCGGCTGCGGGCAGTCGGCGAGGTGCTCGCGGAAACCCGTTTCGACCGGCTGGTGCGCGGCGAAGCACCGGAAGGCAACCTGGATTCGGTCGCGCTTTGCCACAACGAGCATTACATCGGGGAACTCCGGCATATCGCGCCGACGAGCGGCCTGATCTATCTCGACGGCGATACCTCGATGTCGCCCGGCACCTGGGAGGCCGTGCTGCGCGGGGTCGGCGGCGCGGTCGCAGCCACCGACGCCGTCATGGCCGGCACCCATCACAATGCGTTTGTCGCGATACGTCCCCCCGGCCATCACGCCGAAATCAACAAGCCGATGGGCTTTTGCTTCTTCGACAATGCCGCCATCGCCGCCCGACATGCCCAGCGTAAATACGGGATCTCCCGCGCCGCCGTGGTCGATTTCGACGTCCATCACGGCAATGGCACCCAGGATATTTTCTGGGCCGATTCCACCGTGATGTATTGCTCGACCCACCAGATGCCGCTGTTTCCCGGCACCGGCGCCCGCGGCGAGCGCGGCGAGCACGACACCATCGTCAACGCGCCGCTGGCCTCGGAAGACGGCGGCGCCCAATTCCGCGCGGCGTTCGAAAACGCGATCCTGCCGCGCTTGCTCGAATTCAGCCCCGAACTGATCATCGTTTCCGCCGGCTTTGATGCCCACTACCGGGATCCGCTGGCGTCGCTCAATCTCAAGGCGGAGGATTTCGGCTGGGTCACCCGCAAGCTGATGGATATCGCCGATTCGACCGCCGGCGGCCGGATCGTCTCGGTGCTGGAGGGCGGCTATGATCTGCAGGGCCTGAAAGAGTCGGTCGCAGCCCACGTCACCGCACTGATGGGCGCGTGAATTTGCCGCCACGTAAAATTCGCATAAGACATCTCAAGCCCGCCAATCCGGCAGGTGATGGTTCAGGCGCGCATCCGGGAAGAAACCATGGCCGAAAACACTCAAGTTGACGTCAGGAAGCTGAGCTTCGAGCGGGCGATCGAGGAACTTGAATCGATCGTCCGGCGGCTTGAGGAAGGCAAGGTGCCGCTGGAGGAATCGATCGCCATTTACGAGCGCGGCGAGGCCCTGAAACGGCGCTGCGATGAATTGTTGCGGCAGGCAGAGGCCCGGGTCGACAAGATCACCACCGACGCCAGCGGTCAGGTGACCGGCACCGAGCCGCTGGACGTGGAATGATGGCCCGTCACGTTGCGCTGCAATGCGGTGGATTCCCGCAGCAGAAGGCGACATCGGGCCAATCCGGCAGCGGCGAAACAATCCGCAAAGGTGGTTACCGGCTCTGCGGTGGGAACGGCGGCAAACCCTCGAACTAGCCCCATTTCGGCGTGCGGACTGCCTGAAAGTACCCTCGTCCCCCCTATCGGATGGAAATAGCTCTTGGCCCGTTACGCGGCCTGATATAGTCCGGCCGGCGAGCCCCGTTTTCCGAATGATACGATCCAGCGGCAACCGGTGCAGGATCTTCAAGTCGGCGGCACTCGTCCGGGGGATTATCAGTAAGTGCGCGTTCAGCACCGCCATATCATCTATGTGCAGGGATACGATCCGCGCGGCCTTGCGCAGTATTACCGCATGTTCCGAACCGAACTGCGCAAATTCGGCCGGCTCTATCAACTTACTACCACCATCAGCCGCCCGCAGAGCGCGCCCGATGGCGAGACCGCTTCCTGGACCATCGAAACCAAGTCGGGCGACTGGCAGACCCGCACCGCCTACGATTTTCTGCGATGGGAAGACCTGATCCAGCGCGACCTCGCGGCACCGATCTGGCGCACGGTTTTCCACGCCATGTTGATCTACTGGCGTCTGGTGTTCGGCGGCACCATTGCCCGTTTCTGGCGAGCGCATTGGCGCTTCGCGACCTTCATCAGCTACCCGCATTTCCTGCTGTTCAACGAGGCGCTGTGGTCGCTGGGTATCGCCTTTGCCTTCGCCAAGGGCCTTGAGGCGCTGGGCATTCCCGGCCTGCTCAGCGATGCGGCGGCGGCGGCCATGTTCGTCGCCGCGCTCGGCACGCTGCTGAAATACACGGAAAACCGGACCTATCTGCTTTATCTGCTGTCCGACACGATCTGGACCTGGGAATTCTCGCACCGCCAGCGTCCGGAATGGGACCAGCGTATCGACCGGTTCGCGCAATACCTCGTGGACGTGGCGCGCAAAAGCGCCGCCGAGGAAATTGTCGTGGTCGGCCACAGTTCGGGGTCGTTTTTGGGGGCCGAGATCATGGCCCGGGCGCTTAAACTCGATCCGGCGCTCGGCCGGCACGGCCCGCGCATTGTCCTGCTTACGATCGGCGGCAATTTCCCGATTGTCGGCTTTCATGCCGCCTCGGAGCAGTTCCGCGATCACCTCCGGCTGCTGGCGATCGAGCCTTCGATCGACTGGATTGACTGCCAGTCGCGCAAGGATGTGATGAACTTCTACCCGTTCGATCCGATCGCCGGCCACCGCATCGACGCCGGTGCCGCCCGGCGCAATCCCACCATCGTATCGGTCAGGTTCCGGGAAATCATCAGGCCCGAGCACTACAACCTGTTCCGCTGGAAGTTCTTCCGGGTCCATTTCCAGTTCGTCATGGCCAACGAACGGCCGCATGCCTATGATTTTTTCATGATCGTCTGTGGTCCGATCCCACTGCGTGAACGCATGGCTCGACCCGAGGAAGCGCTGGTGGTCGCGACCGGCGACGCCGCTGCCCGAGAATGGGCCTGGAAAAGGCTCGAAACGGCCGCGGCCAGTCGCCTGGATGGCGCCGATTTAGGCGAAATGGAACCTTCCGCCCTCCGCAGGGGTTGAGCGACGGGAACTTCCCACCTTGGTCCTTCGCCAGCGAACGTCCCGCCGGGTTGGCTTTGGCCGCTGCTTTGGTGTAAAGCTTGGGCCGTTATGTGCTGTTGCAAGGCGAACTGCCGCCACGGATGGATGGCAGTAAGTACTTAAAATGGCTACCAAAATGACTGAGAAGGGTGAATTCGCCAAAAGTGATGCATATCACATTGACCGATCCGGAGCACATCTAGGCTTTCAATCAGGCTTTGACCTGGCCAGGCAGCATCCGGCGTCTGGAGTTTCGCTGCGCTGAACCTGCGCAACCCGTCTCACGTCGGGCCGTTTTTCCCGACCTGCAAAATTGGAATATCGCTGTGACCGTATTTAGTAAAACGCCGCTTCTCGACACGATCCGCACCCCGGACGATCTGCGCCGGCTCAAGGTGGAACAGGTTCGGCAAGTCGCCGATGAGCTGCGTCAGGAAACGATCGACGCGGTTTCGGTGACAGGCGGACATTTCGGTGCGGGACTCGGCGTCGTCGAATTGACGACGGCGCTGCACTACGTGTTTGACACTCCACGCGACCGTCTGATCTGGGACGTCGGCCATCAGGCCTATCCGCACAAGATCCTGACCGGCCGCCGCGACCGCATCCGCACCCTGCGCACCGGCGGCGGGCTGTCCGGGTTCACCAAGCGAACCGAAAGCGATTACGACCCGTTCGGCGCGGCCCATTCCTCGACCTCGATTTCCGCGGCGCTCGGCATGGCCGTGGCGCGCGATCTTTCCGGCGGCAAGAACAATGTCATCGCCGTGATCGGCGACGGCGCAATGTCTGCCGGCATGGCCTACGAGGCCATGAACAATGCCGGCGCGATGAACTCGCGGCTGATCGTCATTCTCAACGACAACGACATGTCGATCGCGCCCCCGGTCGGGGCGATGTCGGCCTATCTGTCCCGGCTCTATTCAGGCAAGACCTATCGCTCGCTGCGCGAAGCTGCCAAGCAACTCGGCAAGCATCTTCCCAAGGTGATCGCGGATCGCGCCAACCGCGCCGAAGAATATTCCCGCGGCTTCATGGTCGGCGGCGGCACGCTGTTCGAGGAGTTGGGCTTCTACTATGTCGGCCCGATCGACGGTCACAATCTCGACCACCTGCTGCCGGTGCTGAAGAACGTCCGCGACGCCCAGACCGGACCGATCCTGGTCCATGTCGTCACCCAGAAAGGCAAGGGCTACGGCCCGGCGGAGGCCTCCGCCGACAAATACCACGCCGTGGTCAAATTCGACGTCGCCACCGGCGCCCAGGCCAAGGCCAAGCCGAATGCCCCGGCCTACCAGAACGTGTTCGGCCAGAGCCTGGTCAAGGAAGCGCAGAAGGACGAAAAGATCGTCGGCATTACCGCGGCGATGCCGTCGGGAACCGGAATCGACATCTTCGCCAAAGCCTTCCCGGACCGCACCTTCGATGTCGGTATCGCCGAGCAGCATGCGGTGACGTTCGCTGCGGGGCTTGCGACAGAGGGGTTCAAGCCGTTCTGCGCCATCTATTCGACGTTCCTGCAGCGCGGTTACGACCAGATCGTCCATGATGTGGCGATCCAGAGCCTGCCGGTGCGATTCGCGATCGATCGGGCCGGCCTGGTCGGCGCCGACGGCGCGACCCATGCGGGCTCGTTCGACAATGCCTATCTGGGCTGTCTGCCCAATTTCGTCATCATGGCGGCTTCCGATGAGGCCGAACTGGTGCACATGATTGCGACCCAGGTGGCTATCAACGATCGTCCGAGCGCAGTGCGCTATCCGCGCGGCGAAGGCCGCGGCGTCGAGATGCCCGAGGCCGGCGTGCCGCTCGAGATCGGCAAGGGGCGCATCGTTCGCGAGGGCAACAAGATCGCACTGCTGTCGTTCGGCACCCGTCTTGGCGAATGCGAGAAGGCGGCGGACGAACTGGCCGCGCTTGGTCTGTCGACCACGATTGCCGACGCCCGCTTCATGAAGCCGCTCGACGTCGAGATGGTGCTGAAGCTCGCGCGCGAGCACGAAATCCTTCTCACCATCGAAGAAGGCTCGATCGGCGGCTTCGGCTCCCACGTCATGCAGACGCTGGCGGAGCACGGCATGCTCGACGGCGGCCTGCGGATGCGGTCGATGGTGCTGCCCGACGAGTTCCTCGATCACGACTCGCCGAACGCAATGTACGCCCGCGCCGGACTCGACGCCAAGGGGATCGTCGCCAAGGTATTTGAAACGCTGGGCAAGGATTTCAAGGCCGAGACGGTGAAGCTGGCCTGAGGTTTTTCCAACGCCGGGCCTGATTACCCGGTTGAATCGGGACTCGGGCGGGCCATTTTGCCGGTGAACGATGAAAATCTATCTGGCAGGCCCTGACGTTTTCCTGCCGGACGCCGCTGCGGTCGGACGCCGCAAGGTCGAACTTTGCGCGCGTCTCGGCATAACCGGGCTGTATCCGCTGGACAATATGGTCGACCTCGCTGCCAGGGACGCCTCGCTGCAGATATTTCGCGGCAACGAGGCCATGATGGAGGCAGCCGATGCGATCATCGCCAACCTGACGCCATTTCGCGGGCCAGGCGCGGATCCGGGAACGGTCTACGAACTTGGCTATATGCTGGGACGCGGCAAGCTCTGCCTCGGCTACTCCAACGACCCCGCGCCCTATGCGCAGCGCGTGCGCGACTTCACCGCGGTGCATTCACGCGACGGACGCTTGGTCGATGCGCTGGGATTGACCGTGGAGGATTTCGGCCTGGGCGACAACCTGATGATGATCCACGCGCTCGATCTGCATGGCTGCGCCCTGGTGCGGCCCCGCCAGGCGCCCGCGGACCCCTGGCACGATTTGACCGCGTTCGAGGCGTGCGCGCGGATGGCAGCCGGTCGAGCCGCCGCCGCACGTCCGCCTGCATCGGGTTGAACTTGGCCAAGGGCGATCGCAGCGTGCCCCTCCCCCGCAAGCGCGCCGACCTGCTGCTGGTCGAGCGCGGCCTGTTCGAGAGCCGGGCGCGGGCCCAGGCCGCAATCGAGGCCGGCCTGGTGACGGCCAACGACAAGCCGGTGCTGAAGGCGTCCGAGGGCATTGCCGCCGACGCTGTCGTGCAGGCGCAGCCCGCGCATCCCTTCGTGTCGCGCGGCGGGGTCAAACTGGCGGGCGCGCTGGCGCAATATCCGGTTGAAATCGAGAACCATGTCTGCCTCGATGTCGGTGCATCGACCGGTGGCTTCACCGAGGTATTGCTCGCCCACGGCGCCAGCCTGGTGTTCTCGATCGACGTCGGCCGCGGCCAGCTGCACCCCTCGCTGCACGGCCATCCCAGGATCGTTTCCATGGAGGAGACCGACATCCGCAAGTTGGAGGGCAGGCGCCTGCCGATGCGGCCGGACGTCGTCGTCATCGACGTCAGCTTCATTTCACTGAAGGCCGTGCTGCCGGTGGCGCTGTCGCTGGCGGCGGCGCCGATGCATCTGCTCGCGCTGATCAAGCCGCAATTCGAAGCGCCGCGAAAGCATTCCAAGCGCGGCATCATCCGCGACGCGACGGTGCATCAGCAAGTCTGCGACGATATCGCCGCGCGGGCGGCGTCGCTCGGATGCAGCGAGATCCGGGTCTTTCCCTCATCGATCGCCGGCGGCGACGGCAATCTTGAATTCTTCATCGGCGCGCGCCGTGGTTGAGCGCCTGGTCATCGACCACGTCGGCCATTTCGGCGACGGCGTCGCCCTCGTCGACGGGAACAATGTGTATGTGCCGTACACCCTTGGCGGCGAAACGGTCGAGGTTGCGCCCGTCCCGGGCCACCATCCGGACCGCCGGCGCCTGTTGCAGGTCGAACGTGCCAGCCCGGAGCGGACCACGCCGTTTTGCCCGCATTTCGGGGTCTGCGGAGGTTGCGCGATCCAGCACTGGCAGGCCGAAAGCTATCGTGCCTGGAAACGCGATATCGTGGTCGGGACGCTGGCGCAGGCTAAACTCGCCTGCGAAGTCGCGCCGCTGCTCGACGCCCATGGTCTCGGCCGCCGGCGGATTACCCTGCACGCCCGGATCGGTACGCATGACGTCCTCAAGGTCGGCTTCGCCGCGGCCAATTCGCACGACATTATACCGGTCGACCACTGCCCCATTCTCGATCCCGGCCTGAGCGGAGCGCTCGATGCGGCATGGGCCATCGCCGAGCCGTTGATATCGACCGCAAAGCCGCTCGACATCCAGATCACGGCGACCGACAACGGCCTCGACGTTGACGTGCGCGGTTCGGGGCCGCTGCCGGCAACCCTGATCGCAACGCTGTCGCGGGTTGCGGAGGAACACCGGCTGGCCCGGCTGACGCGCCATGGCGAACTGGTGCTGATGCGGACACCGCCGACCATAGCGATCGGCACCGCCCGGGTCACCCTGCCGCCCGGTTCCTTCCTGCAGGCGACCGCGGCCGGCGAGGAAGCATTGGCGGCACTGGTCACAGGACATTGCCAGCGCGCCAAACACATCGCCGATCTGTTTTGCGGGGTCGGACCGTTTGCGCTGCGGCTGGCGGCACAGTCGCGCATCGCGGCATTCGACAGCGATGCCGGCGCGGTCACGGCGCTGCAGAAGGCGGCGACATCGACCTCCGGACTGAAGCCGGTCAAGGCCGAGACACGGGACCTGTTCCGGCGCCCGCTGATGCCACAGGAACTGCGCGACTATGATTGCGTTGTGTTCGACCCGCCGCGGCAGGGCGCCCAGGCGCAGGTCGTTCAGCTCGCCGCCAGCAAGATCCCGGTGGTGGTTGCGGTGTCGTGCAACGTCGCGACGTTTGCCCGCGACGCGCGGATTCTGGTCGACGGCGGCTACCGCCTTGCAGGCGTGACACCGGTCGACCAGTTCCGCCACACCCCCCATGTCGAACTGGTGGCACGGTTCAGCAGATAACGGCTGTTCACCGCCCCCAGCGGTCCTGCCAGATCTTTTCACCGATCAGGCAGGAGACGCGCGGCTCCTTCTCGGCCACCGGCACGATCCGTCGCTCGGGCGTCCGGCCTGCGACTTCGAGCAGCAGCTTGGTCCGGATCGCCTCCTTGAACTTTTCGCGGTCCTTGATCGACACCACAAAGGAACCCGGGCCGCCGATGACGCAGTCCTCGTAATAAAAATCGAGATTGTCGATGTCCATGGTGGAATAGGACGGTTCCTTGACCATGATCGGCAGGCCGTTGATGGTGATGCCCTTGGCCAGCGCCTCGTCCCGCGCGCCAACCACCGGCGCGCCGTTATTATTTGGGCCGTCTCCGGAGATGTCGATGACGCGCCTCATGCCGCGATACGGATTGGCGTCGAACAGCGGCATAGCAAAATAGATCGCACCTGATATCGAGGTACGCGATGCCCGGCGGATCGGGGTTTTCAGGATTTCGTCGGCGACGGCATCCGCCGATTCCGGACCGTCGATCACCCGCCAGGGAATGATGATCTTCTGGTCGTTCGATGCCGCCCATTCGAAATAGGTCACCGCGATCTTGCCGTTCGGAAGACTTTTCAGCGCCTGCAGGAATTCCTTGGAGACGATGGCCTGCGCATAGCCCTCGCGCTGAATCGCCAGTTCGTCCATATCCATCGAGTAGGAGACATCGACCGCGAGGATCAGCTCGACATCGACGGGGGCGGCATTGGCCTTGCTGTCGGCCAGTTGGCTTGCCGGGCGCGGCGCGGCCACGCCTGCGACGTCGCCGCCGGCGATCGCTCCCGCGACCAGCACCGCCCCGATCGAGACACACCAGCGCATAGCGGCCCTCCCGTCGTATGACTTCATGGTGACACTTAAAGAGCGTTGCGCAAAGCGCGAACATCGGCTGTCGTTCACATTCAGGTTAAGCCCGCCGCCTCATTTGGCCGCGCCCCGGTGCCCGGCCCCTAGGTCTTTCCAGGTTCCGTTCCGGACGCACTACAAGCTTTTTTGCTTGATCCGGGGCATCATGTTTCCTTTCCCGACCCCATGGCGGATTCGGCACAGCCATGTCTGCCGATCCGGTCAGGCGCGGCGCGGCGCAAGCCGCCGATGGCCTGCCCACATTGTGCCGGACTGGCCGATCCGCCGATATCGTCGCCTATCGCACGGTGCCGCCCGCTGCAATGAAGCCATCGCAAAACTGTCGGTTCCGCAGCCGGCCGGGAGACTGTATTCTGCTGACATGGCAAAATCCGTCAGGAGGTGCCGCTGGAATGATCGACACCGTCACCAAGCCGCGAACCAAGGTCCGGACGAAAACCGAACGGCCGCGCCTGCACAAGGTCATCCTGGTCAACGACGACTTCACGCCGCGTGAATTCGTCGTCACGGTTCTCAAGGCGGAATTTCGCATGACCGAGGACCAGGCGCACAAGGTCATGATCACTGCGCATCGGCGCGGGGTCTGCGTGGTCGCGGTGTTCACCAAGGACGTCGCCGAGACCAAGGCGACCCGGGCCACCGACGCCGGCCGCGCCAAGGGCTACCCGTTGCTGTTCACCACGGAGCCGGAGGAATGACACCACCTTGAGACATCTCGTCACGATCATGCTGCTGCTGTCAGCCGCCCCGGCCATGGCCGGCAACAATGCCGGCTATGAACTAGGCGGCCGGTTCGTCCGCTTCGATCCCGTCGTCAGCCAGTACAACCAGTCGGGTGAGCTGGAAGGGCTTTGCAGGTCGGCCTGTACGCTGTTTCTTGGCATCAGGAATGTCTGCATCGATCCCGATGCCATCCTGGGGTTTCATGCCGGTCATGACCCCAACAGGAACATCACGGCCTCCGCGACCAGCCACATGCTCGGCGCCTATCATGCGAGCCTCCGGAAATACGTTCTGGCGAACCACTACATGGACACACTGGAGTTTCACGAGATCTCCGGCCGCGACATGATCCACAAATTCGGCTATCGGGAATGTCCGAGGCGCTGACTTGCGGATGCTCCGTCCGGCGCCCAGGTGCGTGGTCAGCGTCCGAGAGCCGGGTTTCCTGCAATTTTGTCGATCGTCGCCATCCGGGATTTAGTTTCCGCTGGCATGATCCCGCCATGACCATCGCGCTTCGCCGCCAGCCATCCATCCCGCAGGTTTCGTTCGGGCCCTCGCGCTTCCTCGAAGCGGTGTCCTGGCTGGTGCTGGCCGCGGCAATGCGGGTGATCGCGTTCGGGGGCGGCCCATCGGCGGTCGTGGCGGCAAGCGTCGCCGTGCTGCACGCTTTCCTGGTGGTGGCGTAACGCTCGATCGAACTTGCCGACGGCTGGACCAGCCTCGGCGAGCTCGGTTTCGGCGAACAGTCCCGATTGTCGCTGGCGGTGCTGTGGCGGATCGGACTGCTGATGACGGGCGTGTCGCTCGCCATTTCGCTGGCCGCATTCCCGACCTTCGCCCCCGATATCTGGCTCGGGATCGACGGCATGGCGTTCGACCAACTTACCGACGCCGGCAATTTCTGGAACGCCGCGGTCGCAGCCCTGGTGTTGCTGATGATCATCGACGCCGAGCGCAACCGCGGCCAGGTCAGGCTGTCGGCAGCGGCCGGCGAATTAGTCCGGCGCAGCCTCTGGATCGGCGCCGCGGTCTTGCTGCTTGGACGGGTCGATGCCGGCCTTGGCCTTGGTCAGGTCCGCGGCGCGATCTGGAATTTCTGGCAGACCTCGTCGTCCAGCCAATTCATCAAGAACCTGATCTATTTCGTCTTGATCTTCAGCTTTGCCATGCTGAGATTGTGGGTGACGTTGCTGATCCTCACCTACGGCCTGAAGCAGTCCTATCTCCGCACCCGCTAGCCGGGCGGGCTTTCATCCGCAAGGCCGTAGACCCGCTCCGCCCTGGCAAAGCCCGCGATCGGAAATTCGCCAAGCTCGGCCCAGCCGCCGGCGCAAATGCCGGCGAAACTTTCCGACGCCACGATGGTGCGATGCAGCCGGCCGGCGATCTTTTCCAGCCTGGCTGCGAGATTGACGGCGGGTCCGATACAGGTGAAGTCAAGCCGGTTGCCGCCGCCGATGTTGCCGTACAGGATCCTTCCGACGTGCAGCGCGACCCCGAAGCGGAAGCGCTCGACGGCGTCTCCGACCGGGTAGCGCAACGCCTCGACGCTGGCGCGGGATTCGCGCGCGGCGTGCAGCACATCGCCGCAGACCCTTTCAAGGTCACCTTCCGCCGCCGCGATCGGAAACACCGCGAGCAGTCCGTCGCCCATGAATTTCAACACCTCGCCGCCATGGCTCCGGATCGCCGGTACCTGGCAGTCGAAATAGTGATTGAGGATATCCACCACGGTCTCCGCCGGCAGCCGGTCGGAAAGCGCGGTGAAGCCGCGCAGGTCCGACAGCCAGATCGCGGCATGCATGGTCTCGGTGTGGCCGCGCCTGATCTGGCCGCCGAGAATGCGTTCGCCGGCGCGGCTGCCGACATAGGTATCGAGCAGGATCGAGGCCCTGCGGCGCTGGTTGGTGATCTCGACCACCCGGGCCAATGCCGGTATCAGGGCGCGCAGGCCGTCCAATTGTTCGTCGCTGAAGCCGCCGGGTCGCTGGGTGGTCCAGCTCGACGCGTGACCCAGTCCGTCGGTCACCAGCAGCGGCAGCGCGATATAATCGGTGACGCCTTCGGCGCGCATGTCGTCGAGAAATGGAAAGCGCCGGCTTTCGGGATCGTCAATACGATGCCTGACTTCCCGGCGCTCGTTGAATACGATCGCCAGCGGACTGTTTCGATATTCCGGTGAATCCTGAAGGCCATGATCCGCGGTGCCGACAGTGACCTCGGCACCCGGCTTCCAGATGAAATTGAAGCCGAGAATATCGGGATGCAGGGTCCGGACGAAAACGCCGACCCGCCACAGCGGCAGGCCGGCCTGGACCAGGCGCTCGCAGGCTTGCGCCATCATCTGCGCCGGGCTGGCCGCGGACCTCGCACCGTCGATCAGCCAGTCGATGACCTTCTGCAGCTCGATTGCGTTCATGATGCCGGTATTTGCGGCTCAAGTTCGCGAAACGTCAAGGCGACACAAACGCTTTGCGTTTCGGCGTCGGCAGGGCAAACTCCGGCCTAAGCAACAACGCGGGTGGAAAATGCCGGATTGCGGGCCAGAGACGTCGGCTGAGAACCCCGAACTGCGGCGAGCGCTGGAGGCGGCCGATCCGGCGACGCTGCTGCTGGCGCTGGTGCAGCTCACCGGCGAGGCGCACTGGCTGGAAGCGGCAAAACCCTTCATCCGCGGCCCGATGAGTTACCAGGAATTCATGCCGGAACCGCTGCGCGCGCAGATCCGCGACCGGCTCTGCGACGTGCTGGCGAAAACCGCGCCCGACGCAGCCGCGCCACCCCGGCGGACAGACGATGCACTGCTGCGCGAGATGATGTCGGTCGCAGCCGGCGAGCCGGTTGCGGACGAATATATCGCGATGATGCGCGAGGACCTGACCGACGACACCCTGGCTTCGCGCAGCCTGAAATGGCGGCAGCCCCCCGACCCCGCGGCGCTGGGAAGCCCCGAAGTGGTCATCATCGGAGCGGGCATGTCGGGGCTCTACGCCGGCATCCAGCTGCGCGAGGCCGGCATCCCCTTCGTCATCCTCGAAAAGAATGACGCCGTCGGCGGCACCTGGTACGAGAACATCTACCCCGGATGCGGCGTCGATACCCCCAATCACTTCTACTCCTATGCGTTCGAGCCCAATCACGACTGGTCGCATTTCTTTGCCAAGCGCGACGAACTCTGGAATTATTTCGAGCGCGTCACCGACAAATACGACCTGCGCCGGCACATCCGGCTCGGAACCGAAGTGCTGGAGGCCAGATATCACGAGGGCGATGCCTGCTGGCGCATCACGGCGCAGAGCGCCGACGGCATCCGGCATGAGCTTTCGGCCCGCGTGCTGGTATCCGCGGTCGGCGTCCTCAACCGACCGAAACTGCCCGAGATCGCCGGCCTGTCCTCGTTCGCTGGACCCGCCTTCCATACCGCGCAGTGGGACCGAAATTTCGACTGGCGCGGCAAGCGCGTCGGCATGATCGGCACCGGCGCCTCCGGCCATCAGGTCGGCCCGACGATCGCACCCGACGTCGAGCGCTTGACGATCTTCCAGCGATCGCCGCATTGGGTGGTGCCGAATCCGAACTACCACGAGGGCGTCAGCGCCGGAAAGAAATGGGCGCTGGCCCATATCCCATTTTACCTGCGCTGGTACCGCTCCAGCTGTTCTGGGGTTTCGCCGACGGGCTTCACACCGCGCTGCAGGTCGATCCGCAGTGGCCGCATCCGGAACGATCGCTCAACCCGGTGAACGAGAAGCACCGGCGGTTCATGGAGCGGCATATGCGCAGCGAGCTTTGCGACCGCCCCGATCTCTTGTCAAAGGTCATTCCGGATTATCCGCCCTATGGCAAGCGCATCCTGATCGACAATCACTGGTTCAGGATGCTGAAGCGGCCCAATGTCGATCTCGTCACCGATCCGATCGAGGCCATCGAACCGGCGGGGGTACGGACCAGGGACGGCCGGCTGTGGCCGGCGGACGCCCTGGTGTTCGCCACCGGCTTCAAGGTCTCCAAGATGCTGCACCCAATGGCGATAACCGGCAAGGGTGGGCGCGAGTTGCACGAGGTCTGGGGCGCCGACGACGCCAAGGCCTATCTCGGCCTCACCGTGCCCGGCTTTCCGAATTTCTTCATGCTGACCGGCCCGAACACCGGGCTTGCGCATGGCGGCAACCAGATCTTCATGACCGAATGCGGCGTGCGCCACATGATGCTGGGCCTGCGGGAATTGCTGGAAGGCGGCCATCGTTCGATCGAATGCCGGCCGGAAATCTACCAGAGCTATAATCGCGAGGTCGACGCCCTGCACGCGCGCATGGTGTGGACCCACAAGGGCATGACCAACTGGTACCGCAACGGCCACGGCCGCGTGTTCGCGATCACCCCGTGGCGGCTGGTGGAGTACTGGAAGATGACCTCGACCTTCAACCGCGAGCAATACGACATCAGGTAGGGCGCGGCTGCAACCGCCGCATCATCCCTCAACGCGCCACGCCGACCTGGCCGCGGTGCCGCAGAAAATGATCGGCCAGCACGCAGGCCACCATGGCTTCGCCGACCGGTACCGCACGGATGCCGACGCAGGGATCGTGACGGCCCTTGGTCATGATGTCGGTGTCGGCCCCGGCGCGATCCACGGTGCGGCGCGGCGACAGGATCGAGGAAGTCGGCTTGACCGCAAAGCGCGCCACCACCGGCTGCCCGGTGGAAATGCCGCCGAGGATGCCGCCGGCATGATTGGTCAGGAAGCGGGTGCCGTGATTTCCGGTCCGCATCTCGTCGGCGTTTTCCTCTCCCGTCAGTTCAGCCGCCGCAAAGCCCGCGCCGATTTCGACGCCCTTCACCGCATTGATGCTCATCAATGCCGCGGCGAGCTCGGCATCGAGCTTGGCGTAGATCGGGGCGCCGAGCCCTGGCGGCACGCCCTCGGCCGTCACCTCGATGACGGCGCCGATCGAGGATCCGCGCTTGCGGATATCGTCGAGGTAGCTCTCGAAGAATGCCGCCTTGTCCCTGTCGGGGCAGAAGAACGGGTTGCGTGCGATTTCGTCCCAGTCCCATTTTTCGCGGTCGATCCGATGAGGTCCCATCTGCACCAGCGCGCCGCGCACCGTGATATCGGGCAGGATCTTTCGGGCGATGGCGCCGGCCGCGACCCGGGTGGCGGTCTCTCGGGCCGAGGAGCGCCCGCCGCCGCGATAATCGCGAAGGCCGTATTTCGCCTGATAGGTGAAATCGGCGTGGCCGGGACGAAACTTGTCCTTGATATCGGAATAGTCCTTGGAGCGCTGATCGGTGTTCTCGATCAAGAGCGCGATCGGCGTGCCGGTGGTCACCTGCACCCCGGTGTCGGGATGCGGCATCACGCCGGAGAGAATCTTGACCGCATCCGGCTCCTGGCGCTGGGTGGTGAAGCGCGACTGCCCGGGACGGCGGCGGTCGAGATCGTGCTGGATTTCGGCCTCGGTCAGCGGCAGCAGCGGCGGGCAGCCGTCGACCACGCAGCCGATCGCAATCCCGTGGCTTTCGCCGAAGGTCGTGACCCGAAACAGGTGGCCGAAAGTGTTGAAGGACATATTTGGCGATCCGGCCGGCGAGCGAAGTCAATGCTGAATTGTCGTAACGCGCGGGCTCCGGGGGGTCAAATCAGAGTTTTATACGAGCCCCGCGGATCGATCGCAGGGCGCGGGCATGACGGCGACGGCGGTCCTTAACCATGCCTGGTCAGTCCGCCGGCGGAAAACACATAGACCATGCCCTGCTCGATCATCAGATCGGCAGCCATGTCGGGCGTCTGGAGGTCGAGCGCCACCATCAGCGCCCGCGCCGTGCCGCCATGGGCCACGGCGACCGTGTCGGCCGCAAGCTGATCGTACCAGGCCCGCATCCGGAGTTGCACCGCGGCATAGCTCTCGCCGTCCGGCGCCGGCACCGTCCATTTGTCGGTCAGGCGCCTGGCGAAAAGCACCGGGTCCGAGACTTGCGTCTGCGCCGGCGTCAAACCTTCCCACCGACCGTAGCCGATCTCGCGCAGCCGGTCGTCGATGGCATAATCGTCCGGCGGCAATTTGAGCGCGCCACGGACCAGTTCCATGGTCGATCGGGCGCGCCCCAGCGGACTGGCGACGAAGGCCATTGGCACTTCCCTGCGCGGCTGGCGCGCCCACAGGTCGGCGAGAATGCCGGCGGCGCCGGTGGCCTGGCTGCGCCCGAGCTCGTTCAGCGGAATATCCTGGCCGCCCTGCAGCCTGCCTTGCGCGTTCCAGTCGGTCTCGCCGTGGCGAATGTAGTAGACGGTCGGCGCGGACATCGAAACCGGCGGCTATTCCTTGGCGAGCGAATTGCTCAGCGAAATATCCGGCGCGTCGGGGCGCTTCATGCCGACGACGTGATAGCCGGAATCGACGTGATGCACCTCGCCGGTGACTCCGCGCGACAGATCCGACAGCAGGTAAAGCGCGCTGTCACCGACTTCCGCGATCGTGACGGTGCGGCGCATCGGCGCGTTGTATTCGTTCCATTTCAGGATATAGCGGAAATCGCCGATGCCGGATGCCGCCAGGGTCTTGATCGGGCCGGCCGAGATCGCGTTGACGCGAATGTTCTTCTCGCCGAGATCGGCCGCAAGATAGCGCACGCTCGCCTCCAGCGCCGCCTTCGCGACCCCCATCACGTTGTAATGCGGCATCCATTTTTCGGCGCCGTAATAGGTCAGCGTCAGGATCGAACCGCCGTCGGTCATCAGCTTTTCGGCACGCTGCGCGATCGCGGTCAGCGAGTAGCAGCTGATCAGCATGGTCTTGGAAAAATTGTCGGCGGTGGTTTCGAGATAGCGGCCGTCGAGCTGGTCCTTGTCGGAGAATGCGATCGCATGCACCACGAAGTCGATCTTGCCCCATTGTTCCCTGACCACATCGAACACCGCGTCGATGGTTGAGGGGTCGGTGACGTCGCAGTGGCCGAGCAGGATGCCGCCGAGTTCCCTGGCGAGCGGCTCGACCCGCTTCTTCAGCGCGTCGCCCTGCCAAGTCAACGCGACCTCCGCCCCGGCCGCGCGGCAGGCCTTGGCGATGCCCCAGGCGATCGAGCGGTTATTGGCAACGCCGAGCACAATCCCTCGTTTGCCCTGCATCAGACCTGAATTTTGCGACATCCGGTTTCCAATCGACCTTGATCTAGTGTCCCGAATCCGAAGTTCGCCACACTTTGCCGCACCTACCCTAGCGAACTTCGGATCGGAAAGGACACTGGAATCCAGGATTCGGACGCGATTTTGGGGTTCGGAAGCTCTCTTGAGGAATCGCGGCATGAGTGCAGCGGAGCTTCCGGGCCGCCGCACCGTTCGGAGGTACACCAGCGCGCTGGGTCGGTACAGCCCAAATCGGCCCCGGTTCAAGCCACGCCGGTCCCCTTTCGCCTCGACTGCGGGATGGTTGCCTTTGCCCGGTTGCTTGACGGTCGGAATAGCCGCCACTTTTCGGTGTTATGCCTTGCATGGCGTGGCGTTGCCGGGATTGAACGCCGGACCAGTCACCTCCAAAATCGGGCTGCCATGAGCGCGTTTCGCAGGAGTGTCGAAGCCATGATTCCGGCGCTGCGCCGCTACGCCCGCGCGCTGGCCCGTGACGCCGATGTCGCCGACGATCTGGTGCAGGACACACTGGTGCGGGCGCTGCGTTCGGAACGGCTGTTTCTGGGCGGCGACGTCAGGAGCTGGCTCTACACCATCCTGACCAATCTCAACAAGAACAGGCGGCGATCGCTGGCCCGGCGGCCGCAATTCCTGCCCCTGCTCGACAACAATGCCGACGCCAGCGGCACCGAGGCCGAAGGCCGCGACATCGCCCGTGCGCTGGCCACCCTGGTGGAGGAGCAGCGCGCGGTGCTACTCCTGGTGATGCTGGAGGGGCTGAGCTATCGCGAGGTCGCCGACATCCAGGGAGTGCCGATCGGCACCGTGATGTCCCGCCTTGCCCGCGCCCGCGCGCATGTCAAAGCCTCGCTCGAGGGCGAACGTCCGCTGCTTCGGCGCGTCAAATGATGGCATTCAGCCTGCAGGGCGGGAACGAAGATCAAGCTGCGATGGTTTTTGGTTCTGCCCCGCTGCCGGAACCTCGACCGCGCTGCGGGCTGAGCAGTGTTTGCGATTGAAATGAGACAGAGACAACGACAATGACCGACCCAGGGATTTCCGTCACCGAAGACGAATTGCACGCCTATGTCGACGGCGAATTGCCGGCGGAACGTCGCGGCGATGTCGAAGCCTGGCTGGCGGGGCACCCCGACGATGCGGCGCGGGTGCGATCCTGGCGCGCGATGGCGGAAGCGCTGCATGCGCGTTACGATTCCGTCGCCGACGAGGCGGTGCCGAAGCGGCTCGAAATCGAGCGGCTGGTGCGACGGCCGCGCAAATGGATCTACGGCGCGGTCGCCGCGACGCTGGTGGCGTTCATCGCCGGCGGCGGCGTCGGCTGGATGGCGCGCGGCGCCGCTGCGGCGCCGTCGGCATTTCGGAATTTCACGCTGGATGCGCTGGACGCCCACCGGCTTTACGTGGTCGAGGTCCGCCATCCCGTGGAAGTGGCAGGCTCCGACCGCGCCCATCTCGTCGCATGGCTGTCGAAGCGCTGCGGCTACGACGTGAAGGCGCCGGAGCTCGACCGCACCGGCCTGAAACTGGTCGGCGGCCGGCTGCTACCGGGACCGGAGGCACCCGCGGCGTTTCTGATGTATGAAAGCCCGACCGGAGAGCGCTTCACGCTCTACACCTCGCGGGCCGAAACCGGCACGACCCAGATGCGCTATGCCGCGAGCGACGGCGACGGAGCGCTGTTTTGGGCCGACCGCGGCGTCGGTTACGTTTTGAGCGGCCCGACCGACAAGGACCGGCTCAACCAGGTGGCGCGCCTGGTCTACGACCAGACCGAAAAAAGTGGCGGCTGAAGGGCTAGCTGTGAGCACCCCGGACAAGCCTATCGGGGCAAGTATTATTCGGGCTGTTTGCTAATTACGTCGCGGCCCGTGTCCCAATTCCGACATTGAAAATCTGGAATCAAACCATCGGCAGGTCTCAATATCGCACCGGATGATCACGCGAAAATGAGCTGCGTTCGATCCGCCGATCGACGCACGCGGCCTCGATCGGGTTTTGTACCGCGCTGGTCCCCCGTCGAGGCCGCACCTCTTTCCGGCGACGTGATGCGGTCAGTCCAGATCGCTGCGCGGATTGTAGGGATGCCCGTCGCGCCACTTTTGCATCAACGCCTCCAGTTCAGCGTCGTTCCCGTCCGGCAGCATGATGCGGGCGGTGACGAACAGGTCGCCGGCCGCGGCAGTGGCTTTCGGCAGCCCCTTGCCCTTCAGCCGGAAGGTGCGGCCGCTCGAGGTGTTTTTGGGAATCGACAATTCCACCGCGCTGCCCAGCGTGGGCACGCGGATTTTGCCGCCCAGCACGGCCTCATACAGCGTGATCGGCAGATCGACCCGCAGGTCGCTGCCATCGATCTTGAAGAACGGATGCGGCGCGATGTTGACCGTGATCAGGAGATCGCCGGGAGGGTGCCCGGGCGCGGTATCGCCCTGCCCCTTGAGCCGGATCTGCTGGCCGGCGGCAACGCCCGCTGGAATCTTGACATTGAGCTCCTTGCCGGTCGGCAGCCGGACACGCTTCTCCACGCCCTTCACCGATTCTTCCAGCGACACTGTCATGGCAACGCTGAGATCGAGGTCGAGGGCGATCCCGCCCGGGTCGAATTCGAAGGTCGTCCCGGCGCCGGGCCGCCCGCCGCGCGCCGCAGCGCCGCCGAACATGCTGTTGAGGATATCCTCGAAACCGCCGCCGCCGAGGCCGCCGGCGCCGCCGCTGCGGAAGGTGTGGGTTTCGAAGCCGCCGCCCCGCGAGGGCCCGCGCGAACGCGGATCACCGCCGGGAAAACCCTGGAAGCGCGGCTTGCCCTCGGCGTCGATCTCGCCGCGATCGAATTGCTTGCGCTTTTCTTCGTCGCCGATGATCTCGTTGGCCGAGTTCAGCTCGGAAAACCGCGCGGCGGATTTCGGGTCGTTCTTGTTGGCATCGGGGTGGTGTTTCTTGGCGAGCTTGCGATAGGCGCTCTTGATCGCCGCAGCGCTGGCGCCCCGCGGCACCCCCAAGACCTCATAGGGGTCGCGCATCCGTCACCTCTCCTTCAGGAAAATCAAAGTTTTGGCGGGCTGACAGCCCTTCGGCCTTCATTTGGTATCTTCGTGGCATTTTTGCAACGGGAATCCGCGCCGGAATCAGCCCTGCTTCCATGGCTTTAGCGTATGAATCTCCCAGCGACCCTGGCCGGATTGGCAGGCCGCGCCCTGCAGCCAGCTTTCCGAGTGCCCGTTGACGTAGCTTGCCAGAAAATCGCGGCAGGTTCGCCCGTCCGAGGAGTAAGCCCGGGCCAGCGGCGTCACCGAACCCCGCGCGCCGGTCTCGGGGTTTTCCCAGGGCTGGCTGGAATCCTTGTCCCCCTTGGTCAGCACGTCGGACGCCGCATTGCGGGCGAAGGCCAGGTCGCTTTCGGTCGGGGCCGGCGCGCTGGCGGGGGCCCCGTCTATCGACCCCGTTACATCGTTGTCTTCCATTCTGGCGAAGGCGTTGTCGGGGCGGGACAGGCTGCAGCCGCCAGAGCCGACGCCGATGAGAATCAATGCAAACACGGCGCCAGCCGGCCCGATCGCCGATAGGCCAACGCGCCCCCATGTCTTATATAGGGGCTGCAGCACGCTGTGGACCGCGGGCGAACGCAATTCGGAAATCCTGAAATGACGGACACGACCCCCATCAGACACCCGACACCGTTAACAACAGGTGATTTCACCGCCGCTGAAGAGCCGTTTGCGCTGTTCGGCGACTGGTTCGCCGAAGCCACCAAGACCGAACCCAACGATCCCAACGCCATGGCGCTGGCCAGCGTCGACGCCGACGGTCTGCCCGACCTGCGAATGGTGCTGATGAAGGGCTTTGATGCCGACGGTTTCGTGTTCTACAGCCACATTGCCAGCCAGAAGGGCCTTGAACTCGCGGCAAATCCCAGGGCGGCGCTGCTGTTTCACTGGAAATCGCTGCGTCGGCAGGTGCGTATCCGCGGCAACGTGTCGCCGGTGACCGAGGCGGAAGCCGACGCCTATTTCGCAACCAGACCGCGGCAGGCCCAGATCGGAGCCTGGGCCAGCAAGCAGTCACAGCCTCTGGAGAGCCGGTTCGCCTTCGAGCAGGCGATCGCCAGGGTTGCCGCCAGGCACATTGTCGGCGAGGTGCCGCGGCCCCCGGGCTGGAGCGGCTGGCGTATCGCGCCGCTGCGGTTCGAGTTCTGGCACGATCGTCCCTTCCGCCTGCACGACCGCATCGAATTTCGCCGCACCGCGGCGGACCAGCATTGGTCCAAAGTGAGGCTCTATCCGTGAAGCCGAAAGCCGTCATGGCCGGGCGAAGGCGCAGCGCGCGTGCGACGGAAGTCCCGGCCATCGATGAACTCCTCTGCAACCGTCAACGCAAGATGTGGATGCCCGGCACAAGGCCGCGCATGACCAAGAACGAGAGAACCTTTCATGCCCGCTTCATCCAATCATGGACCGCGACGCACGCTGCTTCTGACCGGAGCCAGCCGCGGCATTGGCCACGCCACCGTGATCCGCTTTTCCAGCGCCGGCTGGCGCGTCATTACCTGTTCACGACATCCATTCCCGGAGGAATGCCCGTGGGGCGCCGGACCTGAGGATCATATCCAGGTCGACCTTGCCGACCATGCCGACACCACCCGGGCGATCTCGGAGATCCGCGACCGGCTTGAAGGCGGCGAACTGCACGCGCTGGTCAACAACGCCGCGATTTCGCCGAAGGCGCCGGGCGGCGGACGGCTCGGCTCGGTCGATACCGATATCGACACATGGAGTCACGTGTTCCGGGTAAACTTCTTCGCGCCGATCATGATGGCGCGCGGACTGATGGAGGAACTGAAGGCCGCCAAGGGCTCGGTGGTCAACGTCACCTCGATCGCGGGGTCGCGCGTGCATCCATTCGCCGGCGCAGCCTACGCGACCTCGAAGGCGGCGCTGGCCTCCCTGACCCGCGAAATGGCTTCGGATTTCGGCCGCGTCGGCGTCCGCGTCAATTCCATCGCGCCTGGCGAAATCGACACCTCGATCCTGTCGCCGGGCACCGAGAAGATCGTCGAACAGCAGATCCCGCTGCATCGGCTCGGCACCCCGGACGAAGTCGCCAAGATCATCTATGTGCTTTGCACGGAGACCTCGTCCTATGTGAACGGCGCCGAGATTCATATCAACGGCGGACAGCACGTCTAGCGCCAATATCCCGACGCCTTTGGCGCTTCACGCCTTGCGATGCCGCTCACTCCGCATAGAATTTGCGCGGGGCCCCGCGAAGGCGCGGCGCCTCGAAATTGAAGGCGCTGGAGCATTCTTCTTCGCGCTCGCCCTCGGACAGCGCCGCGCCGCAGTGCCGGCATACCCCGGCAGCAATCGCCGGCGCCCGGCCAGGCGCGTTGCGGCTAAGCTGATATTGCGCGAAATCGACGACATTGGGTCCGGGCGTTACGACTTTTTCAACCATTGCTGTCCTCGCGGCGTGAGACATTCTTATCGCAGAAAGCCGTCGCACAAACGTTCAGCGCAATGCTCAAATTTTAGCAGAGCAATTGAGGCGGAGCTGACGCGATGCGCCGCTGCTTTTCCAAGCCCCGCCCGCAAACGAAGCACGGTCGAAAGGCCCGTCGACAGTTACAGCCATTTCTTCCATTTGAAGAACACGTATGGCCCCGCCGCCGCCAGCAGCATCATCAGCAGCGCCAGCGGATAACCGTGCTGCCATTCCAGCTCCGGCATCAGCTTGAAATTCATGCCGTAAATCGACGCGATCAGGGTCGGCGGCATCAGCACCACCGCCATGACCGAAAACAGCTTGATGATGTTGTTCTGCTCGAGATTGACGACGCCGAGCATCGCGTCCAGCACGAACGTGATCTTGTTGGACAGATAGGAAGCGTGATCGGTCAGCGAGCTGACGTCGCGCTGCATGGTTTTCAGCTGCTCGCGCATGTCCTTGGACCATTTGACCCCGTCGACCGCGGCGGCGACGAAGGTCACCACCCGCCCGATCGAAACCAGGCTCTCGCGCACCTTGGAGGTAAGGTCGCCCTTGCGGCCGATCGCGATCAGGATGTCGGAGTAGCGCTTGGCGTGTCCGGTGCGGGCGGCACCCTCCGGCTCGAAAATGTTGTGGCTGATGGCGTCCATGTCGCTGCCGGCCCGCTCCAGAATGTCGGCATTGCGGTCGATGACCGCGTCGAGCAATTCCATCAGCACCATTTCGCCGGTGATGCCCGCCGGACAGCCGCGTGCCAGCTTGTTCTCCACCAAAAGGAACGGCTTTGGTTCGTCATAGCGCACGGTCACCAGCCGATGGCTGGCGAGGATGAAGGTCACCGCGGTGGTGCGCGGGGTCTCGGTGTCGGCCGCGCACATCAGGGTTGCCGTCATGTAGCGGGCGCCGTTTTCGACATAAAGTCGGCTCGAAATCTCGATCTCCTGCATGTCCTCCCGGGTCGGCACGGCGATTCCGGCCAGCCGCTCAACGGCCTGATCCTCCGCGGCGGTCGGCTTGACGAGGTCGATCCAGACCGCGCTTTCAGGGAGCGCGGCAAGATCGGCGGACGCGGCTCGCTTCAGCGAGGATTCGGCAGGGACGAATACCGAAAACATGGAGAACTCCGGAACCGGGCATGCCGTCTGCCCGAGCCGAGTTGGCGCGATTCTGACCGGCGCTTCAAGGCCGGGAACGCGATCGGCCGGCCGGGATTTGCGGCAGCCGGAAGGCGAGAGAATGGCGCCGATTCGGCGCCACCTCCCGACCTGCCCAAAAATGAGCCGGAAACCCCAAAAGCTGCGGCAAAAAGGTCACAGACCGCGTCCCGCATTGCGAGAGAGGCATCTAAGCTCTGGAATTATAGCCAATTTCAAGGATAATGCGATTAACAGAATCGTGGCGTTTGGGCGCAACTTTGACGCCGCGAACGCACCGCTTTCGATTGGATAGAGCACCATGTCGTCGCTGAAAGTAACCCTCGGACTTCTGGCTGCCGGCTTATTGCTGTCGGGCTGCATGCAGGCCACGACCTATGAGGCGACCAATCAGGCCAATTTCAAGCCGCGCGACAAGGAATTGCTCGCCAAGATCCGCTACACCAATGTTCCGATTCCGGAGCCGTTCCGCCGCGCAATCGTCGAATATCATCGCAAGGAAGCGCCGGGCTCGATCTTGGTCGATTCCGACAATCACTACCTTTATTATGTCCTCAACGACGGCAAGGCGATCCGCTACGGCATCACCGTGGGGGAGGAAGCCATGGCGTGGTCCGGCATCGCCAAGATCGGCAGCATGACCGAGTGGCCGGCTTGGCATCCGACTCCGGGAGAGATCGAGCGGCTCGGCGTTCCCACCTTCGTGGCGCCAGGCCCCGACAATCCGATGGGCTCGCGCGCGCTCTATCTGTATTCGGGCGGCAAGGACACCCTGTTCCGGATTCACGGCACCAATCAGCCGGAATATATCGGCGCGTCGATATCCTCCGGCTGCATCCGGATGACCAACGAGGACGTGATCGATCTGTATAACCGGGTGAAGCTGGGCAGCATTGTCGTGGTGCTCGAGCCGCACCATGGCGATTCGCCATATAATTCGCAGATGGCGCTGCAGGGCGCTGGCGGCAATGGCGGCGGCGGTCCGGTGATGCAGTAATCGAGGCGATTCTCGCTAGGTCTAAAAAAGCGCCGGTTTTTACCGGCGCTTTTTTGCTGGTGGTGGGGTAATGGGCTGCGCGGGCGCGACATCCTCATCAGTGGCGCCGGGCTTGGCGGCTTCGCGGGGCGGCGCCTCCTCGGGCCGCTCCGCCGGCAGAAGCGGCGCAATTTGCGGCAACGGGTCCCATACCTCCCACTGGCAGATCTTGTAGTTGTTGCGGCGCTCCATCAGATCGAGATGGATATGATCTTCGTGGTACCCGTCCGAGCCCGGCCCCAGCACCGTCGAGAAGCGCGCACAGACCGAGTGCAGCACGCTTTCGCGCAGGTCCCGCGGCACCGAGCGATCGGTGAGCGAAATCGTTCGGCCGTTGGCAAGCTTCAGGGCGCGGACGTCAAGGGCGTTGGCGCGACCGTGTTCGGACAATTGGGCGCCGGCGACGCGATTGCGGCCGCGGCATTCGAAGGAATCGAAATTGTCGAGAACGCTGACGACGCTGCCGAGGCCTGCGGCCAGCGGCGTCATGTCGGTGCGGATCCAGTCCGCCACCGCCGACGCCATGGCACAGCGCAGGACCGCCGGCGGTTGCACGGAAACCTGGCGCCGGTCCGGCAGCACCACCGCCTCTAGCCGCACCAGATCCTCGCCACCGCAGCCGCCAGGGCCGTGGATGTCGGGAATGCTGGGAGCGATCGCGATAGCATCCGATAGCGCCAGCCGGCAGGCCGAGGGTGGCGGCGGCCCTGGTGCAGCCGGTTCGGCAGGCTCGGCGGCCGAGCCGCCCCTGACCGGCGGCAAGGGGACGGTCTCGGCGGAAACGGGCTCGGCCGCCGGTGCATCGGGTGGACGCGGCTTCGGCAACGGTATCAACGTGGCCCGGCGCAGCTTCTGCCGGCTATCGCCGAACAGCGCGCTCCACGGACCCTTGCCTGACCTCGCCGCCGCGGCCGGTCCGACCTGCGCCGCCAGCATCAACGACACCGCGGCCACGGTAACCATGGCCGCGACGGGGCGGCCGGAGCCAATACAAGGCCATTTGCGGCGTGCCTTCCCCGCGCTAAAGTTCATGCCAGTTCCTAAAAGACCTGCGCCAAGGTTAACACAATCGGGAGGACCGACCGTATGCTGGGATTGATGCAAGACTGGCCTTTGCTTTGCCACCGGATCATCGAGCACGCGGCGACCATTCATGGCACGCAGGAGGTGGTGACACGGTCGGTCGAAGGTCCCATTCATCGCACCAATTACCGCGAGATTCGCGATCGCGCGCTGAAGGTCTCGCAACGTCTCGACCGCGACGGCATCAGGCTCGGCGACCGCGTCGCCACCATCGCCTGGAACACCTGGCGCCATCTGGAAGCCTGGTACGGCATCATGGGCATCGGCGCCATCTGCCATACCGTCAATCCGCGGCTGTTCCCGGACCAGATCGCCTGGATCGTCAACCATGCGGAGGACCGCGTGGTGATGACGGATATCACCTTCGTGCCGATCCTGGAAAAAATCGCCGACCAGATGCCCAGCGTGGAACGCTATATCGTGTTCACCGACCGGGCGCATATGCCGCAGACCACGCTGAAGAACGCGGTTGCCTATGAAGACTGGATTGCGGAAGCCGACGGAAATTTCAAATGGAAGACGTTCGACGAAAATACCGCGGCCGCAATGTGCTACACCTCGGGCACCACGGGCGATCCAAAGGGCGTGCTGTATTCGCATCGCTCCAACGTGCTGCATGCCCTGATGGCCAATACCGGCGATTCGCTGGGCGCCAATGCCGGCGACACCATGCTGCCGGTGGTTCCGCTGTTCCATGCCAATAGCTGGGGCATCGCCTTCTCGGCGCCTTCGATGGGTACCAAGCTGGTGCTGCCCGGCGCCAAGCTCGATGGCCCATCGGTCTACGAGCTGCTCGACACCGAGAAGGTGACCCATACCGCCGGCGTTCCGACGGTCTGGCTGATGCTGCTCAATCATATCGCCGCACACCGGCTGAAACTGCCCCATCTGAGAATGGTGGTCTGCGGCGGCTCGGCGATGCCGCGTTCGATGATCAAGGCGTTCCTCGACATGGGGGTGCAGGTGCGCCACGCCTGGGGCATGACCGAGATGAGCCCGATCGGCACCCTCGCGGCGCTGAAACCTCCGTTTGCCGAACTCATCGGCGAGGCCCGGCTCGATATTCTCCAGACCCAGGGCTATCCGCCGTTCGGCGTCCAGATGAAGATTACCGACGACGCCGGCAAGGAACTGCCATGGGACGGCAAGACCTTCGGCAGGCTAAAGGTCTCCGGCCCGGCAGTATCGAAGGCCTATTTCCGCGTCGACAGCAACATTCTCGACGAGCAGGGCTTTTTCGACACCGGCGATGTCGCCACCATCGACCAGCACGGATACATGCGGATCACCGACCGCTCCAAGGATGTGATCAAATCCGGCGGCGAATGGATTTCGTCGATCGATCTGGAGAACTTGGCGGTCGGACATCCCGCAGTCGCGGAAGCGGCCGTGATCGGCATCCATCATCCGAAATGGGATGAGCGGCCACTGCTGATCGTGCAACTGAAACAGGGGCAGACCGCGACCCGCGAGGATATCCTGAACTTCCTCGACGGCAAAATCGCAAAATGGTGGATGCCGGACGACATCGCGTTCGTCGACGGCATTCCGCACACCGCGACGGGAAAGATCCTGAAGACCGCGCTGCGCGACCAGTTCAAGAGCTACAGTTTTCCGAACGCAGCGGCTTGAAAGCGGCGGACACTGCGCAACGAGGATGGCCCTGCTCCCAACGCCGAAACCCGTTCGCAGCGGTTCCACAGACGAAAGGCCAATTGGAACCAGTCCGGCGGCTTCCTAACCTGTCGTATCGGCAAAACAGGCATTTGCGGACAAGCATCCGCAAGCCAAACAGGAAACGCTCAAAATGAAGAAATCTATGTTTTTTCAAACGATCCCGTGGCTGCTGCTGGCGTCGATCGCCACAACGGCGGCGCACGCCGACGGCAGCAAGGTGGTAATCGGCGACATCGATGACATGTCCGGCCTCTATGCCGATGTCATCGGACCCGGCGGCCTGGAGGCTGCCAAGATGGCGATCGAAGATTTCGGGGGCAGCGTTCTTGGCAACAAGATCGAGCTTTTGACTTCGGATCACCAGAACAAGCCGGATCTCGGCGCCCAGAAGTTTCGCGAATGGGCCGACCGTGACGGCCTGACCATGGTACTCGGCGGATCGAACACCGGCGTCAGCATCGCGATGGCGACGATCGCCAACGAGAAGAAGACGCCGTTCTTCGCAATCGGCGCAGCCGGCGCCTCGCTGACCGGCAAGGACTGCACTCCCTACACGGTGCACTACGCCTACGACACCACCGCACTCGGCAACGGCACGGCGACGACCATGGTAAAACAGGGTGGCAAGACCTGGTTCTTCCTCACGGCCGACTATGCGTTCGGCACGCAATTGCAGGAGGCCGCCGCGAAGGTCGTGGAAGCAAACGGCGGCAAGGTGATCGGCGCCGTGCGCGTTCCGCTTTCGACCTCCGACTTCTCGAGCTTCCTGTTGCAGGCCCAGAACTCCGGCGCCCAGGTGCTCGGCCTCGCCAATGCCGGCAACGATTTCACCAACTCGATCAAGGCGGCCGACGAGTTCGGCATCGCCAGGACGATGAAGCCTGCCGCGCTGCTCGCCTTCATCAGCGACATCCACAGTCTGGGGCTGAAGACGGCCCAGGGCCTCTACCTCACCACCGGCTGGTATTGGGATCTCAACGACAAGACCCGCGCGTTCGCCAAGCGCTATTTCGACAAGATGAAGCGCGAACCGACCATGAACCAGGCCGCCTATTATTCGGCCACCATCACCTATCTCAACGCTGTCAAGGCCGCCAACAGCACCGATGCCGACAAGGTCATGGCGGAACTGCACAAGGTGACGATCGATGATATGTTCACGGGCAGCGGCAAGATCCGCGCCGACGGGCTGATGGAACACGACATGTACATCATGCAGGTCAAGAAGCCCGAGGAATCGAAATATCCCTGGGATTATTATCGCCTGATCCAGACCATGTCGGGCGAACAGGCGTTTGGGAAGCTTTCCGATTCGGCCTGCCCGCTGCTGAAGCATTGAGCGACCGCGCCCTGCCGCAGCAGGGCGCGCCTCGCCCGCGGCGACCGGCGCGAAGCCCCGTTTTGGGGCACAAACCGCTTCACAGTCGGCCGGAAAATGCGCTAGGTCACCTGCGCGCCCGGTTGTCTGCCTGACCCGTCCGGCGACCAAATCCATATTGGAATTCAAAGGATGGCCCGCAGGTTTTCTGCTCCCTACCAGTCGGAGCCCATTTCCCGCCTCGCGTCGTGGGCCCGCAATCTCGCGGTATTCTCGGTGGTCGCGGTGCTGGTCTCGATCATCATCGTCCGCTTCGGCTTTCTGGAAATGAAACCGGCGCTGGCGACCTTCTTCGGCGCGCTGGCCTGCGCCGGCCTTTCCATCCTGGTCAGCCTCGCCGCCTTTGCCGCGATCTGGCAGAACGGCTCGCGCGGCATGAGCCGCATCCTGCTGGCGCTCCTGATCGACGCCGCCGTGCTGGCCTATCCGGCCTATCTCGGCCTGCAATATCGCCGCCTGCCCCCAATTCACGACATTACCACTGACCCGATCGACCCGCCGCGCTTCGAGGCGCTGGCCCGGCTGCGCGCCGGCGACGGCGCCAATACCGCTGTCTATGCCGGGCTGTATTCCGCCGAGCAGCAGCGGCTCGCTTATCCCGACATCGAAACCGTGGAACTCGAGATCCCGGTGCAGCGGGCCTATGAGATCACCCTGCAGCTGGTCACCAGGCGCAAATGGCTGGTGATCGACGAACGGCCGCCGCAGCTGCCGCGCCGCATCGGCCACATCGAGGCGGTAGCGCGAACCCCGATCATGGGCTTCCGCGAGGACGTCTCGATCCGGGTCGCGCCGGATGGCGAGGATTCCCGCGTCGACATCCGCTCGTCGTCGCGCTATTTCGAGGCCGATCTGGGCAGCAATGCCGCGCGCGTCAGCAAGCTGATCGACGACCTCAACAACGCCGTCGACAACGCCAACCTCAAGCCGGCGAAGAAACCGGCGCCGCTGCCGGTCAAGGCCGCGCCGAAGAGCGCGAAGAAGTAGGCGAGTAGCGAATGGCGAGTAGCAAATGGAAAAAGGCGGAAGCGGCGAGGCCCTGTAATAGCCATTGACTACTCACCATTCTCTATTCGCTATTCGCCCTCTTCAACCGATAGCGGCCGCCGATTACAGGATCGCCGTCGGTCGCCACGATCCCCCGCGCCACCAGATCTTCCAGATGCGCGAGCACCGAATAGCCGGCCGCGCCGGTCAGCCGCGGGTCAATGCCGATATAGATCCCGCGCACCATGGTGGGAATGTCGGCTTCGCCCTTGGCCAGGCGATGCAGGATCGAGGCTTCGCGGGCCTGGCGGTGCCGGATCAGGAAGCGCGCATAGCGCGGTCCTTCCGGAATTTCCGGCCCGTGGCCCGAGAAATACAGATCCTCCTCGCGCCCGGTCAGTTTTTCAAGCGAGGCCATGTAGTCGGTCATCGACCCGTCCGGCGGCGCCACGATCGAGGTCGACCAGCCCATCACGTGATCGCCGACAAACAGCATCTTTCGATCGCGCCAGGCGAATGCCATATGGTTCGCGGTATGGCCTGGCGTCGCCACCGCCTGCAGCGCCCAGCCCGAGCCCTCGATGGTGTCGCCGTCGCGGACCTCGATGTCGGGCCTGAAGTCGCGGTCGGCGCCGGATTCCGAGGAAATTTTCTCACTTTCGTAGTGCGGCCGCGACGCGCGATGCGGGCCCTCGGCATAGACCGGGGCGCCGGTGGCGGCCTTGATGCGCGCGGTGTTCGGCGAATGGTCGCGGTGGGTATGGGTGACCAGGATATGGGTCACGGTTTCACCGCGCACCGCGTCCAGCAGCGCCACCGCGTGGGCTTCGTCGTCGGGACCGGGATCGATGATCGCGACCTTGCCCTCGCCTACGACATAGCTGACCGTGCCGGTGAAGGTGAACGGGCTCGGATTATTGCAGAGCACCCGCCGCACCGCGGGGCGGACCGCATCGACCACGCCGGGCTGCAGCGGAAAATCGCGGTTGAACGGAACGTCGTCGTCGTTGGCGGCCATGGGATTCCTGTGTCGGCGTCGTTGTCAGGCCCGCAAAATACCCATCGCCGTCATGACCGCGGGCGCAGGTGATTCCGGAATGGGGCCGCACCCTGGATCACGGCGTCTGGACTATGAAAACGCCTGGATGCCGGTGATGGCGCGGCCCAGGATCAGCGCATGAACGTCATGCGTGCCCTCATAGGTGTTCACGGTTTCGAGGTTCTGGGCGTGGCGCATCACGTGATATTCGATCTGGATGCCGTTGCCGCCATGCATGTCGCGGGCGATGCGGGCAATGTCGAGCGCCTTGCCGCAATTATTGCGCTTGACGATGGAAATCATCTCCGGCGCCATCTTGCCTTCGTCCATCAATCGCCCGACCCGCAGGCTTGCCTGCAGGCCGAGCGCGATCTCGGTCTGCATGTCGGCAAGCTTCTTCTGCACCAGTTGCGTTGCCGCGAGCGGCCGGTTGAACTGCTTGCGGTCGAGGGTGTATTGCCGCGCGCGGTGCATGCAGTCTTCCGCCGCCCCCATCGCGCCCCAGGAAATGCCGTAGCGGGCGCGGTTCAGGCAACCGAACGGTCCCTTCAGCCCGGAGACGTTGGGCAACAGCGCACTCTCCGGCACATCGACACCTTCCATCACGATCTCGCCGGTCACCGAGGCGCGAAGCGACAGCTTGCCCTCGATCTTCGGTGCCGACAGGCCCTTCATGCCCTTTTCGAGAATGAAGCCGCGGATCTGGTTGTTGTGTTCCTGTGATTTCGCCCACACCACGAAGACATCGGCGATCGGCGCGTTGGAAATCCACATCTTGGTGCCGGTCAGGCGGTAACCATCGGAGGTCTTCTCGGCGCGGGTCTTCATGCCGCCCGGATCGGAGCCGGCGTCCGGTTCGGTCAGGCCGAAGCAGCCGACCCATTCGCCGGTGGCCAGCTTGGGCAGGTATTTCTTGCGCTGGTTGTCGTCGCCATAGGCATAGATCGGGTGCATCACCAGCGACGACTGCACCGAATTCATCGAGCGATAGCCGGAATCGACCCGCTCGATCTCGCGTGCCACCAGACCATAGGCGACGTAGCTGGCATTGGCGCAGCCATATTCTTCCGGCAGGGTAATGCCGATCAGTCCCAGTTCGCCCATCTCGTTGAAGATCTCGCGGTCGGTCTTCTCTTCCAGATAGGCCCTGGTGACGCGCGGCAGCAGCTTGTCCTGGGCATAGGCGCGCGCGGTATCGCGGATCATGCGCTCGTCTTCGGTGAGCTGCTCGTCGAGCATGAACGGATCGTCCCACTGAAAATTCACCGCAGACGGCTTGTCCTTGGGCTGAGGGCGCACGCTCATGAAGATTTCCTTTCGCATCGGATTTGGCCAACAATTTAATGCGCCCGAGGCAGAAGCGCAATTGAATTGGTTCCGTCATTCCGGGCGCGCGCAGCGACAACCCGGAATGACGGCGGGCCTCTACCCTTCAAGCAGTTCGTTGGAGACGATCTCGATACCGAAACCGGACAGTCCCTTGTAGTCGTGAACCGAAGACGTCAGGTGACGGATCGAGGTGACGCCAAGATCGCGCAGGATCTGGGCGCCGACGCCGACCTCGCGCCATTGCCGGTTGCGGTCTGCTTCGGCGGATTTCTCCTCGGCGATCGGTGCTACCGGAACTCCGGCGGCGCCATCGCGCAAATACACCAGCACACCTCTGCCGGCCTTGCGGAAATGCTCGAGCACGGCCTGCATGCGCTTGGGGCCGGTGAAGATGTCCTTGACGATATTCGGCTTGTGGAACCGGGTCAGCACATTCCTGCCGTCGCCGATGCCGTTGTAGACGAAGGCGACATGGGCGATGGAATCGAACGGCGAGCGATAGGCATAGCCCTGCAGCACCCCGATCGGGCTCTCGGTGGTGAAAGTCGAGACCCGCTCGATCAGTTTCTCGCGCGCCTGGCGGTAGGCGATCATGTCGGCGATGGTGACGTGCTTGAGCTTGTGGGCAGCCGCGAACCGCGCCACCTGCTCGCCTTTCATGACGGTGCCGTCGTCGTTCATCAATTCGCTGATGACGCCGACCGGCGGCAGGCCGCTCAGTTTGCAGAGATCAACCGCGGCCTCGGTATGGCCCGAGCGCAGCAATACCCCGCCGTCGCGGGCGATCAGCGGAAACACGTGGCCGGGCCGCGCAAAATCGCTGGCGCCGGCATTGGGATTGGCCAGCGCGCGGCAGCAGGACGCGCGTTCTTCCGCCGAAATGCCGGTCCCGCCGTCGGGCTTGTAGTCGATCGATACGGTAAAGGCGGTGGTGTGGTTGGATTCGTTGTGGGCCACCATCGGATCGAGCCGCAGCCGGCGGGCGTCTTCGGTGGTAATGGGCGCGCAGACGATGCCCGAGGTGTGGCGAATGATGAAGGCCATCTTCTCGGCGGTGCACAGCGATGCCGCGACGATCAGATCGCCCTCGCCCTCGCGGTCCTCATCGTCGGTGACGACGACGAGTTCGCCGTGGGCGAAGGCTTGCAGTACTTCCTGGATCGGATCGGCCATTTTGGGGTCTCGCTGGGTGCAGGGAGCATTAGCCGGACTCGCAGGCCTGCGCCAGCTTCATGACGCAGGGCAGGACGGCCCTGGCGGCGTATCGCGCTCACGGCCGTCGCAAGCGGGGATCAGGACGGAATATGCATTGACGAAATCCGCTCCCCGTCGCCATGGTCGCCGCCATCAAGGCAACGGGCGACAGCGACGGCATACCCCAACTGCGGTTGTATTTCCGTCTGGCGGACCCTGACGACAACGGCCAAAAACCTGCTTAAGGTCGCCACCAACGAAAAACACGGGAGACGCCGATCATGAACTCCGCAGCTTTCGACTTCGCCCCCCTGCTCCCGGCAGGACTCCCCGCGCCCGCCGCAAGGTGGACGGGGCTGGCCAAATACAGCTTCATCGGCGGCAACAACGACCCCGACCAGGTTCCGGTCGAGGGCCTGATCGACGCGGTCAGCGCCGTGCTCCGGCGCGAGGGCAGGACGCTTGCCACTTACGGCCTGGCCAGCGGCCCGCAGGGTTACCTTCGCTTGCGCGAATTCCTGACCGCAAAGCTCAGGCGCGATGCCGGCATCGACTGCGCCGCCGACGACATCCTGATCGTTTCCGGATCGCTGCAGGCCCTCGACCTCGTCAACGCGACGCTGCTGGCGCGCGGCGATACCGTCGTGATCGAGCAGGACACCTATCAGGGCGCGCTGAACCGGCTGACCCGGCTCGGCGTCAATGTGGTCGGCATTCCGCTCGACCAGGACGGCATGCGGGTCGACGCGCTGGCGGGCGCCCTCGCCGACCTCAAGCGCCGCGGCGTCAGGCCGAAATACATCTACACCATCCCGACCGTGCAGAATCCGACCGGCACGATCCTGCCCGCAGCGCGCCGCATCGAACTGCTCAGGCTCGCGGAGCAGTACGGCGTGCCGATCTTCGAGGACGATTGCTATGCCGACCTGATCTGGGACGGACACCGCCCGCCGGCGCTGTATGCGATGAGCCGCAACGCCGGCGTCATCCATATCGGCTCGTTTTCCAAATCGATCGCCCCTGCGCTGCGGGTCGGCTACATCGTGGCGGGATGGAGCGTGCTGTCGCGGATGCTGGCGCTGAAGACCGACGCCGGCTCCGGCGCGCTCGAGCAGATGGTGCTGGCGGAATACTGCGTGCCGCATTTCGCCGAACACGTGCCGAAGCTGACGCGTGGCCTGCGCGCCAAGCTCGACACCCTGATGGAGGCGCTGAACGAGCAATTCGGCACCGCGGCAGAATTCCGCGATCCCAGGGGCGGCATCTTCCTGTGGGTGAAGCTGCCGGACCAGGTCGATACCCTGAAACTCTACCAGGCGGCGCTGGCCGCCGGCGTCGCCATCAACCCGGGGCCGGAATGGTCCACCGACAAGGCCCATGCCGCCAGCCGGATGCGGCTGTGTTTCGCCAGTCCGTCACATCAGCAGATCCGCGAAGGCGTCGCCGTGCTCGCCGAGGTATGCCGCCGCGAATTCGGGGTACCGGCGCGCAGCTCGAATGTCGAGGCAGCTGCCCGAACCTCGATCTGAGTTAGACCTCCGGATCGGGATCAGTCGTCGAGGTGAAACTCGACGTTGACCTGGCCGCTGCCGCTCGAGGGAAAATATTCGCAGAGCTGCTCCGAAGCACCATGATACCGGTCCCAGCCGAGTGCGGCAAACAGCATGATGGTATCGGCCATTCCGCCCTCGCCGTTGCACTTGACGGCGTAGTCCGGAAGCATGTCGGTGAATTCGCGATAGCGCCCCTGCCGCCAGAGTTCGAGCACGCGCAAATCGACCTGACGGTTGAATTCGCTGGCGATCGACGTCCATGCCTCCGGACCGAGCTTCTTGTTGGGCCACAGCCGGTGCGACAGCGATCCCGAGGCGAGGATCGCGACCCGCTCGCTGGATCGCTCGATCGCGCGCCGCGTCGCCTCGCCGAGCAGGCGGCTCTCCTCGACCGAGGTGAACAGCGGCGAAGCGACCGAGACCACCTTGGCCCAGCCGTCGGGGTTCATATAGTGCATCGGCACGATGCTGCCGTATTCGAGCCCGAGACCTGCAACCCTGTGCGCGATGACGTTGAGCCCGGCCTCGCAAGCCTGCTTCGCGATCGATTCGGCGAGCCCGCTGTCGCCCGGCAGATCGTAACGAAGATTCTGGATCATGTGCGGAGCCTCGTGGCTCGTGAACGAACCGCGATGCTGCGGGTTGGCATTGATGTGGTAGCCGAAATTGGACAGCCAGTGCGTGTCGAACACGACGAAGGTCGAGACGCGGCGCTCGCGCGCGCGGCGGCCAAGCTCGCGCAGCGAGCCCACCGCGGCTTCCCGCGCCGCCCTGAGCGGACTGTCGGGTTCTTCCGACAGCATCAACGACGGCACGTGACTGACCTTGGCGGCAAGAACGAGCTTTCCCATCGGGATATTCTCCTGTCGTTGGGCGAGGATCGGACGGCGCCGCGCTATCCGCAACGGATCGCGGAAGCGATGCGGAGCAGCAGAACGATCGACACGTTGCCCTTCCCGGCTTCGATCTGGGCAATGTAGCGTTCGGAAACCCGGGACCTGCGGGCAAGCTCCCTGCGCGACATCTGCCGCAGCAGGCGGGTGTCGCGCACCCGCTCGCCGAGCAAAGCGAGGAATCCGGCTTCGGAAAAAGCAGTTGCGTCGGACGCAATCACCCCCGCGGCAAAGCCGGGAAGCGCTTGCGCCCGCGATCGTGTCCTGCTGTTTGTCACGCGCAACCCTTGACCACCCTTGAACATGTTCGTCATGCGCCGGGGAGGTCGCATTGATGCGGATCAAAACGGCCTCGCGCCGATCCCGGAAGGGCCTTTGCCGCAGCCTTGAATGGCGCCAGGGTCGGCATCTTCCTTTGGATAAAGCCGGCGTCGCCGTCAGCCGGACGTTCCACCGCGGGCGGCTGTCGGCAACCGCTGTATTCGCAGTCCGGCGCATCCGCAGATTCGCCAGGGCATCGCCTTGCGGTGCCAATGGCTACGCTGCTTTTCCAGTGCTCGCTGGCACTGGCGCATGGGTCGGCCGGTGCTGGTGACGCCGGCGCGATCGTGACTTGCGAAGATTACACGTCCAGACGGCACGATCGTTTCATATTCCACCTGCCTCACGGAACATTCGTTGAAATCGCTGGACGGAAATCGCAACATCGCTTTGATATTCCAGAATCCATCAAGCGAGGCGATCGGCGCCTGTTAGCTGGACTATGCCGGCAAACGCGTGTTTTTACCGGAGCCTCAATCGCGGCGATTCCTGCGATCAGCCTACCTATATTTCGTACCCCTGGGTATTCGTCGGCGCCGACGGAAAATGCCGAAAAATAGTCATGCCGAGCACCTCTCAGACGGTTGTCACGATCCGTTGAACAGCCATGCACCGGTGATCCAGGGCGGCGCTTCCGTGATGGCCGCCGATGCCTGCCCCCAGAGCAGCGCTCTGGCCTATCGCACCGAGAAGGGCGACTGATACGGCCGGCCGAACGGCACGCCGTTGATGACGGTCTGAACCGGCTTTAGAAAAACCTTGCCCTCGCGCCGGTTGTTGCGGGTATCGACGAAGGTGACCGGCCCTTCCACCAGCTCCATGATCGCGACGTCGCCCGGCGCGCCGATCTGCAGGGTGCCGATCCCCGGCGCGCGGTTGATGATTTTCGCCGGCGCCGTGGTCGTCATCGTTACCACCTGTTCCAGCGAATAGCCCATCGCCATGAACTTGCTCATCACGTTGGGCAGGAACGGCATGCCCGGCGTATTGCCGGAAAAGACGTGCATGTCGGAGGAGATGGTGTCTGGCGTGCAGCCCAGGGGGATCGCAATCTCGGCCACCGTGAAATCGAAGCTGCCGCCGCCATGGCCGACATCGAAAATCACGCCGCGCTGCTTGGCGGCGAGCGCCGCCGGCAGCAATTTGCCGTCGGTGACGATGTTGGTGAAGACGCCTTCCATGTTCGGCGCGCCGGAATAGGCGTGGGTCAGCACATCGCCGGGCCGCAGGATATCCAGGATGTTCGACATCAGTGCGGTGGATTCGACGCCGCCGATATGCACCATCATTTTCGCTGGCCAGCCGCACATCTCGCAGGCCTGGATTGCGCGCTTCAAGGGCTCGATGCCATGCTTGAAGATCACGTTCTCCGACATCCGTACCTTGACGCCGACCAGGAAATCCGGATTCTCGGCCAGCGCCATGGCGCATGCTTCGACCTGGGCGTTGTCGATGTTGTAGAGCTCGGCGACCGGGAATGCCGACAGGCCATTATTGGCAATGTGCAGGAAGGCGTACATCCGGGCCCGGGTCTGCGCTACGATATAGCGGCGCAGCGCCGCCAGGTTGTTGACGCCGGCATCCCCGGCCGAAACCACCGTGGTGGTGCATTGATACTGCACCAACTCGTCGGCGGGAATCCCGATCGCCGAGCCATAGGGATAGACATGGCAATGCAGGTCGATCAGGCCGGGCGTCACCAGCTTGCCCAAGGCGTCGATGGTCTTCAGCGCTCGCTCGGGGGGAATTTCCGCCTCGATCGCTTGCACTACGCCCCAGCGGATGCCGATATCGCGCTTGCCGCGCAGCGACTGGCTGGGATCGAGCACGTCGCCGCCCTTGATCACGAGATCGAACTTGTCGTTCGGGCTCATCGCGGCATCGGCAGGACCGAGACGCCCGGACAGGGTCGCCGCGGCGACCGAGCCGGTAAGCCCAAGAAAACGGCGGCGTGACAACGCGGACATGGCTTCCCCCCGGCACATTTTTCTAAGGTGGATGATGCGCCGGGCTCCGGCGCTGCGCAAGCCGCCGACGAGGCGGATCGGCCCTTGGCAACGCCCTGCAATCGACGCTGGCCTCCACAGCCGCATTGCCCTAACCTGGCCTTCGTGAAAAGGGCCGAGAGAGCCCGACCAGGAGACGTCATGACTGCCATCAAGCTTCTCGCGGCCACGTTTTGCCTGCTCGCTTCCAGCGCCGCATTCGCCCAAGACCCGCTGCCGCGCGCCAGGCCCGAGGAGGTCGGCCTCTCCAGCGAGAGGCTGGCGCGCATCGGCGCAACGCTCAAGGCCGATATCGCGGCCGGCCGCATCCCCGGCGCCGTCATTGCAATTGCGCGGCACGGCAAGCTCGTGATGCTGGACGCCTATGGATGGCGTGACAAGTCCGCCGGCATTGCCATGACCACCGACACCATCTTCAACATCGCTTCGATGACCAAGCCGATGACCACCGTCGGCGCGTTGATGCTGTATGAGCAGGGCAAGCTCCTGATCGACGACCCCTTGAGCAGATATTTTCCCAAGTTCTCCGCCATGCGGGTCGCTGCGCGCGATGCGAATGGCGAACCGACCGCCGATACCGTGCCGGCCATTCGCCAGATCACCATCCAGGACCTGATGCGCCACACCTCCGGGCTGATCTATGGCGGCCGCGGCAATACCCTGGTGCACAAGATGTATCCGGCCGGAAGCGGCGACGCGGCACGCGACTATGACGGCGCGGCCTTCATGGACAGGCTCGCCTCGCTGCCGCTGCTCTATCAGCCTGCAACCGTGTGGGACTACGGCTTCGGCCTCGACGTCCTCGGCCTCACCATCGAGAAGATCAGCGGCCAGCCGCTCGGGCAATATCTGCAGGCGAGCCTGTTCGCGCCGCTCGGAATGACCGACACCGGATTTTCGATTTCGGCCGACAAGGCCGCGCGCTATGCCAGGCCACTGCCGACCGATCCCGACACCGGCAAGCCGCAGATGCGCAATCCGGAATTGACGCAGCCGCTCAAGTTCGAATGTGGCGGCGGCTGCGCCGCGTCAACCGCGTCGGACTATTTGCGCTTTGCGATGATGCTGATGAATGGCGGACGTTCCGGCGAGTCCCGCCTGCTCGGCCGAAAAACCGTCGACTACATGCTGTCCGACCAGTTGGGTACGAATATCAAGAACCTGGTCGGCAACGCCGATCCGACCCGCGCCGACTACGGCTTCGGCCTGGGGCTGGCGGTGCGCACCACGCCCGGCGTGGTCAGGATGATGGGCTCGGTCGGACAATTCTCCTGGCCCGGCGCCAGCGGCACCGACTGGTGGGTCGATCCGAAGGAAGAACTCGCGGTTGTCTACCTGTCTGCCGCGCCCGGCCCGATCCGCTGGCACTACCGCCAGAAGATCAACGCGCTGGTCTACCAGGCAATCGTCGATTAGCCGATCCGCAAGCAGGCGACGCGCCTGACGGCGCGTTGCCGCCGCCAGCAGCCCTAATCCCACGCCGGCGCGAAGCCGGGATTGACCAGGCGGCTGTCCTTCGGCAGCGCCGCAATTGCCTCGCGGTCCGCCTCGTCCAGCGTAAGCCGGAGGGCGTCGAGATTGGCCTGCTGGCTTTCCCGGCGCGACGCCTTCGGGATCGCGGCGACCGCGTCCTGGTCGAGCAGCCATTTCAGCGCCACCTGCGCGGCACTGGCATTGTGCTTCTTGCCGATCGCGATCAGCGTCGGATCCTCGGCGGCGCGGCCCTGCGCCAGCGGGCAATAGGCCACCAGCGGGATCGATTTCGCCACCAGGTACTTGCGCAGCGGCGTCTGATCGAGCATCACGTGATATTCGACCTGGTTGCAGGCGATCGGCGCCTTGATCTCCTCGACCACGGTCTTCAGCAGCGCGATGTTGAAATTGGCGACACCGATGGCGCGGGTGCGGCCATCCTGCTGCAGCCTGAGCAGGGTTTCGAACATCGCCGGCAGGTTCATGTTCCGCGACGGCCAGTGCACTAGGTAAAGATCGACCTGATCGAGCCGCAGCTTTTTCAGGCTGGTCTCGAACGCCCGGCGGATCGCATCGGGAGCAAGATTTTCGTTCCAGACCTTGGTGGTGACGTGCAGATCCTTGCGCGCCACGCCGGAGGCAGCGATCGCGGCACCGATGGCGTCTTCGTTGCCGTACATTTCCGCGGTGTCGATATGCCGGTAGCCGAGGCCGAGCGCGCTTTCGACCGCCGCGCGACAGACCTCGCCCTGCATGCGATAGGTGCCGAGCCCGAGCCGCGGCAGGCGGATGCCCTGGGTTTGCAGATATTCCATGATCTCTCCTGGAGGCGGCATTGCCGCATGGCAGGGTTACGCCGCGGCATCCCGGTTGATAGCGTGGCCGGGCTGCGGAGTCCAAATCAACACCGCGTGGCGCAGCGATTTACGGCCGTTGCGGCTGCCAGTTGCAGATGCCGCCCGACCTGCAGGGCCAGACCTGGATTCTTGTATCGAACGCCTCGGCATCGAGCGGATTGGAGTGTCGGCGCGCCAGCCTGGTTCGCCCCGCGCCCCGCGGTTTTTCCGCCAGCCGATGCACCGGCCGGGGGCGGGCAACAGCGATATGCGGCGCCGCTTTGGCGATGTGGGGCTCAGCTTTCGGTTCCAGGCGCGCCTGGGGAGCGGGACTTGCGGCAACCGCCCCGGGTTCGAGCGGACCCGGCACAAATCGTTCGGCAGGCCCGAGCGGCTTTGGCGAAAGCAGCGCCTTGGAAAGGTCTAGGCTGAGGAACTGGTCGGGGCGGTACGCATCCTGTGCGAACGATCGCGCGCCCCAGGCCAGAAGCGCAGCGCACAGGACGGCGATGAAAAGATTTTTAGGGACCATGGCAGGCCTCCTGAAACTCCAGAACCCGCAACATCTCCTTATTTAGGAAGCGCCAGGCGCAATACCAGCGCCGGTTCCCGTCAAGGTTACCGCGCATGACGCCCATCGGTGGGAATTAACCAAACTCCTCACAGCCGGGCGGCAATCCTGTCGGCCACCCGCAGCGCGTTGGCGATGATGGTCAGGGTGGGGTTCACCGCCCCGATCGAGGGAAAGAAACTGGCATCGGCCAGATAGAGATTGTCGAGCTGGTGGGCCTTGCAATCCAGATCGAGCACCGAGCCGGCGGGATCGGTTCCGAACCGCGCGGTTCCGGCCTGGTGCGCGGTGCCTCCGATCGGAATGTTCTTGCCGAGGTAGAGGCGCCGCTCCAGCAGCACCGGATGCGCGCCGTTGCGGCTCAGCATCTGCTCGAGCTTTTTCTTGAGCCGGAAATGCGCCTCCATGTTTCCCTCCTTGATGTCGAGAACGACGCGGTCGCGGTCGTAGAAAATGCGGTTTTCAGGCCGCGGCAGGTCTTCGCTCGACAGCCAGAAATCCAGCGAATGCCGCGCCATTTCCTCGAACGGCATTTTCGGGACCCATTCGAGCCAGCCCGGCAATGCTTCGCCGCGGATCTGGGCACCATGCGACTTCGCGCACATCTGGATGAGGCCGAGCGGATGGTCCCAGTCGTCGGCGCCGAAATAGTAGTCGCTGACCGCCAGCGTCTTCTGAAACACGGTGTCGTCGGGCTCGCGCATCAGCGCCATCAGGATCGACTGGTTGTGCCGCATATAGTTGCGTCCGACCTGACCGGAGCCGTTGGCAAGTCCGTTCGGGTGCCGGTCATTGGCCGATCGCAGCAACAAGAGCGCCGACGACAATGCGCCGCAGGCGGCCACGACGATATCGGCGGAAAAAACCTGCTCTTCGCCATCTCGGGTGACATGGACACCGGTCACGGCGCGGCCGGGCTCGTCGGTCTGCAGCCGCGACACATAGGCGCCGGTCAGCAGCGTCACGTTCGGATACGCCTTCAGCGCCGGATCGACGCAGACCACCTGCGCGTCGGCCTTGCCGTTGAGCAGGCAGGGAAAACCGTCAAAAGCGTCGCAGCGGATGCAGATGCTGGTCGGGGTCGGCTTGCCGTCCTTCTCGTCCAGCAGGATTCCGAGCGGCAGGTGAAATGGATGCAGGCCGTCCTTGGCGAGGCTCTCGCTCAGCGCCTGAATTCGCGGCTCATGCGAAACCGGCGGATGGGGAAAGGCGCCGCTCGAAGGCGGTTCGTTGGGATCCTCGCCGCGACGTCCATGGACATGGAACAGCTGCTCGGCCGCGGCATAATACGGCTCGAATGCATCGTATTTCAGCGGCCATGCCGGCGATATGCCGTCCTTGTGGCGCAGTTCGTCGAAATCACGCTCGCGCATCCGGAACAGCGCCGCGCCGTAGACCTTGGAATTACCGCCAACATAATAATGCAGGCCGGGATGAAAACTTCGGCCGTCCGCGCCGTACCATGTTTCGGACGCCTGATAGGCGCCGTCGACGAATACGGTCTGGGAATCCCAGTTGGCCTGCGAACGCGGCAGATAGTCGCCGCGCTCCAGCAGCAGGATCCGCTTGCCGGTCGGCGCCAGCCGGTGCACCACCGATGCGCCGCCGGGGCCGCTTCCGATCACGATGACATCGTAATGCTCTGACATGATCGATACCTCAGCCGCCGGTGGCAAATCCCGGATACAGCGTCATGCCGCCGTCGACGAACAGCGTGGTGCCGACCACGTAGTCGGAATAATCCGACGCCAGCCAGACCGCGGCGCGGGCGATGTCCTCCGGTTCGCCGATGCGCCCGTAGGGCACCAGCTTCATCAATTCGTCATAAGCCGCCTTGGTCTGCCAGGCCGCGGTATTGATCGGCGTCCGGATCGCGCCGGGCGCGATCGCGTTGACGCGGATCCGTTGTGGCGCGAGTTCCTGCGCCATGCTCTCCATCAGCAATTTGATGCCGCCCTTGGAGGCGGCATAATTGGCATGGCCGCCCCACGGGATCTCCTGATGGACCGAGCTCATGCAGATGATTTTCCCCGCCGCGCTCGATACCGAAGCCACCACGCCGCGGCGCAGAAATTCCCGCACCGCTGCCCGCGCACACAGGAATTGACCGGTCAGGTTGACGCCGAGCACCTGATTCCATTGCGCCAGGGTCATTTCGTGAAACGCCGAATCGCGCTGCAGGCCGGCATTGGCGACGAGGATGTCGATGGTGCCGAATTCCCGCATCATCCGCGCGAACATGGCGTTGACCTCGTCTTCCGAAGAGACGTCGGCCTGGTGAGCATAGGCGTTGGCGCCAGATTTCCTGATTTCGTCGACCACGGCATTGGCGGCATCCTCGCCCTGGACATAGTTGACGACGACATCGGCGCCGGCGCCGCCCAGGGCGATGGCGACCCCTTTGCCGATTCCGGAATTGGCGCCGGTCACCAGCGCCTTCTGGCCGCTCAGGAGCTTGTGGACTGCAACCGGCGGCGCGGTCGATTCGGTTGGGGAAGCTTCGGTCGAATTCATGGTTCTCACTCCGGTTTGGCGGATGCCGGCGGCGCGCCGGCCTCCGTGATGGCTTGGGCGGACGGCGCCGCTGCGACCCGATCGACCAGCACGAGGTGGTGGCCGTCCGGATCGATCATGGCCTTTCGGCCGATCGGATCTGCCGAAGCGGCGAGATCGGCCGCGAAGATCAGGCGGGTCGCGGCAACGTCGTTGTCGTTCAGGGTAATGGCTGCTTGCGGCGTCGCCGGCAGGTAGCACAGCAATTCGACATGGGGCGTGGCCCGGCGGGGCGCCAAGGCCGTCACCTCGACACGCGCATCAGGGATGGCGTCGAGACGTTCCTGCTCGCTGCCGCAGTTGAGCGAGCCCCCGGTAACCTGCAAGCCCAGTGCCTGATAGAAGGCAATGCTGCGGGCACTGTCGGCCACCGAGATCGCCGAATGGTCGATGCCGAGGCAGAGATCGCCGCCTGCGGCGCCCTTCCAGCGCGCCGGGGCGTTGCCACGCGGAAACGCCAGCAGCTCCAGCGGGTGTCCGTCCGGATCGCGAAACTTGAAGGCCGTGACGCCGCCCGACGAAAGCGGCAGGCGCTGCGGGCCGCCGACCGAGATCGCGGTCCATCCGGTCACCGACCGCAGCCGCCGATAGGCCATCTCCATGTCCGAGACCACGACGGCGAAATGCTGAAAGCAGCGATCCCTCGACGTAGCAGGTTCAGGATAGGGGCGGCCCGGCCGCTCGAATTGCGTCAGCTCGACGATCTCCTCGCCCAGCGCCAGCGTGACCCGAGCCGCGGCCCCCTCCGGTGCGACGAGAGGCTTCGTCGGCAGCGGACGGAATCCCAGCGCGCGCTGGTAAAAACCGGAAAGCCCGGCGGCATCCGGCGTGGTCAATCCGAGGCACGCCAGCCGTTCGATCGCGATCGGCCGCACCCTCTGGGAAGCCGTGGGCAGAAGCTGCGTCGCTGAGGCCGGCCGCTCGCCCATCACGCCCTCATTTCGCGTCTTGGGCGTAGGTGTAGGGGTGCGACGACGCCAGCGGAGCGGCCAGGAAGCTCGCAACGCCGGTCACGCCGGGGCCGAACGCCAGCGCCAGGAAGCCGCCGGCCAGCGCCAGGTTCTTCATGAAATCCCAGAAGGTGTCGCGGCCGCGGCTGGCGCCCTGCAGCCGAAAATCCGGCTGCTTCCAGAACTGCTTCCACAATAGCGCGGTGACGATGCAGTAGCCGGCGAAAATCAGCGCGGCCATCCGGTCGGCTATTCCGGCAAGGATCAAAAGCGACATCACGACCTCGATGCCGAAGCCCGCGCAGATCATGCCCGTTGCCAGCCAGCGGCTGGGGAACGCTTCGGCCGCCTGCCCGACCGCCTGCCTGAAATTGAGGATCTTGTCGAGCGCGCTGAACGGCAGAAACAGCCCTACCAGCAGCAGCCGGGCGGCGAACGCGAAGGCTAGGCTCAGCAACATCATTTCGCGCCCTGACCAGAAAAGCTGTGATCGAAAGTCCGAGACATCGGGGGATCGGCAGAACGCAACCGGCACGCCGGCTCGAACCCTAACTCCCGCAGCGACCAAAGGTGCCCGGCACTCGGCAATTATTCATCGGGGACCGCAAGGTCAAAGCCGGCATCGCTGAAAGAAGCCGCAAAGGCCAGGCTTTCGGCCTGGCCTTTGCACCATGTTTGCGCAACGTGTTTGCGCCGTCTCAGAACCCGGGAAAGCTCATCCCTTCGCCAGCGGCACCGCGATAAACCGGGTGGCGTCAGCGGTTTTCACCTGCATCAGGATGCTGTGCTTGCCGCTGGAGGCGGCCGCCGTCAGCGCCGACCTGACATCGCCGGGGTTGGAGACCGCCTTGCCGCCGACCGCGAGAATGACGTCGCCGGTCTGCATGCCGTGCTCGGCGGCGGGACCTTGCGGATCGACCGCCGTCACCACCACGCCCTTGTCGCCGGAGCCTTCGACATCACCCGCGGGGGCAAGCCTGAGGCCGAGATGCGGCGTGCCCGCGGCCGCCTGCGACGGCGAGCCGCCGGCGTTGGCCTGACGGTCGTTCGGCATTTCGCCGAGCGCCACCGTCAAGGTCTTGGTTTCGCCCTTGTGCAGGACGTCGAGCTTCACCGAGCTTCCCGGCGCCATCATGCTGATGTTGCGGGCGAGATCGCGCGAGTCCTTGACCGGGGTGCCATTGACGGCGGTGATGACGTCACCGGCTTCGATGCCCGCCTTGGCCGCCGGACTGCCGTCCTGCGGACTGTCGACCATGGCACCTCTGGCCTGCTTCATGCCGAGGCTGTCGGCGATGTCGGCCGTGACCGGCTGCACCTGGACCCCGAGCCAGCCGCGCGTGATATAGCCCTTGTCCTTCAACTGGGCGACCACGAGCTTGGCCGTGGCGGCCGGAATGTCGAAGCCGATACCGACCGATCCGCCCGACGGCGAGTAGATCGCGGTGTTGACGCCGATGACATTGCCGTTGGTGTCGAAGGCCGGACCGCCGGAATTGCCCTTGTTGATCGGGGCATCGATCTGGATGTAGTCGTCATAGGGACCGGCGCCGATGTCGCGACCGCGCGCGGAAACGATGCCGGCCGTCACCGTGCCGCCGAGACCGAAGGGGTTGCCGACCGCGACCACCCAATCGCCGACGCGCGGCGGCTGATCGGCGAACTTCACATAGTTGAAGTCCTTGCCCTTGCCGTCGACCTTGATCAGCGCGAGATCGGTCTTCTTGTCGGTGCCGATGACCTTGGCGGTATAGATCGTGCCGTCATCGGTCGTGACCTGCACCGACTCGGCGTGGTCGACCACATGGTTGTTGGTGACGGCGTAGCCGTCCGGCGAGATGAAGAAGCCGGAGCCTTCCCCGGTGATGATCTCGTGGCGCTGCGGCATGGAGCCCGGGCCGCGGAAACCGAATTGCTGCGAGAACTGGTCGAACGGCGAACCGGATTGATCCCCGTCCATGCCGCCGTGGCGCTCGGACACCGCGGTGTTGTCGCTGTCGCCATCGATCTTGACGCGGACCGAGATCACCGCCGGCTTGACCTTGGCGACGAGATCGGCGAACCCTGCGGGGGTCTGCATGTTTTCGGCGGCGTGCGCCGACGCGGTCCACGCCGGCAGATTGAACGGCCGGTAACCGCCGGGTCCTGCGACCAGAACGGCGATGCCGAGAGCGGCGGCGGAAGCCATTAGCGTGAGCCGCCGCGGCTTGAGGATTTTCGCGCGAGGCGGGGTATTCGGTAGATCATTCATGACGACGTCTCCAGGGTTGGGTCAGTGAAGCAGCTGAGAAGCGGCTCGAACCAACATGGGGCATGCACATTACGGGCTCCTGTGCGGCCGATTAATCTATCGCAAGAATTGTGCGACGAAGCACCGCAGCCGCGGCGGCTCGGCAAGCGAACAGTCGCGCGGCTGAAGATGAAGAATCTTTAACGAAACATTTTGCGGCGGCGCCGTTTTCTTCCGCTGGGGGCGGCCCACTGCAGGAGAACCGCCATGAAGCTTCGTCTCATCGCCATCGCCACCGCCGCTGCGCTCGCCTCCGGGCTCGGCGCGGCGTCCGCGGCCGACCACCAGGCCATGTCAAAAACCACCACCCCGGCAACCATGCAGCCGAAGGACAGCCTCAGCCTGACCCGCCAGCAGCAACGAACCGCGTTCCGCGACATCAGCCGTGAGGCCTCCAGCCAATCCGCGCCGTCCAGCTTCAGCGCTTCCGTTGGCGCCACGATTCCCGGTGACATCAACATTCAGCCGGTGCCCGCCAAACTGGCGGCGCGGGTGTCCTCGCTGAAACCATATGACTACGCACTGCTTCCGGACCATCTGCTGATCGTCAACCCGAATGACAAGAAGGTCGTCGAAGTGATCAACCGCCGGGCTTGATCGCTTGGGCAACCGATTGGCGGCGGCGAGGCAAGCTCCGCCGCCGATCGGGCAACAATTAGAACCGAGGAGGCATCCATGAAATGGCGCCGCGAGTCCGCGCTCGATCTCTACTCCGTGACATTCGGTCTCGTCCTGCTGGTGTCGCCGTGGCTATTTGCCTACGTCAACGAGGGGGCCCGCATCGACCTTTGGGCCAGTGGCGCCGCGGTCACGGCCGTCTCGGTCGCCGCCGTGGTTGCATTCTCGAACTGGGAGGAATGGCTTAATCTTTTTGTCGGTATCTGGCTGACGCTGTCGCCGTGGCTGCTGGGGTTTGCCCACACCAAGCCGATGCACCTCTGCATCGGGCTCGGCGCGTTGGTGACTTTCATGTCGGCGTTGGAACTGTGGCTGGTCAACTATGAGCCCGACGCGGATTCCGCCTCGTCCCGCTAGCCGCGCAGGACGCGGAACAACTCAACAAAAGTCTGAGCGGGGGCTTGAAACGATCTGGCTCGTCGGGAGTTAGGCCGGCGCAATTCCGCGATGGCGAAGGCTCGCTGCAGGTCATAATGAATTCAGCGATCGTCTGGCTTGTCGACTTCTGCGCCCGTCACCGCCGGGCGGTGATCCTTGCCGGCACGCTCCTGATGCTGGCAGCCGCCGCGTTCGATATCGCACGCTTCTCCGTCAACACCGATGTCGAAGGGTTGATCTCGGAAAATCTGCCCTGGCACCAGCGTCAACTGGAGCTGGCCCGGGAATTTCCCCAAAACGGCATTTCCGTCGTTGTCAAGGCTCCGACCGCCGAAAACGCCGAGCAGGCCACCAACCAGCTGGCGCTGGCGCTGGCCAAGGATCCCAAATTGTTTCGCAAGGTCGGGCAACCCGACAGCGGTGCGTTCTTCGAACGCAACGGCCTGCTGTTCGCCTCGCTGGCCGACGTCAGGAAAACCGCTGGTGGCCTGACCAAGGCAGAGCCGCTGATAGGCACCCTTGCGCGTGACCCGAGCTTGCGCGGCGTGATGCAGGCGCTGTCGCTGGCCGCAGAGGGCGCGCAGGCCGGACAGACCAGCCTGGACCAGCTGCAATGGCCGCTGTCGCTGGCGGATCGTACGCTGAGCGACGTACTGGCCGGAAGGCCTGCGACATTTTCCTGGCAGGAACTGCTGCAGGGCCATCCCTTGCCCGCCGACCAGTTGCGGCATTTCATCGAAGTCCAGCCGGCGCTGAACTTTGCGGCCCTGCAGCCCGGACGTCAGGCGGCGCAGGGGATTCATCGCGTCGCGGCCGGATTGGATCTGCAAGGCAAGCTTGGCGCCACCGTCGCCCTGACAGGCCAGGTTCCGATGAACGACGACCAGTTCTCGGTGATCCGCAACAGCGCGCTGCGCGATACCTTGACCGCGGTGCTCGGCGTCCTGGTCATTCTCTGGCTGGCGCTTCGTTCCTGGAAGATCATGGCCGCGGTGTTCTTCAGCCTGATGGTCGGGCTTGCGGCAACGGCGGCGCTCGGCCTTGCCCTGGTCGGCTCCTTCAACCTGATCTCGATCGCCTTCTTTGTGCTGTTCGTCGGCCTCGGGGTCGACTTCGGCATTCAGTTCAGCGTGCGCTATCGCACTGAGCGCCATGAGCATCCCGATCTGCGGCAGGCGCTGCGCTCGGCGGCGGCCAAGGTGGGCAATCCGCTGGCCCTGGCGGCGGGAGCGACGGCGGTGGGATTTCTGGCGTTTCTGCCCACCAGCTATCGCGGCCTTTCGGAACTTGGGCTGATCGCCGGCTGCGGCATGCTGATCGCATTCCTCTGCAGCATCACGCTGGTGCCGGCGATGCTGGCAGAGCTCAATCCGGCAGGCGAGCCCGCCGGCGTCGGCTTCAGGGGCCTGGCACCGCTGGACGATTTCCTGCAGCGGCATCGCATCGCCGTCATCGCCGGCACCTTTCTGGTGGTGCTGGCCGGCACGCCGCTGCTGTTGCATCTGCCGTTCGACTTCAACCCGGTGGACCTGCAGAGTCCGAACTCGCCTTCGGTCGTGACCTATCGTCAATTGCAGAACGATCCGGAAACCAGCGGCAACGATGCCGAGGTGCTGGCGCCGTCGCTCGGCCAGGCCGGTGCTACCGCCCGGCGGCTTGCGGCGCTTCCCGAGGTGGCGCGGACATTGACGCTGAACAGCTTCATTCCGGCCGACCAGGACGAGAAAATCGCGGCCTTGAAGGCAGCCTCGCGAGGCCTTGGCAGCGCGCTGCGACCGGCAAGGGAGCAGTCGGCGCCGAACGACCAGGAGGTCGTCGCCGCGATCCGGAACACCGCCGAACAGCTCTCGAAGGCCGCCGGCCAGGCAACCGGCCCCGGCGCCGACGGCGCCCGTCGGGTCGCCGCCCTGCTGCGGCAGCTCGCCAGTGCCGATGCCGGCGTCCGCGCCCGCGCCGAAGCCGCGATCGTGCCGCCGCTCGTCAGCGATCTCGAACAGCTGCGCGAGAGCCTTGCGCCCGAGGTGGTGACGACCTCGACCCTGCCAGCAAATCTGGTGCGCGATTGGATCCTGCCGGACGGGCGGGCCCGCGTCGAGGCGCTGCCCAGGGGCGACGCCAACAACACCGATGTGCTGCGGCGGTTCGCGACCGCGGTTCTCGGCGCCGAGCCGTCGGCCAGCGGACCTGCGATCACCTATTATGAATCCGGCAAGACGGTCACGGCGGCCTTTATCGAAGCCGGTCTGCTGGCCCTGGTCGCGATCGCGGTTCTGCTGCTGATCGCGCTGCGACGGGTGACCGACGTGCTGCTGACGCTGATCCCGCTGCTGCTCGCAGGTGTCGTCACGCTGGAGCTTTGCGTGCTGGACGGCCTGGCGTTGAATTTCGCCAACATCATCGCGCTGCCGCTGCTGCTCGGCGTCGGGGTCGCGTTCAAGATCTACTACGTCATGGCGTGGCGTGCCGGCCAGACCGGCCTGTTGCAATCGACGCTGACCCGGGCGGTGGTATTCAGCGCCATGACCAACGCCGTGGCGTTCGGCAGCATGTGGGCGTCGAGCTATCCCGGCATGTCGAGCATGGGCAAGCTGATGGCGCTGGCGCTGCTGTGCACGATGGCCGCCGCGGTACTGTTCCAGCCGGTGCTGATGGGACGTCCGCGGCAGAAGGATGCGGTCCCGCAGCCGGCCTCGCCGCAGCTTCGCCGCGAGGCCGCGGAATAGGTTTACGGATCGCGGCCGATGTGGCCGTCCCACGACAGATTCGAAAGCGTGCAAAGGCGTCCTTACGCCGTGCCAGCATTGCAAACAATGGTGGGCAAGCCACCATGCGCGTCTTCGACGCGCCAGTGGCCTTTGAAGCATGGTTCGCGTCATCACAGGGCGGATTCGCAGCCAAGTTCGTCTTTGCGAGCATCCATGCGGCAACCGAGCCGGACGATGACGGCTGGGAAATCGTCGCTGCCCCGCCGCGGGGCTCACGGGTGCAGGTTGGCGTCGTCCGAACAGTCGCCGGGCTTGCCGCCCTCGCGGATGCAGGCGCGAAACAGCCAGGGCTCGACATAGCTGCCTTCCCAGATGCCGCGCCCGGCATGCTCGGCATCGCGTTGGGCGCTGTCGTATCTTCCCTTGGAATATTGCGGCCAGTCGAGCGCCAAGCCGTTGCGCACCAGCCAGTCGGCGATATCGACGCCGTCGACCGTGCAGACCGCAAAGGTCTGGCCATATTGATCGAGGCTGACCGGCGCGCAATCGATCGGCCGCTTGTCGAGGAACGAAGCCAGGCCCTTAGCCGCCCTTGTGCCGCAGGGATACTGAATGCTGTCCTCGCCGCGGCACAGCTGGTTGCTCTCGGGCGCATCGATCCCCCATAGCCGGATCCGGGTGCCTCCGATGTCCAGGGTGTCGCCGTCGATGATGCCGGCTCGCCCGGCCAGATTGTCCGCCAACGCTGGCGCGGCGCAAAGCCACGCCGCTGCCAACAGCCATCGCCCCAACCTGAATCCCGGGAATCTCATCGTCACCTCTTGATGCACTCCCTGTTTCTATAGCACCGCTTGCGATCCGGTCTCGCGCCGCGGGCCCTGGCCAAAGCGGCATCGGGGAAGGCTGGTTCGACTGACTTGGCCATACGGACAAAATGAGAACATAGGCAGGATCGGTCAAGCCGTGCTATGGGCAGACCATGCAAAATCAAGAAAAGCCGGACCGTCCCAAGCAGTTGGAGGTCAAGCGCCGCAGGCCGCTGCTGAGCCGCCCGCGCATCGTCATGAGCCTGCTGCTGATCGTCGCGATTCCGATCTTCATCGTGCTCGCGAACAAGGCGGTACGCGAAAACGCCGTGGCGATTCGGCAGGGGTTCGGTCAATAATGGGTTGCGATCTGCAACCATAGCCGCAGCCGCTCGAACGCCAACTAGCCCCCGGCCTCGTATGGCGCGTGAGCCAAGTTGCCATCGCCGCCGTCACGATGGGTCGGAAGCGCTAGCGCCTCGCGCGAAAGCTCAGTCGAACCGCTCGGCGAGCTGCCGAAGCTTCTCCAGTCGCTCCGGCCCGCAGCCCGGCGCGGGAGGCCCGGGCCGGTAGGTGACCGATTCAAGCCTGCCGGTGAATGCGAACGTCCCCTCAGACGCAAAACGCTCCCAGCACACCGGCGATCGGCGGTCGACACCGACGTCTATTCCCTGGAACAGCGCCTGGCCGATCAACATGGCCAGCCCCCGCGTCTCGCAGCACAACTCTCCGTTGACCGATATCGCGACATCCAGTTCGGTGGCCGATGTGGCGATTGCGGAAACAACGATCCGTTGTCGGCCGGCCGCGATCATCCCGCCATTGACATCGGTGGGCACACCGTAGCCGTTGTGCAAGTAGTGCACTTCGTCATTGTCGATATAGATGCTGTAGCCGCCGCCCTGTTGACCGTGGGCGACCAGCGTGCCCCGATCGCTAGGCCTGAACTCCAGATCGATTTCGATATCAAAACAGCGTTGATCCACCAGTTTTAGCGACCGGTATCGCGCCAGCGTGGGAGTGCCTGGAACCAGCCGGACCGGCGCTTCGAACCGCAGCTCGGATTCGGGGCGCTGGAATTTTCTAATTCCGGTGCCTTCGTCGAGCGGAAATACCTGATTGTCCCAGGCCGCCGTTTCCCATGCACGCGCCAGCCGGTGCACACGATCGGGCTCCGCCCGCGCCAGATCCGTCGTCTGGGTGGGGTCGGCCTCCACATGGTAGAGTTCGAATTCGTCGTCGGTGAAGCCTGTCATCGGCGTATGACGGCTGACGATCTCCCAGCCGGCTTCGTAATAGCCGCGATGGCCCGACAGCTCGTAATATTGGGCGATGTGCGCATGCGCCGCCTCCTTGTGCATCACGGTGGGCCTGAAGCTGTGGCCGGAAAGCGCACGGACCGGGTTGCCGCGGCGAGCAGGCATATCCTCGATCCCCAGCAGGTCCAGCAATGTCGGATACAGGTCGGTGACATGCACGTATTGCGATCTGTTCTGGCCGGCCACGTCGCCCAGCCGCGCAGGCCAGGACATCACCATCGGCACCCGGTGGCCGCCGGCGTGGGTATTGCCCTTGTAGAGACGGAAGGGCGTGTTGGAGGCCATCGCCCAGCCCCTTGGGTAATGCGGCATGCTGGTCGGGCCGCCGATCGCTTCCAGCGCCGCCAGGTCCCTGTCGATCGAGTCGGTCGTGTTCTTGTCGTAGAACATGCGCAGCGCATCGAAATATTGCGTCGTGCCGAACACCTGCCCTTCACGCGAGGCGCCATTGTCCGAGGTCAGGATCACCAGGGTGTTGTCCCACTGGCCGAGATCCTCGAAGGTTTGCCGAATCCGCCCGACGCTGTCGTCGATCGTCCCGATCATGGCCGCATAGACTTCCATATAGCGGGCAAACAGTCGCTTTTCGTCTGCCGTGAGTTCGTCCCACGCCTTTACATCGTCGCCGGGCTCGCTGTTTCTCGGCGGAAGCCGGGTGTCGGCCGCAACAATGCCGAGCTCGATCTGCCTTTGGAATCGCGTGGCGCGGATCGCGTCCCAGCCTTGCTGATAGCTACCGCGGTGGCGTTCGATGTCCTCGGCCTTGGCATGCAGCGGCGCATGCACGGCGGGGTGCGCGAAATAAAGAAATACCGGCTTCGATGCGTCGGAGGCTTTCGCCGAGCGGATCATCGAGACCGCGCGCTCGGTCAAATCATCGGTCAGATAATAGCCGTCCGGATAGCAATCGGGCGCTACTTCCGAATTGTCGACCATCAGAGTGGGAGGATGATGGTAATTGGAGAAAGCCTCGAGGAAGCCGAAGAATCGATCGAATCCGCGCTGCACCGGCCAGGAAGCGCGCGACGCGGTCTCGGTATGGTCGGAATCTTTGCACAGATGCCACTTGCCGACCATGTAGGTGGCATAACCCCGGGCCTGCAGCGTTTCAGGAATGGTCGTGACATCCTCGGGCAGTTCCATCGCATAGCCGGGAAAGCCGGGATCGGCGTGCGCCACCCAGCCAACTCCGGCCGCATGCGAGTTGCGGCCGGTGAGAAGTGCCGCCCGTGTCGGCGAGCACATCGGCATGACATGAAAATTGGTGTAGCGCAGCCCCTCGGCCGCCAGGCGATCGATGTTCGGCGTTGCGATCTCGGAGCCGAAACATCCAAAATCCGAATAGCCAACGTCGTCGCACAGAATGACGACGATGTTGGGAGCGTCTGCGGGCGCCTCCGGACGGCGAGGCCAGTCCGGCCTCGATTGCACCATGGTGCGACCGATCTTGCCGGCGAAATTGCGATAGGCATGAGTTTCCGCGCTGATGTCCCCGGGAATGCCGCGTTGATCCTTTTCCGGCGCATCGCCCGGTGAGTTCGCCAAAGGCAAACCGGAATTGTCGTTGGTCTTTTCCACCGTATTCCTCCTGAAACCGCTGCCTGGAAGACCTGACGCCGGGGCGGCGGCACAGCCCCGCTCCGCCACAGCGTTGGCGGCGGGACGGTCAGTTTTGCTTGCTGTCTTCGATCGTCACGATGTCGCCGAACGGCTCCCAACTGGTGCCGTTGAAGCGCGCCATTCGCGCCTGCCGCCATGGCGTCCGGTCGCTCGGCGTGGTGCTCAGCGCAATACCGTCGAGGAACAATGTCGGGTGAAATCCCTTCAGGTTGGTGGCCTGCCTGATGAGGTTATCCCGGGTCAGGTCATCGCCGCAATTCTTCAGGATCTCGACCATGGTCTGGGCCCAGGAGTAGCCGGTGGCGGACAGGAAGATGTCTCCGGCTTCCCCGGGCGCCCATTGCTTCATGAAGGCCAGGAAATCCTTCATGCTCTGATCGTCCGCCCACAGCGGATCGTTTGGCACTTTCTGCCAGAGCGACGCCAGCAGACCGGTCGAAGCTTCCAGACCGGCAGGCTTCAGCGTGGCGTCGGTCTGGCTCGATGCCGTAATGACGATCTGCAGCGGCTTCCAGTTGATCTCATGGGCCTTGCGAATGGCCTGGGCCGTGAACTTGGGGGTGGACGCGTAGAATATCGTGTCGGCGCCGGAATCGGCCAGCCTCACCAATTCGGACTCGATTGTCGGGTAGGTGATGTCGTAATTGGCTTCCGCAACAATCATCGATGCCTTGTCACCGAGCCCGTCCTTGAAGGCATTGAGGTAGCCTTTGCCATAATCATCGTTCTGATAGAGCACAGCGATCTTGGCTGCCGGCTTCGCCTGCAGAACATAGTGGGCGTAGATCTCGCCTTCGATGGTTTGCGACGCGTAGAAGGTGGTGGTCCATGGCAGGCGCTCCGGGTCGTTCAACTTCGGTGAGCCGGACATTGCGAGAAGTTGCGGCACTTTCTTGCTGTTCAGATACTTCGCGACCGTCATATTGGCCGGCGTGCCAAGCGTACCGGCAATGGCCAGCACCTCATCGCCTTCGACGAGCTTGCGGGTCTGTTCCATCGTCTTGGGCGGACTGTAGGCATCGTCGAGCGAGATCAGGTTGATCTTGCGGCCGTTGACGCCGCCGGCGGCGTTGATCATGCTGAAATAGTTGAGGATTGCCCGGGACGCCGCCGCAAATGACGATGCGGGGCCGCTGTAAGGCGTGGTCTGGCCAAGCTTGATTTCCGTGTCGCTGACGCCCGGCCCATATTTCTTCTCGGCCAAGGCCGGACTGGCCGCCACCAGCAGCAGCGCGCATAGCGTCAATCGTCGTAGACCCCGGCGAACGGTTATTGCGGCTGCTACGCGCGTTGCCCGGCAGCCGAATGTCAATGTCCCGATCATGGTTTCTCCTGGAGTGGGGCGAGTTGTTCTCGCGCTTGCTTCTGATCCGATCGGTCCATGATTTCGTCCGCATGGCGACCGCTAGCCAGCAGACCGGCCATCGCGCGCATCGGCCGGTCGATGTGCTCGAAGAACGCCTTGTAGCCTCCGCATAAATAGTTCAGGCCGGGTTCCCCGTCAGGGGCCAGAGTAAAGCGGTTGCGCGGGCACTCGCCATAACAGGCAAACAGCACTTCGCATTCGCGACAATGCCTAGGCAATTTGTCGAACTTGTCCTGGCCAAATTTGCGCTGCCGCGGCGTGACCACCAGTTCGGCCATCGGCTTGTCCCTGATGTTGCCGAGCAAGAAATCCGGTTCCACATAGTGATCGCAGGAATAGAGGTCGCCGTTATGCTCCAGCGCCAGCGCGTTACCGCAGGTGGGCGAGAAGATGCAAAGGCTCGGTTGCCCGATCCAGTTGCCCAGCGCGGCGTCGAACGACTGCACGAAAATCCTGCCGACGTCGCGCCGCACCCATTCGTCGAAAATTTCGATGAGAAAGCCCCCGTATTGCTCCGGCCGCACCGAGCGTTCGGTCACCAGGTTTCCCTGCTGGAGGTATAACGGCCGCTCGCCGCCTGGCCGCTCGCTCCAGCCCTGATTGGCCTGGGCGATATTCTGCTCGGTGGCACGCTCGACAATGGGAATGAACTGCAGGTAGCGGGCCTGCATGGTGTCCCTGAAGAAGCGATACACTTGCAGACCGTGATCGCCATTCGCCGCGTTGACCGTGCAAAGAATGTTGGTTTCGACCTGGTGGCGGCGAAGACATTGCCACGCGCGCATCACCTGATCGAAGGTGCCGCGGCCCCCTTTCGACACCCGGTAGGCATCGTGCATGGCTTTCGGCCCGTCGATGCTGAGGCCGACCAGGAAATTGTGCTGCCTGAAGAAGCAGGCCCAATCGTCGTCCAGCAGGATGCCGTTGGTCTGGATGGTGTGCAGAATCTTCTGGCCGGGTTTTTGGTATTTTGCCGTCAGCGCCGTCGCACGATTGAAGAAATCCAGCCCCATCAGGGTCGGCTCGCCGCCCTGCCAGGCCACATTGACTTCGTCCGCCGGTTGCGCCGCCAGCAGTTGCTCGATGTAGGCATCGAGGACATCGTCCGGCATCCGCAGACTGCCGCCGCCATAGAGCGCGTCCTTGCTGAGAAAGAAGCAATATTTGCAGTCCAGGTTGCAGGCTGCCCCTGTCGGCTTCGCCAACAAGTGAAACGCCGACGGCTTTCGCATCCAGTTCTCCGGGCCACACATGGCACCTCTACGGGCCACCATTGCAATGGTTCTACCATTGCAATATAGACGGCGCAAGGCCGCTTAACTTCACGGACCCGCAAGGAGGAGAAGCGCCATGAGCGTTTCAAGAAGCCGCGTCGGTTTTGACTACATCGTGATCGGCGCCGGTGCCGCCGGCTGCGTGCTGGCGAACCGGCTTTCGGCCGACCCCGCCGCGCAGGTGGCGCTGATCGAGGCTGGGCCATCGGACCTGGGCTTTCCGGTGAACCTGAAGACGACGCTGCCGATCGGCAACATCTTCCTGCTGCCCCACGCCCGCTACAACTGGCAGCACGCCTACAGCGGGGGCCCCGAGATCAACGGGCGCCAGATCCCCTGCCCGCGGGGCAAGCTGTTCGGAGGCTGCACGTCGGTCAACGGCACCGTCTACATACGGGGACACCGAAGCGATTACGACGAGTGGGCCGCGCTGGGAAACGATGGCTGGGGCTACCAGGAAGTGCTGGCCGCCTACAAGCGACATGAACGTCGCGCCAGCGAGCGGTCCACCTTTCACGGTTGCGGCGGCGAGCTCGATGTCCAAAAGCCCGGCGAGAGCAATCCGCTGGCGCATGCGCTGGTCGATGCGGCAGTCGAGGCCGGCCATCACCGCAGCAACGATTTCAACGGCGAACGTCAGGACGGCTTCGGGATCTTCGAGCTGAACCAGCGGAACGGCGTTCGGCTGAGCAGCTCCCGTGCATTTCTGCACCCGGTTCTCAATCGCCCCAATTTGAAGGTGTTCGCCGACACCCTCGTCGAGCGCATCAATCTTCGCCGAACGCGTGCCACAGGCGTCACCATACGCCATGACGCCGGGCGGCACGAGCTCACGGCGTCAACCGAAATCATCCTTGCGGCCGGCACCGTCAACTCGCCACAGCTGCTGATGCTTTCGGGCATCGGCCCCACAGACGTCCTGCGTCGCTGCGGCATCCCGGTCATCAACGAGTTGTCGGGGGTGGGCGCGAATTTACAGGACCATCCGACCGTATCGGTCGCGATGACCAATCCCGGCGCGGAATCCTATGCCCTGTCCTGGCGGACGGCGCCGCGGGTGGCGCTGGCGCCGCTGCGGTATCTGCTGGCGCGCCAGGGCATGCTGAGTTCCAATGCGGCCGAAGCCGGCGGCTTCCTCTACAGCCGTCCTGAATTGGAGCGACCCGATCTGCAGATGACGTTCATGGTCGGCATGAAGGATAATCCCCGCACGCTGCCGCGCCGCCATGGTTTCGTGCTGCACGTTGCGGTGCTTCGGCCGAGCACGCGAGGACGGCTTGAACTCAGCTCCGACGATCCCACGTCGCGGCCGCTGATGCGGCCTCACTTCCTGGAAGACCGCGCCGATGTCGCGACCCTGCGCTTTGGGCTGCGGGAGGCGCGGCGCATCATCGCGATGCCGGCGCTGGCGCGCTATGCGGGAACCGAACTCAGTCCGGGCCCCTCGGTGGCGAGCGACGATCAGCTCGAGGCCTTTATCCGCGCCAATGTTGCCACCACCTACCATCCGGTGGGCACCTGCAAGATGGGGCCGCGGCACGATCCGATGGCCGTCGTCGATTCCCGCCTTCGCGTCTACGGCGTCGAAGGCCTGCGGATAGCCGACGCCTCGATCATGCCCAATATCATCGGCGGCAATACCAGCGCCGCGTCGATGATGATCGGCGAGCGTGCCGCGGGGTTCATCCAGCACGACGTCAAGGCGACGGCCGCAAGGCTGCGCAGCGTATATTCATAGTCACCGAGCTCGTCGCGCATGATTGGAGACTGGCGGCTTTGGTGCTTCAATCACCAACTTGCGGCAAGTCGCCGGCCCGCCTCAGTCCCCTTCAAGGAATCGCGATGGTGAGTCCCGTGGTTATCCCGATCGATTGCTCATGGCCCCTGTTGAACGAGTAGCTATAGGTGGGCTCGACGAACCAACCAAATTTGCGGTCTGCGGAAGGCCAAATCATCCATTCGAGGGCGAACTCGCTCGCAATCTGCGTCCCGCCGCCCGCAGTTGCATAACTCAACTGCGGACCCGCGCCGATCATGAACTCGACATGCTCGTCGATTGTGAACGGCTTCTTGAAGAGAAGATCCGCCTCCCACTCGGTCTGGCCCGGGCGGAATAATGCTGAGATACCCGTCTCGATTTCAAGCCAGTCCTTGATGACCGGAAACTCGACGGAGGCCGATGGCCCAATGCTGTAGGTACCCTCTTTGAAACTGCGCTCGGTGGCGGCTCCTAATTCAACAACTGCGAATGGCTCCTTTTCCTGTGCCCGCAGTTGTGCCATCGGGCAGAAAACGAAGGCGGTGATGATAACAAATCTCACGCCATGGATCATGGGCGGATTTATCGGCGCAAGCTTGCTGCAGGGCAACTGGAAATGTCTAAATTGGCACATAACGGCGTTTCGCGGCTTTGCAACAATACGTATTGCCATCTGGGCATGGCGGGGTCTGGCAAGCCGTCCGACCAGCGAACTCAAGGCTTCACGGCCCTGTCGGTACCGCCGGTCTGCGAGAACAGGACACGGGATTATTCCAGGACGGGTCTGTGATAGGCTGGGATCAGATTCGGCAGCCGGAAACCTGATGTTGGACACCCCCGTGAAAATTGGGCGACCGCGCCACTCTGTTGCAGCCTCCCATCGGAGGTTGCAGTAGTGATCCGGACACCGGGTCGAAGACGGACGGGCTCGCCCGCATCCGGTGGAAAAGCCCAACCGATCGCTCGACAAAAGGCGGGATTCCGCCCCGTACAGGTTGCCCGCGCCTTCGAGGATATTGCCGGACAGATTCGGGAAGAATTGCTGCAGGGACGCCTGCGTGCGGGGGACCGTTTTCCGCCGGAACGCGAGCTTGCGGTGCAGTTCGGCGTGTCGCGAAACACGCTTCGTGAGGCGCTGCGCTCGCTTGAAATCGCCGGGCTGATCACCTTGCGCAAGGGCGCTCTCGGCGGCGCCTTCGTCAATGACAGCAATGGCGACACGGTCGTCACCGGCATTCGCGACATGTTCTCGCTCGGCGCAGTTACAACCGAACAGATCACGGAAGCCCGAATCTGGATCGAGTCTGCGATCGTTCGAGCTGCCTGCTCGCGGCACACCGCGGCCGACCTCAATAGGCTCCACGAGAATCTCGATTCCGCCGCGGAAGCGACCCGTCGCAAGGACTTCTTCGGTCGGGCCGAGGCGCATCTCGAATTTCACATGATTCTGGCGCGGGCCACCCGCAATCCGATCATGGAAACCATGATGGAAGCCCTGATCGGGGTGGTGCGTCAGTTCATCCATACCATCGGTTCGCAGGAGATCAGCGAGTACATACTGCCGTCGCGCCGCCGTTTCCTGCGTTTTTTCGAGATGCGCGACCAGGACGCCGCCGTCAAGGAAATGGAGCGGCATTTGAAACGGGTGAACCGCAACTATCTTGCACGGCTTGGCGAGCGCGGAAACTCGCGCGCCGAGTGACATGCCCTGCTGGCCCGGGAAATCCGCCCGCAGCCATGAAAACGCCGTTGACCGGGATGCGGCCGTTGTCCAACATCACTGCGCCTTGGTTGCGCTTTGCCACCGCCACCGCAGCCGGTCGAACGCCAGATAGACAACCGGCGTCGTATAGAGCGTGAGCAGCTGGCTCATCAACAGGCCGCCGACGATCGCGATGCCGAGCGGCCGGCGCAGTTCGAATCCCACGCCGGTTCCCAGCGCCAGCGGCAACGCCCCCAGGATCGCCGCCATCGTCGTCATCACGATGGGACGGAAGCGCAATATGCAGGCCTCGAAGATCGCGTCCTCGGCGCTCTTGCCGCCCTGGCGCTGCGCCTGCAATGCGAAGTCGATCATCATGATGGCGTTCTTCTTGACGATCCCGATCAAGAGCACGATGCCGATGATGGAGACGATGTTGAGGTCCTCGCCGAAAAGCATCAAGGCGAGCATCGCGCCGACGCTGGCCGACGGCAGCGTGGAGATGATGGTCAGGGGATGCACCAGGCTTTCGTATAAAATCCCGAGCACGATGTACACCGCCAGCAGCGCCGTCAGGATCAGCAACGGCTCGGTGCCCAGCGATTGCTGGTAGGCCAGCAGCGTTCCGGCAAAAAAACCTTGCAGCGATGCAGGCGCCCCCAGCCGCGCCTGCATCCGGTTGATGGTCGCGGTGGCATCGCTCAACGACATCGACGGCGCGAGATTGAAGGACACCGTGACGGAGGGAAACAGGCTGGTATGGTTGATCGCCAGCGGGATCGTGCCGGCCTGGTTCCCGGCCACCGCCAGCAGCGGAATGTGACTGCTGCCTGACGTATTGAAGTAGATGTCCTTCAGCCCTTCCGGGCTTTGCCCATAATGCGGAGCCACCTCCAGCACCACGTAATACTGATTGAGCTGGGTGTAGATGATGGATACTTCCGACTGCCCGAAGGCGCTGTACAATTCCGTATCCAGCGCCTGCACCGTCAGTCCGAGCCTGGCCGCGGCGACGCGATCGTAGTCCAATTGCTCGACCAGGCCGCCATTCTGCTGGTCGGAGCTGACATCCTGCAGGCCGGGCAGCCGCTTCATCTCGCCCAGCAAGACCGGCCCCCATTTGGTCAGGTCCGCCATGGTGTCGGCCTGGATGGTGTACTGGTACAAGGCATTGCTGGAGCGGCCGCCGATGCGCAGGTCCTGCACCAGTTGCAGGAAGGTGGAGGCGACCGGCAGGCGGTTCAACCGGGCGCGCAGCCGGGCGATGATCGCGGCCGCACTGACGTTGCGCTCCGCCGCCGGCTTGAGCGCGACATAGAGCGAGCCGGTATTGGTCGCGCCACGGGTGCCGGTGAACGCGATTACATTGGCGACCGCCGGATCGTTCTTGATCACGCCGACGATCTGCCGGATCGAATCGTCCATCGCCGGGAACGATGATTCCTGCGGTCCCTGCACGGCGCCGGCCAGCGCTCCGGTATCCTCGACCGGGAAAAAGCCCTTCGGTATCTCGACGATCAGCACGCCGTTGAGCGCGATGGTGAGCAGCAGCACGATCAGGACGGGGATCGGACGGGCCAGCACCCAGGTCAGGCTGCCGCGATACCACGATAGCACCCGGTCGAAAATCCGTTCACAGGCCAGATAGAGCCGGCCATGGCTTTCGCCGCGCTCGTTCTTCAACAGATAGGCGCACATCATCGGCGTGGTGGTCAGCGAGACGATCATCGAGACAAGAATGGCGGCCGAGAGGGTCACGGCAAATTCGCGGAACAGGCGTCCGACGATGCCTCCCATCAGCAACAGCGGGATAAAGACGGCGATCAGCGAGATGCTGATGGTGAACACGGTAAAACCGACTTCGCCGGCGCCCTTCAGCGCCGCGGCGAATGGCGTCATGCCGTCTTCCATGTTGCGCACGATATCTTCCATCACGACGATGGCGTCGTCGACGACGAAACCCGTCGAAATGGTCATGGCCATCAGCGACAGGTTGTCGAGGCTGTATCCGAACAGGTACATCACGCCGAGCGTGCCGAGCAGTGAGACCGGCACGGCGACGCCCGGGATCAAGGTGGCCCGGCCGTTGCGCAGGAATACGAAGACCACGACGATGACCAGGCCGATCGACATCAGCAGCGTCCGCTCGACGTCGCCGACCGAGGCGCGGATGGTAGTGGTGCGATCGAGCACGATGGTGGTATCGATGCCGAGTGGAATCGATGCGTTGATGAACGGCAGTTGCGCGCGAATCCGGTTTACCGTGCCGATGATGTTGGCGCCGGGCTGCCGGAAGATGATGATCGTCACCGCGCGCTTGCCGTTCAGATAGCCGGTGGCGCGCACATCCTGCACGGAGTCCGTCACTACGGCCACGTCGGCCACGCGAACCGCCGCGCCATGGCTGAACCCGACAATCAGCGGCTTGTAGTCGTCGGCACGCGAGATCTGGTCGTTGGCGAGAATATCCGCTGACACGGTGCCGTCCGAGATCTGGCCCTTGGCGAGGTCGGCATTCTGCAGGCTGAGAACGGACTGCAGGTTGGCCAGGGTCAGTCCGTAGCTCGCCAGCTGGGCCGGATTTGCGTCCACACGCACCGACGGCAGCGCGCCGCCTCCGGGGATGACCTGGCCGACGCCCTGGATCTGCGACAGTTTCTGCTGGATGACGGTGGAGGCTTCGTCATAGAGCTTGTCGGGGCCGTATTTGTCCGAGGTCAGGCCGAGGATCATGATCGGCGCGTCGGCGGGGTTGACCTTGCGATAGGTCGGATTGGCCGGTAGGTTGCTCGGCAAGTAGGTTCGCGCCGCGTTGATCGCCGCCTCGACGTCGCGCGCCGCGCCGTCGATATCGCGGCTGAGGTCGAACTGAATGGTGATCGACGTGCTGCCGAGCGTGCTGGCGGAGGTCATCTCCGTGACATCGGCGATATGACCGAGCTGTCGCTCCAGCGGGGTGGCAATCGACGACGCCATGATGTCGGCGCTGGCGCCCGGGAAGCTGGCGCTGACCGAGATGGTGGGAAAATCGACCTCCGGCAGCGGCGCCACCGGCAGCACGTCGAACGCCATCGCACCAGCCAGGGCAATCGCCAGCGTCAGCAGCGTGGTGGCCACCGGACGCTGAATGAATGGCGCGGAAATGTTCATGCCGGGCCTACGATTTCGGCGCTACCGGCCTGGCGGATTTGGGCGCGAAGCGCCGGACCAGATTGTCGAAAAAGATGTAGATTACGGGCGTGGTGTAAAGCGTCAGCACCTGGCTCACCAGCAATCCTCCGACCATCGCGATGCCGAGCGGCCGGCGCAGCTCGGAGCCGGAGCCGGTTCCGAGCGCGAGCGGCAGGCCGGCGAGCAACGCCGCCATGGTCGTCATCATGATTGGACGGAAGCGCAGCAGGCAGGCATCGTAGATCGCCTCCGTTGCGTTCTTGCCCTCGAGCCGCTCGCCCTGCAGCGCGAAGTCGACCATCATGATGCCGTTCTTTTTCACGATCCCGATCAGCAGGATCAGGCCGATGATCGCGACCATGCTGAGATCCTGGTGAAATAGCAGCAAGGCGAGGAAAGCGCCGACGCTCGCCGACGGCAGCGTCGACAGGATGGTGATCGGGTGCACGAAGCTCTCATACAAAATGCCCAGCACGATGTAGACGGTGACCAGAGCCGCCAGGATCAGCAGCGGCACATTGCTGAGCGAGTTGGTGAAGGAAGCGGCGGTGCCCTGAAAACCGGCCTGCAGGCTCGCCGGCATGTGCAGGTCCTTCTGCGCCGCGTCGATCACGGAAATGGCGTTGCCGAGCGCTGCATTGGGCGCCAGATTGAACGACACGGTGATGGCCGGAAATTGCCCCTGGTGGGTAATCACCAGCGGCCCGGTGGTTTTCTCGAAATGCGAGAAGGCGCCGAGCGGCACGGCGCTGCTCACCGCCGAGCTGGTGGCGCCCGCCGAGCCGGCACCCTTGCTCGACGTCGCGGTCGAGGTGCTCGACGACAGCGCGCCGGCCGGAGGCGCCAGGGCATTGGACGCCGGGGTGTACAACGCCGAAGACGTCAGCGCATTGGATCCCGCGGCGGATGATCCGGAGGACGAGAACGAGGAAGCGGCTCCCGGGCCGCTGGTCCCGGACGAGGTATTGGACTGAATGTAGAGCTGGTTCAACTTGTTGGGATCCGACTGGAACAGGGGATCGCTCTCCAGCACCACGTGGTACTGGTTGACCTGGGTGTACATGGTGTTGACCTGCCGCTGGCCGAAAGCGTCATAGAGCGTGTTGTCGATGGTCGCGACCGCGATCCCCAGTCGTGACGCGGTCACCCGGTCGATCACCAGCGATACCGCCAGCCCTCCCGGCTGCTGATCGGTCGCGATGTCTTCCAGTTCCGGCAATTGCTTCAGCCGGTCGACAAAGCGGCCAGTCCAGAGATTGAGTTCGCCGGCATCGGCGTCTTCGAGCGTGTACTGGTATTGGGTGCGGCTGACGCGGTCGTCGACCGAGATGTTCTGCACCGGCGCCATGAACAGCTGGATGCCCTCGACCCGGTCCAGTCTCGTCTTCAGCCTGCGGATCAGATCGGAGGCGGTGATATTGCGCTCGCCGATCGGCTTCAGGTTGATCGACATCCGCCCGCTGTTGGTGGTGACGTTGGTGCCGTCGGCGCCGATGAAGGACGAAACACTGACCACCGCCGGGTCTTCGAGGATCTCCTTGGCGAGCTCCTGCTGCTTCCCGGCCATCGCGGTCGAGCCGATGGTTGGCGATGCCTGCGATATGCCCTGGATCACCCCGGTATCCTGGACCGGGAAAAATCCCTTGGGAATTATGGTGTAGAGAAACACGGTGAGCAGCAAGGTCGCCACCGCGACCGACAGCGTCACCGCCTGGTAGCCGAGGACGAACTTCAGGGTCCGGCCATAGAACGCGATCATGCTGTCGAAGACGCGCTCCGAGACCCGGTAGACGCGCCCCTGCTGCTGCTTTGACCGATTGCGCAGGATTCGCGCGCTCATCATCGGCGTCAGCGTCAGCGACACCACCGCGGAAACCACGATGGTGACCGCGAGCGTCACGGCAAACTCCCGGAACAGCCGTCCGACCACGTCGCCGAGGAACAACAGCGGAATCAGCACGGCGATCAGCGAAACCGTCAGCGACAGGATGGTGAAGCCGATCTGCGCCGCGCCCTTGAGGGCGGCTTGCATCGGCGGATCGCCGGCCTCGATGTAGCGCGAGATGTTCTCGATCATCACGATGGCATCGTCGACCACGAAGCCGGTGGAGATGGTCAGCGCCATCAGCGACAGATTGTCCAGGCTGTAGCCCAGCACGTACATCACCGCAAAGGTGCCGACCAGGGACAGCGGCACGGCGACGCTGGGGATGATGGTCGCGTACAGGCTCCTGAGAAAAAGGAAGATGACCAGGACGACCAGTGCGATCGTCAGGAGCAGTTCGAATTCGACGTCGGCGACCGACGCCTCGATGGCGACGGTCAGGTCGGTCAGAACGGTGACGTGAATGCCGGCCGGCAGGTTGGCCTGCAGCTGCGGCATCAGCTTCTTGATGCTCTTGACCACGCTGATGGTGTTGGCGCCGGGCTGGCGCTGCACATTGAGGATCACCGCCGGCGTCAAGTTCATCCACGCCGCCTGCCGGTTGTTTTCCACGCCGTTGACGATTCGCGCGACGTCGGTCAGCATGACCGGCGCGCCATTGCGGTAGGCGACGACGACCTTGCGATAGTCTTCGCTGGCCATCAGCTGGTCGTTGGCCTCGATCTGGTAATCCTGGTGCGGGCCGTCGAAATTTCCCTTGGCGGCGTTGACGCTGGCCTGGGTCAGCGCGGTGCGCAGGTCTTCCAGGTTGATGCCGTAGGATGATAGCGCCATCGGATTGGCCTGGATGCGCACCGCGGGTTTTTGCCCGCCGCTGATCGATACCAGGCCGACGCCGTTGAGCTGCGAGATCTTGGGCGCCATCCTTGTATCGACGAGATCCTCGACCTGGGAAAGCGGCATCGCATCCGAGGTAATGGCCAGCGTCAGCACCGGCGCGTCGGCCGGGTTGGTCTTGCTGTAGATCGGGGGCGCCGGCAGGATCGACGGCAACAGACTCTGCGCCGCGTTGATGGCGGCCTGGACCTCTTCCTCGGCCACATCCATCGCGATGGTGAGATTGAACTGCAGCACGATGACGGAAGTCCCCCCCGAACTGGTGGAGGTCATCTGGCTCAAGCCCTGCAATTCGCCGAACTGGCGCTCCAGCGGCGCCGTGACGGTGGTCGCCATCACGGTTGGGCTGGCTCCAGGATAGAATGTGAGGATCTGGATGGTCGGGTAATCGACTTCCGGCAGCGCCGACACTGGCAGCAGCTGAAAGCCGACCAGGCCGACCAGCAGGATTGCCGCCATCAACAGAGACGTCGCCACCGGCCGCAGGATGAACGGCCGGGACGGACTCATGGCTTTCTTCCGCTGTTCTCCGCGACGGGCTTCACCGCAATGACGACCGCGACATTGTCCTGCAGCTTGTCGAAGCTGCTGTCGGCTACAATATCTCCGGGATTGATGCCATCGACCTGGGTCAGGCCGGCTTCGGTCACCCCGGGCTTGACGCTGCGCAAATGCGCAACATTGCCCTGGATCAGATAGACGAACGAGGCCTGGCCATTCTGCTGGATGGCCGACGCCGAAACCAGGGTGACGCCCTGCAGCGTATTCACCAGCAGCCGGGCATTGACGAACTGGTTCGGAAACAGTGCCTCGTCCTTGTTGTCGAACAGCGCGCGCGCCTTGATGGTGCCGGTCGTCGTGTCGATCTGGTTGTCGAGCGTCAGCAATTGTCCGCTGGCGATCCTGATCCGGGCGGTGCGATCATAGACGTCCACGGCCAGGGTGGCGTTGAGGCGCAGGCGAGCCTGGATCGGGCCGATATTGTCTTCCGGTATGGTGAAAATCACCGTGATCGGCTGCAGCTGCGCGACCACCGCGAGGGTCACGGTTCCGCTCGATTGCACGACGTTGCCCGGATCCACCAGCCGCAGGCCCATGCGGCCGGCGATCGGCGCCGTGATGTGGCAGAAGTCGACCTGGATCTGGTCGTAGTCGACGACACCCTGATCGTTTTTGACCGTGCCCTGATCCTGCAGCACCAGTTTTTCCTGGTCATCCAGGATCTGCTTGCCGATTGCCTTGGTGACCCACAGCAGGCGGTAGCGTTCGAGGTCCATCTGCGCCTGGGCGAGCAGGTTCTGATCCCGGTCGAGCACGCCCTGCGCCTGCAACAGCGTGGCGCGATAGGGCGCCGAGTTGATTTCGATCAGGGCGTCGCCCTTGGCCACCGTCTGGCCTTCCTTGAACGGCACCGCAACGACCTGCCCGGTGACCTGGCTGGTGATGGAAGCGGTATATTGCGGCGTGACCGTCCCGATGGCGTCGAGATAGATTCCGATGTCGCCCTTCTGCGCGGTGATGCTGGTGACGGCAATCCCCGGCGCGGCGGGGGCTGAAGCCGCCGTTTCCCGGCCGCGATTGAAGGTGCGCCAGCCCAAATAGAGGCCGAGCGCAACCAGCGCCGGGACAAGCACGAAAGCCGACCTCCGGCGAAACGACGAAGCCAAAACTGCACCTTGCTCTGCCGACTGATCCGATGGCGCTGCCCACACCGGTCACGGGTCTAGTCAATCTTTAAGCCATTGCAGGGGTGAAGACTGAGCAATACAGCTCACTTGATGATGGGTATTCCTCGGTCGATCGCCACCTGTCAGGCGAGCCCGTAGAAGCGCATCCGCGCCGCTTCATCGCTCGGCGCGTCCGGCCCCGCCCCATGGAGATCCGGGGTGCGGGACCGGTCGACCGCCCACAGCGTCAGGCACCGCGCCCGCATCGCATCCGCCGCCGGCCCTGTCGAAAAGCTCATGTCGGTGTACCAGTCGGTGATGCGTTTCAGCGCGGAGAAGTCGCGATCATGCGCGGTGGCGTAACGCGCCGCGGCGATGCTCCAGTCCGGCTCGGCGAGCAGCCGGTCGCGCAACTGCCGCACGTCGCGCAGCGCGAGCGCCAGCCCGCATCCATAGGTCGGATCGCTGGCGCCGGCGGCGTCGCCGATCAGCACCACGCCATCGCGCGCCGGATGATCGACCCAGCTCGCCGAGCTGTCGAACGAGGCGAGCAGGCCGTTCTGTCTCGCCCCGCCGAACCAGCCGGCCGGCATCGCCATCTCCCGGCACGCCGCCAGGAAGGCCGCCGCATCGCGTTCGCCGCTGAAGCGCTGCGGCCGGTCGGCCGCGCGGTGAATGAGATAGCTGCGATGCTGGCCCGCCCCCAAGGGGTAGAGCAGCATGCTCTGGCCGCGTTCGATGCTGAAGCAGGATTGAATCGCATCGTCCGGCGCGTCCAGCCCCTGATGGACGGTGCTAGCGATCACCAGGAAATCCGGATCCCGGCGCACCGTGAAGCCACCCCAGCCGCGCAGGCGCGACGCCCGTCCATCCGCCCCGACCACGAGGCGCGCGGTCAGTTGCTCGCCATTGCGCAACCTCACGGCCGGACAGGCGCCGGGGGTGACCCCGACCGCCTCGGCGGGACGGCGAACGGTGGCGCCGGCGTCCACGGCCAGTTCGATCAGGACCTCCTGCATCTCCTCGTGACGGAAATTGAGCATGCCGAGTCCGCTCGGCGCGGTGGCCGCAAGGTCGCGGTCGAGGGTGCGTCCGGCGCCGAGATGACGCCGCCAGGTCCTGATCTCCCGGCCGCAGCTTTGCAGCAGGGCCTGATAGATGCCGAGCGAGCGGGCCTCGGCACATCCCCAGGGAAATATGCCCTCGCCGCGCACCCGGTCGCGGAACCTGGCCTCGCGCTCCAGGATCAGGACCCTGGCCCCGGCACGCGCCATGTTCAGGCCCAGCGAGGAGCCGGCAAGACCGCCGCCGACAATCACGAGATCATAGTGCGGCCGGCTCATCCGAACTCCCCATCCTGCCCCGGCCCGCCAAACTCGGGCATGCGCAGATATCCATTGCCATGGATCGCGCCGAATCGCGGCGACCGCGATCTGGAACCCGCCGTTCGAATTGTCGCTGGACCCTACCCGTGGCGCTGCTTAAGGTCCTTGTCCCGCGCCCTTAATTTTCCTGAATCGCTGCTGCCATGAGAGCTATCAGGTTCGGCCGTTTCCAGCTCGATTTCACCAGGCGGGAATTGTCGAGCGGTGGATCAAGGGTCGAACTCGGCGGCCGCGCCTTCGACATCCTCTGCGTGATGGCAGCAGCGAACGGCGAAACCGTCAGCAAGGACGCGCTGATGGCACAGGTATGGCCGGACCGCGTCGTCGAGGAGAACAACATCGAGGTCCACATCTCGGCGCTGCGAAAGGCGCTGCGCGAGCGCGACCAGGACCAGCGTCACGTCGTGACGATTCCGGGGCGAGGCTACCGGCTGGTCGGGATAGAAGCTGTCGCTGCCGCCGAGATCGCCGGGAGCGCGTTGCCGCCGGCTTTGCCGCTTCCGGACAAGCCCTCGATCGCGGTGCTGCCGTTCCGGAACATCACTGCCGATCCGGAACAGCAATATCTGGCGGATGGACTGACCGACGACATCATCATCGAGCTGTCGCGGATTCGAAGCCTGTTCGTGATCGCACGCCATTCCAGTTTTGTCTATTCGGAGCCTGCGCCCGCACATGGTGAGGTCGCACGCGAACTGGGGGTCCGCTATTTGCTCACCGGCGGCGTGCGATGCGCCGGGTCCCGGATCCGGATCACCGCGCAGCTGATCGAGGCCGCCAGCGGCAATCATGTCTGGGCGGATCGCTATGATGGCGAGATCGCCGACATCTTCGCCGTCCAGGACGAGATCACGCGGGGCATCGTTTCCACGCTCCAGACCGAGATCGTGCTGAACGAGGGGCTGGCCGCGGGTCGCGGCGAGCGGCCCGAAATCCGGGTCTGGGACATGGCCAAACGCGGCTGGCGCGAGGTCTACCTGCAGACCGCCGAGAGCCTGCAACGGGCCCGGCTGGCCGGGCAACAGTTGATCGAGGCGGCGCCGCACAGCGCCAGCGGATATCAGCTCGCCGCCTGCGCCGCCGGGCATCTGTTCATCATGGGCTTCGCCGCCGATCCCGGGCAAATGCACGCGGAAGCGCTGCGGACGGCCGAGAAGGCGATCACCCTCGACCACAGCGATGAATACGCGCAGTGGATTCTGGGTATCGTCTACGGGCAACATCTCGGACGCTATGAAGCGGCTTTCGCCGCGTTCCGGCGGGCGCTGGAGATCAATCCCAACTTTTCGCTGGCCTATGGCAGCTACGGGACGACACTGGCCTTTGCCGGACTGGCCGATCAATCGCTCGAGAAAACAGCGATCGCGATCCGGCTCAACCCTCGCGATCCCAGCCTGTTCTTTCGTTATACCGGCCTGTCGCTGGCCCATTTCGTCAAGGGCGACTACGACACAGCCAGCCAATGGGCCGAGCGCGCGGTGACCAACAAGCCGAACTGGTGGTTCGGCCATGCCCTGGCGGCGGCCACGCAGTCCCTGCTGTCGCGACCCGAACCGGCCAAAGAGGCCGTGGCCCGGCTCAGGGAGCTGCTTCCAGGGGTCGGCACCGAAAATCTGCCGGGGCTTTCAATCCGGAGCGAATTTCTCGGCCGCCTCAAGCAGGCGCTTCAAAGGGCCGGCATGCCGGCCTGATTGGAAACGTTCCGGCGCCGGGTGGGGCACAGAATTTTCGATGCAGATGGTCACGCGCGAACGCCGGTAGCACGCGTATGGGCACGGCCCACTCATACATCAATATGAATGGCGCCTTCCTAACGTTCAATGGCTTAGAGAGAAGCGAAAGGACATCGTGGGCACGGAGAACCGGTACCTGGTGGCGTTGATCGCTCCGGCGCGAATTCGGCCGACGAAAGGGGAAATGTTGGCCCCTATCAAGAAGTTTCCAGGGCGTTGACGACCAGAACCGGCACGAGCATTTGATAATTGATGCGCGACCCCTGTTGGGAGAGGTTGTGATGGAAATGAGCATCGATGAGATCGGTGCAGGCACATATCGCCTCTCCGTGTTCGTGCCCGAGGCCGCTCCGCCCGCCGGATTTACGTTCAATCATTTCCTGTTCGCTGGTGATGAGCCGCTTTTGTTTCACTGCGGAAAGCGAAAAATGTTTCCACTGGTTTCAGCCGCAGTAGCCCGAGTGATGCCGGTGGAGCGGCTGCGATGGCTTGGTTTCGGACATTTCGAAGCCGATGAATGCGGATCGATGAACGAGTGGCTGGCTGCTGCGCCTGCAGCTCAGCTTGCTCACGGAGCAGTGGGCTGCCGCGTTTCCATCAGCGACATGGCCGATCGCGAGCCGCGCCTGCTTTCTGATCGCGAGGTTATCGATATCGGCGGCAAGCGATTTCGCTATATCGATACGCCGCATGTGCCGCACGGTTGGGATGCCGGCGTCATGTTCGAAGAAGCGACAGGAACCTTGTTGTGTGGAGACCTGTTTACACGCGTTGGAAACGGCCCAGCGATCACCGAGAGCGACATTATCGAACAGTCCATCACGTCGGAGAGTTCACTGCACTATACGAGTCTTGGCCCGACCACGGGATCGACGGTTCGCAAACTTGCTGCAGTTAAGCCGAAGGTGCTGGCTACCATGCATGGCTCTTCATTTTCCGGTGATGGGGCCAAGGCGCTAAACGCTTTGGCTGATCACTATGACGCGCTCGTGCACACGGCGGTTGCAGATCGGAAGTCGGGTTAACTCTGCCGCGCAACGACCGCTGACGCGGTGGCGGCTGATGCCGGTTGCGATTGATGAGGTCACACATGGCGAGCGATGATCTGGCTCTTCCGCCGATCGGCACGAGCGCGTCGCGCATGATGAAGGCGATTCGGATCCACCGCTTCGGGCCGCCGAAGGTCGTGACCCTGGAAGAAATCTCTCAACCGAAACCGGGCGAGGGCGAGGTTCTGATCCGCGTGGAAGCAGCCGGAGTCGGGCCGTGGGACGCCTGGATACGCTCAGGCAAGAGCGCGCTGCCGCAGTACCCGCCGTTGACGCTAGGGTCAGACATTTCCGGTGCCGTCGTGGCGATCGGATCCGGAGTCGCTGACTTCCGTTTGGGCGATGAGGTCTATGGCGTCACCAATACGCGGTTCACCGGCGGCTATGCCGAATACGCCGTGGCATCCGCGGGCATGATCGCCCCGAAGCCGCGAAGCCTGAGCCATATAGAGGCTGCCTCGGTGCCGGTGGTGGCCGTGACCGCCTGGCAAATGCTGTTCGAGCACGGGCGCCTCTCGTTCGGGCAAACGGTGCTGGTGCACGGTTCCGCGGGCAATGTCGGCGCATATGCCGTGCAATTGGCACGGCAGATCGGAGCACGGGTCATCGCCGCGGCGACGGCGGACGACGCTGCCTACGTGCGCAAACTCGGTGCCGACGAAGTCATCGATTTTCGCTCAGTCCGCTTCGAAGACGTCATCGAACCGGTTGACGCGGTAATAGACACAGTCGGGGCAGAGGTCCAATTGAAGTCGCTATCGCTTCTCAGGCCGGGCGGGGTATTGGTCTCATCCGTGTCTCAGCTTGAACCGAAAGAGGCGCAACGACGCGACGTGAGAGCCGTATTCTTCCTCGTCGACGTCTCGACCTCTCATCTCCAGCAGATTGCCGAGATGATAGATGCCGGCAAGCTCAATGCACGCGTCGGGGCGGTCATGCAACTGGCCGACGCCCGTGAGGCGCACGAAATGCTGGATGGACTGCTGCCTCGGCCACGCGGGAAAATCGTACTGAAGGTCGACGGATAAGCGCAAGGCGCCCCTGACGCGCGAGTCCAGGCGTAGGTACAGTTTGGCAGACACCGGCGTCTTTCAGGCTTGCGCGGGCAAGTAACGGCTTCCCGTCCTAACCGGCTGTTCGCCGTTGGCGACCAGCGAGGGACCGTTTGGGCGAAAGGCGCCGGTTTGACTTTCGGTTCCTATTTGCCCGACCCCGGATCAGTTGTCGCCGGCGCGAACAAAGGCGGTATCCAGCACTTCGCCGATCGGCTGCCAGGTATGGCCGTCGAATTGCACCAGCCGCAACTGCTGGATCGGGCGAAACCTTTTCGGCCCGGTATTGATCATGATGCCCGGCAGAGCAACCGGACTGCGGACGTCTTTCAGGTTCTCGGCCTGCCGCATGATGTTCTCGCGCGAAAGGTTGTCGCCGCACTGCGTCAGCACCTGGGCCAGGGTCTCGGCCGCGGCATAGCCGAACACCGCATTGCTGTCGTCCTTGTCGCCGTCGGGATAATATCTGTCCATGAAAGCCGACCAGCGCTTCATGCCGGGATCGTCCTGCCAGGCCGGATCGCCGGCATCCTTGAGGAAGGAGGTCGAGATCACGCCGATCGCATTCTCCAGGCCCGCGGGCCGCAGCGCGTTGGCGATCGAAGCCGAGGCATTGTCCAGAAGAAACACCGGATACCAGCCGATATCGGCCATCCGCCGGATTGCCAGCGCCGCGATCGCCGGCGCGCCGTCAAATACCAGGATCTCCGCCCCCGAACTCTGCAGCAGGTCGATCTGGGAATCGATCGACTTGTCGGAAACGTCGAACGTGACGTCGGAGACGATATTCTGGGCTGCGTCGCCCAGTCCTTCCTGCAATCCCTTCAGCAGGTCCCGTCCGAACTGGTCGTTCTGCCACAGCACCCCGATCCTGCGCTGCGGATAATAGGCCTCGATATAATTGGCATAGATGCGTCCCTCGGCCCGGAACGGCGGCTGCCAACCCATGGTCCAGGGAAACAGGTCGGGCTTGCTCCATTCGTCGTCACCGGAGGCAAGAAACAGCTGCGGTATCTTGTTCCGGTTCAGATAGGGACGCACGAACAGATTGCCTGGCGTTCCGAACGATCCGAACATGAACAGGACGCTGTCCTGTTCGACCAGCTTGCGGGTCTGCGCCAGTGCCGCGTCCGGGTCGGAACCATCGTCGTAGGAAATGAACCTGACCTTGCGGCCATTGATCCCGCCGCTGTCGTTGATCATGTCGAAATAAGCCGCCTCCGCCTTCCCGATCGAGGCGAACGCCGCCAGCGGCCCGGTATAGGGCATGACATTTCCGATCCGGATTTCACTGTCGGCCGCAACGACGTCGAGGACGGGATCGGCCATCGCAGCTCTGGCCAGGAACACCAGCGTCCCGAGCAGCGGCATTGCCATGCGCATCAAAAAAATCTGCATCGCCCGGCGCTCACATTCGAAAACTCAGCGTTCTCAAACCTGCCACATCATGCGAGGTAACGTTTGACGGTTCTTGCGCCAAAGCGTGATAGCGCAATTGGCGGCCGCGGCAAACTCCACATCCGAACAGGCGTCGCGGCAGCGCCGCCGGTTCCGAATGAGCGTGATTTGTCAAATGGATGACCGAGCGATAGAGTCTCGGCTTGCGCCTTGACGCTCCATGAGTTGAACGGGCGAGGTTATAGGATGAGTACCCCCGTCGACCGCCTCAGTTTGATGCGCCTGTTCGTTCGCATTGCCGAGGTCCGCACCCTGTCGGCCGCCGGCAGGCTGCTGGGGCTGTCGCAGCCCTCGACAAGCCGGCAGCTGAAGCAACTCGAGGCAATGCTCGGCGTGGAGCTCTTCAAGCGCTCGACCCACGAACTGGTTCTGACCGAAGCCGGCAGCCGGTTCCTTCCCGCCGCCATCGAAATGCTGGCGACCTGGGATGCGGCCAGCGAGGATGCGCGGGCCGGCCGCGACACCCTGCAAGGTTCCATTCGCGTCGCCGTGCCGGCAGCCGTCGGCCAGACCAGCCTGGCCGAAATTGCGGTGCGTTTTCTGCTCGAGCATCCCGGCGTCACGCTCGATTGGCGTCTGATCGACGATCCGGGCGACCTCGCAGCTGGCGGATACGATCTCTGGATCAGGGCCGGTCCAATCCGCGACGAATCCCTGATCGTGCATGACCTCAGGCGGACCGACCGCACCATCATCGGCAATGCGGCCCAGCCGCGCGTTCAGCATCCCACCGAACTCAACCGGCGCAATGCGGTCCAGCTGGTGACTTTCATGACGTCGCAAATTCCGCTTGAGACCGATGATGGGCGCACCGCAACGCTTGCCTTGAAGCCCAGTCTGGCGACCGACAACATCTACGTCGCGCTGATGGGGATAAGGGCCGGCGTCGGATACGGGATCCTGCCGCGCTGGCTTGTCCAGCCGGACCTGGAAACCGGCGCGCTGGTCGAGCTTTGCCCGGATTGGCATCCGCCTGCGATAACCCTGCGCATCGCCTATCAGCAGGCGCGGTTCCGGACCGCGCGGGTCAGGCGTTTCATCGACTATTTGCGGCGCGAGCTTCTGGCAATGGATCCGGCAACGCTGCGGAGATGGGCGGAGAATACCCTGCCTGATCCCGGTACAACTTCGCGGCGCCGGCCTCGGCACAATAGCTTCCCCGGCGCGCGCGTATCCAGGTAGCGGCACCGGCGGGGGCCACCGCAGAGCGCTCAGCGCGGCCGCCAACCTTTCCCCGTAGCGCGGATCACAGCACTCGCCGGTCGCCGGTAGCCGGCGCGCTCGAATGACCCCCATTCGGGACACAAATGATGGATCCGATTGCGGTCGAGGCTGCAATACCCATTCTCCGTGCGTAAGCGAGGTTTCGGTCTCGCCAGCCACAGGAGACATGAGATGCCCGAGCCATCAGACTTCGGCACCTTCGGCCGCTACATCGAGACGCCAGTCGATCAGATGCCTATCGAGATGAAGGAAGCCTACGACTTCACCAAAAAGCTGCGCGGTATCGTGCCGGGCCCGCACCGGATCTGGCTGTCCAATCCAAAGCTTTCCAAAACCGTGGTGCCGACCGGCGCCTACTACCAGACCCAATCGACCCTGACGAAGGCGGAGATCGAAATCGCCACCAACGTCATCAACGGCCGCTGGCTGGCCGCCTATTCGAACTACGAGCACGAGTGGATCGCCGAGCAGCAAGGCGGCCTTGCCGCCGAAAAGGTCGAGGCCCTCATCGCCGGCCTGCCGACGTCTTTCGACGACCCGCGTCAGCAGGCGGTCTACGAACTGGCGTCCACCCTGGCCCAGCCGCGTGTGGTGCCAAAGGGACTCTACCGCCGGGCCAGGGAGTTGCTCGGCGACGCGGGAATCGCCGACGTCACCATGCTGATGGGCTGGTTCACCGGCGTCTGTCTGACGCTGATGGCTTTCGACGTTCCCTCCAATGCGACGGGGCTGGACCAATAGGCCTTCGGGCCGTGCACAAATCGAAGAGGACATGCGATGACAGATCAATCCCGGAATCTGGGCGGCCGGCTGCCGCTGCAGGACCTACGATCCCTCGGCAACAACGCGCAACAGCTTTACGATCGTATCGATTCCACAATGGTCGGGTGGGCTCGCTCGATTCCTTTCCAGAGCAAGACCGCCGACGGACGCCTGATCGGGCCGTTCAATCCGGTGCTGCTCAGTCCGGAGATCGCCTCCCGCTTCCTTGACCTGCAGGAGGCCGAGCAGCAGCACACGACGCTCAGCGAGCGGGTCCGTCAAATGGTGATCCTGGCCGTCGGCGCGGTCTGGAACTCTGATTACGAGCTATACGCGCACTCGGCGGCGGCTCGGCGCGCCGGCATCCCGGAGCAGGCCGTGCGCACGCTTGCCGCCGGCGGACTCGCCGACGGCCTCGGCCGCGACGAGGCGATCGCGTATCGCTACGCACGAACGCTGTCCGCCGACCACCGTGTCGACGCGGCGCTCTACGGGGAAGCAGAGCGCTGCTTCGGGGCGCGAGGCCTGGTCGACATCGCCATCCTCGCCGGGATCTACCACACCATCTGCGCCTTGCTGAACGGGTTCGAGATCCCCTCCCCGGAGCCTGGGAGGGCTGCGCAGCACCGAACCGTACCCGACCACGTGCCTGCCACGCCGGAACCGGCCAGACTCACCTTAGTGGCGTCCTTTCCTCCCGCCTACTTTCTGGAGAATCTCGCGATCCGCGCCGACCACTCCGTCCTGGTCACCGTCGCGAACAAACAGGAGCTTTGGTACGTCCCGCCGACGACCGGCACCTTGCCGGTAAACCCTTCGCTGCTGTTCAGGTTCGACGAGGTGACGACGGGCATCGTCGAGACCGAGCCTGATGTGTTCCACATCCTGACCGGAAACGGCTACACGACGCACGAATCCTACCTGCGCCGTCTGGATCTGCGGGGCTGGTCGCCGGGCGCGCCAGTGCGTCCGGAGTTGGTGATGCAGTTCCCGAAAGAGGCACGTGCGCCGAACGGGGCCTGCCTGATCGCGCCCGGAGTCATGCTGGTCGCCGACTGCTTCGCCAGCCTGATCTGGCGCATCGATCTGCCGGCTGGCGGCAAGCCGACGTTCCGCGTCTGGCTCCATCATGACAGCATGGGCTATTATCCCGGCCAGTTAAAGCCCGAACAGCCCGGCGTGAACGGCGTCCGTTACGCAGCAAGATCGAACCACCTCTACTACACCGCGACCGCCAAGAAGCTGTTCATGCGTGTCGCCGTCAATCCGGATACCCACGAGCCCGCCGGCGAGCCCGAACTGGTCATGGCAGGGCGGATGGGAGACGATTTCTGCATCGACGAGGACGCCAACATCGCCTATTTGACGACGCACCGTCAGAACACGATCGACCGCGTGTCGCTCGAACCGGCAGAGAACAGCGGTTTCACGCGGAGCATCGCCGGCGATCCCTTCACCGAACAGCTGATTGGACCGTCCAGCGCCGCCTGGGGACGTCGGCCCGGTGACTACGGCCGGGTGGCCTACTTTACGACCGACGGCGGCACCGCGTCACCGCCACCCGGGGGGCCACGGCCGGCGACATTGTTGCGCGTCGAGCTTGCGAAATCGGCGCAGCCGTGACTCTCCAGATCAAGGGCATTGCAGATGGCCGATACACGACGAACCAGCAGGCTCGTTCAGGGCGGCAACGTCACGATCGAGACCTATATCGATGGCGAGGGGCCGGCCTTCGTCATTCTTCCCTCCTACGGCCGCGATAGCGGCGCCGACTATGATCCCTTCGTAGCCCGTCTCGTTCGCGCCGGTTGGAAGGTGCTGCGGCCGCAGCCGCGCGGCATCGGCGGTTCGAAAGGACCGATGGCGGGCGTCAGCCTTCACGATCTGGCCAACGATGTGGCGCTCTGCATCCGCCGGCTCGGCCACGGTCCTGCTGTCGTGCTCGGCCATGCCTTCGGGCACGCCGTCGCGCGGATGACGACGACCGATCACCCGGACCTGGTCAAGGCGGTGGTGCTCGCGGCCCCGCAGTCGGTCCACGTCGCCGAGGACATCGCCAGAACGCCGCTGATCGCAGGCGACATCGCCGCCCCGCAGGCGGAGCGACTCGCCGCACTGCGCAAGGCCTTCTTTGCCCCCGGCCACGACGCCCGCTTATGGCTCGAGGGCTGGTACCCCGCAACGCTGAAGATGCAGCACGGCGCCGTCCAGTCCGCGGTGCTGTCGGAGTTCTGGGCCTGCGGCGATGTGCCGTTGCTGGAGCTCATCGGCGCTGACGATCCGTTCAGGCCGAAACAATCCTGGGACGAACTCCGCAGCCAGTTCGGCGAGAGGGTGACGACCGTGATCATCCAGCAGGCCTCGCACGCGCTGCTTCCGGAGCAGCCCGACGCCATTGCCGATGCGGTGCTGCCCTGGGCCGCGCGCTACGCCGCCCTGACCGGATCGGCGGGAACACTCTGAACGCTACGCGCAGGTCCGGCTAATCCTTGGCCGGCCTGCCGCGTTTGGCAAACACAATCCCTTGCGAGTCGGCGGCCTTCCGCAACAGGCCCGCTTTCTTCAACGCCTCGGTCCGCTCCGGGCCATGCGGCAGTCCCCGCGCTTCTTCCAGCGCCGCCAGCGCTTCGAAGTCCAAATCCAGTTCGGATCGCCCGGCTTTCCTTCCTTTGGCCATTCAATCTCACGCATCGTAAAATTTTGAGCCACGGCCGAGCTGACTCGGCCCGACCGATAATCCAAATTCTTTGCAGCGGTTCCGAGGCATTAATCGATTTGCTAAATTGGGTGGCCAAGAGTCGGATACCGGACGGACCGCCATTTGCCAAACCTAATATTTTACCTCCGGGCAGCGCTGCGACTGCTGCGCTCCCGGGAGTTGCAGGCGCAGACCACATGAGCGTCGAGCTTATGTCCAATGAACGGCTGGCTTGTTTTTACGAAAATATTGACAGGTCGAGGCCGACCGGGACTACAAGCATCGGACCACGGCGGGTCCGACGGTGCGTCAATGCGCCGAAAAGGTGAGCCGGAAGATGGTCCGGCGCCGATTGCGGCACGCCCGATCGACTGGCCGTCGTCCTGAGCACCGCAGTCGGCCGGCCGTCCCGCCGTGGGGGCTCAGCCGCCGTCCGCCGCCGAGCTCGCCGTCATCGCCGATGCGGGGCGCCCGCCCCCTCAACCCGGCCGCACGCGCGCTGAACCAGAGGATGCGGCCGGACGCATCACACGCGTATATCGCAACCGACAATTGTTCGAGAAAATCGGTCGAAAAATTCCTGCGGGATTACGCCCGCGCGACTATTCGTCTGGCTGGAAAGCGAGCGCACGCTCGCCTGAATATGGAATCAAGCGGGTCACGCGCCGGCCGTCGGGATATTCGATGGTGCGCAGCGTCATCAGGACCGGCGCGTCCGTCTCGTGATGTCGTGCCGGCCGGAGACGCGGACGAGCCGCCGCCTTCGCGGCTGCGGCCGAAGGAAGATCGGCCGGCCGACCTTGCAATGCAACCTGCGCCGGCTGTTTGTCGCCGGATCCCGCTTCAACGGCGGCATCCGGAACATGAGGTTCGGACGTGGCCGCCGGGGCATCGGCGTGCGCTGACCGGGCTGGCTGATCCAAGCCCGACTCCGGCGGACCTTGCACATCCGGCTGGCTGGCCGCGAGCCGCGCTTTCGCCGCCGGGGCCGGCGTTTGATCGTTCGAGCCCGCTGCCACCTTGTCATGATCGTTGATTGCCGGTGAGCTTGCGACGACTGCGCTCGTTTCGGCCCGGCTTTCCGCCGCAGCGTTCGGTCCAGACCGGGCGCCGGAATGTGCCGCCGGTTTTGCCTTGGCCGCGACCTCCACCGGCTCCGGCGCAGCAAGCCAGGTCAAAGCGCCGTAGCCTCCTCCGAGGAGAAGCCCGACCCCGATCAGATAGGCGAACAATGCAGGCATCGGGGCCTCCATCAAGACATTCCGACCGAAGAGACGGTGGCGTGCCTTGGCAACGTCAAAGGCCCCCCGCCGTTCCGGAAACCAAATTCGGTTCCTTCGCGGAACTTTCCTTACGATGCAACATTTCCCGCTTGTCGAATTCACGATGCCGGGAGAACTCAATGGAACAGGTTATGCGCCCCGTCGGGGCAGTCGTCGTCGATGAAGCTGTTATCGCGGATGCAGCGATGGAGTCTTCGGTAGCGGGCGTATCATGGGCGGCGGTACTGGCCGGCGCCGTCACGTCGTGCGCCCTGACATTGCTGCTGCTGTCGTTTGGCGCCGGCATCGGGTTCTCCGTGGTGTCGCCGTGGTCCAATTCCGGCGTCTCGGCAACCAGCTTCGAGATCGGCACCGGACTCTATCTGATCGTGATGGCCATGATTTCGTCGGCGCTCGGCGGCTACATGGCGGGACGCTTGCGCAACCGGTGGATCGGCGTCGAGTCCGGCGAGGTGCTGTTTCGCGATACCGCGCACGGTTTCCTGGCGTGGGCCTTGGCTTCCGTGCTCGGCGCAGTGCTGCTGGCCTCTCCCGCCACTTCCCTGCTCGGCGGCGCAAGTGCGGGAGCGGTCCAGGCATCCAATAGCTCGCAAACCTCGGGGCCGATGGACCGCTATGTCGACATGCTGCTGCGGCCAGAAAATCCGGCTGCCGGCGAAGCCGCCAATGCCAATGGCGGTGACTCCCGCCAGGAGCTGGTTCGCCTCTTCAACGCCGACTTCCGCAATGCCGGAGAGCCTTCGGCCGCCGACCGCAGCTATGTGGCGAAAGTGGTCGCCGCGCGCACCGGCCTCAGCCAGGCCGACGCCGACAAGCGCGTCAACGATGTCGTGGCGCAGGTGAAGACCGATCTCGACCACGCCCGCAAGGCCGCCGAGCATCTCGCGATCTGGCTGACGCTTTCACTGTTCATCGGCGCTTTCTCCGCCGCGCTGGCGGCAACCGAAGGCGGCGGCCTGCGTGACGGAACCTGGGGCCGAGCAGCCCTGCGGCGTTAATCCCACACCAAACGAAAGGAGGCAATCATGCCGATTCTGCTATGGCTACTTGGAATACCGATCCCGCTGATCATCCTGATCATGCTGCTGCACCACTGACGGCAATCATCACTTTCGCCTGTGATGATCGAAGGAAAAACAAACGGCCTCGGCCCAAGGAGGGTCGAGGCCGTTCATCCATGGGGTTCGTTGGAGGACGACGCGATTCCAGCCAAAATCGCGACTGCTCCGCGCTGCCGCAGACTTCCCGGATTTTCGCGGCACCGTCGCCGCCGCGGCCGACGTCTCAGGACCGCCGATTGGGCAGCTCCATCTCGGCGGTCCGGCGTAGCGACCCCTTGCCTTCCAATACCGCCAACCGGCCTTCCGCGTTCCTGATAACCTCGACAAGCTCCTGCAGGGCATCGGCTGTTTCGGACGAAACACCGGATTTTTCGCGGATCGTCCGTATCGCGCGCTCGGCACGCTTTAGCTGACTGCGGGAGGTCTTTGCTGTGATGACGTTCAACCAGGTGCGAGCTCGATTTTTTCCTGGTCCAGTGAAGCGGACGGCCGTGTCAGCCTTGCTTCAGGACGTCCCGGGTCTGGCCAAAAGGCCATGGCTCGCCCTGTGCCCGGACGCGGACACGGCTGCCGTCCTCGAAATTGACCAGCGCATGGGTGGCGACCTCGTCATTGATCTCGAACAGCCGCAGCTCCGTGGTCGGCAGCCACGTCAGGGTCTGATCGATGTCCGCCGGGAATATCTGCCACGTCGAACCATCGCTCAGTTTGACAAGATGGCTCTCGGGATGCGCCAGGATTTTCATTGCTTGCCGATTCGCCCTCTCAAAGCCTCTGAAGCCGCGCGTCCGATGGCGGCAACCGCCGCTGCATCTTCGAACGCAGCGAGATCAAGGCGCCGCGCGAAAATTGGTTCCCGATATCTTCGTCTGCAGGGCGCTCGGCAGGTGGGCGCTGCTGCCGCGAGGCAATGTTTTGATTCCGGCGGAACAGTCAGGTCGAACGGCTGTTTATTTCTCGTTCCATCAAAAGGAGAATATCATGAGGAAGTTTTTGTTTGTTGCCGCAGCCATCGGCGCGATGGCCTCGCCTGCTTTGGCGGACGAGGTTGGCGTCCAGGTCGGACCTGTCGGCGCGGGCGTTACCGTGGGCGAGAGTCACCCGGACTATGACAGGGATCGCGTTCGCGAGCGCACCGTCATCAAGGAGCATGAACCCACCGACCGGACTACGATCATCAAGAAGGAGCACCCTGACGGCACGGAGAGCAAGACCGTGATTCATCGGGATGGAGACTAACCGGATGGATCCGCACGCTTCCTTGGCGGAAGCGTGCGGATCTCCGTCAAGCAAGGCGTTTCGGAAATCGGTTCGCGGTAAGGCCGTCCCCGCGGGACACAGCGCTCACCGCGCCGCGCGGGATGGCTTGCGTTTTCGTGGCCGGCCCGGGGCGTCATGTGCGGACTTGATGGCATGGTCGCGCTCGATCGACTTCAGGTGCACAAGGCCACCGACGGTGAGCCGCTGTTCGTCCCGCTCGCCCTTGTCGACCATTCCGTAGATATGCTGCGTGAGAATTTTCCTGGCCTGCAGGCTCACCGAGCGGTCCAGCGGCTGAAGCTGCTGATAGATACCGAGCGCACGTTCGATGGCCGCACGGGCAAACGCATCTTCAACGCAGTCCTCGACGAGGTCGCTCATGGCCCGCTCTCACACATCGCAAAGATCGGCAAACGCGATTCGATAATCGGTCAGTTCCGCCCTGGTTCCCGCGAGCGGCCGATTTCGCCGTGTTTTTTTGAGAGCCGCGAGTCAGCGCTGGCTATTGTGGCCCGGCGGATCGCCGCCATTGTCTTGCCGGCTGACGTGCTGCGCCCGTTCCTTGTCGCGCGGCTGTTCCTGGCCTTGCCCGTCGCGCACGATCCCCTGATCGGGGCCGGGCCTGTCGACCGGCTTCAACATGCCCTGCTGGCCGCCGTGCTTGCCGCCCTGATCCTGCTGGCCTTCGAGATCGTTTTCCTTGGGCATCTGCATTTCCTCCATCGCCTCGGTTCGGCAACCCGGCTCGAAGGATGTTTGTTCCCGCATCGGCGCCGGCTGAGGGCTTGCGCGCAATGCGGCATCATGCGGCAGCCCCGCGTCGACACCGGAACCAGATCCGAACGCTGGTGTTAGTCGACCGGGCGCAGGCGCAGGCGTGTGTGCTGCTCCATTCAGTGGCGGAGGCCTCATTGAGCGACAATGCCGATCCCGGGAAATCTTCCGGCTTCAACAGGCGCGCGTTTATCGCGGGCGCGGCCGGCACCGCGGTTGCGCCGTTCGCGGCCAGAGCCGCCGGCGCCGCCAGCGGTCCGACGGACAAGCAAGATGCGTCCTTGCCGGTCCAGATCACTCTCAACGTCAATGGCGCCGACCGGCAACTCACGATCGATGCGCGCACCACGGTGCTGGATGCGCTGCGCGAGCATATCGGTCTCACCGGCAGCAAGAAGGGCTGTGACCACGGCCAGTGCGGCGCCTGCACCGTGCTGATCGGCGGCCGCAGGGTGGTGTCGTGCCTGACGCTGGCGCTGGTCGCCCAGGGCCAGCCTATCCTCACCATCGAAGGGCTCGGCGGCGACAATCAACTGCATCCGATGCAGCAGGCGTTCATCGATCAGGATGCATTCCAGTGCGGCTACTGCACGCCGGGGCAGATCATGTCGGCGCTGGCATGCGTCCGAGAAGGCCACGCCACCAGCGATGACGAGATCCGCGAATATATGAGCGGCAACCTCTGCCGCTGCGCGGCCTATCCGAACATCGTGGCGGCGATCAAGCAGGCCGCGCCGGCAATCCTGTCCGCGCCGCAGAAAGGCTAGCCGCATGCGACCTTTCGTGTATCAGAGGGCAACGGATGCTCCGGTCGCGCTGCAGGCGCTGGCCGCCGCGGCAAATGCCAACAATCCATTGACCGAGGCTTCGATCCAGCCGCTCGCCGGCGGCACCACGCTGATCGACCTGATGAAGCTCGGCGTGATGCGGCCGGCCACCCTGGTCGACATCAATCCGCTTGCGGCCACATGGTCGGCAATCGATCTCGACGGGGGAAACCTGCACCTCGGCGCGCTGGCGCGGATGTCGGACGCCGCCGCCGACCCATCAATTGCGCAGAACTATCCCGTGGTTGCCGACGCGCTCAAGCTCGCCGCCAGCCCGCAGCTGCGCAACATGGCAACGCTCGGCGGCAACGTCCTGCAGCGAACCCGCTGCAGCTATTTCCGCGACGTCAGCTATGGCGCTTGCAACAAGCGCGATCCCGGGTCGGGCTGCGCCGCGCTGCAGGGATTCAACCGCAGCCACGCCGTGCTCGGGACATCGCAGCAATGCATCGCAACCTATCCCGGCGATTTTGCCCAGGCCCTGATCGCGCTTGACGCCGTTGTCGAGATCAGCGGCATGTCCGGCGCCCGCATCATGCCGTTCGCCGAGTTGCACAAGCCGCCCGGGGATTCCCCGCAGATCGAGACCACCCTGGCTGCGGGCGAGCTGATCTCCGGTTTTACGATTGCCGGACGCTGGCCGCGCTCGGTCTATCTGAAGGCTCGCGACCGCCAGTCCTACGAATTCGCGCTGGCTTCGGCGGCGGTCGCGCTCGACATGCAGGCCGGCGTGGTGCGGGACGCGCGCATCGCCCTCGGCGGGGTCGCGACCGTGCCGTGGCGGGCGGCCGAGGCGGAAGCGCTGCTCAAGGGGCAGCCATTCGACGATGGCCTGGCGCAGCGCGCCGCGGATGCGGCCTTCGCCGACGCCAGGGCGAGCCAGCACAACGCCTTCAAGATCACGCTCGGCAAGCGGGTGGTGGCCCGCGCATTGCACCAGGCCGCGGCGATGGAGATTTGACCATGTCGATTGCCGCACCCGCACCGAAGGCCAATATGGGCCAGCCGGTTCCGCGCTACGACGCCGTCGCCAAGGTGACCGGCAAGGCGCAGTATGCCGCCGATGTGCCGCTCAACCGCCCCGCCTACGCCTATCTCGTCACCAGCTCGATCGCCAAGGGCCGCATTGACGGCTTCGACCTCGATGCTGCCAGGGCGGTGCGCGGCGTGATCGACGTCGTAACCTACCAGAACGCCGAAAAACTCAAGCAGGCAAAGCTGTTCAGCGACGGCGGTTACGCCTCGACCACGATCCAGCCGCTGCAATCGCCCGAGATATCCCAGGCCGGCGAGATCGTCGCGGTGGTGCTGGCGGAGACTTTCGAAACCGCACGGCAAGGCGCGCATCTGGTCAAGGTGAGATACAGCGCGCAAACGCCGACCACGACCTTCGGCTCGCCGGGGACGACGACGGCGCGCGCCAAAGGACAGCTTGCCCAGTTCAAGGAAGACCCCGAGGTCGGCGACTTTGCCGGCGCCTTCGACGCCGCCGAAGTCAAGGTCGCCGCCGCCTATGAGACGCCGACCCAGCACCACAATCCGATGGAGCTGTTCGCCACCAGTTGCGTATGGAACGGCGACAGCCTGACCATCTTCGAGCCCAGCCAGTATGTCTACGGTCTGCGATACGGAGTCGCCGAACAGCTCGGGGTTGATCCCGACAAGGTGCGGGTGATCAATGCCTATGTCGGGGGCGCATTCGGCTCCAAGGGGTCGATGACGCCACGTACCGCAATCATCGCCAGCATCGCGCGTCGGCTCGGTCGTCCGGTCAAGCTGGTCGCGACCCGCGACCAAGGATTTACCATTGCGACCTACCGCGCCGAGACCCGGCACCGGATCGAGATCGGCGCCAGCCGCGACGGCAAGCTGACCGCGCTGCGCCACCAGGGCTGGGAGATCTCCTCGCGGCCAGATGCCTACGCCGTCGGCGGCACCAAGACCACGACCCGGCTCTATGCCTGCCCCAACATCGCAAGCCTGGTGTCGATCGTACGCGCCGACCGCAACACTCCCGGTTTCATGCGCTCGCCGCCGGAAGTGCCCTACATGTTCGCGCTCGAAAGCGCGATGGACGAATTGGCCGAGCGCTTGAACATGGACCCCGTCGAACTGCGCCGCATCAACGACACCACCACCGAGCCGATCGGCGGCAAGCCTTATACGTGCCGCTCGCTGATGCCGTGCTATGACGCCGCCGCCAAGGCGTTCGGCTGGGCGCAGCGCAATCCCGCGCCGAGATCGATGTCGGAGGGCGACTGGCTGATCGGGTATGGCTGCGCCACCGCCTGCTATCCCACCCAGATGGCGCCGGCCGCGGCGCGGATCCGGCTGCAGCGCGATGGCCGCACCCGCGTCGAGATTGCCGGCCACGAGATCGGCAACGGCGCCTATACCGTGATCGGACAGGCCGCGGCCGATCGATTGGGGGTGCCGTTCGACCAGGTGACGGTGCTGATCGGCGACAGCGATCTGCCGCCCGCGCCCGTTGCCGGCGGCTCCAATTCGACCGCGAGCACCTGCTCGGTCGTGATCACGGTATGCGACAAGATCCGGCAGCGGCTGTTCAAGGCCCTGATGCCGAACGAGAGCCTGGTCGACAAGGCCAAGGAAACGGTTGGCATAGGTCAGACGCCGGTGACGCAGTCGGCCGCCAGCGGGCGTCCGCTCGATCTGGCGCAGGCGTTCGATGCGCTCGGCGTCAGCGTCGTCGAGGACTATGGCGAGTGGAAGCCGGAGGGCGCGTCGATGGACGCCTACAGCGCCATGGAGAAGGGGCATGCCCGGCTGATCGGCGGCAGCGAAATGAAGGACAAGATCGCCTACGCCTTTGGCGCCGAGTTCGTCGAGGTCCGCATCAACAAGTCGACCCACGAGATCCGGGTCCCGCGACTGGTGGGCGCCTTTGCGGCCGGCCATATCATGAACCCGAGGACCGCGCGCAGCCAGTTGATGGGCGGCCTGATCTGGGGAATGTCGTCGGCATTGCTCGAGGCTACTGAACTCGACCAGCGTTATGCGCGCTACGTCAACGAAAACCTCGCCGACTATCTGGTGCCGGTGAACGCGGACGTCCCCGGCGTCGAGGTCATCCTGCTCTCCGAGCAGGACGACCATATCAATCCGGCCGGCGTCAAGGGTCTTGGCGAACTCGGAAATGTCGGGACCAACGCCGCGGTCTGCAATGCTATTTTCCATGCTACCGGCCAGCGCATCCGCAAGCTGCCGGTGCGGCTGGAAGATCTCGAGGTGTAGTGCCTTTTTGAACTTGGCCGCTGACAACTTCTTCGAGTTGTCGCAGCCGATCCAGCATCTGTCATCCCGGACTCGCGCAAGCGCGCGTCCGGGAAAGACAATTCGTGATGCGCGTTGGGCTTGCGGTGGCGCCGCGCGCAGGGGCCGGGGAAGTCATCGCCGGCCCCTGCACATGGGCTCAGGTGGAACCGCCGGACTTTTTCTTCAGGTTCTCGGCCATATCGAGATGGTGCTTCAGCATGGGAAGGGTCTTGCCGGCCCAATCCTTCAGCTCGGCGTTCTCGCCGCCCTTGGCGTAACGCTCGAACAGCGACACCGCGTCCTTGTGGCCGCTGACCTGGTCGGAATCAAAATCCGAACTGAAATCCTTGCCGCTCTCGCCCTTCAGCTTGTCGAGCATGCTCTGGTGCGAACTGTCGAGCGCGGTCGGCAGATCGGCTTTGACCTTGCCGCTAGAGACCAGCGCCTTGAGATCGGCGGAGGTCTTGGTGTGATCAGTGATCATCTGCGACGCAAAGCTCTTCTCCGGCGCGTTGCCCTTGTCCTGTGCCAGCTTGCTGGAATCGATTTCGAACATGTCGGAGATCGCGGCCTCCTTGACGAAATCGGCGGTGGTCGGCGCGATGTCGAGGACCGAATTGACGCCGGTTTTCTCGCCAAGCGACTCGGCCAGCGCGGGGCCCGCCAAAAGCAGGCACGCCAATGCGACGATCGAACGTTTATTGATGATGTCTTTCGAAAGCAGTCCCACGTTATCCCTCCATGAAAAAAACGGCCTCGATGAGCCGAGCGATCAACACCTTTCAAGGAGAGCTGTTCCCGGATGCGGTCATTTTCCAAATTGTGGAAAGCCAAACGGAGTGCGACGGCCGGACGGCCTTGCTTCGTGGGCTCGATCTCGCCCTGACGGATTCCGCGACATGCCCAACCAAGATGGAGCGGCAGCGCAAGGGAACCCACGATCGAAAGCCCATCGCTCTGTCCGTCCCCGGGCTCCCTGGTCGATGATGCGTCGCCGTCATCCGTCCAGTTCGCCAGTCCGCCAGTCAGCCTCCTGGCCTGGCGTAAAAATCATTGGACCATTATTTTTTCGGAACCAATTGCAGGGTTGTGGGTTAAGCCTTTTCGGCCGGGTTCCACGCCGAGGGAACCCTCCGGTTCTTAGCTATTATTGCTTGATTTGGTTGCTGCCGCAGCGATTTTATTGTCAGGTTCGTGAGCTCGGAATCGAATGCCTTCGCCAATGGGGGGAACTCATGAGTGATCTCGCACCGACCATTCCGTCGACCCCCCGTCGCAAAGCCAAGAGCACAACCGGGAGCAACGGCAAGCCTGACACGCTGCAGGATCTTCTGCATGCGCTGCAGGAAATGCGCGGCGGCGACTTCTCGGTCCGAATGAGCGGCGATCACCTCGGCATCGGCGGCAAGATAGCCGACACCTTCAACGAGATCGTGGCGGCCAACCAGCGCATGGCCCAGCAGCTCGAGCGCGTCGGCCAGGTGGTCGGACGCGAGGGCAAGACCCGGCAACGGGTCAAGTTCGGCCTCGCCAGCGGTTCCTGGGCGGACATGGAGGGCTCCGTCAACTCGCTGATCGACGACCTGCTGTGGCCGACCCGCGAAGTGACCAGGGCGGTCGCCGCGGTCGCGCAGGGCGACCTGCTGCAGACCGTGCAGCTCGATGTCGACGGCCGCCCGCTCGGCGGCGAGTTCCTGCAGTCGGCCAACATCGTCAACACCATGATCAAGCAGCTCAGCGTGTTCACCTCCGAGGTGACGCGCGTCGCCCGCGAGGTCGGAACCGAGGGCAAGCTGGGCGGGCAGGCCCAGGTGCCGGAGGTGACCGGGGTATGGAAGGACCTCACCGAAAGCGTGAACTCGATGGCCAACAACCTGACCGGCCAGGTTCGCAACATCGCCGAGGTCACCATCGCGGTGGCCAATGGCGATCTGTCCAAGAAGATCACGGTCGACGTCCGCGGCGAGATCCTGCAGCTGAAGGAAGCCATCAACACCATGGTGGACCAGCTCCGGTCCTTCGCTTCGGAAGTCACGCGGGTCGCCCGCGAAGTCGGCACCGACGGCAAGCTGGGCGGCCAGGCGATCGTGCCCGGCGTCGCCGGCACCTGGAAGGATCTCACCGATTCCGTCAACGCCATGTGCGGCAACCTTACCGACCAGGTGCGCAACATCGCCAATGTCACCACCGCGGTGGCGCGCGGCGACCTCTCGCGCAAGATCACGGTCGACGTTCGCGGCGAGATCCTCGAGCTCAAGGACACCATCAACACCATGGTGGACCAGCTCAACTCGTTTGCCTCGGAAGTGACGCGGGTGGCCCGCGAGGTCGGGACGGAAGGCAAGCTCGGCGGCCAGGCGCAGGTCCCCGGCGTCGCCGGCACCTGGAAGGATCTCACCGACAACGTCAACTTCATGGCCTCCAACCTGACCGCGCAGGTCCGCAACATCGCCGACGTGGCGACCGCGATTGCCGGCGGCGACCTCTCCAAGAAGATCACGGTGACGGTGTCGGGTGAAATTCTCCAGCTCAAGGAGACCCTCAACACCATGGTCGACCAGCTCAACGCCTTCGCCGGCGAAGTCACGCGGGTGGCGCGCGAGGTCGGCACCGACGGCAGGCTCGGCGGCCAGGCCAACGTGCTCGGCGTCGCCGGCACCTGGAAGGACCTGACCGAGAGCGTCAACTCGATGGCCAGCAACCTGACCGCGCAGGTGCGCAACATCGCCGAAGTGACCACCGCGGTCGCCAATGGCGACCTGTCGAAGAAGATCACGGTCGACGTGCGCGGCGAAATTCTCGAGCTGAAGGACACCATCAATACCATGGTCGACCAGCTCAACGCCTTCGCCGGCGAAGTCACGCGGGTGGCGCGCGAGGTCGGCACCGAGGGCAAGCTCGGCGGCCAGGCGCTGGTGCGCGGCGTCGCCGGCACCTGGAAGGACCTCACCGACAGCGTCAATTCGATGGCCAGCAACCTGACCGGCCAGGTGCGAAACATCGCCGAGGTGGCGACCGCGGTGGCGAAGGGGGACCTGTCGAAGAAGATTACGGTGAACGTTTCAGGGGAAATCCTTCAGCTCAAGGAGACCCTCAACACCATGGTCGATCAGCTCAACGCCTTCGCCGGCGAAGTGACGCGCGTGGCGCGCGAAGTCGGCACCGATGGCAAGCTCGGCGGCCAGGCCGAGGTGCCCGGCGTCGCCGGCACCTGGAAAGACCTGACCGACAGCGTCAACTCGATGGCCGGAAACCTCACCGCGCAGGTCCGCAACATCGCCGAGGTGGCGACCGCCATCGCCGGCGGCGACCTGTCGCGCAAGATCACGGTCGACGTCCGCGGCGAAATTCTCCAGCTCAAGGAGACCCTCAACACCATGGTCGACCAGCTCAACCGCTTTGCCGGCGAGGTGACGCGGGTGGCGCGCGAGGTCGGCACCGAGGGCCGGCTCGGCGGTCAGGCCAACGTCCCCGGGGTGGCCGGCACCTGGAAGGACCTCACCGACAGCGTCAACTCGATGGCCGGCAACCTGACCGCGCAGGTCCGCAATATCGCCGAGGTCACCACCGCGGTGGCCCGCGGCGACCTCTCGCGCAAGATCACCGTGGACGTCAAGGGCGAGATTCTCGAGCTCAAGAACACCATCAATACCATGGTGGACCAGCTCAACGCCTTCGCCTCCGAGGTGACCCGCGTGGCCCGCGAGGTCGGCACCGAAGGCAAGCTCGGCGGCCAGGCCGAAGTGCCGGAAGTCGCGGGCACCTGGAAGGATCTCACCGACAACGTCAACTTCATGGCCTCCAACCTGACCGCGCAGGTCCGCAACATCGCCGAAGTCGCGACCGCTATCGCCGGCGGTGACCTTTCCAAGAAGATCACGGTGGACGTGCGCGGCGAAATCCTGCTGCTCAAGGATACCCTGAACACCATGGTCGAGCAGTTGCGCTCGTTCGCCGCCGAGGTGACCCGCGTGGCGCGCGAGGTCGGCACCGAAGGCCGGCTCGGCGGTCAGGCCGTGGTGCCCGGGGTCGGCGGTACCTGGAAGGACCTCACCGACAACGTCAACCTGCTGGCGGCCAATCTCACCACTCAGGTGCGCAACATCGCCGAGGTTACCACCGCGGTGGCCCGCGGCGACCTTTCGCGCAAGATCACCGTGGACGTGAAGGGCGAGATCCTCGAGCTCAAGAACACCATCAATACCATGGTGGACCAGCTCAACGCCTTCGCCGGCGAAGTCACCCGCGTGGCGCGCGAGGTCGGCACCGAAGGCAAGCTCGGCGGCCAGGCGCAGGTGCCCGGGGTCGCCGGAACCTGGAAGGACCTCACCGACACCGTCAACTTCATGGCCGCAAACCTCACCGAACAGGTGCGCGGCATCGTCAAGGTGGTGACCGCGGTCGCCAACGGCGACCTCAAGCAGAACCTGACCGTGAAATCCAAGGGCGAGGTGGCCGCGCTTGCCGAAACCATCAACAACATGACCGACACGCTGGCGACCTTCGCCGACCAGGTCACGAGCGTGGCGCGCGAGGTCGGCGTCGAGGGCCGACTCGGCGGCCAGGCCAACGTTCCCGGCGCTGCCGGGACCTGGAAGGATCTCACCGGCAACGTCAACCTGCTGGCGGCCAACCTGACCTCGCAGGTGCGCGCCATCGCGGAGGTCGCCACCGCGGTGACCAAGGGTGACCTGACGCGCTCGATCCAGGTCGAGGCCAGGGGCGAAGTCGCGGAGCTCAAGGACAACATCAATACGATGATCGGCAACCTCAAGCTCACGACCGACGTCAATACCGAGCAGGACTGGCTGAAGACCAACCTGGCGAAATTCACCAACATGCTGCAGGGCCAGCGCGATCTGACCACCGTCGGCCGCCTGCTGCTGACCGAACTGACGCCGCTGGTCAACGCCCACATGGGCGTGATCTATCAGGTCGAGAACGAGGACAATCCGCAGCTGCGGCTGCTTTCGGCCTATGCCGGCGACGGCGCCAGCCCGCATCGGGAAATCGTGCAGTTCGGCGAAGGCCTGGTCGGACAGGCGGCGATGGACAAGCGCCAGCGGCTGCTTGCCGACATTCCCGCCGACGCCACCCCGATCAACTCCGCGCTGCTGCGGGTGACCCCGAAGAACCTGGTCGTGCTGCCGGTATTGTTCGAAGGCCAGGTCAAGGCCGTCATCGAGCTCGGTTCGGTTTCCTCGTTCACGACCTCGCAGATGACCTTCCTCGAGCAGCTGACCGACAGCATCGGCATCGTGCTGAACAGCATCGAAGCGACGATGCAGACCGAAGGCCTGCTGAAGCAGTCGCAGCAGCTCGCCGGCGAACTGCAGACCCAGCAGAAGGAACTGCAGCAGACCAACGAACAGCTCGAGCAGAAGGCGCAACAGCTGGCCGAGCGCAACGTCGAAGTCGAGCGCAAGAACCAGGAGATCGAGCAGGCGCGCCGCGCCCTCGAGGAGAAGGCTACCGAGCTTTCGCTGACGTCGAAGTACAAGTCGGAATTCCTGGCCAACATGTCCCACGAGCTGCGCACGCCGCTGAACAGCATCCTGATCCTGGGCCAGCAGCTCACCGAAAATCCGGACGGCAACCTGTCGGCCAAGCAGGTCGAGTTCGCCCGCACCATCCACGGCGCCGGAACCGACCTGCTCAACCTGATCAGCGACATCCTGGACCTCTCCAAGATCGAATCCGGCACGGTCACGGTGGACGCCGAAGAGATCCTGATGGCCAATCTGCTCGATACCATCGGACGGCCGTTCCGGCACGAGGCCGAGAACCGTCAATTGTCGTTCAATGTCGAGGTCGACGCCAATCTCGGCCGCAGCATCGTCACGGATTCGAAACGGCTGCAGCAGGTTCTGAAGAACCTGCTTTCCAATGCGTTCAAGTTTACCGCCGACGGCGGCGTCCGCCTGAGTGTCGCAAACGCCGCCGGCGGCTGGAGCCCCGACCACCCGGTGCTGAGCCAGGCCGCAGGGGTGGTTTCGTTCGAGGTGTCCGATACCGGCATCGGTATTCCCGTCGAAAAGCAGAAGCTGATTTTCGAGGCGTTCCAGCAGGCCGACGCCGGCACCAGCCGCAAATATGGCGGCACCGGCCTCGGTCTCGCCATCAGCCGCGAACTTGCGAGCCTGCTCGGCGGCGAAATCAATCTTCGCAGCACGCCGGGCAAGGGCAGCACCTTCGTCCTGTACCTGCCAACGAAATATTCCGGCCCGACCGTGGCGCCGCGGATCAATATCTCGACCTCCTATGGCACCGCCGCATCGGTTCCCGCGCTGCAGGCCGCCGCGCAGGAGCGCGTGCTGGAGCAGGTGGCCGACGATCGCCTCAATCTCGAGGCCGGAGACACCATCCTGCTGATCGTCGAGGACGACCCGCATTATGCGCGGGTACTGGCGGATCTGGCCCGCGACAAGGGATTCAAGGTCCTTGTTGCATCGCGCGGCTCGGAGGCGCTCGATCTGGCCAAGCAATTCCAGCCCACCGCGGTATCGCTGGACGTGTTCCTGCCGGACATGCTGGGCTGGACCGTGCTCAGCCAGCTCAAGCACAATCCGCTGACGCGGCACATTCCCGTCCAGATCGTCACGCTGGACGAAGACCGCCAGCATGCGCTCGCCCGCGGCGCGTTCGCGTTCGTCAGCAAGCCGACCACCGCTGAAGGCGTCAGCGCGGCATTGTCGCAGATCAAGGAATACGCAAAGCCGCGGCGCAAGCGCCTGCTGCTGGTCGAGGACAACGCCGCCGAGCAGATGAGCATCAAGGAACTTCTCGACCACAGCGACATCGAGATCCTGATCAGCGGCACCGGCAGGGAGGCGCTTTCGACGCTGCGCCAGAGCCCGTGCGATTGCGTCGTGCTCGACCTGCGGCTTCCGGACATGAGCGGCTTCGATGTGCTCAATCAGATCCGCGAAGACGAGGCACTGGCCAACGTCCCGGTGGTGGTGTTCACCGGCCGCGAGCTTTCCGTCGACGAAGACGCCGAATTGCATACCATGGCCCGAAGCATCGTGGTCAAGGGCGTGGAATCCCCGGAGCGGCTGCTCGACGAGACCTCGCTGTTCCTGCATCGGGTGATCACCGAGCTGCCGATCGAGAAGCAGCGCATGCTCGAAAAGCTCAACAGTTCGGACGAGGACCTGGTCGGACAGACCGCGTTGCTGGTCGACGACGACGCGCGCAACATCTTTGCGCTGAGCAGCGTGCTGGAACGCCGCGGCATGAAGGTGCTGACCGCCACCACCGGCAAGGAAGCCATTGCGCTGGTCGAATCGAGCCCCGAGATCGCGATCGTGCTGATGGATATCATGATGCCGCAGATGGACGGTTATCAGACCATCGGCGCGATCCGCGAAAATCCGACCTTCCGGCGGCTCCCGATCATCGCGCTGACCGCGAAGGCCATGAAGGGCGACCGCGAGAAATGTCTCGAGGCCGGGGCCTCGGATTATCTGGCAAAGCCGGTCAACACGGAGCAATTGCTGCTGGCGATCCGCATGTGGCTTCATCGCTGACCGGACAGGGAAAATGACGGACCACGAACGAGTCAATATCCTTCTGGTCGACGATCAGCCGGCGAAGCTGCTGGCCTATGAGGTCATTCTGAAGGAGCTCGACGAGAACCTGCTGATCGCGGCTTCCGGCCGCGAGGCGCTGGAATGCCTGCTCAAGAACGAGGTCGCCGTGGTCCTGGTCGACGTCTGCATGCCGGAGCTCGATGGATTTGAGCTTGCCTCCATGATCCGCGAGCATCCGCGCTTTCAGAAAACCGCGATGATCTTCATTTCGGCGATTCAGGTCAGCGATCTCGATCGCCTGCGCGGCTACGAGATGGGCGCAGTGGACTACGTTCCGGTGCCGGTGATCCCCGAAGTGCTGCGGGCCAAGGTCAAGGTATTTGCGGAATTGTACCGCAAGACCCGGCAGCTCGAGCGTCTCAATGAGGAACTCGAAGTGCGGGTTCGCGCCCGCACCGCCGAACTGGAGCATTCGAATGCAAAGCTGATCGAAAGCGAACAGCGGCGGAGTCTGGCCATCGCTGCAGGCAAAATGGGCTCCTGGGACTGGGACTGGGCCAGCGGCGACTGCATGTGGGACGAAGGACAATTCCAGATTTTTGGAGTCGACCCGCGCAGTTTCAGGGTGACGCCGGCGAATGTCCAGCCATTGATTCATCCGGAAGACATCGACGAATTGCGCAAGGCGCTGGCACAGTTCGCCAAGGGCGCAAGGTCTTACGAGGCGGAGTTTCGGATCCGCCGGCCGGATGGCGATATGCGCTGGTGCTTCGGCACGGCTGCGGCGACCATCGACGGCGGCGGTCGGGTGGTGCGGCTCAGCGGCGTGACCGTCGACATCACGGAGCGCAAGCTTGCGGAACAGCGCCAGAATCTGCTGGCGCGGGAAGTCGACCACCGCGCCAAGAATGCGCTAGCCCTGGTTCAATCCATCGTTCGATTGACCCGCGGCGATAGCGTGTCGGCCTACATCCAGGCGGTGGAGGGCCGGATCTCCGCACTGGCTCGGGCCCACACCATCCTGGCGCTGTCGAGCTGGCAGGGGGCCGAACTGGGTCGCCTGATCGTTGAGGAACTGGCGCCGTATCAGAGCGGAGGTCAGATCGCCCTCGCCGGCCTCGAGGTTCAGTTGCAGCCGGCCACGGCGCAGACATTGGCCTTGGCACTGCATGAGTTGGTGACCAATTCGGCGAAATACGGCGCGCTGTCCTCGTTGTCGGGACGCCTCTCCATCACATGGGGGATGGAGGCGCAGGATCTGCTGTTGGAATGGAAGGAGTGGGACGGGCCCGCGGTTCAGAAGCCGATCTCCCGGGGCTTCGGCACCCGAAGCGTGATCGCCAGCATCGAAACCCAACTCGGCGGACGGGCCGAGTTCGACTGGCGCCCCGAGGGTCTGGTTTGTCACTTGTCGGTTCCGTTGAACGCCGCAGTCGCTGACTCCATTGCTACGGAATACGTTCCGGGCGACAACGAGGTGACCGGGCGGGCGTCGGTTTCGGCCGATGCCTGAGGGCGCTCTGCCCGACCTTTGCAACGTGAATCGGATTTTCAGCGCGCCGATCCGGATCAATCCGTTGCTCTACGCTCGAGCTTCTCGATGGATGCGCCTGCGCTGCATCCGGCAGATCAAGGCACAGGGTCAGGCCGGACGCCGTGCCCACCTGCCATCTCGGCCGCGCGAGCGCGGCCGAGACAAGAGACGTTCTGATTGCTGAACCTGAAGGCGCGGCCGCGACGATGGCCACTCATCCATAGGGAACGACTCGACCGCCTTCGCGGGGGCTACCTTTCCGGCCGCTCCTCCGCGGGAGGTCGCCCGGCCGCCGGCCGCTGCGGCACCGCCTGCGGCGCGGGCCTGGCTTCGTTCACTCTCGGTTGAGCCGGCGGCCGCTGCTCCTGAACGCGTGGCACCTGCGGCTCCGGGGCGCGAGCCGGCGGCTCCGCGGCTCTTGGCGGTTCCGCGGCCGGCCTGTGCGGCTCCTCAGCCCTCGGTTCCTGAGCGGGCTCGCGCGGTTCGGCCTTCGGCGGCTCCTGCTCGGGCCGTTGCTGCGGCCGGACATTCTCCTCGGCCGGCCTGCCCTGCTCTCCGGTTCTCGCGGGCTCCCGGGCCAGCGTCTTCTGTTCCTCGGCCTTGGGAGCTTCCTTTGTCGTTTCCTTGGGAGCTTCCCGCTCATTGCCCTGGGGCACGGCCTCGCGAGGCTGCGGGGCGGAGCCCGGTCTCTCGCCGGCCTTTGTCGCGGGAGTCTGTTTGCTTGCCCCTTCCCCCGGCGCGCCATTGACCGGCGTCCCGGATTTTTCCGCGACCGGCGTACGCGACCCGCGCGCCACCCCTGCGCCCTCGAACACCCCGGCCCGCGGGGTCGCTGCTACCGCGGGTTCACCATGATTTTGCTTCGAAAACAGCGCGCGGTCCTTGCTGGCCGCTTCGGCTTGCTGGCGCTGCACCGGGGTCGCTTCAACGTGACGCTCCCGGCCGATCGCTTCCTGCTGCGGTGTGGGCTTTGCCGTCACACCACCATTGCCGCCGTTGAAGCTCACATTGTTGGTGCTCCTGACCGACACCGACTGTTCATAGACATTGGTGATGCGCACATTGGCGACGTTGTTGACCGCACGGTTATAGAAGAACACGCCGTTATTCCACCGCCCGCCGAGATACCCCTCACCGGTGTAGCCATAACCGTAATCGATTCCGCCGTAGAAGCCGACTTCACGCGCCCAATAACCCGGGAAGAATACATATCGTCCGTCCACCCAGCCCCAATAGGCCGGTGTCCACAGCAGGTCGCGTTGCGGCGGCTCGACCCAAGTTCCCGGCACCCAGTAATAATCCGCCACCGCCTCGTCCCAGGCCCAGAAGCCGGGTATCCACAGATACCCCTCCGCCGGGATCGCCGGCTGTTCATAATAGGGAAGCGGGGGCGGGGGAACATTGACGCGAACGTCGATGGACAACTGCGCCTGAGCTGCCGGAGAAAACGCTAAAATGGACGCCGCACCCAGCATGAGCGCGAGTGCCGAAGACCGGACGATGTGCATTGAAATCCTTCCAAAATTGACAAGTCGAGGCGGCGGACGCGACTAACGTCATGCCGCCCCTTCGGTTCCACTGCCATTTTGGCCGGTCGGCCGGCCCGATATCACGCGTCGTCGGCCAATCCCGGTCCGGCACCGACGATCCCTCAAGAAAAAACCCGCCATGTCCGGCGGGTTTTGTTCGCAACTCAGCTGCAGACCTGAACGGGACGAATCCGCACGCCATAAGGCGTTCTCACCGGCTCCCGCACGATATAACATCCGCCATAGTCATAATAGTCGTTGTAGGCGTAGTAGGGCCAGCCGAACGCGCCATAACCGAGGCCCAGCCCGAGCCCGAGCCCGACCCCGCCGTACCCGCCACCATGGAAACCGCCACCATGGAAGCCTCCGCCGTGGAAGCCTCCGCCGTGGAAGCCGCCACCGCCATGGAAGCCGCCAACACCGTGAGCGCCGCCACCGCCGCGCGCCGAGGCCACGGTCGGCGACACCAGACCCAGTGCGGCTACCGCACATGCGGCCAAGACTGTCTTTCTTAACATTTTCTACTCTCCGAAATTAAAAGTCGCCCGGTCCATCAATCTTTCAGTTGAGCAATCGTTTCACCAACCCGCCGCCACAGACATTGATTCGGGGTAACAAAGATTTGCCACCGGCCGAATCCTGACCGGCGAACGATGCGAGCGCCGCTGGAAGCGGGCGAAGGACGCAAATGCGCCCGCCACGGGTTCGCCCGCCGCTGTTGGCCACGTGAAACGAGAAAATTGAACCAATATCGATCCGGTGCGTTCACGCCGTGCCATGGCGTGAGGTTCAAATGAACTGGCTCTACTGGGATACCGGATGGTCTCTGATCTTCGGCACCATCGCCTTCATGACGATCGCCACTCACCCGGATTCGATCGTCGTCGCCGTCCATCCCGCCCCTCCCACGCGTATGGGCAAGGCGTGGTTTTACCTGGCAATGCTTTGTGCATCGGCGCTTGCAACATTACCCGCGACCGCATCACGCGCGCGCGATCTGGAGGGCCGATATACCGATTCGCCGCTGCACGACT